>Ga0187881_10005167_pt1 | contig 10167 bp, 11 predicted proteins | sample June2016WEW_19_1_2_FD_133017 | JGI IMG/M metagenome (GOLD analysis project Ga0187881, IMG submission 133017) | Peatland microbial communities from SPRUCE experiment site at the Marcell Experimental Forest, Minnesota, USA - June2016WEW_19_100 | ecosystem: Environmental > Terrestrial > Soil >...
AGTGGCTGCTCACGACCCGCAGTCACGTCAAGATGAATCTCACCAAATGAATGGCGGCTCGGCATGGGCTGCTCCTGTTTGTGGACGTAATAGGTGGCCCTAACTTGGCGGACTTGCCCACCGAGGAGATTGTACGCTAATTGCCACGCGCAACCAAGACCCCTCCAAGATCGGTAGTGGGTGAACTTGATGCTGTAGCGGCCATCCCACGTCTGCGGGATCGCCAAATGGCGGCGTAAAGCCGCCTCTACATGAACGAGGCAACCGGACTCCCCTCCTGGATGGGGCCTGTCTTTACCCATATCGTGGGCTGTACACACGGGGCAGAAGTCAGAAACTTAGCCCTCTCCCCTTGGGAGAGGGCAAAGACCCAATTCCGTCCCTTCCTCCTCGGGAAAGGGGCAGAAGACAGATGTGGGACCGCTGTGTCCAGCGATGGATGTAGGACACGCTCAGCCTGGAGGAGGAGGGGTGCAGGGGTGGTCGCCCGAAGGAGGATGGCTGTCGCGTCACCTACCTGCCCGTTGACCGCGACGGGCTTCTGACTCCTGACTCCTGACTGCTGACTTCTAGCTTCTGATTTCGATTGCTCGCCGCAAGTCACTTGTCACTCGTCACTGATTTTGGTGGCACTGCGGATTCAAGCGCGTAACGGTATCGTTCTCGTCCGCTCCCGCTCCGGCTGGCCGTACACTGATACCACACATGCCTAACGGCAGCGCGTATGCGCCAGTCACGTTACAGGGGCGCCGTGCACGTGGCCAATCACAGGCGAGACGCCCATGCCTACATGCTAAGGTAGCGGCCCCGGCCTAGGAATTCCACAAAGCCCAGGTCACGCAACACCTGCAATTGCTGGCGGATTTTGTCGAGCACGTGGCGATTGTCGGGATACAGCTCTTGAAGCTGCGCCCTAAACGCGTAAACGTCCTGAAGGACAAACTCTTTCTTGTCGAGGGCTCGCACGACGTTGAGCACGTCGAGCGTCCACCCTCGTGCGTCGTGTCTAATCCTCTCCAGCGGGCGGAGCCGCGCGTATTGTTGGCGAACTACGCGGGCGTCAGTCACCATGCCACCCTTCACGACAGCGATGCGCGCATCCGGCGGGATATTGTCGAGAAGGATGTTGCAACCAACCCAATTTGCCCGGCGTGCAGTTGGTGCAAGAGGTTTGCGTTTCTCAATGGCGGAGAGCGAATAGGCGAAGCGAGGAACCACCATCAGGTTTACGACTTCCCAATGGGTGGGGTTGTAGTGCAAGGCAAACAGGTTCGGGGTCTGGCCACTGATAATTGCCCTTTGCATGGCATCGTAAGCGGCGTCCACAATCTTTCCCGCCAGTGGGGTGGAGCGACTCTTGAGCTGGAAGAGTTCCTGGCATCGCGGACATGCGTAGTCAATGGCTTCACGATTGGGCGCGGAGCGCGTCAAGTGCTTCGAGTCGCAGCCTGGACAAAAGAGGTTTTCCTCTCCCCACGCCTCGGTCACGACGCGCGCTTGCTGCGATGGACTTTTGTAAGACTGTGCCAAAACTCCGGGCATCGCGACATTCATGCCCGTATTAGATCATGGATCACTGGGCAAGATAAATCTCCGTTTCGGTTTTGATGACGGAGAAGACAGATTCAGAGGATTTGGGGCCTCTGCGGAAAGCTTGCCAGGCTTCATCAAGGGAGGTGGCCTGGATGGTGAAGATGACTTCGCGGCGCTCAAGGCCGATGAAGTAGAACCGGCACTCGCGCTGGACGAGTTTGGTGAGCGGGGCCATCCGATGCGAAAAACTCTCCGGATCGGATCGATCCATAAAAAGCAGTCCCACGTCAAGACTAGGCGGGTGGCAGCTGGCAATCAAAACCACGGCTAGGAGTTCACCCACCGCGCGGCGAGCGCCTAGCCACGCGTACTCGATATCAAATTCAATCCCCAGGGAGGCGCGTCCCTTGCGCAGAGCCGCGATTGCCGTCGTTCCGCCGCCCATGAAAGGGTCGAGAACCAAGTCCCCTTCATTTGAGCTCGCGAGCAGAATGCGCTCGAGCAAGGCGACTGGTTTTTGCGTGGGGTGCTTGCCGAAGCGCTTCTCCTCGCGGTCGGGTGCGGCGAGGGTCCACACGCTTTTCATCTGCTTGCCACCGGCGTGCTCGCGCATCAGCCTGTAGTTGAACGTGTGCCGGCTCTTGAAATTCTTCGCTGCCCAGATAATCGTTTCCGTGGCGTGGGTGAAGTAGCGGCAAGAAAGGTTGGGCGGCGGATTGGGCTTAACCCAGGAAATGTCATTCAGCAACTTCATGCCGAGTTGCTGCATGGCGAAACCCACGGAATGGATCACGTGGCTGGTACCGCTGACCCAGATGGTGCCGTTAGGCTTGAGCACGCGCTGGCAGGCGGCGAGCCAAGCGCGGTTGAACTCATGGTCGAGGTCGGGCCCCTTGGACTTATCCCACGTGCCCTTGTTCACGGAAACCATTTTGCCCGCGTGGCAGGTGATGCCGTCATTGGAAAGAAAATAGGGCGGGTCGGCGAAAATCAGGTCGACGCAATCTGGGGGAATGGCGGCGAGAATCTCCAGGCAATCACCCCGATAAATCTTGATGTGGTGATTGGGGTCGCGAAAAACCGGCTTGGGCAACTTGCCTGCGAGCTCAGGGGCGTTGGGGAGTATGTCCGCCATCGATTGTGGCGCCGGTAAGTGCGCCACTTGGGATCGTTGATCGAGGAGGGTTAGTTGTCAAGGTGATCCATCGTTGGTGGGCGATCAATTGAATAATGTTGATCACCCGGTTGATCAACGGCCTGAAGGAATTCAGCAGCGGGTAGCGGAGAGCCTCGGCGATAAGGGTAGAACGTCGTGGGAAAGCGGGGTAGGGCCGAACGGCGTTCGGCCCGCGCGGGCCAGCGCGGCTGGCCCCTACGACAAACGACAGCGTTCGGCCCGCGTGGGCCAGCGCGGCTGGCCCTACAACCCCGGCCGAATGCCATTCGGCCCTACGTTTCTTCGGGGTTCCAGGGCCATTCCTCTTCGGACCCCGGTCCCGCCTCAGGATTCTCCCGATCCAATTTCCAGCGTGCAGGGTTCGAGAGAATGTACTCGCGAATCCTGAACAATTCATCCTCGTCGCGAATGATACGTTCGAAATAATCCTCTTGCCACACGGCGGCGCGCGGTTGATCCCAAAGCTCTCGAATCCGACTCGTAAGCGCCGATTTGAACCCCGCCGCCCAGGAGGCCAACGAATGCGAGCGCATGGGCGGGATGGGACCCCGCCGGTTCCGCGGCGTTTGTAGGGCCGAGCGGCGCTCGGCCAAGGGGCGAGCGCGGTTGGGCCAAGGCCGAGCGCGGCTGGGCCAAGGCCGAGCGCGGCTGGGCCAAGGCCGAGCGCGGCTGGGCCAAGGCCGAGCGCCGCTCGGCCCTACAATTGGTGGTGCGAACCCGCTACCCACCAGCAGGCGCTCGCGCTTCGGCCCCAAAATCCAGAGAATTCCGTGAAGGTGGTTGGGCATGACAATGAATTCATCCAATGCAAATTCGCGCCGGATTTGGACGGATTCGAACCACTGTTCCCGCGCCAGCTTGCCACAGTCATTTTCATACATGCGGTCTTCGACCACACGGCCGAAGATGCATCGTTTGTGGAACGCGCAGAGCGTGACAAAGTACGCCCCCGGTAACGCATAGTCATAACCGGGCAATCGGATGGAACGGCGATGGTGGATTCTCGCGTCGTATTTCATTGATAGGGCCGACCCGCGTCCGCGTTTGTAGGGGTCGCCGCTACGACCGTTCGAGCATTTGTAGGGCCGAGCGGCGCTCGGCCAAGGGCGAACGCCACCCACCGTCCGGTCATTGGGCGAGCGCCGCTCGCCCCTACTTCGTGCTCACCGCCTAGTTTTCCGGCTTCGTTCGCTGCTCGGCGGGGATGGACAGGATAACATCAAAAATCAGCGAGGCCGGCATGGTGCTGTCCCTTCGCTGCGCTCAGGGCTGGCTCTTGCCGCCGCTGAAGCCCGCGAGCCAGGGGCGTTCGTCTTCCAGATAGAGCTGGCGGAGAGAACCCTTAATGTCCTGAAAAACAGTCGCTGCCATCGGGGCGAGTATGGCGGAGCCAGCGTTCGATTGCAACAATGATCTTCAAGGAATCAGTAATATTACACTACATATCAGGAGGTGGGCCAGGTACTTCTTTGCAGCGCCGGGGGCGACACCCGTATGGGCGTCCAGCAGGTTCGCGACCGTATCCAGGCCAGCCTGGACGGCCACCATTTGGACTGACTCCGTCCCCTGCGTTTCCTGCACGGCCCGTCCTCGCTGCTCGGAGACACGCATCAGCCGCGGCTTGAGAAATAACATCAGCCTTTTCAGCCTTCGTTCCATGCTTCCTTGAAGGTGGTTTTTCAGGAGTTACGGCTCGCTTCCGAGAGCAGTACCTGACGGACTCTGGGGCGAGGAATGCGCGCTTACCCTTTGCCGATCCGGCAGGACGGGACCGAGCGGCGGGCCGACGACCCGACCTTCCGGATTAGCGGTTTCTCAGAAAACGCATTGCAGAGGCGGCCCTTGCAGCTATTCAGGACTCACGGAGGGCAGAAGAGAGTCGTTCGGACCATCCCGGAGAAGAACCATGCGCTGGATGCACTTGCGCAGTGCCGGAACAATGACGGGCAGGATTCGCTGCGGAGACTGTCCAGGGTCGCGTCAAAGTCCCCGAAAAGTAACATCCCAAAGCGGCTCTGACGCTCTTTCCGCGACTTTAACGCAACCCAGGGAGACTGTCGCTCGACCTTACATCTCCTGGCGCGATTGCGTACTCTCAGGGGCGACTTCTTTCGCGTGGAGGCGCAACTGATCTCATGAAAATCTGAAGCGCAACTCTGAGCCGCGCTTTCTCACCGCTTCGGCGAATCGTGAGCTTTCCACTCTCGATATCGCTTCCGCATCTGTGCCTCTATGTCTGCGCACACTTGCGGAAGCAGTTCCGGATGCTGAGTAAGCTTGAGGGTGAACGGACGCCAGTCTTCCTGCATTCCAAGAAACTGCTTGCGCTCCGAAGCCGGCGGGGGACCTCCCGCGGCACCGGCGGGAGGAATCGCCGGCGGCAGGTGCACCGCCCACATGCAGCCGCCCGCCAGCATTTCGTGTGGATACTGCATCAGCCAGGAGCAGTTGTGTCCGTCCATGATCATGTCGGAAGAGACCACAACCCATTGATTGGCGTCGTCGGGTGCGGGCTGCTGGCAGTCCCAAAATCGCGCTTGCGGTACAGTGACGGTAGGGTCGTTGGCGCCGTAGGGATCGAGGCCGAGGACCTTCAAGCCGTGCTGGTCGGCGAATTTTCTGACCTCGGGGAGTGCCTGATTCCAATCGACGTTGGAATCGCTCGCCCACCAGTACACCGGATGGCTCCGGGTGAGCGCATTGAAGAATGGGAAATAATTCGGGTAGGCGCGCACCGCCGTGAGGAGGGAACTGGCAGCCAGGAACGCCGTCAGCGCCGTGGCGCCGCGAGCCCAGAAGGGAGCCTCGCGATGCAGGCTCTGGATCATTCGCGGCAGTGGCGCCAGCATGACGATCAAAAGGACAATTGGAATACTGAAGTGCCGGATGCTGATGCTGAGGCGTTGCAGCATGCAGGCGGCGGTGAAGACGGCGAGGGAAATCCAAAGCACCCGCCAATGCAAAGCCTCTGCTCGAGGGATGGCGGAAAGCCGCCGCGGATGGCGCTTCTGCGCCAGCGCCATGGCCGGCGCGAGCGCCAGCAATCCAAGAAAACCGAGTGGCGATTTCAGCACCAGCATGACGGGGAAATAAAACCATACCCCGTGAGGGTAGCCGTGACCGAGAATGAAAGTCGGGCGGCTGGAGCCTACCGCAAAAAAGACCAGCCCGCGAAGGTAGAGCCACGGCGGCATGAGCAGCCTGCGTAGCGGCACCCAGGCGGCGCTGTGTCCGATGAGATACAGCGCGTCCGTGGACTGATTCAGAGAAAAGAGAAAGTAAAAGCAATAGACGACGATGGCCGCCAGGAGAATGCCTTTCCGCGTCCACTGCCAGCGCGCGCGGCGCCAAGCGCGGAGTTCCGGCTTGCCCTGTGGGGTCTCGGGCAGCGCGAGCCAGCGCGTGCTCAACGCAAACGCTCCGAAGGCAAAAAACAACACCCCGGAAGAGAATTTCGAGAGCAGCGCCCCGGCCAGGCACAGCCCGAAGAGAGCAGCGTTCTTGCGGGTAGGCTCTTGCCAGAGATCAGCGAATCGCCATAGCGTGAGCAAGCAGAACAAGGTGACGGCCAAGTCAGTGAGAACCAATGGGCCGAAAACAATGAACGTTGGCGTGCTGACGTAGGCCACGAGTGACAGCAATCCGCCCCAGTCGCCACCCAGCCTGCGCGCGCAGACGAAGACGACCCAGCCGAGAATCAGCGTGAGCATCAGCATGGGCAGTCTGGCCCATGCCAGCGTGCGGACAGGATCGTTCCAGCGCGTCAGCAACCATTCCCCAAATACCCACTCGCCCAGGAACGCGTGCGGCAGGAATGTGGTGCTATTGGTCCAGGAAATGTGGGAATAGTCGGCGCGCGTCCCGCGCAGAATCAACGGGATTGCCGCGATCACTTTCGCCAACGGCGGATGTTCTTCGTTGAACCGGAGATCGAACTTCTGCCAATAGCTCACGCCCGCGCCGATGTGCGCCACTTCATCAAAGGCGACCGACTCGCGCAGAGCCGCGCCGCCTGCCAGAAAGCCCATCAGCGCCAAGAGCACGCAGGCCAATGCCGGGGCGTACTTGAATCGCGGCGAGCCATTCGCTTCGTTTTGCGGGGAGGGAGTTGGTTGGGAAGACGCCACGTCTCACCTGGAAATCAGTGGTCTCGCTTGAGGTGGTACTGCGCACCCCGTCTAGTCGCTGGCTTGCTGCGGGTGGCGGTGAGTGCTGCTGCTCAAGTCGTACCGACCGTTGAGGCCACCAAAGCCCATGGGTTGAGACACTCGCTCATTGTAGCATTTCCAAGGCTCGCCTGGGTCGACAAGCCCGTGGCGTAGCCCTGTTCCCATGTCCTTTATCGTGGTGCGCCACCCAGGTCTTTGCAGGGACCCCGCAGATTCCGGCTTGAAGCCGGAGCATCTCCCGTTTATCATTTGTGATATTGCACGGGCAACGGTGGCAGAAGGGTGTTTTGAGCCGCACAAGGCACGATTCCAAGAGTAGCCCAGATGGCTGTACCTTGAGCCGGCCTCGGCGGCTTTGAGGAGGCGCACAGATGATTGCTCCCATTGGCGACGAACAGGGCGCCTCAACCAGCCTGGCGGTCAAGAACCTCGTCCCCGAGCGCCGTAAGATTGTGGCCGACATCCGAAACGACGCCTTCGATTGGATGAGCAGGAAGAACCATTCCTTTATCCCTTCGGTAGCAAACATGTTCATGGCGGATGTGAAACGTCCCGGCCAGGAGGTTGTACAAGCCCTGGCTGCCGAGAAGGTCTACATCGGGCGCGTCTGGCCCATCTGGCCAACCTATGTGCGCGTTACCGTAGGCTCGCGTGAGGATATGGAAAAATTCAAGACGGCGTTCGAAAAGGTGATGAACGCCTGATCGACTGACGGCTTCATGATTCTGCTTCCCCTCAACCGTGAGTATCTGCAAGCCCATGCGTTGCCCTGAGGGACCGCGCTCCTCGGCGGTGGTGAAGCCAGCGAGGCGGAGCGAGCCGCGCAATTGCTCCAACACCCGCTCCAATAACGTCGTCTTCCCTACCCCGGGTCTTCACGTTACCAACAGGTTCAGCCCGGCCATGAACCTCCTTTCGAAAGCATCCTCATTGGCCGTGCCTGCTACGATGCCAAAGCGCCATGGCCGCGCGCCGCGAGGCGAGGTCGAAAGGAAGCTCTTCAAGGAATCAGTTCTTCCTCCCATTTCTCTGCCTCCGGTGGGATCCTGCCCTCCAGCAGTCCCGCAAACGCATTCAGCGCCTTTCGAGCATCACCGAGTGGGTAATAAAAGGCTTCCCAGTTGTCGCTGTCTTCTCCGTCATGGTTGGGGATCACATAATCAAAATGCCAGGCTTCCTTCAGTTCACGATACGCGCTGGCAGCGCGCCTCTCAATATTCTCGAGATCTTTTGCCGAGAGCTCCAGCTTCTGGCGACGCGTACGTCGGAGCAGTTTGCGCCTCATGATCTCTGTGACGAGGTCCGGAAGCGAAACATTGCGCTCCGGCGCTTGGAGGTAGATAACCTCTTCCTTAGAAATAGGTGAAAGGAAGATACTAAGTCGATTAATGCCAGCCAAGCCGGGATGCGTCTGAAGGGCTCGCCCTACAAAAGGGTTTCCCTCGAAGAAAGCATTGCTTACTTTCAGCAAGGCCCGCAACTCGTCGATATCGAGTGCTTGCAGATCACCTCGCACGTCCAAGACGGCGTAGCAACTTCCCGCGCGCAAGGCCTCGATCTGACTCCGTAGGCGAAAATGGTAGTCGACCCCGTCGAGCTCACCTGGCCTGGGGGCACGGCTGTTGTAAAGAACAAGCTTGTGCAATCCCTGGCGCAACTCCGGATGGAACTTGGCCAGCGCCCTGTCGAGTGGACTCTTACCGACACAGGATGGCCCGGATAGAATCACCAGTCTTTTCGAAAGCTCAGCACTCATGGCCTACCTCCCCTCGCTTCTTGTGGGCAGTTCGCGGGTATGTCAACTGGCCCCATCGCCGGAAGCGGCTCCGCCCATCACTAACAGCAAGCCTGCAAATATATACCTTACTTCTTCAGCCTTTTTCCGGCACCTACCCCGAATCCCAATGTCGAAAAACGCCAGCACCTACTATGGGCGAATTGCTTTGCGGCGGGCAGAGAAGTCGCCCCAATACCCAGTTCCCCAACCCCTAGCCCCCGACACCTGGAACCTGACACCTGAAACCTGCCCTTCCGACTCCTGACTCCTGAATCCAGCTCTTCCCCACCTACTACCTACGACCTACCACCTACCGTCTTTCTTTTCAACAACATTACCGCTTTCAACGCGTAACTACCTTTGTTTTCTATAACATTCCCGCTTCGCCGCCGCCTGTGGGAAACCGGTCCTTTGTTCTCATAGACATTCCCGCGTTGTTCGTTCAATTTCTCGAAGTCGAGAAGTCGAAAGTCGAGGGTCGAGAAGTAACAACCACATCCCAGGCTGCCGCTCGATTCCAGTTGCCCTCATATGGATATTGCAGTAACCGGCACCAAGAAAGCACCCGACCAATTCCCGATTCCCCTTTCCCTATTCCCTGTTCCCTATTCCCTACTCCCTGTTCCCTATCCTTTCCCCCAGCTCTTCCCGCCCTGACACCTGAAACCTGCCCTTCTGTCCCCAGCCCCTAGTCCCTAGGCCCCAACCCCCAACCCCTGACACCCGGCACCTGGCACCTGAAACCTGCTCTTCTTGCACTCAAAATCGAGTTCGTTTTGAGTTCGTTTTTCGCTCCAAAAACAGCTAAGTGCTGTGTTTCCAATAAATCCTTAGGTTCGTTCCCTCTATTTAGTATCTTTTTTGAGTTTCGCTGCAATCTTCCGCAGTCGCGGCGCCGATTTGGGGCCCCTTCCAACCGGAATGGCGGTGCCTTCAGCATATGCCAACTACCGTAGGCTACCATATTTCCGGGCGCGTGTCAAGGGCTGAAACTGAAAATTCAGGAGCCGGGAGTCCGAGGGCAGTAAGCGACAGGCAGTTAGAGCTAAGCGGTCGGCAGTGTGCAGGAGGCAGAAGGCTGACTCCTGGCTCCTGACACCTGCTCTTCCGTCTCCAGCCCCCAGCCCCTGACACCTGAAACCTGACACCTGCTCTTCCGCTCGTCACCGCCCTCAAGCAGGTTGACATCACAAACAGCGGAGCAGTATTATGGGAAAAGTGGAAATAATTGGTCCCTTAGCATTAGCAAAAGCACAAATGAGTTCGGAAAGATTCAAGCGATAGATTTTCTGCCAGGGAAGGATTCGCTTCCTGGACGGCGCGTTGGTGGATTCGTATAGGTATTCTTTTGGGTTGCTGACGGGCGCGACAATCCTTTTTAAGTCGGCCAAATGCTGCGGTTATCGGAAACGAAGCCCTAACTGATTAAGCGGTTGAGAGGCCAGCATGAAAAGAATCGCGGTATTGGTCTTGTTCTTTCTGTTAGCGATTCCTGCGTTCTGCGCCAAGCG
>Ga0187881_10005168_pt1 | contig 10167 bp, 6 predicted proteins | sample June2016WEW_19_1_2_FD_133017 | JGI IMG/M metagenome (GOLD analysis project Ga0187881, IMG submission 133017) | Peatland microbial communities from SPRUCE experiment site at the Marcell Experimental Forest, Minnesota, USA - June2016WEW_19_100 | ecosystem: Environmental > Terrestrial > Soil >...
CATCACGGTTGCGCCCAGCGTGGCCGGCACGGTCTTCGATGCGCTCGACTACCTGACCAGTTATCCGTGGGGCTGCACCGAGCAGACCATGTCCAGCTTCCTTCCGGATTTGATCGTGGCTGAGGCGGTGGACAAGCTGCATCTGAAGTCGCCGATCGACCGGGCTACTCTGAACGACGAGGTGAAGGCGGGGTTGGAGCGGCTGTACAGCTTCCAGCACGACGATGGCGGCTGGGGCTGGTGGCAGGATGATCCCAGCCGCGTCTTCATGACCGCCTATGTGGTCAGCGGGCTGGGTCAGGCCAAAGCAGCCGGTTACAAAATTGACGAGAATCGGTTCAACAAAGGCCGTAACTGGCTTATTTTCACACTGGTTGCGCACCCGGAGATGATTCCCGACCTCCGTGCCTACGTGGTCTACACGCTGTCTACCACCGGCAGCCCGCCCAAAGAATATCTCGACAAGGCATGGGATAGCCGCGACAAGCTGAGCGACGAGGGGCTGGCGCTGGTTGGATTGGCTTTGGATGCGGCTGCGGATCCTCGTGCACACGACGCGGCGCTATTGCTGGAAAAGAAGGCCAAGACCACCGATACCGATGCTTATTGGACGGGCGCCTACGACGGGTTGCTCGATTATTGGGACGATACCTCTAACGAAACCACCGCCCTTGCGCTCAAACTTCTAGTGCGCCAGGATCGCTCAAGCGGCCTGCTGCCCAAGGCGGCGCAGTGGCTTGGCAAGCATCGCAACGGCTATTACTGGTACTCGACCAAGCAGACCGCAATGGTGATCGGCGGACTGACTGACTACCTGGCCTTGAGCGGCGAACTCGCCAATAGTTCCGACGTGGAGGTGCTGGTCAACGGCGCGAGCGTGGGCAAGCGGCACTTCGGCCCCGGCGATGGCTTTGCGCTGCCATGGAAGATTAAGGTCTCCGCGGCGCAGGCTGCCAATGGCGGCCAGGTGACCGTCCACAAGAGCGGCAACGGTATTACCTACTGGTCCACGGAGAGCGCCTGGTATTCGGCGGACCGAAAGAACTTCCAGCAAGGACAACTGGCGCTGAATATCACCCGCGACTACTACCTGCTGCAGAAGAATCAGCCCAAGCCGACGGATGCAATCACTTACGATCTTGTGCCTCTGAAGGGCGCGGTCCATGTGGGCGACATTGTAGCCGTGCGGCTGGCGCTGAATGGAACCACATGGAAGTATCTGCTGGCCGAGGACCCGATTCCGGCGGGCACGGAGTTCCTGCCCAACACCGGTCTCTACACGCTCAACCACAAGCCTGACTGGTGGGCCGACTGGTTTACGCGCAAGGAGTTCCACGACGACCGCGCGGCTTTCTTCAACACCGACTTTGGCAACCGTCGCGAGTATGTCTACCTGCTCAAGGTGGTCAATCCCGGCAAGTTCGTCATCAGTCCGGCGCAGACTGGGCCCATGTATCAATCGAATGTGCAAGCCACTACCGATCCGGCAACTCTGGAGGTGCAGCCGTGATTTTATTCAAAGACTTGTTTGGCCGTCTGCGCCAGAGCCGCCTTTGGGTGGCGGCGCAGTTCGTTGGGACCCTGCTGTTGATCCTGATCGGAATCGCTTGGACACTCCTGCCGGAGAAGCGCCTTTGGCAGGTGGCGCTCTCGCTGCTGTTGCCCTTGTTGTTGGCCATCTCAATTTTTGCGTTACAGGCCGGAACCATACGCAGCCTAGCCAACGACGACGGCAAGCGCGTCAAGCTGGTGTGGGGCGCGGTTTCGCTGCTGCTTTGGGCCGCGGTGGCGTGGATTTTCTGGGCGCTGATGGATTGGTGCGACGACCAGATTCCGCAATGGGCTGGCTACCTGAACTCGCATGCTCCGGCTAATGCGCGGGCGAGGTTTTTCACCTATGAGCATATTGGGCTCTGGCTGAGTGTTCTGGAGTGGGTGCTGCGCTGGATCGTAGTGCCGGCCAAGGTTATTCCTTACGCAGTGGCCTCGACTCAATGGGGCTTCCGGCTGCGGTTGCGGAGGGTTCTGCACCTGCTGTGGAATTGGCGCTGGTGGATGGGAGTGCTGATCGCCGCGTTGGTGGTCGTCTGGCTGCCGGGCCGCTTCTTTGCCGCGGCGCCGCATGGAACAGTACTAGCGCAGGAAATTCGTGTGGTATCGAAGCTGGTCGCGACGTACTTGCTGGCGGTGGGCAGTTGGGTTCTGTTGCTTGGTTGGGCTGCTGTGCTCTTCGGGCGACAGCAACCATTGCCCGAGTACGAGGACATCTCGGAATTGTTCAAGCGCCTGCGGAATAGCCGCAATTGGATTAAGGCGCAGTTCATCTGGCTTCTGCTGGGGATTTTGTTGAATTGGGCACAGGCGCAGCTCACCGGCAAAAACGGCTGGTTGGCAGCGCTCAATGTGTTGCTGGAGTCGCTGATGGTGGTGCTGGCCATCGCGGCGCTAGTTGTGCAGGCAGGGACGTTCCGCTCTCTGTTGAACGACACCGGAAGGCGCGTACGGATGGTCTGGGGAACGCTTGCGATGATGATCTGGGCGGTTCTGGCCCTGATCGTCGCGATTTCGCTGAGCCTTTGGTACACGCCGATTGCGCCATGGGTGCTCGGCTGGGTGGTGGCGCCCGCTATTCTGATTCCCTTCGCGGCGGTCTCGGCGAATTGGGGCTTGCGGCTGCCGTGGCGGAGGGTTCTGAGAGTGCTGAGTAATTGGCGTTGGTGGCTGGTTGTACTACTTGCGGCTCTCACGGTGGTGTTGGTGGAACTGATTTCTGCCGTCTTATTCTCCACTCAGACCTGGGTTGCGGAGCTGAACCTGGGCGTGGTCAAAGTGGTGGATATGGGCATTTGGCTTCTGTTGCTCGGTTGGTTGGCCGTGCTCTTCGACCGCCAACCGTCGCCCAAAGAGGAACAATTGCTGAGTCTTGGGCTGTCTGGGACGGAGGATAAAGGCCAGTAGAATTCTGTGAAGCCGCCGTCAACGGAGGGAATCTAACGCGGTTTGCGGAACGCCGTTGCGCAGCCATTCCAGCACCTGCTCGCGGCCAAAGCGATCCAGGAGTTGTTGCGCGTACCAGCCAGCGGCGCGGTGCGCACCCTCCGACTCCGTTTCATTGGCCGCGTGGACCAGCTTCTGGTTGATCTGATCGAGAGTAAGCACAGGTTTCTGTCCTGGCCGCTCATTGCCGGACCATGTTTCCACCAGCCCTTCGCGCAGCCAGAGTGGCGTGTGCGCGGTGGCTTGCTCCTCCACTAGCGCGTGCAGAAACTCGTGGCGCAGTACAGTCGCCAGCAGCTTGCGTGCAGCCAGAATTCGCACGGGCTGTAGGGCTATTTGGTCGCCTTCGGTGAAGGCCGCCACCCAGCCGGGCGCGAGCGTTGCCTGGCGAAAGGCCGGCGTGGAGCGGTAAGCGCGGACCGAAATCGCGGTGCGCGCAGTAAGCCCGCTGCGGTTTTCCGCCTCGTTCAAAGCGCGCGCCAGGACCGGAATGTACGCACCGTCCGCCGCCTCGCTACTCTCCAACGTGAAGCCCTGCCCGGCATACGTCTGCCAGGCAGCGCCCGTCGTTACTTCCGCCAGCGTTGCGCCGGGAAAGTACTGCGCAAGAATCTCGCGGTAACTGCGTCCCTCGCGCCCCATCTCCGCCGCGCCTGTCTGGCAGAGGCCTACGCCATGACCCGAGCCGCGGCCATGAAAGAGAAAGTTGTCTCCCTCCGCCGTGATCTCAAACCAGTTGCTGCGAATCCGATTCCATCCCAGAGCGCGGCCTACGGCCAGGCGAAAATCCTCGGCCGGAATCTTTGTCGCGTCCGCCATCAGCACGGTGACGCGGCCGGAGTCGCCGCGCTGAGCGACGGTGAGGCTCTTCCATCCGGGAGCGGCCAACCCCGCCGCGGCCAGAGCCTGGGTTAACTCCACGCGGGAGAGAGTCGCCGACCACTCGCTCGATCCAACACGCTGGCAATAGGGGTCGCTGCGAGACACCAGAAAACCCCTCGTAGCTTGATCGGATACGGCGCGCCCAGGCCAAACCTCCGAGGCCGATGCCGTGCGGCCTCCGCAGTTCTGATGGAAGAACGCTTCGGCGCGGTTCCCATTCCGCCACAAACTCTCTCCGGCGGTGGCCAGCATTGCCGCGTGTGCCTCGGAGGTGGTGCGCCAGTGTACCCACTGGCAATGAGTCGAGTCGCAAACGTTGAAACTGGCGTGCCCGTGAGAGGGAGCAAGCGCAAAGCTGCGCGCCACCACCGCCAGCGCCTTGCGCGATTCAAAGGTGTCCGCCGCCCCGCTCTCGGCAGCCACAACAAACTCCACGTAGCGTTCGACCGGCAGTGTTGCTGCCACAACCAGCGCACCCGAGCGCGCCGTGATTTTGAGGGGATAGTCGAGCGTCAGCGGTTCCCCATGAGCGGAGATTTTATAACTGCCCGCGAGCAGCAATACGGCCGAAGTGTGTGCCTGACCGTTCTGATCCTTCCACGTCAACCCGGCATTGTTTACCCCCAGCGCCATGGTTGCAAGCGGCTTGGCGCTACACGTCTCACAGAGGCGAAGTGACGCGCCGGAAATCGTCGTGATGGTTGCCTCATGATCGCGCCATAGTGTCCACAGGCCCACGCGAATCGTCGCGCGTGGGGCTGTCTGTTGTTGCCCGGCTGTATGGACAGCCAGTAAAGCGATGCATAGAATCAGCCAGATCTGCTTCATGGCTTCCTCAGCGGCGAGTGCGCCAGCACACTTGCGGCCACCAGCGCCGCATCCGAGCCGTGCCCCACTGGTATATAAACGGCCACCACGACCTGCGGCGACTCGGCTGGCGCAAGGCCCACGAACCAGCCGTGGGTTGTTCCGCCGCTCTCCGCGCTGGCCGTACCGGTCTTACCGGCAATAGGCACACCGCCAAATGCGGCAGCGTCCGCCATGCCGAAGCTGGCCGACTCTGATAAGCCAACGCGAACAGTTCTCGTCGCCACGGACTCCGGATGCGCCGCCAACTCAATCGCCAACGACCGGTAAGCCTCCGCTAACTCCGTCAACGTTACTCGAATTCCTTCCACGCCTAAGGCCACAAGCTGAATCTGTTCTCGTGTGCGTGGCATATGAAAATACGCCACATTTTCTCCCGCTTTCAGACCCGTGGCAGCCAGTAGGTTCCGTTCGCTGAGCGCCTTGCGCAGCTCCTCCGGCGTAAGCGCTCCGGCCAACTCCGCAAAATATGCATTGCAGGACCAGGTTAGCGCCTGCTCTGTATTCATGGGGTCTGCTGCCGGGTGGGAGCAGTTAAGCTGGTGGCTGCCAATATGCATCTTACGGCTGCACGTAACCCTGCGCTCCGGGTCCCAAAGCTGGGACGCAAGAGCGTAGTAAAGAATCAGAGGTTTCAGAGTAGAGCCAGGTGTTTCCAGGGTGCGGCTCGCTTCAACAATGTGGGCCGACGCCAGAAGATCTCCCGAGCCGATCTCCAGCACCAGAATCCGCGCCTCTGGAGCCATGCTTGCGGCTTGATCGATTGCATGCTGCCAGTGTGTGCCAGCATGCGTCCTGCCCTGCGCCACACCGTTCGTCTGCGCCCAGCCTGTCGAACCTGCGGTTGCCAGGGCCGCCAGCAAAATCACCGTTCGTTGCCACCATGTCCGCACCTCTAAAGTATGAACCATAAGCTATGAGGACGTTTTTCGGTGCGTATCCGTGGTTCTCCTGGTCCGTTTCGAGTTTGCCCGTCATCCTGTAAATCATAAGGTACCCGGATCACTCAATAAGTGGCCTTTGAATTTGCTATTCCAACGTTTGGGCAGTAATCTCCAAGCATCGGGTTTCCTAAGGAGCGGCGCCAGTCAAAGGGCGGAGGAAGTGGGAGTTAAAACACAAGCAAAAGCCGGAATGAACCACGGGTTGATCTTCAACATCCAGCGGTTTTCCCTACAGGATGGTCCAGGGCTGAGGAGCACCGTATTCATGAAAGGCTGCCCGCTCTCTTGCCTGTGGTGCCATAATCCGGAAAGCTGGATGCCCCAGGCCGAGTTTGTTCGCATGGAAAACCGCTGCATGGCTTGCGGTCTTTGCAGCGAAGAGGAGTTGGCGGGGCGTGGAATCCGGGTATTGACCGACATGGACTTGGAGGCCTGTCCAACTGGCGCCCTGCAGAAGGCCGGCCATGAGATGGAATTGGCCGCCCTGGTCAAGCTCTTGCTTAAAGACCGGATCTTTTTCGACGAGTCCGGCGGGGGGGTGACCTTTTCAGGGGGCGAGCCCCTTCTGCAAATGCCATTCCTCATCGAAACCCTGGAACTCCTGCGCACTGAAGGAGTGCATACGGCGCTGGATACGTGCGGATACGCTCCATGGAATGATCTCCAGGAAGCTGCGCGGCGTTCATCGCTGGTTCTCTACGACCTGAAGTTGATGGACGATGATCGCCACCAAGCGGCCACCGGCCGATCCAACCGAATCATCCTGGACAACCTGAAAGCCCTTTCCGGAATGCCCACGGAAATTCGGATTCGGGTGCCGGTCATTCCCGGCATCAACGACGATGACGGCAACATGGAAGCCGCGGCCCGGTTCGTTTCTTCCCTGGCGAGAGTCCGCCGGGTCGATCTGCTGCCCTATCACCGCATCGGAGAACCCAAGTTCGCCCGCATGGGCATAACCTATACTTTGGCCGGGCTGCAAGCCCCCACCCCGCAACGACTCGAATCACTGGCTGCGATATTTCGCGGCAGTGGGCTTGTGACCACTATCGGAGGCCGCCCATGAGTGAACGCACTGAACGACTCCGCCGGGAAAGCCTGGCGGCGACGCCATCCATCACCGGCGAGAGGGCGGAAATCGTTACCAGTTTCTACCGGGAGAATTACGGCAAGTTCAGCATGCCCGTGCTGAGAGGGATGAGCTTCTGCGCGATTGTGGAACATAAGGAACTGTGGCTGGGCGAGGGAGAGCTGATCGTCGGCGAGCGCGGCCCCAGGCCCAAGGCCGTACCGACCTTTCCCGAGCTGACCTGCCATAGCACGGAAGACCTGCGGATTCTGGATTCCCGGCCGCTGACCCAGTACAAGGTGGATCCGTCGGTGATCGAGCTGTACCAGCGGGAGATCATCCCTTACTGGAAAGACCGCTCCATGCGCGACCGGATGTTCGCGGAGCTGCCCCAGGAGTGGCTCGATGCTTATGAGGCCGGCTGCTTCACCGAGTTCATGGAACAGCGCGCCCCGGGTCACACTGTGGCCGATGGCAAGCTCTACCGCAAGGGCATGCTGGACTTCAAGGCCGATATCGCCAAGGCTATCGCGGACCTGGATTTCGAGCGTGATCCCCAGGCCCTGGACAAGCGCGAGGAGTTGCGCGGCATGGCTCTGTCTTGTGATGCCGTCATGCGCTGGGCCGAGCGCTACGCCGAGCTGGCCGAGACTAAAACGAGAACCGCCGGCCCGGCACGCCGGCAGGAGCTGCTCAAGATTGCCGAAGTCTGCCGCCGTGTCCCGGCCCATGCTCCCGGCAGCTTTCAGGAAGCGTTGCAGTATTATTGGTTCTGCCATCTCAGCGTCATCACCGAATTGAACGGCTGGGATGCCTTCAGCCCCGGCCACCTGGACCAGCACCTATGGCCCTTCTACCAAAAAGAATTGGCAGAAGGCAGCCTGACCAGGGAACAGGCCAAGGAACTGCTGGAGTGCTTCTTCATCAAGTTCAACAACCACACGGCCCCGGCCAAGCAGGGGGTGACCGCGGCAGAGAGCGGCACCCTTACGGATTTCGCCAACATCAATCTGGCCGGCCTCCTGCGGGACGGCTCTGACGGCTCCAATGACCTCACCCATCTGCTCCTGGAAATCATTGACGAGATGCACCTGCTGCAGCCCAGCAGCAACATGCAGGTCTCCCGCAAGACCCCGGATAATGTTCTCAAGCACGCCCTGAAGGTCATTCGCAAGGGCTACGGTTTCCCGTCCCTGTTCAACGCCGATTTGGTGGTAGAAGAACAATTGCGCCAGGGCAAAACCCTGGAAGATGCACGGGAAGGCGGCTGCTCCGGCTGCGTGGAGGTGGGCGCCTTCGGCAAGGAGGCCTACATCCTCACCGGGTACTTCAATCTGGTGAAGATGCTGGAACTTGCCCTGCACCGCGGGCTCGACCCGCACACCGGCAAGCAAATCGGCGCCAGAACCCCGGACCCCGCCACATTCACCAACTATGACGACCTGTTCTCCGCGTTCAAGACCCAGGTCCGCCACGTCCTGGATATTAAGATCCGCGGCAATCAACTGATCGAGCGCCTGTACGCGACTCGCATGCCCCACACCTTCCTTTCGGTCATCACGGACGACTGCATCGCCCGCGGAATGGATTACAACGCCGGCGGCGCGCGCTACAACAACACCTTCATCCAGGCCGTGGGCATCGGCAGCATCAGCGACAGCCTCTCCGCGCTCAAGGAAGTTGTATTCGACAAGAAAGAGTTGACCCTGTCCAGCTTCATTCAGATACTCGACAGCGATTTCGAGGGCATGGAAACCCTGCGCCAGCGGCTCGTGAACAAGACCCACAAATACGGCAACGATGACGACTTCGCGGATGACCAGATGACGCGCACTTTCAGGATGCTGTTTGAGGCTATCGACGGCCGCCCCAACACCAAGGGTGGCGCCTACCGCCTGGAGATGCTGCCCACCACATGCCACATCTACTTCGGCGAGGTCTGCCTCGCAACCCCCGACGGCCGCCGCAAGGGCCTGCCGCTTTCCGAAGGCATCAGCCCGGTTCAGGGCGCGGACCGTCAGGGTCCAACGGCCGTACTCAAATCCGCCGCCAAGATGGACCACGTGAAAACCGGCGAAACCCTTTTGAACATGAAGTTCTCCCCGAGTCTTTTAGAGGGTGATGCCGGAATCGACAACCTGCACAGTTTGGTGCGCACTTATTTCAAATTAGACGGCCACCATCTGCAGTTCAATGTTGTGAGTGTGGCCAAGCTCCGGGAGGCCCAGGCCCAGCCCGAGCGGTACCGCGACCTGATCGTCCGAGTGGCCGGCTACAGCGACTATTTTTGCGATCTCTCCTCGGCTTTGCAGGAGGAGATTATCCAGCGTACCGAACAATCCTCTTTTTGACCGTGGGCACCGTAGTCGATCTGGTCTTCGGTTCAAACTCTCAGCTCCGAGCCCTCGCTGAAGTCTATAAGCACTTGACATCGACCGGCCTTCTCATGGAAGTCCAATGCGCGTTTTTAGAACTACCACGCCTGGAAACATGAATTGGCGTAATCTATTGGAAGGAGAACGACTATGGCTGATGAAATTTCACGAGTTGAGTACTATGTAGCTGCAATACCTCACAAGGTAGGAGAAGGCGTTCGAGTCTTGACGGCTTTCAAAGAGGCGGGAGTCAACTTGACTGGCTTGCTGGGCTACCGGAAGACGGCGCGGAACGCCGAAATCATCGTTATTGTGGATGAGAATACGCCGGGAGTCGGCGCGGCAGGCAAGAAAGCCGGCCTCACCCTGGGCAAGAAGCAGAAGGCGTTCTTGGTAAAAGGTGAAGACCGCCTCGGCGCAGTTGCCGAACTGGCATGTAAATTGGCGGAAGCAGGTATCAACGTGACCGCGCTTCACGCCTTGAGCGCCGGCGCGGGCCGCTTTGGTGCACTCATTACAGTTGAGCCGGCCGACGTGAACAAGGCAGCCAAGGCTCTGGCCTAGGAAAAAATTGCTGAGGTGACTTAGCGATTTTCTTTTCATCTTATTGAGAGGATCAAGCTCACCTCAATATGGGCGTTGTTTAGCCCAATGGCAGCGACGGTCGCCGATGCGATCCATGTACTCTACGTATGCATACAGTTTCTTATCTTTGGTCAACAAATGGTTCTCTTGCTGCTCCGCTGGGGAGTAGCGCGATTCTCTGAACCTCTTTGGATGGCTTAAAACAAGGTATTGGTGGGCGCTGCAGGATTCGAACCTGCGACTTCCACCGTGTGAAGGTGGCACTCTACCGCTGAGTTAAGCGCCCCTTGCGAAGGCTGGCGAGGACTGGCCGCTGACGAGCCAGCAGGGCATCCCGTAGGTTAGAGTAACACCAGTGGGGCTTTGCGGCCACCCCTGGCAGCCAAATCAGGCCTGCCGGAACCTGCACTCAACTGTCCATGCGCCGGAACGCCAGATCAATTCGCCG
>Ga0187881_10005169_pt1 | contig 10165 bp, 7 predicted proteins | sample June2016WEW_19_1_2_FD_133017 | JGI IMG/M metagenome (GOLD analysis project Ga0187881, IMG submission 133017) | Peatland microbial communities from SPRUCE experiment site at the Marcell Experimental Forest, Minnesota, USA - June2016WEW_19_100 | ecosystem: Environmental > Terrestrial > Soil >...
GTGCTTTCTCGCTGATCGATATTCCCGCGGATGCTCATTACTGGGTTGAGGCCCATCACAGCGGGTACGATCCGCTCGGCTTGATCAGCGTCGCTGTCCCGACCGACGCCGAGGCGGTGCTCAGGATGAAATCGGTGCAGGCCGCCGGATCCCTTTCCGGTACGGTGACCGATTCCGCGCGCAAGCCGGTGGCGCATGCCCTAATCTCACTGGCGGATCAAAACAATCAGACCGTTTCCGACACGCAAACAGATCCTCAAGGAGCCTTCAGGTTCGGCAAGGTGCGCGAGGGGTATTACCTTTTGCGGTGCTCCGCAGACGGGTATTCCGCGGCGAGCGCGAGCCAGGCAGTCGTGGTGGTTTCTGCCAACAGAGACACGGTCGCGGATATGAGCCTGGAGGCAGGCCGGCAGATCCAGGGACAGGTCGTCAATCAAAAAGGAGAACCGGTAATCGGCGCACAAGTAACTTGCTCGCTGGGCGAACCCAATCCGGTGCGCACACTGACACTTGCCGGCTCAGACCCCATTGCCCGCCGTATGTCCCTGCTGGCGGCCGCGGCGGAGATGCAGAGAGGCCGCTCCGTGGGCGTCACGGAAACCGACACCGAAGGACGCTTTCAGATCTCGGGACTGTCCGATGCACAGGTGCAGCTCACGATCAGTCACCGCGACTATTTGGATCTCGTGACGCGGCTCAGACCATCCGGCCAGCCGCTGACACTGACGCTCGATTCCGGCCTGTCCCTGCGCGGAACCATCAGCGACTCGCAAGGAGCGGCCATCGAGGCTTTCGTCCTGAACTTTCAGTCGGCATCCGTCAGAAGTAATAAATCCTATTCTTTCCTCACTACCGATGGACACTTCGAAATCGACGGTCTCGCGAGGGATCAGTACCAGGTCACCCTGCTCTCATCCGACCTCCCACCATACGTTGGATCCCTCGACATCCAGTCAGCGGCCGAAGTGGTGGTCGTGCTCCAACCGCCGCGAGGCGGCAGGGGCAGAAACCCGCTCACCTTCCTCAAGGTCAAGTGACGAGCGAGATGCAACTGCCAGCTGCCACCCGCATAGCAGGCGGCCTGGAGTTTGCCTATTCTGCGTCTCGTAGGGACGCCGCGAAAATAGCCTGGCACTTCAGTGCCGGGACTATGCATCGGTATAACGATGAGTCCCATAGGGACGACTGATATGGAAAACACGGATGGTAAACACGTAATGTAATACGATGAGAGGTACGTCTGGGAATGGCTCAGCCGTCCCTACGGGACTCGCAGCGCTGGTACCCGACAATCCCCGGCACTGAAGTGCCGGGCTATTCTCATTGCGTCCCTAACGGGACGCACATCTGCCTTGAGACCGCGACATCTGAGCCGATCTTCCGTCGAGAGCCGCGAACGTAAGGGAGTGGCCGGGCTATCCGTCGTTGCAGCAAAACTCCCGCTTGCTGACGTACGCGGCTCTAACAGTCCCGCCATGCGGTGTCACAATAATATCTGGTCCTCAGCAAGACGTTTCTCGAAAGCAATCGTCAATCGAGAATGTCCTTCATATAGACGTACAACGCCGGTGATCCGCCCGTGTGTACGAATAGGACGTTCTCGTTTTTCCTGAAAAATCCCTTGCGCGACAAGTCGATGAGGCCGGCCATCGCCTTGCCCGTATATACCGGGTCGAGCAGGATGCTTTCGGTGCGCGCCAACATTCTGACCGCCTCGGCCATCTCGGGAGTCGGGATCGAATATCCCCGGCCGACATAGTCACCGAAACACAGAACTGAGTCGCGAGGAATACCGGACTCGATGCCCAGATGCGCTGCCGTTTTCTGCACCAGATCGTACACAAGTTTTTCCTGGAGATCCTTCGGGCGGCTGACGTCGATCCCCACGATAGGAATGCCGCTATTGTTGCCATAAAATCCCGTCACGAGGCCCGCATGCGTGCCGGCGCTGCCGCTTGCGCACACGATACGGTCGAAGTTGATCCCCTTATCAAAGGCTTGGGCGAGGATCTCCTCGGCACAGGCCACATAGCCCGTCGCTCCGATAGGGTTGGAACCGCCACCCGGAATGATATAGGCCTTGCGCCCCGCCGCATTCACCTCTGACGCAACCAGGCCCATCTCCTTCGCCATGTCCGAACCGCCGGGCACAACCTTCACCTGTTCGACGCCCAGAAGCCGGTACAGGAAGTTGTTCCCGCTCGCGTCGAGTTTGTAACTGCCGGGCACGCGCTCCTCGAGCACCAGCCGGCATTTCAATCCCTCCTTGGCGGCCGCCGCCATCGTCAGCCTGCAGTGGTTGGATTGAACCGCCCCGCAGGTAACCAGTGTGTCCGCGCCCTGCGCGAGGGCGTCGGCAACCAGGAATTCGAGTTTCCGCGTCTTGTTGCCGCCCGCGGCCAGTCCCAGCAGGTCGTCTCTTTTTATGAAAATATTGGGGCCGCCAACAGCAGCCGAAAACCTCGGCGCTGCCTCCAGAGGCGTCGGTCCTTCCGTGTAGCGCCTGCGTGGAAATCGTGCCAGATTCATTGAGAGCCTCCATTCGGATTTAAATGATGAGATCGATGTTTAACCAGACAGCTTATGCGAAGGCGTCTCGTGGCTCAAGCGACTTCTTTGGGGCAGGATTTGCAGCACAGCCGCGCCTTCGAGTGCCCCTTTCCGCACGCCGTCAAGGGCTTTATCCGCTTGCTCCAGGGGAAACACGACGACCTCGGCTTTCACCGACGCCTTCGGCGCGATTTCGAAAAACTCAATGCCGTCCTGCCTGGTGAGATTGGCCACCGAACACACCGAACGCTCTTCCCAGAGAATGCTGTAAGGAAAAGAGGGAATATCGCTCATGTGGATGCCGCCGCATACGACGGTGCCGCCTTTGGCCGTGGCCCTGAGTGCCAGCGGAATCAGGGCGCCCACGGGCGCAAACAGGATCGCCGCATCGAGTTTTTTGGGCGGCATTTCATCTGAAGACCCCGCCCACACGGCTCCCAGCCTGCGCGCGAAGCTCTGTGCCTGCATGTCGCCGGGCTTTGTGAAGGCATACACTTTCTTGCCCTCGTAGATAGCAAGCTGCAGCAGGAGATGCGCGGCCGCCCCAAATCCATAAAATCCCAGCCTCTCCGCATTTCTTCCGGCCATTCGATAGGAGCGATATCCAATCAGGCCGGCGCAAAGCAGCGGCGCTAAGTCGACAGCCCTGTAGCTTTCGGGCAGTCGATAGCAAAATCGATGGTCCGCGGCGGTATACTCGGCATAGCCGCCGTCAAGAGTGTAGCCCGTAAAGAGCGCTCCGTCGCACAGGTTCTCCTTACCCCGCATGCAATAGCTGCAGGTGCCGTCGGTGTACCCGAGCCACGGCACGCCTACACGATCGCCGGCTGTAATTCCGCTCACTTGATCACCGATCCTGACCGCAGTACCGACGATTTCATGTCCTAATATCAGGGGCAGCTTGGGATTTGCCAACTCGCCGTCGACAATATGCAGGTCCGTCCTGCAAACACCACAGGCAGAATTCCTGATCAGTACCTGCGTCGGCCCGATGGGAGGGACAGGAATCTCGACGGCCTGAAGCGGCTTGCCGGGCGCGACCAACAACATGGCCCTCATCTTGTCTGGAAGTACCATCCATGCTCCCCCTGAAACTGCTGATGTTTCAACATAGTGACATAATCGAACGCCCTCAGTCCCGCATTATAATGACATGTTCGTGCGTCCCTAGTGCCGGGCATTGAGTTTCTACATTTACCTGGAGATTTGGAGTGGCAGTATCTGGAGTTTCCCGAAATGGGCGAGGCCCGAAGCGGCAGCATCTGGAGATTCTGGATTTAGCCTAGGCCCGAAGCGGCAGCATCTATAGATTCTGGATTTGGCCCAGGCCCGAAGCGGCAGCATCTGTAGATTCTGGATTTGGCCCAGGCCCGAAGCGGCAGCATCTATAGATTCTGGATTTGGCCCAGGCCCGAAGCGGCAGCATCTGGAGATTCTGGATTTAGCCTAGGCCCGAAGCGGCAGCATCTGGAGATTCTGGATTTAGCCTAGGCCCGAAGCGGCAGCATCTGGAGATTCTGGATTTAGCCTAGGCCCGAAGGGCCGGCAGTGAATAGGCCCGGCCGTCAGGCCGGGATTTGCATGGAGAAAGAGATACGAGCGCCGAAGGCGCGGCACTTAATCAAAAACATATTGCAGGACATACTCGATCCCGTGGCGATCGAGTAGTTCAAGAAGTGGAGATTTACACAGAGAAACTTGCCTGCCATGCACTATCTAACTGGATCGCAGGCAAAGCGGTTAAGAAAATATTGGCACCAAGTGCCGCACCTTCGGCGCTCATTGCCGAGGCGGCACCAAACTCCCGGCCTCACGGCCGGGCCTATTCACTGGCGGCCCTTCGGGCCTCTCAGAAATGTAGAAACTCCAGTCGCGGCACTGAAGTGCCGGGCTCTTCTCTTTGTGTCCCTAAGGGGACACATCTGCGTCCTTCGATATGCACCTGGAGTTCGGCGATTTTGTGTCCCTAACGGGATACATCTGCGTCCCTTCGGTATGCACCTGGAGTTTGGCAGTTTTGTATTATTGACGGGACGCAAGAGAGTAGCTCCTAACGTAGGTCCGGGGTTGCTGGCGAGTCAACAAATCGCGCCGAAAGTGCGGCGCTTCACCTAGCGATCCAGATCCTCTGCCGGTTTTGATCGAAGAACTCCATTCCCGGTCCCTGCGAAGTCAGCATCAGTATCGTGCGTGCGACGCCCGCCTCGTCGTTCAACACCAATCCAGGAGAACTCTCCTTCTCCACGATACCGAACACCGCGCGCGCCCTGTCGGAAGGATCGAAGAAACGCAGAACCGTGCGATCCGGAGCCGCCAGCAGTTGTGCGCCGCCATGTTCACCCTCGCCGAAGAGATGCAAAAAGGCACTGTCTTCCGCCGTCAGGCCCAGTGCCGCTTTCGCCTCGCCGTTTCTGCCGAGCAGACCTATGGCGGGTCCCTGCGTGCCGACGCTCACGTTTAAGCGTTTATTGCCCGCACCGTAAAGCGTCAGCACGGGACCGGCGGCCGCGTAGTTCAGCGCGGCAGCCTTTTGAGAGTCCGAGCCGTAGAGAGTCAGGCCCGCTCCCTCGGGTTCGGCGCCAAGGGAAAGTGTTGCGTTGCTGGCATCATTGTAAAACACCAGTGCCGGCCGGTCGGCGAACAGACTCAATTCCGCACGCATTTTCCCGCGCCCGTCTCTCAGGATGAATTTACCGGCGTCGAGCGTCTTGACCGCCTTTACGGGAGTTCCCTTGGGAGCGGTCGCCTGTCCCATCACCAGGAGGGAGCCCAGGATGATGGCGGCCAGAATTACTGTCTGCTTGAGCTTGCGATTCTGGCGCTCAAGATTTTCCACGCGCTTTGACAAAGCCCGCAGCAAATGGGACTCCCATGGTTCAGAAACCATGCTGCTTTCCAATTCGGAATGTTGCATATCTCCGCGATCCTCCGAAGCAAACACGATAGGGCCGACTCGCCATTAAGGCTGTCCAAATGCGGGATGAAGTCGCCCTCGCGGCACACCGTGCACTGAATTCTGGTTCGATTATCGCAGAAAAGTCTATAATAAATGTCGACATCCCGTGGAGTTTATGCGACATTTTGTCCTTTTCAACAAACGAAGTGCCAGGCATTTACCCATTCCGGAGGAATACTCTATGAATCGATCCCAGGCCCGCTCCATGTGTGTGCCCGCCAGTCTGTTAGCGTTAGTGGTGTTCTCCATCGTGAATTTATATGGATCTGGCCGGCAGGCGACGCCCCAAGCGAAGGCCGCCAATTCCGGGCAGAAAATCACGATCGAGGGTGTCATCATCAAGCGCGACGCCGATACGCTGACCGTGAGTGATGCCAAGGGTGGAAGCACGGTCGTAGCCCTGACGAACAGCACTGTCGTAAAGGAAAAGAAAAGCAATCCCTTCCGGCGCGGTCGTAATTATGCTGTCACCCAGCTTTTGCACGGGTTGTCTGTCGAAGTGACCGGTAAACACAACGCCGCCGGACAGCTGGTAGCCGATGAAGTGAAACTCAAGGATGACGACCTCCGCGTCACGAATTCCATGGAGGTTCGTGTGCAGCCCATTGAAACGCGACTGGCCGAAGTGGAAACGAAAATGGTCCAGTCGGAACAGAATGCTCAACGTCTGTCTGGCCAGGTGGATGAAGTCTCGGCGATCGCAAGGGCAGCCCGAAGCGCCGCCAAGGCGGCACAGGACACGGGAGATTCGGCAAACGTGGCCGCCAAAGACGCGGCGCGCCAAGGAATTGATGCCGCCCGCGAAAGCGCCCGTGCGAATGAGCGCATCTCTTCTCTCGACGACTTTGACGTGAAGAGCACTTCCGCGGTTCGCTTTGCGCTCGGCAGCGCGACACTCACCAAGGAAGCTAAACAACAGCTCGACACGCTCGCCGCGACCGCCAAGAACGAGAAGGGATACATGCTCGAGGTGACGGGTTTCGCTTCCGCGGAAGGCGATGAAGCCGCAAATGAGCGCTTGAGTCAGCGCCGCGCTGACGCTGTCGTTCGCTACCTCACCGAGAACCAGCAGATTCCACTGCGGCGTCTGGTAACGCCTTTCGGTTTTGGCGCCAAGCAGCCAGTCGCAGATAATGCCTCGTTGGATGGACGCAAGCAGAACCGCCGTGTTGAAATCAAAGTCCTGGTCAACAAAGGCATGACTGGGCCTGTCTCCAAGTGATCCGGGGGCGCCTGGCGACTCAGAACAATTCCTAAGCGCAAGTCGGGCCCGGCCTCAAGCCGGGCCTTTGTGTTACTCTTGGTAGGAATAGGGGAGATTCACCCGGTCAGAGTTTGCTTTATGCGTCTTCGAGTCTGGCTTTACACACTCCTGTTTCCCGGGGTTCTTTCTGCCGGTCTACCCCGCCACTTGGCCGTAGCCAGCCGGGTCCCTCAAGCGGGAACGATACGCGTCCATACCGGCCTGGTTCAGGTGCCCGTTTCCGTGACCGATACGGCCGGCCATCCCATCAAAGACCTGCAATCCGGGGATTTTGTCGTCGAGGAAAATGGCAGCCCGGTCCCCATCGCCAGTTTGGGAGAACCTGGAGAAACGCGGCTGGAAATGGTTCTGGTTTTCGATCTGACCGGAAGTGTTTACGGCAAGTTCGATTTCGAGCAGGAGGCAGCGCTCCGATTCCTAAAGACGATATTTCGGCAAGGGGATGCCGTGTCCGTTCTCTGCATCGGCGTGAAGCCGGCAGTCGTGCTCGAGCGCACCACATCTCTTGCCGAAGCTCTCGATGGAGTGCGTGCTCTTCAGCCTTCGGGAGTCGCCACCGCTTTTTTCGACACCGTGATTGCCGCGGCGGATGTTTTGCGCAATTCAACAACGCCGGAAACCCGGCGCGTGCAAATCGTTATTTCCGACGGCGAGGACAATTTCAGCGAACAACCTCTCGATGCCGCGCTCCGTGATGTCCAGCAGGCCGACTGCATCTTCTATTCGATCAATCCGGGAGGCCCTTCGATTCGACTGAATAAGGTCAGCCTGCGCGGGCAACAGGGAATGGAAGCCCTGGCGGAGGAATCCGGCGGGGTGGCCTTTTTGGCCGATAATCAGGAGGCGCTTGGAGATATTTACGGGCGCATAGCCATCGAACTGCAGGCACAGTACCTCATCGGCTATTACACACCCGACTCCAAAATGGACGGCAGCTTCCGCCGCATCACTGTCCGTTTGCCGAGGCAGCCGCAATTGCGCGTCCGGGCTCGCCAGGGTTATTACGCCGCCAAAGCGATCGCCCGCTGAGCGGTTTCTTCCCTCGCTAATTATTATCTGTCGCGAAACTCGACAGCGAGGTCCGCTGACCAAACCCCGGAGGGGCAGAAAGAGAGTAGCCGGGGGCAAGCGCGAAGCGCGCGGCCCCCGGTCAGAAGGAGGTCCGCAAGAGCCCCGGCAGGGGCGAATGGCCTTTATCCGAAAGCTTTTTCTGTCGCCCCTTCAGGGCTCTTGCTGGCCGGATTCCTTTCGCAACAGAAACTAGTTATGCTGTGAATCCGCGCCTGGGCGCAGCGTCGATTGCCTCAACGCGCCGCCAGACGGACGTCGCTGACGAGCTCCATGCTGAATGCCCTGCCGGTCTGAGGATCACGGAGCGGGCTGACGCCGGTGATTGAGAGCCTGATTCTGCTGACGTCCCCGCCTATGCTTGTAGCAGTTCCGTTGCAGTCGAAGTACTGCATGGCGAAGGCAGAAATATTGGATGCAATCGGCTGCGCGGGACCGCCGCCGGAAACCAGTTCGATCGATTGTCCGGCAGCGTCGAATCGAATGGTTATGTCCTCATTCGCATCGTCCGTGTCGCCATCAGGATCTCCCTTATCAGGAGACCCCGGGCCTGCGGACCCAGTCAAATCGGAGCGCACGCGTACTTCCGTGGAGCTTACGATCGTGATGCCCGCGAAGCCGACTTTGTGCGGGTCATTGCCGGCCTGTTGAACCATGCGCTCGACGGTGTCCATGGCCAGGCGCGTGCTCTCCAGCACGCCTTGAATCTCCACCTGATAACTGACCGTACGCTGAGCCTGTGTCAGAACGCTGAAGACTCCTCCCGCGACGAGCATGAAAATCGCCGCCGAAACCAGAAACTCCACCATGGTGAAACCATGTTCCATGGCAGAGCTCCATGCGTCCAAGCGCCTTGGCAAGCGGGAAGTTGCGTCCTGCGCATGTGTCATGTCGTTTTCGCACTGAGAATCGTGGATACTGTCACAACCTTATTGAACGAAGCACGCAGGTTTTTTTGGTTGGCAGCATCAATCGGCGTCACGCTGACCGTGACCCGTTTTGCCTTGAGTTCCACACCCGCCCGCAGATCCGGAACCTCACTCACGGTCCAGGAAATATTGTATCGGTTCAGTACGCTATGCCCCGAAGGATTGGGGACGTCCACCTGCTCCGGCCCGTGTTCCCCATCGTCGAATTCCATCAGGCCCGGGTCACGGCTGTACAGATCAGCCAGATACTCGAGTTTTCCCTGAGCCAACAACGTTGCGTTTCCCTTGCAGCGAGCCAGGGCCGAGGAACTTGCCGCCACGAAGATCATTTGCCCGGCGGCGATGAGACCGAAGGCGAGAACAAACACAGCGATCAGAGCCTCGACGAGGGTGAACCCTTCCTCCACGCCTGGCCATCCGCACTGGGCTCCGCGAATTCTGCCGCCAGAGAGATGCGATGTCTGCAATCGCATTGATGATCCTCCTCGCTGCTCCCGGAGATAATGTTTCGCTGACGCCCGATTTCTTTCACTAAAATGCTCAAGGGGTGTCGCGCCCCCGCTGATTCGAAATTCGAGATTCGAAATTATCAATCTCGAATCTCGAATCTCGAATTTCGAATCTCGAATTCCGGGATTGCCTACTTCAAAGCCTCCATGCCGGAAAAATCACGATAGGGGTAGAAACTCTCGAGGATGCGCGCGTCGTCATCGTTGGTGTCTCCGCTCACGAGGCGAGCAATCAGCTCGCCCAAGCCCGGGCCCTGCATGAACCCTTGGCCACACATACCGATGGCGTAGATCAAGCCGGGCAATTCCCGGTCGCGACCAACAATCGGGAATCCATCGGGCGTGTTGGGATACTGTCCGCGCCAGGAGCGCCGCACCTTCAGGTTCGCGAGGCGAGGGTAGAGGCTCACCATGCGCTTCGCCACGGTCGGGAACAATTCTGATGTCGAATCGCTGTCGGTTCCATAGATGGCGGGATCTGGGGTGATGCAGAATAAGACCTGACCTTCCGCGTCTTGATAAAAATAGTAATTCTTGGAGTTCGTGGAGGGCCTGATGTCGACGACCATCGGGCCGAAGAATCGCTGGACAGGTTCGCTGATGGCCGCTTCGTGGCAGTCAGGGTGAATTGGAAACTTCCGACCCATCAGGGCGGCGATATCGCCCCCCTGGTTGCCTGCGGAATTGACAATCGAACCCCCGTTGTAGGTCCCCTTGTCGGTGACGACCTCGAAGCCGTTACCGTTCAAGGCATGAATGCCGGTTACGTGCTCGCCGAAACGATATCGCGCGCCGGCCCGCAGACTCTGAAAGTAGAAGGCGTTCAAGGCCAGCAGCGGCGATGCGCTGCCGTCTTCGGGAGAGTAGGTTGAGCCGCGCAGCCCTTCCA
>Ga0187881_10005175_pt1 | contig 10155 bp, 10 predicted proteins | sample June2016WEW_19_1_2_FD_133017 | JGI IMG/M metagenome (GOLD analysis project Ga0187881, IMG submission 133017) | Peatland microbial communities from SPRUCE experiment site at the Marcell Experimental Forest, Minnesota, USA - June2016WEW_19_100 | ecosystem: Environmental > Terrestrial > Soil >...
CGGCGCGGATGTCAACGCTCATGACATGTCCGGCAACACCGCGCTAATGATCGCCGCTGCATCCAATCAGTATCCCGACGTCGTCACGGCGCTCTTGCAGGCCGGCGCGAATGCTGAGCTGATAGACGACCGAGGCAAGACGGCTTTTGACTACGCGCAAGGCAATGCAAAACTAAAAGGTACCGATGCCTACCGAAAGCTCGAAGAAGCTGCAAAGGAGGACACAAATTGAAAAAGTCAACGACCGCAGCCTTGGCGGTTTCTTTCCTCATCGCCGCAATTCCGGCAGCCGCCCTGCCGAAAAACTTCTTCGCCTTTGTAGAAACTGCAACGCCGCAAGAACTTCAAGCCGCCATTGATGAAGGCGCAGATGTAAATGCTCGCGACGACTCCCAAGAAACACCGCTGATACATGCGGTGATGAGAAATCATGACCCTGAGGTTTGCGTCTTGCTCTTGAAGGCTGGTGCGGATGTCAACGCTCAAGACGAGTTCGGCGTCTCCCCCCTTTTGCGTGCGATGGAATATAGCAATGTTCAGGTAATCGCCACTCTCTTAAAGGCAGGCGCGGAGGTCAACCATAGCGCAAACAACCACAGCACGGCGCTGTTTGACGCCATCTTCTTCGGCAAGCCCCGTGAGGTCGTCGAAATGTTGTTGCAAGCCGGAGCGGACGTAAATTTCCGAGTCGGCGATGGGCGCAATTTGCTGACACTTGCCTGCACGGCGAAATCGCTTGACCAAACGGAAGTGATCACGCTTCTTCTGAAAGCAGGGGTAGACGTCAATTCTCGGGACAACTCCGGAAAGACACCTTTGATGGACGCCGCTGGTGGCAACGCGCGTCGTGAAGTGATCGAAATCCTTCTGAAGGCCGGCGCGGATGTCAATGCCCACAACAATGTGGGCGAAACGCCTCTGATGCTGGCTGCCGGCGGAAACGCGCATCACGATGTCATTACGACTCTCCTGGAGGCGAGGGCGGACCTCAATGCACGGAATCGGGAAGGCTGGACCCCGCTGATGTTTGCGGCGGAGACCAACTCGAACCCAAGAGTAATCGCTGCGCTTTTAGGAGCCGGGGCGGATGTAAACGCACATGGCGACCTAGGCATAACCGCACTCATGCTCGCAGCAGGAACCAATACAAATCCAGAGGTGGTCACGCTGCTCTTGAAGAGTGGAGCAGATGCCAAAGCGAAAGATCAAAACGGGAAAACGGCTCTTGAACGTGCCCAATTGAATGCAAAGCTCAAGGAGAGCGACGTCTACCAGAGACTGCTGGAAATGTCTCAGGGCGGACAGACGTTTGCGCTTTTTGATCTTGCGATGAAGGGAACGCCTCAGCAGGTGCAAGCAGCCATAGCGCGCGGCGCGGACGTAAATGCAGTCAGTCATAATGATTACATGACGCCTATCATTCTCGCCGCGTGTCATAATCCGAATCCTGACGTGGTCGTCGCGTTGGTAAAGGCTGGTGCGGACGTGAATGCGCAGGATATTTCCGGCCGGACAGCTTTAATGTATTGCGCCAAGCTGCACAAATCGGAAGTGATCAGAATTCTCCTAGAGGCGGGAGCGAAGGTAAATATTCAAGCCCACGACGGTTGGACGGCGCTGATGTCTGCGGCGTATTCCAACAGGTACCCTGAAGTAATAACGGTGCTCCTCAAAGCCGGGGCAAATGCGAAAGCTAAGGACCTGAGCGGACGAGTTGCCCTCACGATTCTCAAGGGCAATCCGTGGTTGAGAAAGACTGACGCTTTTCGACAGCTTCAGGAGGCTACGGAATCCAAGCAGGAGTAGCGATGTGAAAAAGATTATCTTTGGTATTGCGCTCGTCTGTATCGTTCTGTGTTTTATGGCCGAATCACTTTCAAACATAAAGGTTCTTAGTGCATTCGCAGGAAACGAGTTCACAATGTTCTTGAAGAGCGACGGTACTCTGTGGGCAACAGGCTCGAATCGCGAAGCAGTTGGGACGTATTATGAAATGAAATTTGGCAACCTCCCTATACAAATCATGGATCACGTCAGGACCGTTTCTCTCGGCGAATACTTCGCGATGATCCTGAAGACGGATGGCAGCCTCTGGGCCATTGGCTGCGATTACAAAGAGAGATACCGGGGGAGCCATTCCCTAGGCTCCAGCAACTACGCCGAGGTCGATGCTCCGGAAGAGGTTTTCTCTGGAGGGGTACAAGCGATCGCTACAGGCTACCGACATACCATGATTCTCCGGACAGACGGAAGTCTTTGGGCTTTAGGGAACAACGAGAAAGGTCAATTTGGAAATGGGAAAGTTGCCTCGTTTGACGAAACTGCGATCCCCGTTCCGATCAAGGTCATAACCGGTGGAGTTCAAGCAGTCTACGCCGGTGGATGTTTCACCATGATTCTCAAGACGGACGGAAGCCTTTGGGCGTTCGGGGACAACTACGCGGGACAGCTTGGAGACGGAACATACGAGCAACGAGACACGCCGGCAAGAATCCTGCCCGGTGGAGTGAAATCCGTCTCCCTGGGTGGTAACTATGCAATGGTTGTCAAGACAGACGGAAGCCTTTGGGCGTGTGGATGCAATAGGGGCGGGGAATTGGGCAACGGCACGACGGAGGAACGGCAACTAAGCCTCGTCGAAATCCTGCCAAAGGACGTGGAGGCTGTCTCAGTGAGCCCGACGGAAGGGTCCTCTCACAGCTTGATCTTGAAGACCGATGGAAGCCTTTGGGGTTGCGGCAGCGGCGGTAATGGCCAACTTGGAGATGGTATAAGGGACGCGAGCAATAAATTCAAAAGGATTTTCGCGGCCGGCGTCAAGGCGATCTCAGCAGGCAGATTTTTCTCCGTGATTATTAAGGACGACAGCACGGTGTGGGCTTGCGGTTTCAATCGCAACGGTGAGCTTGGAGACGGAACGAACAAGAATCGGTTCACTTGGGAAAAAATAATTTTCTAGTCAGAATGAAGTGACCGCCCCGATCGTAGTATCGTAGGTTGCGCTACGATCGGGAAGAAGGTAGCGCAGAGCTACACACGAAGGAGGGGCGGTCATGCAAAGGATAGCACGGAAGGTGAGTCGATTCGTAGGGCTCGATGTGCATGCGGAAACAGTCAGCGTGGCGATTGCGGAGCGGGATGGCGAAGCTCGTGGCATCGGAACCATTCCCAATCGAGCCGAGAGCATCAAGCGGCTGGTAGCCAAGTTGGATATCGGAGGCCCGTGGGCAGCCTGTTATGAGGCCGGGCCGACAGGCTATGCGCTGTACTGGCAGTTGACCCGGTTGGGCAGAGTCTGCCAGGTAGTCGCCCCGACGCTGGTGCCCACGAAGCCGGGAGATCGGGTGAAGACGGATCGCCGAGACGCCGAACGATTGGCGCGCAGCTATCGGGCTGGCGAACTGACGCCGGTATGGGTGCCCGATGAGGCGCACGAGGCGCTTCGAGATCTGGTCAGGGCGCGAGAAGCGGCCAAAGAGGACCAGCTGCGAGCTCGGCATCGACTTGGCAAGTTCCTGCTTCGACAAGGCAAGCGCCCACCGCGGAGCATGCGGGCGTGGACTCAACAGTATCTGGAATGGATCAAACGCCAGGTAGCGTTCACTCAACCCGCTCACCAGGCCACCTTGGAAGACTACATGAACGAGATAGAGCACTGCACCTTGCGCATCGGTCGCTTGGACAGCGCTATTGACGAGGCCGTGCGACAAGATCCCCCGAATATGCGCGAGGTAGTCGAAGCTCTTCAGGCCCTTCGCGGGGTTGCGAAGCTGACGGCGGTGACCGTGGTAGCCGAAGTCGGCACGCTATCGCGCTTTGGCAGCCCGCGGCAGCTCATGGGATACAGTGGGACGGTGTCCAGCGAGCACTCCAGCGGCCAGAAAACACAACGCGGAGCGATCACCAAGACCGGCAACGCCCATCTACGGCGAGTCATCGTGGAGGCGGCTTGGACTCAACGGCACAGACCCATTCTCAGCCGGGCCATGCGCGAGCGACAGAAAAATGTGAGTGTGGAAGTGCAAGAGATTGCAGCCAAGGCTCGTCATCGCCTTCATGCTCGCTACGTGCGGCTACTGGGGAGAGGGAAATCGGGACCGCAGGCTGTGACAGCCGTAGCGCGAGAGTTGCTTGGTTTCATCTGGGCCATCGGCGTCACGGTAGAACAAGCACAAGCCGAAAGGGCTCGTGGAGCCGCGTAGACTTCCATCGGCGAAGGGATCGTGACAATGGGCGTAGGGCATCTCGAGCAAAGGTCGCTGGGCACACGGAAAGGAGAATCCTCGTGGACACTATGCGACAGACCAGGAACGGTCGGACTCGCGTCACCTAGTCCGAGGCAGCTCCCGACGGATCACGACCATGCTGGCAGGCACTTGTGCCTGATCCGCGGATATCAGAGTGATCAACCGTCGTTGCAAGCCTCTTCGACCTTTGCTCGGGGTATCCTACGCAGAAGGGGGGCCAGAGACTGAAAAAACTGAAGAAAAAGATACTGCTTGACGGGTCACTTCATATCAGTGTCCTGTAAACGACATTAACTCAATGCCCCCAATTCATCAGAAATTTCACAGGGCAGGCATTTTGCATGAGGAAAGAGAAACGTCATGAAGTCAAAATCTTCGTCACGGCTCGTCTGGCGCCTTTTAGTCCTGGTCGTTGTTGGATCGGTCCAACTTGTCATGACGAGCTGCAGCGGGGGAAGCGCGGCCAGCGCCGTCGTGCCGGCCACGGTCTACACGGCGGGGTACTACGATAACGGCACGATGCATGTTCCCTGCTACTGGACGGGCACCGCGAGGACCGATCTCGGCGACGGCACGCATGAAGCGGTTGCCAAAACGATTTTCATAAAGTAGCAGCCGATAGACTTCCGTCTGCAGACGTGAATGCCCGCGATTTCTGGGATCAGACGCCTTTGATGACGGCGGCAAGCAATTGCGCGCTGACTATGATCCCGCTGTTGTCCGTCTGGTTGATGCAGCGAGCATGGCCGACTATTCCGCCAATGACTGGGCCGGAGACGGTGGGGTTTGGACAGCCAGGCCGCTACACCACCTCGGCTCCGCGCTCCTTGATCAGCTGCGTCCCGAGCTCGCGAAGACTGTATTTCTGGATCTTTCCGCTTGCTGTCATGGGGAAGCTGTCCACGAAGAAGACGTACCGGGGGATCTTGAACCGCGAAATCTGCCCGCGGCAGAAGTCCCGCACGTCCTCCTCTCCCAGGGAGGTCCCTTCATTGAGGACCACGAACGCGCCAACCTCCTCCCCGTAGCGCTCGCTCGCAATCCCGACAACCTGCACGTCCTTGATGCCGGGCATTCGCAGGAGAAACTCCTCGATCTCGCGCGGGTAGACGTTCTCTCCGCCCCGGATGATCATGTCCTTGATCCGGCCCGTGATCCTGAAGTATCGCGCCTGATCCATGGTGCCCAGGTCTCCCGAGTGGAGCCAGCCGCCCGCATCAATGGCCTCGGCCGTGGCCTCGGGCATGTTGTAGTACCCTTTCATGACGTTGTAGCCCCTGCAGACAACCTCGCCGATGCTTTCGGGGGGAAGCTCCTGGTTGGTCGCGGGGTCCACGACCCGTACCTCGATGCCGGGTAGTGCCTGCCCCACCGTGGAAACGCGAAGCTCCACCGGGTCATCCGTGGAAGTCTGCGTCATCACCGGCGAGCCCTCCGTCAAACCGTACGCAATGGTGACCTCGGAGGCGTGCATGTCGCTGATCACGCGGTTCATGATCTCCACCGGGCAGGGGGACCCGGCCATGATGCCCGTCCTGAGGCTTCCCATGTCGAACATGCGGAACATCGGGTGAGACAGCTCTGCAATGAACATCGTGGGAACGCCGTAGAGGGCGGTGCAGCGCTCCTTCTGGACAGAGGCCAGGACAAGGAGCGGATCAAAGCTTTCCACGATCACGGCGGTCGCGCCATGCGTCAGGACGGCCATGATCCCGAGGACCAGCCCGAAACAGTGGAAGAGCGGAACAGGCAGGCAGACCTTGTCCTGGTGCGTGAAGCGCTGCCTCTCACCGATATGGAAGCCGTTGTTCAGGATGTTCAGGTGCGTGAGCATGACCCCTTTCGGGAAGCCCGTTGTCCCCGAGGTGTACTGCATGTTGATCACTTCCTGACAGCTCAGGCTTCCCGAGATGCTTTCCAGGGCGTCCGCGGGCTCATGGCCGCCCCGTAGAAGAAGCTCCTGCGTGTTGTACATCCCCCGGTGCTTCTCGGGACCGATGAAGATCACGGTCTGGAGGCGCGGGAACCTTCGGCTTTCGAGCCTTCCGCGCTGGCAGCAGCGCAGCTCGGGCACCAGCTCGTTCACTGTGGCAACGTAATCGGCGTCGCGAAAGCCCGAGATGAGGCACAGCGCCTTCATGTCCGACTGGCGAAGGAGGTACTCCAGCTCCGAGAGCCTGTATGCAGTGTTCACAGTGACGGTGATGGCGCCGATGCGGCTCAGGGCAAAGAGGTAGGTAAGCCAGTCGGGGACGTTCGTTGCCCAGATCCCGACATGGTCCCCCTTGCCGATCCCTGTCGCCAGAAGCCCCCGGGCCAGGGTGTTCACCCTCTGGTCGAACTGCGCGTAGCTGAACCTGAGGTTCCTGTCCGGGTAAACGATGAAGTCCCTGCCCGGAAAGAGCGAAGCCTGCTTCGCCAGCTCCTGACCCAGGGTGGCCGTGATGCGGTCAGCGTCAGGGAGCATAGACCACCCCCAGCACCTTTGCCTCCGCGTTTCCCGCGCTGTGAACATGGTGCGGGACGATGCTGTCATAGTAGATGCTGTCTCCCGGGTGAAGGAGGTACGTGTCCTTTCCGTAGTCTATCTCGACCTCGCCGGAAAGCACGTAGATGAACTCCTCCCCTTCATGGGTCGAGGCCTGCGCCTCCTGGGCGGATGCGGGATGGATGTCGATCAGGAAAGGCTCCATGTGCCGTCCTGTCTTGTTGGCGGCAAGGGAGAAGAAGTCCAGGTCGCTGCGGCTTGGTCTCTCTCTGCCTGAGAATCGCACCACGGCCTCGTGCGCTCCTGCGCGCGATATGACGGGCCCCACCTGCTCCAGGTCATCCAGGAAGGTGCCCAGCCGCACTCCCAGCGCTCGGGCAATCCTGATGAGCGGGCTCAGGGACGGGATGAGCGCGCCGCTTTCGATCTGGCGCACGTGCTCCGCTTCGAGGTCAGCCCTGTCCGCCAGCTGATCCATCGACATGCTCCTCGATTCCCGTATGGAGCGCACCTTCTCACCCAGAGTATTCCTGTCCGTCATTGCTCACCTCCCTATCAGGGGCGCCACGAGGAGCCCGATCCCGTACGTGATGGCCGCCTCTCCCAGCCCGATCAGCATCATCTCCAACCCGCTCTTCCACCAGCTTCTGCCCGTTACAACCACTTTGGCTGCGCCAACACCGAAATGCGCCAGCGTGCTGATCACGAACGATATGATGAGCGCCGTCATGCCTGCTGTGAAAACGTACGGCAGCACCGGGACCGCAGCGCCGACGGCCGTGGCCGCTGTGGCGCTGACCGCCGAGCGCCACGGGTTGGGGAACGCCTGCTCGGAAAGCCCCAGCTCCTCGTGCGCCAGCGTCTTCAGCATCTCCTCGGGGTTTTGCGCCATGCGAGCGGCCATGGCATCGGCCTCCGCCTCCGTGAACCCCTTCAGCTGGTAGAACAAGGACAGCTCCTGCTGCTCCTCCAGAGGGTTCTCCTCGATCTCCTTTCGCTCGCGGTTCATCTCCGCTTCGTGCACTTCCTTCTGGGACTTCTCCGCAAGGTAGGCGCCGCTGCCCATAGACAGGGCCGACGCGACCATGGAGGCAAAGCCGCTGAGAAGCACAAAGGAGCTGTTCACGTGCGTGGCCCCCGCGACGCCGCTCACCACGCCGAAGGCAGCGCCCAGACCGTCGTTGATGCCGTAGATGGCCTGGCCGATCCAGCCGCCGCCGCGCACGTGGCGTTCCTTGCCCAGGATTCCTTCGAGCACTCGCAGCGGGGGCGCCGTCCCGGCGCCCATCTCAGTCAGGATCCGGTCATGGGAGCGTTCCATGAGGCCGACCTCCTGAAAGGCCAGTCGGTCTTCCTCTGTCGGAGAAAGGGCTGCCAGGGTCTCATACCCGCCGTTGGCGTTGTCTTCCGCAGCTTCCATGACCTTCACCACGGCCTCAGGCCCCTTTTCCACCAGCGCTTTTCTACGGGCAATTTCCGCGGCAGTCTCGGCGTACGTTCCCGGCTCTGAGCCCAGCTCCCGCAGCCGTTTCTCCCACCTCTCGGCGTGCTTGACCTCCTCCGCTGCCATGCGGAGGAAGATGTCGCGCCGTTTCGGGTCCTTCTCTTTTTCCGCGGCAGCTGTATAGGTGAGAGCGCTGGATTTCTCGTCCCTCCAGGCTTTGCGAAGCTCCTCGATGAATCGGTCCCGATCAGGCATAGACACCTCCAAGTCACAGGCTGAAAAGAACGATCCCTGCAAGAATCAGCCCCGTACCGGCCCACGCCGCAGGGGAGACTTTTTCCCGAAAGACAATCAAACCGCCGACCACCTGAACCCCAATTGCCGTCAGACCCTCAGTGAGGGGATAGGCGATGTGCAGGGAAAGGTCGCGCAGCAGGGCCGTATAGGCCAGGACTCCCAGGAATCCGCCAATGTTCCCGATCACCTGCCAGAAGAGAAAAGCCCTGACTCCATTGCCGGCTGCCGAACGTTTGAGACAGATATGCGCGCCCGTGTTTGCGCTCAGATTGGCAAGGAGAAAGAGGACCGTCCTCACGCCGCGTCGTCCCGACCAACAGGTCCAGCGCTCGTCCCGCTACGCGTTCCCGTTCCCACCAGGATGATTCCTGCCGCAACCGCAACAACCCCTGCGGCCTCCGTTGGCTTGAACACCTCATGAAACACCAGGAGCGAGGCGACAAGCTGCACGCCCAGCACCCCCACTCCCCTGCTCAGGGGAAAAGCGACGTGCAGAGGCATCTTCTGCAGCAGCCCGGTGTACAGGAGAACCCCCGCCAGCCCGGCCAGGTTGCCTGCCACCTGGAAAACCAGGAACGTCCAGACGCCGCTGGCGTCGGCCGAGAGCTTGAGCAGGGCGTTCGCCGCAGTCACAAAGATGCAATAGCAGGCCAGAAAGAGGACAGTCCTCATTCAGGGCTCCGCGCCATGCGCCGGAGCATAGCCGCCCCACGATACGGCGTCAACGCGGAGCCCTTTGGCTTACAGGTATCTTCGGGAGCGGGCTATCGGGCCAGGAGAAGGCCCTGGAATAATAGCTAAGCCGGGCGGCCTACCAGATTTCAAACAGGAGCGGCTGGCCGCCGAGTCCTGAGACCAGGGCTGGATACCGGCTGCGCACGAGCTTTACGCAACTTCCAAGCGGAGCAACTATGTCCCTTCCTGCCGCACTGATCCAGGCGGTGCCCGACAGCACGTGAAGGTGCTGCCTGTCGCGCGGGACCCGCAGAAGCTCCCCCAAGTAAAGCGCAAAGCGGAGCACGCGCCGGGACGGCCTGGCCGGGACATTCTTCGCTACACTGCGAAGAACAAAGGCAATATCTACGTTCATGGTGATAATCTCCCTTCGTCGTCGGCACACACTCGCATGTATGTCGTTACGCCAACGTGACGGAAAAGGGACCTTGTGTGTTACGGCATCGTTACGGAAGTCGGCGCTGCAGGTTTCTGATTCGTCGCATTGCCGCTCAACCAGTATCTTTAGAGCCAGAGCAAGGAGTTATGGCGAAGGTTCGTCTGGCATTTCTGGGACCTCCATATATCGAGCTTGATGGGGCTCCTGTTCATCTCGACACTCGGAAAGCCATCGCCCTCATGGTGTATCTCTCCGTGATTGGAAAACCGGTCAGCCGCGACACACTGGTCACCCTGCTATGGTCGCGCTACGGCCGCGCAGAGGGACATTCCGCGCTCCGTCGTACGCTTTCAACATTGCGAAGCGCTCTTGGGGAAAAGTCTGCAACTCATACGGTGTCTATCTGGCATGCATGGGGAGATTGGATGAGGCAGTCGCAGAGATTGTCAGGGCACAAGAGCTCAACCCTCTGGCTCTCGACGTCAACAGTTGTGCAGCAGTGACTTTCAACTGCGCAAATCTATTCGACAAGTCGGTGGAGGCGTGCGAGAGAATGTTCATGATA
>Ga0187881_10005176_pt1 | contig 10155 bp, 12 predicted proteins | sample June2016WEW_19_1_2_FD_133017 | JGI IMG/M metagenome (GOLD analysis project Ga0187881, IMG submission 133017) | Peatland microbial communities from SPRUCE experiment site at the Marcell Experimental Forest, Minnesota, USA - June2016WEW_19_100 | ecosystem: Environmental > Terrestrial > Soil >...
GCTCAGTGTGACTGGATTGCTCACCAACTAAACTGTCGGCCCCGCAAACGCCTGGGTTTCAAATCCCCTCAGGAGGTGTACTATGCTAGCTAAAGGTCGTTGCACTTCGAGTTTGAATTCACCGATCATCCGCCAAATAGCGAAGGTCAATCCAACTGCCTGGTCCGCGCCTTGTCAAATCTGGACTTGGCCTGATACCACCAGTAGTTGACTTGAATGCTTGGATCCAGAGTCCGTAGTCCCCCTGTCTGATCCAAAGCTACTGGGAAGGCCAGCGTCGCAATAGTAGTCTCGAAATGGGACAGAACCTGGTACTTCTCCTCAAGACCTGGCGTTTGATCGGTCCGGGCCACGGCCTCAAATAGGGTCGATGCATAGCCTTGACGACGCTTCCAAGAGCGGTAGTCAGTGAATCTCTCTCGGGAGAATGCGCCCATGCCGGCGTAGAGATCCGCCAATTGGGCAAGCCGCATTTCCTGTGACCGACATTCAGTGATCTCCGCAACTTTAAACAGCCGCTTGATGCTGGCCCCGAAAGTTTCGTCGACCGACGGTCCCGCGGGGAAAGACAACTCTTCTAAGTTTAGGAATTCCTTCGAGGACAAGCAACTCTTTAAGGTACTCCAATCGACGCCGACGTGTTCGTCCGGAATATGGCGCCAGACGCAGTTGGAGGGCCACCTTCGTGACATCACATTTCGGAACAGGTGATAGTACATGATTTGGAGATTCGCCTCGAGGTCGGGGTTTCGAACGGCATGCCTTTCGTCCTGGCTGTCCCATATCAAGACGTCGATCCTCAGTTGTCCGTCGGTGAGCGCCCTCGCGCATGAGTCGATGACCTTCTGCGCCGCAAACCGGTACTTTGCTGTACGCACCTTGTTCCACTTGAGTTCGCGGACTCCACTTTCGGCGAGGATGCGAGACACCTCGCGGTGCAGAGATAGTGCGTCCGCTCTGGGGGCAGAAAGCATGCCGATAGAACGATACCGGCCACTATTCCAGTTTGATTCGTCGCTGAAGGAGACATGAGAGTACTCCATCCAACTGATAGGGTATCAGAACGCCTATGGTGAGGATAGGAGTTTATGATCCATAACATAGAGTTAAGCCGCCCCGCCGCCCGAAGCCAAGCAGCGACGGCGTTTACGATTCCAATGCCCCACTAGAAGCCGGCCATTAAGGGGTCGGCTTCAACGATTTGTTATGTTCCGCGCTATGATCCAAACCAACGGAAAGCTTGACTCCTTCGCCTAGCCAATAGCCTATTGCAGCGGAAAGTTCCGTGATAAGAATAACGATTATGTTGAAATGCCTTTATTGATGACGCTTCCTTTCAAAAACCAACATATGACTATGCCAATTGAGTTTTGACCAACTCGAAACAACAAGGCCGACCGATTGTGCAAGCTTTTGCATGCCAGCCCTTGAGTAAACTCTAATTGTTCCATCTTTCCTTAAAGGCGCCAGAAGATTATGAATCTGGTTGATCGGGAAAAATGCTGAAGCGTCCGCGATTATGACCCTTCCATTGGGGGAAAGAACCCTCTGCATTTCAGCTAAAGCAGTTTTGGGCTTCGGGTAGTGGTGGAAGGAAAAGGTACAAGTAATCAAGTCGAACTGATTGTCTTCAAATGGCAATTTCTCAGAGTCAGAGACTCTAAGGTCTACCGTCTTTCCAAGTTTTGATCTGGCAACCTTTATCATTTGCTCAGAAAGATCCACTCCGAAGAGTTGCGCATCTTTCTTCTGTTGCCCGATCAAAAGAAGAAGAGCGCCGGTCCCACAGCCGATATCCAACCATGTTCGGAATTCGTTGCGAAGCGCCTCGTCGGCAATCTTTTGATAGCTTAGTCTTAGGGATGCGTATTTCGGGGACTCGTCATACTCCTCAGCATCCTTGTCGAATTCGGCCCTTGATAGTTCTTTTCTGTCAGTTGTCATAATCTGTTCACCTCACGATACGGGAGACGAATCTGAAGCTTCTGTCACGCGGGTTCCCTGACGTCCTGGGAAGCCGCGGGTTCACTGGAGGCCTCCGCCGAGGGCGTGGAATTCACCAACCAATCGCGGAACATAACATAGAGTTCAGTTGCGCCGCCGCATAAGATTCGGCCAGCATGGAATCCAGAAGTGCATGCACCGATCCAGACGACCTTTGAGGCGTCAACTGCAACGACTTGTTGTGACGCGCCCCTATGATGGCGGGGTCGATTCAAACGCTCCTCCCATACCCTCAAATGCTCCGTCCGCGCTCCCACCGGCGTAGCATGTAGCAAACAGAGCCACAGCAACGCTTTTCGCTTCTCAAGCCTCAACTCTTCCCCACCGATAGCCTCAGGCAAGGGCGCTAGCCCAATTCTCACCACGGTCAAGCCCCGCCATCATGCGGTTATCAACCTTCACTTTCCGCTATCTCTTCGTCCTTTCACTTCGACTGCTCATCTCCCAGCGACTACTCTTATTAGGGCGCAGGTAGTCGCAGATCAAAGCGCGTCCATGGAACTGCGAGCCCGCGCCTCATAGATTTCAAAGGCAAAGACCTTCCATATCCTTTAGAAGGGCCATCCTGTGAAAGACTCAATTTGGCGCGTCATAACATAGAGTTCAGCTGCGCCGCCGAACAGAGCATGCAGCATCTGCTTTTACGCACGAAGGTCCCTGTTCCACACTCAATCCAAGTAGTTTGTTGCAACGACTTGTTAGTGCGCTCCTGATTCGGCTCAGTTATCCGGTAACGGGCGTTGGATCTCATTTCTTTCCTATGAGAGCAGTTCAGCCGCATGTTCGACCCGGCCTCTCGGCTGCTATAGGTAGAGGACAGACGGACGTCCGTCATTTGTTGTGCATTCGGACTCCATGGCTATGCAAGCAGGTTTCGATTTGAGTCATGTGATGACGGTCATGTGAGATAAACATCTGCTGTAGAAAGGTCGATAACGACATCTGAGCACCCGCTTTTGATGGCTTCTCAAATGCCTCGGTGGGCAGCTGCGACAATTGCGACAAGAGTTTAGCCCGATAGTGGAGTGCCTCATCAAGAAGCTTCTGGTGATCCAACGTCATTCCGTACGCAGCGGCGCGATCGTTGAAGGCTTGCGGATCTATATCCTCCTCAAATGAGATAGGGTTTCCAGCAAGCAGTTCTGGACCTGTCTTTTCAACGAAGTTTCTATCCCACATCATGATATGGGATATCACGTCGTGGATTGACCATTTTCCAGGAGCCAATTCCGTCGCCAACACTCCTGGCTCAAGGTCACGTAGTCCCGAAAGGAATTGTGAATACCTGCCTAGCTCCGAGATTAGGGTTGCTGCATTTTGCATAGAAGTCTCTCCTTAAGAAAGCTTCCTGAAAGATGGCAACATAGACAAACGAGGCTTGCGATGTCCGCTGCTGGGGGAATGCGACGTAGCACGAAGCACTCCGCGCTTCCATTTTGAGCGCTCTAACATAGAGTTAAGCCGCCCCGCCGCATCAGCCCAGCCGTGACGGCTTTTACGTTTCCCATGCCCAACTACAAGCCGGGCGTCAAGGGGTCGGCTTCAACGACTTGTTAGGCGGATTTCGCTTTCCAAACAACGGCCTACGGCTTCGCCCGGCATCAACCGTTTACCCAGTTTTCAATCTTTAGTCCTTCAACTCTTCGAAATTCCTTTTCATTGTTTGTTACAAGGACAAAATCTCTGGACCTTGCTTGAGCTGCGAGTAGCATATCCATTGCTCCGATTGGTCTACCCCTAGATTCAAGTGACGCGCGAATTAAGCCGTATTGCACCGCGGCAATCTGGTCAAAGTCAAGCAAAAGGAAGGGAAATAGGAATTCTAAGAGTGCAATCCTATTTCTATCAGGATACTTGCTGCGAGCTATTCCATATTCTAGTTCTGCCTGCGTTATCGTTGAGATCGCGATCTGCTCTGGCTCTTTAGTCTGAATCTTTCTGATTACCGATGGAGGCTTCTTGTTGATTACGTAAATGCACGTGTTCGTATCTAGAAGATAGTTCATGCAATTCGGTTTCGCTTTTCAAGGGCTCCCTGCTCTCGTTTGGAATTGAATGCGTCCTCTGTGAACTTGTCCAAACTGTCTCGGAATAGGTTCCACGGATCTTCATTTTTTGGAACCAGCATGACTATCCCACCGATGCGTTTAACGTATACTTCTGTACCCTTAAAGGCATACTGCTTAGGTAGACGCACTGCCTGGCTTTGGCCATTCTTGAAGAGCTTTGCCGTATCCATAAGACACCTCCTGAGACTATACGGCAATATATACTCCCTCCGGGAAGCTGTCAAGCGCATGGCATGCGGGCCAATGCAACGGGCTTCAAATTTGAAAGCCGCCTAACATAGAGTTGAGTTGCGCCGCCGAATCACCAGCGCGAAGCGAACCACAGCGATCGACCCTAACACGAATTAGAGATGCACCTTAGGCGACAACTCCAACGATTTGTTATGTGGACGCTCTTTTCAATCACGTCGTTTCCGTTTTCGCACATCAAGTTCAAGCCTAGTACCAGTGCCATTGGTCCATATCTTCGGATGTACCTACAACTAGGCGGATGGTGCTCTCGTAGTCGGCAACTGCGTAAGCCGCTGCTCTTGTATTCCCTTCCAGGACTATAAGGTCGTCCGTGGTCTTCCTTTGGACTACGATCAGCTCAGGGAAGGTATCACCCCTCCGTATTCTCTCTGCAACGGCATTTATGTTCCGAGAGTGGATGTTGTCGACGCGACCCTCACGGACACTACGCACCGTCTCTGTGACTAGCCTTATGCTGCTAGACATCTCGATCCATTCGGGGTCTTTTAGATGCCGCAAGATTGAATACTCGGAGATGTCGATCTCGACGATTCGCCACCCCGCCGAGGCCGGAAAACCAAGGAAGAGGGCCGTCCTGGACAAATAGCCGCGTTTGGAGGTGAGCAATCGTGCGCGAAGCCTGTTTTCATCCGGGTTTGATAGGTCCGCCTGATCAACCAAGCTCCGGTCAATGTGATTGGCGTTCAGAATTGCCAGGTAGTCCAAACCAAACTTGCTCTTGGAGTCGATCTCTGCTTGAAGGAACGACAGTACCATGTGCTCTGATGTTGTATTCCCTGCCTCAGTCACTACGTCGACCTTCCCAGTTCGGTGAGAATAGGATCGTTACCTTCGGCTATCACTCGAGCGCTACTGGCCCTGGAGCTCACCCAATGAACTTGCGTCCACATAACATAGAGTTGAGTTGCGCCGCCGAATCACCAGCGCGAAGCAAACCACAGCAACGACATTCGTACGAAAGAGAAGACCACTTAAGGCGACAACTCCAACGATTTGTTAGATGGCTCCTCTCGGAGCATAGGCAATAAGAGATGCGGATTGGCTCCTGCTATTACCTAATAAAACTCAAAGCTCTTAGCTCGGTTATGCTTATTTTGTCGTGGGATTTTCCTCCCGGCAGGTCTACATCTGTTACGAACAGATTGCCAATGAGCCTGACGTCGCTTGCGTACATGATCGGAGCCTGATTGGGGCCTAGCAAAACGCTTGCACTATTGATTGCAATTATCTTGCCGGAGACTGCTGCAAGTACGGGGGCGCCACTACAACCAGGTTCAATTGGCACTTCGCACTGGTATCCTTCATTGTTTATCAAAGGGAAACGCGGCAAGAAAGTCGTTATCTTTCCCCAATATCGCGTTGGAATGTAGTTCATCCTTACCACTGTCTCTTCAATGGCTTCAAACGTTGATTTGGGAAATGCGTAGGTTTGTATGTCACCATGGGCTGGATCAGACTCAAAGTACAGACCAGGAACATCTATGTTTAGGTACTCGTCAATCACGTCCGCCTTATTGCTCGTGGGAGAAACAACTCCAACGGCCACGTCCGCAGCAGGATGAAAGCATGCCTGAGCAATTTCTAGTCGACAAGGGGTGCCCTTAATCATTACAAGCCCAAACAAACGCGTATCAAAAATGTTGCTTCCGGGGTTTGTTTCTAGCACATGCTTTGCGGTCGCAAATACTCCGTTGTTTGATAACAAAAATGCGCTTCCAACGAAGTTCGGACGCCCCTCGCCATCTCGCAAGACCGAAACGACGAACTCACTTCCATAGGTGTATCTGTTCTGCGTCGCATTACGTATTCGAATTGAGTCCATGTATTTTGCCCTAGCGACCTTCGGCTGCCCTTCTGCTAATCCAGGAGCCATCTAACATAGAGTTCAGTTGCGCCGCCGCATCAGATCAGCCTTTCCCGATTTTCAAGAGATGCATCCAGCGATCCGGACTGCCTCTAAGGCGTCAACTGCAACGACTTGTTATGCCGTCCGCACTTTTGGATTCAAGGCGATGGTCAACATTTTCAATCACTACTTACGTTTCTTCTTAATGCCAAGAGCCCGAAACTTAGTTGCTATCTGCGGCTTGGTAGCTTTACCCTTTGCAACTTTCATCATTAGGTCATAAAGCTCTTCTTTAGGGTCATCAAGTTCAATCCCGCTAAAAGATAGAAACACGAGGGCAGTAGCAAGCGCCGTCCTCTTGTTTCCATCAATGAAGGGGTGATTCTGGCAAATATGAAAGGCGTAGGCTGCGGCTTGCTCAAAAAAGTCCTGATGAAGGTATTTCCCTTCAAATGAGCTGCTTGGCATTGCCAAGGCTGAACTCAATAAAGCCGGATCCCGAAGGCCATAGGTTCCGCCATACCTACGGATCTGATCCTGGAGAATAGTGAGAACCTCGCTCATGGTGAGAAAACGAGGTTCCAAGATCTACTTCCCCAGTTTGGACAGAACTGATCCGTGCCTCTGATTGATTCTCTCTAAAGTTTGTAACAGGGTAGCTTCCGCATTCTCCCTGGTTTGGGGAGAGATTATGATGTTCTTGCCATCTGTAGTGACCTCAAGCGGAGTATCCATGCGGACCTTCAGAAGATCCATAAGAGCCTTATCGATGACTAGGGCAGCACTGTTTCCGTGCTGGATAAGCTTCTTTGTCATAATGCAAAGGTATACACGGAGTGTATCCGTTGTCAATCCGCGGATTGGTTGACCCCAAAAGGTAAGGGAAAAGGTGCCTCCGAATTTAAGGACGGCATAACATAGAGCTCAGTTGCGCCGCCGAATCAGATCAGCCCAGCATGGAATTCAGAAATGCATGCACCGATCCAGACGGCCTCTAAGGCGTCAACTGCAGCGACTTGTTATGTGGTCCGTCTCTTTCAAGAACAGTCATTACAATTGACTTTGTGTATTTCCTGGACAGCTACTCTTACAAAAAACCTAATTCCTTATCCTTTGTCTAATGAAAGAAGTTATAAGAAAATCGGTCTCCGCCACCTTTTTTACAAGACCTTCATGATTGACGCCTTGTAGTATTTGCACAATACCTCCGGCTTCAATGATTTCTTGTCGTTGCTTCTCGATTTGAAGGTATATGTTGCCGTCTTCCGTTCCTGTGTACACGAGAAAGGGATTCTTGATATCTGCCGGCTGAATAATTGGCCATTTCCTTAGTCCATTTAACCTAGCTTTGGTCACAGGGTCAGCTGCCATAACAAGTTGCTTGTCAATGTAGGAGTCTGTGAATATCGGACCAAAGTACGTTCCTGCACCAACTGTTAGCTTAGCACTTCCCCTTTTCGCATAGTGCAGGGCAACCGTAGCTCCTAATGACCAACCCCAAACCAACGGATTGTCGGTTCCAATTGAAGTTAAGACGATGTCGATATCTCTACAATGAGCTTCAGCAGTGTAGGCGTTTGGCTCCTCGGGCTTACCACTGCTACCGCATCCTCTGAAGTCCATTGTCACTACGGTAAAATCCTGTTTCAGTCGGTCTATCCAGCCGTACCTTGCCCACATGGAACGGTCATTACTAAATCCGTGCAAGAGGAGGATCGTTGGGCCAGCGCCGCAAATATCATAGGCGATTGAGGTGCCATCGAAAGATTTCGTTTGCATAAGTTGGTATCTAAAACCTTCCAATCAAGGACCCACATAACATAGAGTTAAGCCGCCCCGCCACATCAGCCCAGCCGCGGCCGCTTTTACGATTCCCATGCCCCGCTAGAAGCCGGGCGTTAAGGGGTCGGCTTCAACGACTTGTTAGCGCGCTCTCATTTGCAAACGCAAGCAATGCTTCATCGTACTTCAGCTACTCTAACAGAGTTCTTGATTTCATTTTTCATACACCAGACTGTTCTTCTACGAGCAAGCCCCCATTTGGGAAATGAGGGCTTGCATTGCAACTATCTGCCAATCTTGTCAAAAGGAAATGCCGGCATCGCTATGGGCCTGACTGCCAAAGTTAGCAATATTGCCTCATTATCGTCTGCTGCGATCCTATTTGATCTGAGAGCTCCACATTTTGTACATCGATGGATTATGGACCATTCTCCTTTTTCTTTGGCCCAAACCGCAATTGGTTCCATCCCGGATTTGCACGCCGAGCGACGATCGCCTGATTGAAAGTCGACATGCATACTCCAAAGACACCGTGGACAATGGTTTCTCTGTGAAGTTCCGGAAAATGTGGGCAATATGTGTTCCCTGCAATGGATGCAATAGAAAGACTCCTCAAAGTTGTTTGAGTGAAAATTTTGGGACAAATGTTGATTCCTCCGAATGAAAGTGGGTCACTGCTCACAGAGGAATCAATCAACTGCTCTGGTATCAGAATGAGAGCGTGGCGACTGTCTGTGAGCCCTTACTGGGAGATGCTTTCATTCAGATAACGAACAAGGACCACCATCCACGCCTCCATTATTCATTGTGTTTTGGGCATTGTAAGGTCTAGTTGCGAGTCAATGTCAAGAGCTTTGTCCCGTTGCGGCTACCTTCCCGGGCGTGCCAAGTCCAACGCTTGGAGACGACCTACCATGTAGGTAGAAGTGTCCGCTCAATCCGAGAGCGCGCTAACATAGAGTTAAGCCGCCCCGCCGCATCTGATCAGCTGCGTTGGCTTTTACGAACCTGCAGCCCCACTTTCAGCCGGGCGTCAAGGGGTCGGCTTCAACGACTTGTTATGCCGCCGATTATTTCAGATTGTCTCTCACACTCTACCTATCTTTTTGTTTTGATTCTTTATCCGTGATTTTTACGATTGCCGCCTCATTATTTTATATCGAATACACCGTCCCAATCAGAATGAGGTTCTTTTTCTTCAAAATCCTGGCAACGCTGCAGAAATACTTTTGAAGGCCCATCTGCCGGATCGCTTCTGAGGCATTCACTAAACGATTCTTTTGCCGCCTTCCACTGCCGGTTTTCAAAGTGTTCCAACCCTTGATGAAAAGTTGAAATAAGGCCTTTCTCTTGCGCCTGACCAATTTTACCGTCCTCGCCGATGAGTTCATACAACCGAAGCGCCTTGGGAATTCCGACTACACGGATCCTATCAAGCTTTCTGACTACGAACAAACTATTTACATGCTGATAAGTTCCGTCAGTCATCAACATAAACGTTCCATAATGGCGGTTCATCCCTACTAACCTTGCGGCTAGGTTTACCCCATTGCCCATGACATCATATTGCATCCGATATTGTGTGCCCAGAAGCCCTGCGAGCATATTATCTGTATTGATGCCGATACGGCTCCGGATGACTGCCCCAGTGATTCCTTCTTGCTGCAGAGTCTGATGTAATTTGGCCTCGCTTTCCTTCATTCGGACAGCCGATAGACAGGCGTCAATAGAATGTTGATTAGTAGGAGTAGGTGCGCCGAACACAGCTACAATGGAATCTCCAGAGTAGTTTAGAACGGTTCCCTTGTGCTTTGTCAGAATCCGAGACATTTCAGTTAGGTACAGTGAGAGCAGCTTACTTATCCCTTCCATACTCAATGATTCACAGATAGTCTGGAATGCCTGAACATCAGTAAACATGACGGTCATGTATTTCATTTCACCGAAAGGCTTAATCTTGTCGGGCTCAGAAACTGCAACCTCGGCGATCTCCTCTGGCACCAACCGGGCAAAAGCTTCCTTGATTTCTCGTCTTGAGGGCCTCATATTCTCCCTCCTCCTCGGGCTGGGAATAAAAACCATCGGACCAATTCCAGGCGGCATAACATAGAGTTAAGCCGCCCCGCCGCCCGAAGCCAAGCAGCGACGGCTTTTACCAAACCTTTGCCCCACTAGAAGCCGGTCGTTAAGGGGTCGGCTTCA
>Ga0187881_10005177_pt1 | contig 10153 bp, 4 predicted proteins | sample June2016WEW_19_1_2_FD_133017 | JGI IMG/M metagenome (GOLD analysis project Ga0187881, IMG submission 133017) | Peatland microbial communities from SPRUCE experiment site at the Marcell Experimental Forest, Minnesota, USA - June2016WEW_19_100 | ecosystem: Environmental > Terrestrial > Soil >...
AAACATTTTTTCCGCCGGGATAAATCAGGTTGGTCACGTTTCCATTGCCGTCGTATTTGTATTGAATCAAATTGCCGTAGACATCTTTGAAACTCGACATCCGATTGTAGGCGTCGTAGGCGTAGTTGAGGGTTGAGAGTTGAGAGTTGATGGTCTCGGTGACGTTGGTGAGATTATTATTGGGATCGTATTTATAGAGCGTCGAGGCGACGCCATCCACCAGATTGGTCAATCGGCCTTTGGCATCGTAATTGTAAGTCGCGGTCTGTCCGGCGGGGTCTTTAGCAGACGCCAGCAAGCCTTGATGATTAAACGCGACGGTGGTGGAGCGGCCCCGCGGTGTGATGGTGTTGGTCAGCCGGTTTGCTCCGTCGAACTGGAATTGCCATTTTTTGCCATTGCGATTTGTCAGGATGATTTGGTTTCCTGCGCCGTCGTAGGCGCGCAAGACGACATGCCCGGCACCGTCGGTGAGTTGAATCAATTCGCCCTTTGCGTCCCAACTTTGCGAAGTGATCTCCAGCGCCGCATTCGTTGTGGCGAGATTGCGCCCGTCAGCATCATAGCTAAAAGTGGTTGTCCGCGATAACGGGTCGGTCACGGCAATCAACCGTCCGTCCGCGTCGTTTGTGTATTGCATTGCGTTGTGCAACGGGTCAAGGCTGCGAACCAGCCAGTCACGATTATCATAAATGTTGGTCACGATGGGAGTGCCTTGCGATGTGGCGGGCAGAGCGGTGGCAAGCAGATGGCGGGTGGCACTCCAAGTGTTGCTGATGGCATTGCCGCGCGGGTCGGTCATGCTCGCGGCATTTCCCACAGGGTCATACGCAATCTTCGCGACAAGGTTTGTCGGCGCAATGGAATTGGTCAACTGGCGGCGGTTGTTGTAGCCGAAAGTGGTTGTAAAACCGCGCGCGTCGGTATGAGCGGTCACGTCGCCGAGTGCGTTATTCACAAAACTCTCACTGCCAAGACTGTTGGGGTAAGTGATGCTGGTCAATTGGCCGTAAGTGCTATCGTAAACGTAGGTGGTTGTACCGCCGGAATCGGTGCGTGTGTGAAGTGTGCCGTCGGAATTATAGGAGTAAGCTACCCAATCGCCCGCACCATTCGTGGAACCGGTCAGGGAAAATTGGGTGTTGTAGCCGAACGTGCTGGGATTGCCGCGCGGGTCTATCGAACGAATCAGGTTGTTTTGGCTGTCATAAACGAACTGGTTGTTGAAACCCAGCGGGGCAATCGAGTTGGTTAGATTGTTATTTCCGTCGTAGATGAACTGATTGGTCTCGTTGAGCGGCGAGACAGTCATCACGACATGATTTTGTCCATCGTAAAAAGTGCGTGACAGGTTGCCCAATTGATCCTGCAAACCAATCAAGCGGGATTGGTCGTCATAGGAATACACACGCCGACTGCCAGCAGGGTCTTGTTCGATGCTTTGCCAGCCCGACCAAAAGATGCGCCAGGTTTTGTTCGGGTCGCCCTGCGTGTATTGGACGGTGACGTGGCCAAGACTGTCATAGATATTGCTGACTACCAACTGATTCAGAGCATCGAACGTCGCGGTGATTTGGTGATTGGGGTCGTAAGCGTAGGTGGTGGCTTTATTTTCCGGGTCGGTGAATGAAGTCAGGTCGCCTTGAACATTGTAAGCGGTATTGTAACCATAGGAAACAGAGCGTCCGGTGCTGTCGGAAACTGATGTGAGGCGTTGTGGAGTACCGCTGTAAGTGAACGTCAATGAACGGTTTTTCCAATCGGTCACAGTCTGCACCCAGTTACTGGCGTTGTAAGACAGTGATAGGGACTGGCTGTATGGGTCAGTGATTTGTGTCAGTCGTCCAAGAGTGTCGAAGTTGAATGTGTTGCCATGACGTTGCTGTAAGCTATAAGTCGAACCGTTTTGGGTCAGCGTCATGGTGCAATTGGCAGGCGGTGTGAACACGCCGTTGGGTTGTTTGACAAATTGAACCGTGTCCTTGCCTAAAATGACTGACACGCCGTTCTTGACAAGCTGGTCAACGCACCACTTGGTGATCAAGGCGGTGGTCAGCCAGTTCTTGGGGTCGGGCTGCGCTCCATTGTAAATTCCAACGGCGGCGGCAGAGGCTGCCAGCAGGGAAGCCGCCTGCGCTGGCGTGGTTCCACCCAATCCAGCTTGCGGAGCCGCAACCGTATTTGCGCTGATGGCATAATTATGAATCCAACCCCCGGCCATGCCTGCCGGATTGCTAAAACGACGAGTGCCATTGTAGTAACGGGACAAGGTGATGCCGTGCGGCTCGGACTGTCCCAGCGACAAATCAGTGTGCTCCACTTGAAACGTGCCGTCGGCGGTATCCACCGGATCGGCGATGGTGGGATTGACCGTTGAAATGGGGACCGAAGTAAAGGCTTGAGACTGGTCGTCACCGCTTTGGGCGGTGTAGGAAGGATTGACCGTGGCAGTGGGGTCGGAGGCAAAACCTCCGTGGTAGCCGCCACTAATAATCATCTGTTGATCTTGATTAGTAAGGTTATTGCGTAGCGCTTCATATCCGTAACCAGCCCAACTTCCCGTGGCGCTGGTGACATGGTTGGAACCGTTCTGTGGCAGCAAGACGTAATAGCTGGAACTGATCAAATTGCCGATGGTGGTCTTCGTGCTTGAACTGTAATTGACCAGGCTGCCCTGCACCGATGACCAATTGGCGCTGTTAGCCAGATAGATGGCTTGCCCGTTCGTGTTGGCGATTTGCAGCATCTTCACCGTCGAGGCGCCCACCAGATTTGTGTTTTGCAATTGTTCAATAATCCCGTGTTCCAGCGAACTGTAGAAGAAGCCGCTTATATCAAACTCCCGGTTCTGCCGGTCTTGATTGACGGCATCCCATCCGGCGTTGGAAATAAAACCGTCAAGCTCCATATAGACATCCACGTAATAGCCGCGACCGGTTTCCTGTGCCATCCGGCCCAAACGTTGATAATACATCGGCAGGATGCCCATTTGCGCCTCTAGCAGATGATTGGCATTCTCAGTCTGCAACATCCAGTTCAACCCCATGATGTTCAACGTCTCGCTTACCACCTGCCGCGACGTATCCCCCAAGCCTTGCAGCCGATAATTATCCAATTGATTCTCCCGTTCCTGCAACCAGCCCCAATCCGGTTCAAACGCATAAAGGATGGCGTAGGTGGCGTTGGTGCGCTGGTAAGTATTGGTCACGTTCATGTCGGCAAAGGTGCTGGGAATCAAAACGTTATTGGTAAAATCCCAAAGCCCCGACGGCTGATTGATATACAGCACCACATTGGTGTCGGAAACACCCGTTGAGTGTTGCGCCAGCAGCGTGTCATCCTGCCATAGCTGCGCCAAGCCGGTGGCATCGTAGGTCAACGCCAAACGCTGTCCCTGCAACTGCGGCGTGAACCACTGGTAATTGGTGCCCGCAAAGGTAATTTTTAAAGTGACCATCAGGTTGGTTGGCTCGTTGGCCCAGTTGGTGGGATACGACGACGGGAAGGCTGGAAAATAGATGGCGGGGAACGAGTAATAGGTGGGCAGCGTTGTATTCGTCGAGGGCATAATCTGCCAACCGCCCAAAATCTGCTGTGAATTTGCATTGGGATAGTTGCTTTGAATGTAATTCAAAAGGTTGGTCGTGTAGCCGGTTAAGGTGCCGCGTATCCCAGCCTCATTCAGCCCGGATACATAGGTGCCGGTGTCCGTGCCTGCGGCAGCGGTCATGAGGTTGTTGCTGTTGAACCCCATTGCCGAGGCCAGATTGATGCCCGTCACCGGCTCACTCACCTTGAAGGCCGGATCGAAATAGTTATTGGTCGAGTTGATGGTCGCTGCCACCCAAACCCGTTGAAAATAAAAATTGGTGGTGTCGCCGGGCTTAAACCACATCGTTGGATAACCGCGTGTGGTCCAAAAAAGGTTGAACAAATAATTGGACGTATAGTTCCAGTTGGTGTTGCTAAAATTCAGTTGCAACCAGTGATGAAGATCGCGGTGGCTGCCGTCAGGGTTGTCATACGGAATTTCCATCCAACCGAACTGGTAGGCGGCGTTATAGCCCGCCGCGCGCAGCAACGCCACCAGCAGTGCCGACTGGTCAAAGTCGTTGCCTCTCTTTTCCAGCAACGTCAGTTCCGCGCCTTTCTTTGACCCGAAATACAGCACATACTTGATGTGATCGTGGACATAATTGTAAATCTTCAAGGGGTTGTCTTGCAGCCCATCCGCCAATGCCTGAATCTCCGGCGTTATCGTCTCGGCGACGCTTGCCGGACTTTGCTGAGTCAACAAAGCCTGAAGGGTAAATGGGGGTTGAATTTCAGGCGGGGTTGTTACTTCTGACGACGATGTATTTTGGTCTGGCAGTGAGGGAGTCCCGTCTCTTTGTGAAGTATTAGCCCATCCGGGGTCTGTAATTTGCGCGCGGCAAATGATCGCTGCCGTTATCAACCATCCCAAAATCAAAAACCGAAATGTTTTCATTTTCGTCATCACTCCTGATTATTGTGAAGCTTGAAGCACATTGCCCTCGGCATCCAGACTCACCGAGCCGCTGCGCACGCCGGAGATTCCCTCCAGCCAGTCCGCCAAATCGTAGGAATAATTCGACCGCTCACCGGGTTGCGCCAGGTTGTTTAACAGAGGATTTAACCCCAGCGCCACTTCCCAGCCGTCGGAGATGCCGTCGCCACTGGTATCAGGATTGTTCGGGTCGGTGTGGCTGATCAGTTTTTCGTAAGCGTCCGTAAGACCGTCGCCGTCGCTGTCGAGCATCGTGCCCAATCTAAAAACCCCCATGTCCGGCCATAAATTTGCCATGTTAATGTTCGTTTGCCATGCCGCGGTTCGGGCCAGCCAGACCCAATTGGTCACATTCAGCCCAGGCACGTTTGCAGCAAGGTTGGTTGTGCCAAATAAATCATAGACGCCGTTGGTCTCGTTCCATGGAATGTGAATCACCAAATACGCCGTTGCATTGCTCACGCCGGAGACTTCCAGCCAAAGGTCATTGGTAGTGAACACTTGGGGTTGAAGATTTGCAGATGTCAGTGAAATCGTCCCCGTTTGAACCGGCATCGTCGTGTCTTGGGCGCGCAACACCAAGACGAAGGCGGCGAGGATTACAATGGTCAAAATGAAAATTGGAATGGAGATTTTTTCCAGGCGTTTTATAATATTCATAACTTCGCCTTTCTGAAGGGGTAGGTGGCCTACTTATACCACTCCGCCAAAAGAGATGCAAGAGGGAAAATACAGTCTCAAGACGGTGGTTCAATTTTGCGCTTTTTGTTTCCGTTTCAACCAGTGGCGGCAAATCAAAAACATCGCGGGACTTTGGGCGAAACCATTCGCTCATATCGGAAAACCGCGGGTTTGAGCCAGGAGAAATTGGCGGAAAGAGCCGACCTGCATCACAACTACATCGGTGAGCTTGAACGCGGTGAAAAAGCTGCAACTGTTGACACCCTTCTAAAAATCGCCAGGGCGTTAAATGTCCGCGTGCGCGATCTGGTGAATGAACTTTGAGCGTTATTCTTCTTTGGAACTGTTTCGTTAAAACGAGTAGCGGCAGGCAAATGAAAAGAGGTGGACGATGGGTGGCGCTTGCCGATTCATGCATCGGCTGGGAAACCACCGAGTGGCTGTTGCGGCGGGGTCACGAAATGTTGGGGAAAGTGGCCTAGCCCGAAGATTTCATACCTCGTCGGGATTTCATTAGCTGCGGCGTCCCTACCGGTGACTTACTTGGCGATCAGATCGAACTTCCGCAGCATGTCCGTGAGGATGGCGTTGAATTCCACCGGTCGCTCGAGCATGAGCCAGTGGCCCACGCCGTCCATGACGCGGCAATCGGTTTGCGGCGAGAGTGAGCGGACGTAATTTTTGCAGTCGGCGTCCCGCATCGGGCCTTTGGAGTTGATGACGAGCACGGGCACGTTCACCTCTTTCAGGTCCCAATCGGGCTGGTCCGGGCCGAGCATTCCCTCCATTGCGCCGAGCATGACGCGCTGCGGCGTGGCGAGCATTTCGGACAAAACCTGGTCGCGCAAGGCTTCGGTGCCGGGAACGGGAAACATCGTGCCGAAAAACTGCCGGGTGTGCTCGCGATAGTCCGGCGTGCGAAACTGCGCGATGAACTTTTCGGCCTGCCCGGGCGCCATCCGGGGCCGGCGCAGGAATCCGTCCACCACCACCAGCGCGGCGACTTTCTCCGGCGCCTGTTCGTAAACGCGGTAGATGACGGGCCCGCCCATGCTGTGGCCGACGAGCGTGGCCTTGTCCACCCGGGCGTCGCGCATCACCGGGAGGACGGCGCTGGCGAAATAATCCATGCTATACGCCGCGGGCAGCTTGTCGCTTTGGCCGTGTCCGGGAAGGTCAATGAGCACCAGCCGCGCCTTGTCCGCGAGCGCCGGGACCTGTTCGCGCCAGAAGCCGAGATTGCCCGCCCAACAATGGACGAAAACAATCGTGTTCTTTCCGTTGCCCACGGTGACGTAGTGAATTTTGTTTGCGCCAAAAGAAACGAAATGCGATTTGCCATCGGCCAGCGGTTTGGTTTTCGTCGCGGCGCAACCGGTGAAGGAAGGCCGCACGGCGGCATTGAGGGCAAGATCGGCTGTTCTTATCATAATCAAAGGTTTCCAATCGCGGCTGACGGGGCAATGCCAGGCACACCCAATAACAACGTCCGCGCCGGTTGACTGCGCATTTTTTGGCCGGCGCCATGGCAAACGCGCCAGGCGTTCGTCCCCCTGTTCCCGACACTCAATTCAACCGCCATGTTTTCGCACATATTCCAAAAAGAATCACCATTATTTTCAATACGACGCCTGTCCTGTAACGGGACAGGCGTCTATTTTGCCGGTTCCAATTCAATCAGCCGCGCCGGGCATTGCACCTGTAAGCGGCATGGGCTGAAGGAAGCAATGGTGATGCCAATTGCAAGGGCGGAGAATCGCTTTGTTTTGGCGTGGGAAATGTTCCATCCTATCCACGAATGAGCCATGCGTTCAACAGACGGGGAAATGGGTTCGGACATGAGGCGAACGGCCTGTTGCAGCACCCCAAAAAAAAGACCGCCAAACCGCCCGCCGGCGCGCCTTCATCCGAGGCCGGGGAAAGCCGGGTGATGTTTCAAACGCACGACGGTTTGGAACTGCGCGGCACACTGGTGCGCCTGACACGTCATGTTGTAGTCTTCGAAATTTATGAACCCGCCCCGGTGTTGCGTCTGTCCGAGGTGTTAAACAAATTCAAGATCGTTGTTGGTATTCGCACCGTTTACCTGGGGCGTGTGGTAATAAGCGGGCTGGTCAACACCGGCATACAGGTGGTCTGCGAAGCGAAGTTTGACGAACTTGGGCCAGAAACCGCTTTTTTCCTGCAACCTTTGGAAGTTGGCTTTGATTTACAGCAGGCTTACGACCAGTTTTTCAAAACCTGGCAAAATAATTACCGGATCTCGACGGAATTCAAAGCGCTGATCGTTGATGTCGAAGCCTTTCTTATCGGCACGAAGCAATGGCTCGAGCAAATTGAATTCAGCCTGGGAAAGCATGCCGATGATAGTCTGGCCGAACGGGAGCAGGTTATTTTAGATTCTGTTTCGCCGAAAGTAATCGCCGCATTCAATGTCCAGCACGAGCGTTTCGAAGAACTGGTATATGCATTGCCTCTCGAATTACGCGGGGTGCATCAGGATTTTGTCCGGCGACACTGGCACAAGCTTTTTTTATGCTCCCCATTTGGCCACCGCACTTATTACAAGCCCATTGGATATGCCGGTGATTATGAAATGATGAACATGATTCATCGAAACCGGCCTGAAGGCCGTTCGCTTTACGAAAAATTGATCCACTACCTGCTTGTCAGTCAATGGCCGGCCCAGTCTGTGCGTTACCGGGTTACTCATCTAAGGGAAAATATTGTCAACGAAACCCTTCGTGTGACACGTTCAAAAAGACGCATCCGAATCTTGAATGTCGGGTGCGGATCAGCATGGGAAATACAGGATTTTTTAAGGGGAAACCTCTTGAGTGACAGGGCTGATTTTACACTGATGGATTTCAATGAAGAAACGCTGATTCATGCCAATGGCGAATTGACTGCACTTAAGCACCAATTTGCCCGGCATGCCGAGGTGCAAACACGGAAAGTTTCAGTCTATGATTTGTTGCGGCGCGCACAACAGGAAAAAACGGCCCGGGAAGATGAATATGACATGATTTATTGCGCCGGACTTTTTGACTATTTATCAACACAAACGTGCCGCGAGTTAATTGAGCTTTGGTATGACTGGTTATTACCCGGAGGGTTGATGATCATTGCGAACATAAATGACACAAAGCCGTTTCGCAACTTCATTGAATTTATATTGGATTGGCAGTTAATTTACCGCGATAGCGATGACATGCTGTCACTCGTGCCTAGAAAAGCGCTCGATGCAACCGAAGTCATCATGGAAAAGACGACTGTGAATCTGTTCTTACACATTCGTAAACCGGATTGACATGCAAACCATCCCCCAGGAATTTCGCGCCGCTTATCAGGAGCATGAGCGGGAAATCACCATTCGCAAGACCCGGCTGGGGTGCTTTTTGGGAATTGTGATGGTGCCGCTGTTTGGCGGCCTAGACCATTATATTTATCCGCAGCACGCGTTTTCCTTTCTCCTGTTGCGATTGCTCTGTTCGGTATTGATGGCGGGGTTGTATCCCATTATGGCGACCCGGTTCGGCCGGAAGCATTATCGTTTCCAGGGCGTCGTCCTGTTGTTCCTGCCCTCGGCGACCATTGCCTGGATGATTCACGCGACCGAAGGGGCCGCGTCACCGTATTATGCGGGGCTGACCCTGGTGCTGATGGTGCTCGCCGTGGTGTTGGATTGGACGTTCCTGCAAAGTATCGTCTCGGTTTTGCTGGTCTTGATGTTGTACCTGGCGGCCAGCCTGCCTTCGGCAGCCGGGGCCAACTTCGGGATGTTCCTGAACAATCTGTGCTTCCTGGTGTTCCCCGGCATCGCCATTATCGTGGGGGCGTACTTTCACAGCCGGGTCCGGGTCAGCGAGTTTGTCTCCCGCTGCGAACTGGACAAGAGCCGCAAGGCGCTGGAAGCAAGCCTCCAACAACTCAAGGAAAACGAGATACAGTTGGTGCAAACCGAGAAGTTGGCGTCGTTGGGCCGCATGAGCGCGGGCATCATTCACGAGATCAACAATCCGCTGAACTTCGCCATCACCGGCCTCTTTACCCTGCACAAGAAGGGTCAAAACCTTGCCCCGGAGCAACAGGAAGATTACACTGAGGTTTTGAACGATGTCGAAGAAGGCGTCAAACGGGTGAAGACCATCGTCTCGGATTTGCAGATGTTCACACATCCCGAAACCGAGAGCCGGGATGAGGTGGAGGTGGAGGAGGTGGTCGCTTCGGCGCTGCGGTTTCTGGGCAATGAGTGGAAGGACAAAGTACAGATCGACCAGCAGATTGCCGGGCATCAGACGATCTGGGTGAACAAGAACAAATTGATCCATCTGGTCACGAACCTGCTGCAAAACTCGCTCGATGCGTTGAAAACGAAGCCGTTCCGGGATGAAAAGCCAACCATCCGGATTGAAGGACGGGTTGAGAACGGCAGCAGCATTTTGTCGGTTCGCGACAACGGTCCGGGCATCGCACCGGCCGATGTGGACAAGATTTTCGACCCTTTTTTTACCACGAAAGACGTGGGCGAAGGAATGGGACTGGGGTTGAGCATTTGCTACCGCATCGTGAAGGAGTCCGGGGGAAGGATTTTGGTGAAAACGGAGCAGGGGAAGTTCTGCGAATTTACGCTGGAATTCCCCGTCAGGACAAATCAGGCGACAAACTGAAAGCCGAATATGGAAGATCTCTACGACTATAAAAAATTCGCCATCCTCTACGTGGATGATGAGGAGAAGTCCTTGAAATACTTCACGCGCGCCTTTGCGGATCAGTTTCGGATTTTGACGGCGGCCAATGCCCAAGCCGGCTTCAAACTGCTCGAACAGCACGCCGACGAAATCGGCCTGCTGCTGACCGACCAGCGGATGCCCGGGGAAAAAGGCGTCTGGCTTTTGGAACGGGCGCGGCAATTGCGCCCGCAGGTTTTGCGCATGCTGGTCA
>Ga0187881_10005179_pt1 | contig 10151 bp, 14 predicted proteins | sample June2016WEW_19_1_2_FD_133017 | JGI IMG/M metagenome (GOLD analysis project Ga0187881, IMG submission 133017) | Peatland microbial communities from SPRUCE experiment site at the Marcell Experimental Forest, Minnesota, USA - June2016WEW_19_100 | ecosystem: Environmental > Terrestrial > Soil >...
TCTTCGAATCTCCCTCTCTACCTTATCGTGTAGAGTTCAGACTATCGCATATTGGTTCCATCAATTTTGAGATAGGAAACCAATCTTTCTCACTTAGTCGTTCAGGCTGACATGCAATGTGACCATATTTGCATATTTGTTTGTTAAATGCAGAATAACCGGATACCTTAGGCCAGCGCCATCCAATATCATAAATATGATGTATTATTCTTCCTTGGATTTGTCTCGCTGTTGTATAATCAAACTTTTTCTTTTTATTATCCAAGGTAAAAAATACGCAACTAGTACCACACGCTTTAATATGTCTTGTGTAAAATGGTCTAAAAATTCTGGTCGCATCAAACATGTCTTGCCCCTTGTCACCGGTTAACTAAAAGCCACTTCGGTTTCCAAGTCTATCAGAGAAAGTTTTACTTCGGCACACATTTTACCGAACTTGTTCTCGCCCTCAACAGTATCAGCAATAGTATAGGCATTATTGCTTAACAATGTCTGAGCTACCGCATCGCAATCTGCAAGCGATATTTCAGTTGGAACATCACCATTAGCACCACCAACACAGTTAACCTGTGCGGCAGTCGCTGCTAACATGTCTCTAGTCAGTTGATCCTCGGTTTGGCGAAGACTCACACCTAATCTAATAGACATTTCGTTGAGTACCAATCTGTTACTTTATGACCAGTAGAATTTATTTATACTGGCGGGCGCTTTCTCTACTTACGCCTCACTATATTTCTATAGTGTTCAGAGCACTGCATCACCTTTCGGTGTCTTCTCGCTTGCTACGTTCACGGTGCCCGGCTTTTGGCCTGCTTCCGCCTCGTTATCTCCAGCATCACCCGGTAAGAACTTCGAGTCCATCAGAGAAGATTTATAGACCCCATACTTATTTAAATGACATAATTCTTGATAACATGATTCTCTATACGCCAGTTCATCAGCTGGAATACCAGCCTTGCAATATCCAGTATTTTTGGAATTTACACAAAAGTCTAAAAGGACCATTGCATTAGCCTTTTTAGCTCTTAAGAAAGGTATTAGTCTCTTTAAAAATTCAATACATTCTAATTTTGTATAAACACCATATTGATAATGAATACCACTGTTTGTCGATTTGTTTTTAGGTATATAGAGTTTTCCAACATTGCAATTTTCACGAAGATAATTAATAGCTCTCGTATCTGTCATAGATAAACTTATCACAGGAAGATATCGTGCATTAATAACATGAGTCCCTTTATTTTGCGTCTGTTTCTTAATAGAAAATGATCCATCGGTGTCCATTAATCCAGCAACATAAGACCAAAACTCATCATTAGAACTCATTCCCTTGGCCAATTTAGTAGTTATTGAAGTATAACAACCCTTCCAATCATTGAAATTAATTACCTTAAGATAAAACCGCTCTCTTTTGACCAGTTCTGAATTCTCTAATATTTTTCCTCTTTTAAAAGGACTTTCATTAATGAACTGCAAAACTGTCTCAGCGCGTTCTTTTTTTATTTTTAGATAAGGAATTAATGATTCGAGTGCTGGTTTGCAATTTGCAGCACTTCTTAACTTCCAACAAGTTAAAGCGTGACCATCTCTACCATCTTTACAGATATGCATCTTGCCTTTAACTAGATTGCCGCCAAGTGTTTTCTTTAATAATTCGACAAACTCAAGACGCCAAGTGTTACATTGGAGCATAGGAAAATATAATGGATTAAGACTACCATTAGTAATCTTTCCAATTGAGAAACTTCCATCGCCATCCATAACACCAGCAAGATAAGCCATTACAATCTTTTCGCTTTCCATATGTTTCCTTCTATATAGGTTTTCAACATAACTATAGAAAGTATAACATATGCTAATTACAATGTACAGGTTAAAATATATGTCAATTAATACGATACAATCTAGGGTCTTGGTTTTGAAGCGTGACTTGTTCGTTCAATAGAACATACGTTCCATAGAATGACATTTTCGCATCTATCAATCTGTTACTTTTATGACCACCAAGCTGGCGGGTAAACCTCTTCGGATTCACCTCAGAACCTTTCGTTGTTCTGTGCAGACTTTCGCATGCCTTATATAAGGCTTCTCTCGTTAAGTCGTTCACGGTGGCAATTGCCTTCCGCCCTGTCGCCATAGTTTCCCTTAGGCTTCCAAGTCAATTAGAGAGAATTTAACGTGGACATAGTATTTATCCACTGCTGATGGTGTTTGTGGCGGAGGTGTAACGCCGCTATTTCCTACATACTGTTACTTTTATGACCCATTTCTAGGCGGGGAAACTTCTTCGAATCTCCCTCTCTACCTTATCGTGTAGAGTTCAGACTATCGCATCTCATGCTTTGAAGGACGAGTTAAATATTTCCAACGCATATTATCATTTACGATAATTGGTTTATGACAATCTAATGAACAATGTTGGCACATACATTCAATTATATTTGTGGATATTACTTTTGCAGTGAATATTATATTGTCATATACAAGAATATATTGCCCTATTTTTGGATATTCTTCACTAAACCTCGTCCAATCAAAACCATAAGTCTTCTCACTTAGTCGTTCAGGCTGATTAGGATTTTGGACATCTCTTAATCGAATCCAATGAGTTACCTCGTCTTTATCTGTTGTAAAATCCAAGATCGATTCTTCATCTGCGCATAGGTCAAAAGACCCATCGCTGCCTTCATACCAAGCATTTAAAACATTTCGATTCTTGGTATAAACGAGAACCTCAACAGAAGTATGTTTATCATAGGTTGGTAACTTTTCTTTAATTGATATCCATTCCATAATCTTGCCCCTTGTCACCGGTTAACTAAAAGTCACTTCGGTTTCCAAGTCTATCAGAGAAGATTTTACTTCCGCTAGTTTTACATTTAACGGAACCATGGCGGTTGCCAAAGGATTGTAACGACGGAATCTGATCGTCGTACCTGAATTACGTGGCATTCTTTGCCGCATAGCACAGGTGTTATGGATCATATTTGGGGTAGGAACGCTCAAAAGTTTAGCAGAAAACCACTGCTGAACTGGCGCTGGTAAAAGCGAAGTTGTGGTGATTGCCATTATCTGGCTCCTTAGAATAAGGAAGACTTGTTCTTACGCTCGGGCGATGACGTATACAGGATTCCGCCCAATGGGGGTTTCTAGGATAGGCGATTACCTAGTAGATTGCGCCTAATTGGTTTGGTGCGGAGCGATGGCACCAGAATTCCGCTCAATTCATCATACATCAAAGTCAATCAAGTAGGAAATGTAGGAATTTTTCCCACAAAGAAAAAGCAGAGGTCACATGTAACCTCTGCTCAAAACCTTCCTCTGAAAAAATAAAAAAGGAGGAAGGAAAAATTTATTCTGTTTTACTTGTACAAGAGTTGTTCTGATTTTTATCAATTCCAGTACATGATACTAACTCAATTTTATCATCAAATTCATCCACAGTAGGTACATAATCAAAAGGATCTTCATAGAATTCTCCGGTGCGCCGGAAACCTTCGACTTGAGTCGAGGGAGGAAGGCGCCATACGTTTAAATTATAACAACAAATATACCAAAAAAGCTTGAGATAAGCATTATAAATGTTACCATAGGTGAATGGTAAATATAATATATAAGCGCAATAGCGTATATCAAATTGCCTACCATGTGATATGGTGTGCTAAATATAGAAAGCAAATTTTGATTGATGAAATTGCGCGCTATACGAACGAATTAATTGATAACATTTGTAAGGAAAATGATTGGCTCGTGATAGCTATTGAGATCCAACCAGATCATATCCATTTATTTTTAACGATACCACCAGCGATTGCTGTTGCAACGGCGATAAAGATTTTGAAGGGCACAATAGCACGTAAATTATTTTTGGGATTTCCTCGGTTGAAAAAAGAACTGTGGGGTGGACATTTGTGGTCTCCATCTTATTATGTTGGTACTGCAGGTAATGTAAGTGCTGAAACCATTCAGCGTTATATTGAGCGAAGTGAACATATTGCAAAAAGGCGATAAATGCGTCGTACTGTTTCCATTAAATTAGGTACCACAGCTGAGCAACACGCAGTGTTGATACAGTTACAAAAAGCATTTAACGTAACCTGTAATATTGTTGCATCAATAGCGATGAAAAGCCGTTGTTGGAATCGCACCGCTTTGCACCATTTATCCTACTATCAGATTCGCCCTGATAAGAATGGACCAGTAATTATTGGTTCACAAATGGTATGTAATGCTATTAGAGCAGTTTGCGATGCCTACAAAATTTTAAAAATTAAGAAAACTGAATCAGTTCCAGTGATTACGTTTAAACAAAACGCCAGTGTCCATTTTGATAGAAGAACGTACTCATTGAAAGATAACGCGATTTCTCTTTATACGCTCTCTGGGCGCATTTTAGTTAAAATGAATTTGGGAGAATTTCAACAAAATTACCTTCAGAGCGGTTATCCCAAAGAGGCAGAACTTATTTGCAAAGGTGGGCAATGGTTTTTCAATCTTGTTCTTGATTTACCCGATGTTCAACTACTACCATCTACAGGCAAAGTATTAGGGGTAGATCTTGGTGAAAATAATCTCGCTGCAACATCCTCAGGTAAGCTTTTTGGGGGTGGTAAATTGCGGCATGAGCGTGATTGTGCACTAGCTTTACGCAGACAGCTTCAGTCCAACGGTTCCGAGAGCGCAAGACAGCTCTTGAAGAAAATCTCTGGCAAAGAAGCTCGCCATGTAAAGCATGTAAACCATGTTGTTAGCAAAGCGATTGTTGAAGAAGCGAAAACTACTGGTTGTGATACGATTGCAATGGAATCTTTAACCAATATTCGGCGTAGGATTAGGGCTGGCAAACGTGTTCGATCACGTTTACATCGCTGGTCCTGGGCACAACTGCAAGAGTTTGTACAATATAAGGCTCAAGCAATTGGACTAAACGTTGTATTTGTTAATCCTGCCTATACAAGTCAAATGTGCGCAGAATGTGGGCAAATAGGGATTCGTCAGAAGCATCGCTTGGTATGTAAGTTTTGTGAAGTCCAACGGCACAGTGACTTGAATGCAAGTCAAAACATCCGTAGGATTACAATATCTGCCGATATTGTAACGGGCACAGTAAATTGCCCGAATGTGGCAACCACCTAAAAATGGTTGACTATAAAGCTTTCGACTTTAGTCGAGAGTTGTTTACAGAATTCCTAATCACGGTTTTGTGCACACTCTTGCATCTCTTTCCATAAACGAGCTTTTGTCTGGTCATCAATGCGACCATTAGCGAAAGCATTTGCTTGGTATACTGGTGAATCGTTGCGCTGTGTTGAAATTGATGCTCTTGATTTAGGCTTGGCAGCATTCTTTGCAACAAGTTCTTTCTCTTCGGTATATGATGGTGCTGAATCAATACCGAATTGCTTAATAAGCTCATAGGCTGAAGATGCTTGCGACTTAAGATCACCAATATTGCGAAGTGCCAATGCTAAAGCAGGTGATTTTTCTTGAAGAGCACGTAAATTCTCTGGATTAACCACCTTATCAAAGTCAGGATATTGCATACGAATCTGTGTCTCAACGAGTTGTTCTTGTTGGAGGCGAAGTTGCTCTTGATAACGCTTATTCTCTTCCTGAATCTTCTTGATTCGTTTGTTTTGGGCAGATAGATGCTTACCCTCAACAAGATCGTCATCGTTGATTTTAAAGACATCTTCTTCTTCAAGCTGGGGATTCTGCTTTTGGGCCATCATTTGCTCATATGCTTGTGCTTTTCGTAGAGCCTCATCCCGTTCTCGTTCCATGCGTTCTGCTTTATCACGAACTGCTTTAAACCGCTTCATCTGTTCTTCATCTTGCGGCGGTTTCTGTTCAGGTTGCACTACTTCTTCAGCTATTACTTCAACCTGTTGCTCTGATTCTTCAACAGGAGCATAACTTTGTGGCGTTACAACAGTATCACCTTCAGCAGCTACAATAGGTATCTCTTTCTCGTCAAACATAGTTCTCCTATCGATGAATTATATATCTAAAAGGGAAGAATCTTTTTTCTCGTTATTCAATATCTTACAGCGTTTATCTAAGTCTCCAGAATAGAAATCAAGAACATAGTTGAGTAAATCACGCTCAGATTTATCAACTATAATGGCATTATCACGATACATTTCACATACTGCTCGACATGGTATTGCCCATAATAGTTCAACTTCATCTTTATTGCGATGATACTTGTATACACATCTATCAACATCCGGAGTAGGACATGCACGTGTTGCGAAGTACTGCAAACGATATGCATTAGGATTGCCTTCTACGCCACGGGAATATATCTCAACGTAGAAATCACCAGGAAATATCTTTTTGTGTGTCTCAATGCAATTTATAGCCTCTTGTGGCAAATCCTTGAGCATAGTATTGGCAACATCCATTACTAGCGCTTCACCTTTGCCTTGAGTCCATAGTTCTTGTGCAGCTTCTCCAACTTTCTTCTTTCTCTTTTCCATTATTCTCCTTAAAAAAGCGGGTAACCAAAGATGATAAGTGGCTACCCGCGACACAATGAAACTCTATTTCTTTTTCTTCGGAATTTTGACGCCTTTTTTACGCTCTTCACTAAGCATTATTGCTACTGCTTGCTTAGGATTAGTGACAACAGGTCCTGTTCCTTTTTTACGTGAATGCATATGGCCTTCTTTGAATTCATGCATTCTTTCTTTTGCAAATGAACGCTGTGCTTTCTTTGAAGATGGATTTTTTGCAAGAGCAGTTGCCTTTTTACCCATATGTTTTGCAGGTTTAGGATCTTTTTTCTTACTACCGGCTTTTTCCAATTGTTTTTTTATCTTCTTGTGAGCAGGTTCTTTCGCTTCTTGTTCCCAGAATAATTTCGGAATCTTCATATTTTTCCTTCGGAGTATTCATAAACTCCTAAAAAAGGGAGAGTTTTCACCCTCCCTTTAATTGTTTACCCATTAACGGCAAATAGTTGTTTCTTCTTTATTCAGAATCTTGTTTCTCTTTTTTTGTATTTCAGTCGGTGGCATTGCGTTCACCGGCTTACCCAAAATATTCTCAACAATCTTCTTACATTTCGTTAATGGTCTTGGAGCACTTGGCATATTAGTACTTCTTTGGCTTAAATGAAGTACCATGAGGAGTATTTTCTTTGATAGTTTCATCAATACCATGAATGCTATCATCAAGATACCCATCAAGATTGCCTTGTACTTGTGGATATGGCTTTACCATGAATTGCTGTGGAAGATTAGCCATTGCACTGTGGTCTTCATGGATTATTCCGCCATCTGCTATTTCTTGGTTATGCATTGAATCATAACCTGCATAAAACTCAACCATACCATCTTTTGCTGCTGATGTATGATGAGCTGCATGCATTTTATGTCTCATCTCTGCCTGTTTTGCATGATGATCATAATATTTCTTGGCCATTTTACGCCTTTCAAGTAACTGCGGAAATACCTCCGCAAGGGTTAACCCTCTAACTTGGGGCTAATTCTTTATTGAGGGCCGGAGCTGTTCCTTCCGCCGGAGGAGTGGAAGGAGGAACCGCTGAAGAAACAGCTTCCTTTGGATTAACTGCGCTTTCTGCTTCTTTCAATGACTGAAGCATATTCAGAAGCATTTGTAAGTGAGCTAAATCAGTACCCTCAATCTCTTTTAATGATTTAATCATATCTAAAGTAGCAGCAGCATTGTCTTTCTCAGATGCTGCTCTACGCTCTTGTGCAAATGCTTGATTTTCTGCTATACGAGAATCACGTTCTCTACCAAGACCGCGATCTGCAGACGCACGGGCCTGAGCGAGTTCAATCTCGGCAGCCATTTGGTGCATCTGCAGTTGAGCTTGTTGCTGTTGCATTTGCTGAGCCTGTTGCTGTGTTTTCATAATAGCATCAGTAAGTTTTTTCTTATCTTGAATACAGGCAGCTTCAATAAGAACTTCATCGGGGATAGGAACTCCCATTTCTTTGAGATTAGTAAGTTGTACATATGCCATTTGTTTCTGGGTAGTCGTATTAACCCCCTCTTCAACAACACAATCATATTTGGCAAATGCACGATCATTTATCTGTTTAGTAGGTTCTGCTTGGAGAATCTTTTTGAACTTACCAGGAGTGTAATTTAACTGCACAAGTTCGAGCATGCGGCGCCCTAATAGCTTCTGCGTCATATCAAGATGATCAAAGACTGTCTGCAAGGTAGTAAGACCAGCGCCTTGGCGTAACATCGATAAAATTCCCGCTTTCTCATCAGTCGCCATTCCCAAAAGCTCTTCATTCACACCTGAAATCTTCATAAGTTCTTGAGCAAGTTGTTGGGTAAGTTCATTCATCGATGGCGGAATCTGCGGAGGTACTATCTGTTGAATATCCGTCTGGATATTCGAATCCTGTTTCATAGGGATAATACGACCTTGGCCAACATTAAGCAGATCTTTGGGATTCACCACACTGTCTTCTTTAAATATCCAACCTGAATTTGGCATGGATTCTAAAATGTCAGCTTGAATTATCATTTTTCGATTGAAGAGGTACTGGGCATCCCTGAGTCCCCGAACGAGGCCCTGGATGCGGTAATCGTAGTAAGGAAGCTCTGGATAGTAGTGACAGTAACATGGAACGAAAGGATAATCATCCAAACCACCGGGTTGTGGCGCATCAAAGAGAATTTTGCCTTGTACACATATAGCAAGACGAACCGTATTAACTTCATTCTCAACAAGAGTAATCTGTGGATACATCTTCAAGAATGCTTTGAGTTTATCAGTATCGTCTGATCGCCATTCTTGTGTCTCTCCTGTTTCTGCATCAACAAGTAGCTTTTGAGGACGTAAATCACGGTAATAGTATTCATCATACGTAAATAAATTACGCATAGCGTAGCTATAACCCTCTGCCATGAACTGAAATTTTGCGTCTCTTATCTGATTGTTAGCTACTAGCGGCATAATCTCTTCTTCTTTTCCCGGCAGCAAGGAAAGAATCTCACGTTTAGTTAAATAGGATCTACGCCATATAAAATTACAATCTGTCAAATCTGGTTTCTTGTAAAATGGATCTATAATGAAGCTAGAATAGGGACAGAGCTCGACTTTAACGTCACCAGAAACAGGGTCATTACGATAATCAATATAAGTATATAACATAGTAAGTCCAGTAGCCAAAGAGCGTTCGAATGCTTCAGAAATTGTTTCACCAACTTGCTCCCTATCATTGATAAACATAAGAACTTTAGTTAACTGGTCGGCTGTCTCGTTATCTGCATTTTCAACACCGGTAACAATCGTAGATTTCCGGTTACGACGTTGATAACCGGAAACCTGATTGACGATTGTGCGAATGTGATTAAAGGTAAAGAAACGTCGTCTGCCCGCAGGAACATTGCCATAAAAATCAGACCAAACTGTCTGATCTCCAGTCAGAAATCGCATATCCGTATCCGCTTCAGACCACCAGGATTGATTCATGACGATTGAAGCATTATAACTAGTCTCCATTTTATCCAGTATTATCCGATTTGGTTCATCCATATACTGGGGTGAAAGATTAGGATATAGCATAGACTCTCCTGCAGGTAGACATTGCTTGCTTGCTAAGCAGGCAATAATTGAGAAACGTTTTTAATATCAGTAAGTATTGATTCTATCCATGATATTAGCACTGCATATTGTGGAAATGCTAACTTTGCGTAATCGAGAAGAGGAATGATTATAGTAAGAAGTTTCTTGAGATAGTTAACTAATGCACCGGAGACTACAAGATCTTTGATTGTAGGCCATTCTAGTTTTGCTTCTGCAGTTATTTCATGCGCTACAGTATCAATTTCCTGTAAAGTCCAAGCCACCGTTGATTTTAACTTTGATTCAATATCGGTAGTGTTCATAATATCTCCTTAAAGGTTAATGAATTACCAATGCTTCTGGTTAATCCTATCATCAAAAACAGACGGAATGGAAGCATCTCCGTAATAATATTCTTTTTTAAGTTGTTCCCATTCTTCTGGAGTACGTTGATCATGAGTCTTAGGTAATGAAATGCAGAGATATCTCATCGCATCTGCAAAATGGGAAGACCAATCATGATTAGGTGTATTCTTATATACTTTCTTTTGTTGATCATATTCTTGCCGATAGTTTTCAAGTGCACGAATAA
>Ga0187881_10005184_pt1 | contig 10149 bp, 11 predicted proteins | sample June2016WEW_19_1_2_FD_133017 | JGI IMG/M metagenome (GOLD analysis project Ga0187881, IMG submission 133017) | Peatland microbial communities from SPRUCE experiment site at the Marcell Experimental Forest, Minnesota, USA - June2016WEW_19_100 | ecosystem: Environmental > Terrestrial > Soil >...
CATCAGCAGCGCATCCACGGCCGTCGACGCGTCGTTGGAGGTGAGCCCCTTCAAGTCGACAGACGAAAGGGCGAGACCTGCCAGTAGGGAGCCGACCAGAAGTATCGGCATCATAACCTCCCTCTTCAATCCCTCTTCCTCCCCCTGATTAGGAAGGTCACTAAGGCGCTCGCAACGGCAGACGTAGCGCCCAAGAGCAGAGAAGTCCCCGCTGCTTCGGGAAGGATGTGAAGGAGGGTCTCTTTCTCAAGGCCGATGCTGAGGCCCAATGTGAAGAGCAGCGCCGAAGCGACCACGGCGGACAAAGTGAAGAGGTGGAACCTCTGCTTCCTCCATCTTAAGGCCTGGCCTACGAAGATTCCGATGATGAAGACTGCTAGGACCTCCGGCAGCATATTACTCCTCACCCACGGCAAGTCCACCTAATGTGCGTTGCCGGGAGGCGTCCGCGTCCGTTCAGTGAACAAGGTGGAGCAGGTTGACGAACAGCGGTATGAAGACAATGGACAGCGTGTTGAGCAGTTTGATGAGCACGTGGAGTGACGGGCCGGCAGTGTCTTTCAGGGGGTCTCCCACGGTGTCGCCTACGACCGCCGCCTGATGGGCAGGCGAGCGCTTGCCGCCCAGGTGGCCCGCCTCGATGTACTTTTTCGCATTGTCCCATGCGCCTCCCCCGGTATTCATGAAGAGGGCCAGAGGGATGGCCGTCAGTGTAGTTCCAATCACAAGGGCGCCGACTGCTTCGATGCCCATAAGCACTCCTATCACGATTGGCACGATGACCGCCACCAATCCAGGCAGGACCATTTCGCGAAGCGCTGCCTTTGTGCTGATGTCGACGGCCTTGCCGTAGTCAGGCTTGGTGGTGCCTTCGAGGATTCCCGGCATCTCCCTAAACTGCCTCCTCACTTCCTCGACCATCAGAGAGGCGGCTTTTCCGACCGCCGCTATCGCCTGCGAGGAGAAGAAGAATGGGAGCATGGCGCCGATGAAGCCGGCAACCAGGACGGCCGGGTTGGAGATGTCTACGACAAATGAGGTCACGTGGTAGTAGGTGGTCGCCTGTTGAACGTACGCCTGAAAGAGCAGCTGCGAGGCGAGCAGCGCCGAACCGAGGGCGAAGCCCTTGGTCAAGGCCTTCGTCGTGTTGCCCACGGCGTCGAGGGCCTCCATCGTCTCCTCTGCGCCCTTCTCGCCCGACATCTCGGCGATCCCCGCGGCGTTGTCGGCGATGGGTCCGAAGCCGTCCAAGGCGAGGACCATGCCCATCACCGCGAGCATGCCCATGGCCGCCAGAGCCGTGCCGTAGATGCCACCCATGAACGCGCCTATCTTGGCGTTGGCTTCACCAAAGAGGGTCCCGAAGTAGTAGGAGACCAACAGGGCCCCTCCCAGTGATATCACTGGCAAGGCCGTGGTCTCCAACCCTACGGAGAGGCCGGTGATGATGTTGGTGGCTGCGCCGGTCTGGCTGGCGTTGGCGATCCTCCTCACCGGGGATCTGTCGCGACCCGTATAGTAGTCCGTGATGAAGTCAATCAGGACGCTGGCGATAAGTCCGGACAGCAGTGCGAAGTACAGATAGATTGAGCCATTGCTCGCTCCGAACAGGATGTCGGTGGCGAAGAAGAATAGTGCTGCGGCGACAATGGTCGTGACCGTGAGGCCCTTCCTCAGCCCCTTCATGGGGTTCTTCGCCTCGGCCTCGCTCAGCTTCACGAAGGGCATCCCCACAAAGGTGGCGAAGATGCCGAGGGCGCGGGCTATGAGCGGGAATATTAGGAAGATCAGGTTTCCAGTTGCAACGCTGATCAGGCCGCCGATTATCATGCCTCCGATGTTTTCGCCCGTGGCGGACTCGAAGAGGTCCGCGCCCCTGCCCGCGGAGTCACCGACGTTGTCGCCGACAAGGTCGGCTATCACAGCGGGGTTGCGAGGGTCATCTTCGGGGATGCCGACCTCCACCTTGCCGACCAGGTCAGCACCAACATCGGCCGCCTTAGTGTAGATGCCGCCGCCCAGCTGGGCGAAGAGCGCTATGAGGGAGGCTCCAAACCCCATCCCCACGATGCCGCTGGCGGCGTTCCGGCCGAGGGAGGAGGCTTCAGCGACGGTCAAGGTCCCAAAGAGGGCGTTGTAGCCGTTGTAGAACAGGAAGAGGACGCTGACCCCCATGAGGGACAGACCGACCACCGCGAAGCCCATAGTGGCGCCGCCGTAGAAGGCCGTCTTGAGGGCCGATTCGGCGCTGACCTTCGCGGCAGCCACGGTCCGCAAGTTCGCCTTGGTGGCATTATCCATGGCGATGTAACCGGCCACTAGGGAGGCGACGGCTCCTACCAGAAAGGCCACCGCCGTGCCAAGACCCAGATTGGGCGCGACGGCCATCAACACGAAGATGATCGCCGCGATAACGCTGATGGTGGTGTACTGCCTCTTAAGGAAGGCGTAGGCGCCCACCCTTATGGCGGAGGACACCTCGACGGCCTTCGGAGCTCCCTGGTCCATCCTGCCTATCTTCCTCATCAGGAAGAGGGAAACGAGGATGGCCAGTAGGCCCGAGGCGGGGGCGAGCCAGAAGACAGCAGTGTTGTCGAACGTAATGCCGAGAATGGACTGCATTGGTAACAGCATCAAATGACACCTTACCGCAGCCCATGTTTATGGCTGTAAATATATAGTTTGTCAACCAGCGGTCGGGCGCCGACTACTTGGTCCTGAGCTTGATCTCTATGTTGACGGTATCCGGTATCCTCAGCCGCGTCAGCTGGGCGATGGTGCGCTCGTTGGCATCGATGTCGATGAGCCTCCGGTGGATCTTGAGGTCCCATTTGTCGAAGGTATGCGTACCCTGTCCAGACGGAGCCTTGCGCGTGACGATTCTGAGCTTCTTGGTAGGAAGCGGCACGGGCCCCTTGACATTGATGCCCGTCTTCTCGCCCAAGTCCTTGATGTCTTTGCTGACCCTTTCAAGGTCCTCTAGAGATGTAGAAACGAGCTTTATCCTTGCAATCTGTGGCATGGGCGGTCAGCATTCCGAAGCTTGAAGAGGTCCGCTTTTAAAGTTTGTCGAAGTGATTATTCTTCAATCGTGAGCTTCCCGTACTTCCCAACGTTGAGCCTCATCTCACCGCGGAAGGTGCTCACGTAACCGTTCTCTATCTTCAGCTTGTTGCCTACCTTCACCTTGGTGGCGAGTTCGTTCCAGAGGGTAAGGGTGGTCGTCCCCGAATCGTCCTCGACGGTGATATCGGCGACCGTGGCCCTTTCGCCTGTCTTGAGCGAAACTTCGCGTGGGGATGAGGTTTCTTTGACGGTAACGTCGACGAAGACTCTCCGCGAGTCGGGTCTGAGCTCTTTCAGCTTCAAAGTAATCTGCGCATCTACCGGAGGAGTCTATATTTAAACCTAGCAAGACTCGTGGCGGCGAAGGTTTTATAGTATGGTCGAAGGCACGGCTTCAGGGGCGCTATAGGGCGTTTGTGGGCTGAGATCGTGGCGTCATTCGTCGCACTGCCGGTCTCATATTTTGCCACCAGACTCCTGGTGGGCTACCTCCGAAACCGGAGCATGGAGGTGCCCGACGCCCACAAGGAGGGTCGGCCTATGGTTCCGCGTCCGGGAGGCCCGGCGCTCCTCGTCTCCTTGGGCGTCGCAGGGGGGGCCATCTTCCTCCTTTCGGGCGATCTTCGCGCCATAACGATCGTGCTTGTAGCCTTCATCGCAGGGCTCATCGGCCTTCTGGACGACCTGGGGATCCTTGGAGGCCGTGCGAAGGTGGTTCTCCTTTTCCTGGCAGCGTTGCCCATCCTCCTCCTGGGCACCTACGATTCGCATCCGGTCCTGCCATTCATGGGTGCACTCCGGCTCACCATCATTTACCCCGTGCTGGTTTTCGTCTCCATGCCCGTAACGGGGAACGCGTTCAACATGATCGACGTCTACAACGGCCTCGTCACGGGCTTCTCGGCCCTTGCGTCAACCCCTCTCCTGGTGGCGTTCGTCATCACGGGAGACTGGGTCATGGTGGCAGTTACCCTCGCCTACATATTCACGCTGGCGGGGTTCTTCGTCTTCCACAGGAATCCCTCTAAGATCTTCCCCGGTGACTGCGGCAGCCTGGCCATGGGTGCGGCCTACTGCGCCATAGTCATAACAGGGAGCATGGAAATCGTGGGCATCGTGGCCCTGATTCCTGCCGTGCTGAATTCCTTCTTCGTCCTGTCGTCCGTGAAGGGCTTCATAGAGCATAGGAACATGAAGAAGAGGCCGGTGAAGCTCAGGGACGACTACCTCTTGGAGGCCTCCAATGAGGGGGACGCCCCGATGACCCTGTCCAGGATGGTGCTAGCCGGCGGCCCTCTTAAGGAGAGGGAGATCGTGAGCACCATCTTCATACTGGAGGCCGTTTCGGTGGCCCTAGCACTGACGACGTTCGCCCTGATGAGGTGGTAGGGAACGACGGCCAAGCCCCGGATAATCGCCACGCTTTCGGTGCTCATAGTGTCCTCATGGGCCATCCTCCTTCTAGACGCCTTCCTGATTTTCAAGGTGGTGGTGCCGTTTTCGGCACCGGGCGGGTCCGACTATCCCACTGTGTTGGCCTACGACATTATCAAGGCCACTGCCGGCGTCATAATCATGGGGGTGTGGTTCTATTCTTTCTATCTGCTCAGGGATTCCTACGCTCGATTCACAGGGCTAACCGGGACTCCCAGTTCTTCCTCTTTTCATCAAACACCCGACGAGAATAGAAAGGCCTAGCGGGGACGCCGGCCACGACGGTGTCAGGTGGAACGTCCTTGGTCACGACCGATCCCATGGCCACGACGCTTCCGTGGCCCACTTTCACGCCCGCCTTAATGACAGCTCCGGCGCCAATCGTCGCTCCATCCTCCACTACGCAGCCGATCATCCGTTTGCTCATCGGATAGGGGTCGTTGGTGAAGACCACGGCTGGGCCGATGAAGGCGTCCTTGCCGATCACGGTAAGAGGAGGGATGTAGACCGAGCCTTCGACGCGGGTGTTCGCTCCAATCTTGACGTCGTAGTCGATGTGCGCCAGTGACCCTATGGAGACGTTGTCTCCGATCTCAGAATTGGCCCCCACATATGAAAAATGCCAGATTTTGACGTTCTTCCCTATCTTGGCCTTCGGGCTGACGAAGTTGATGACCTTAGGCGCATCGCTCATGAGCCTGACCTCCCTCCGAATCCGCTAAAAACGTTTGCCCTCCAAGTACGGAGGGACGTTGCCCGTTTCAGAGCTGGAGATAAACAGGAAGGCCCTTTTCGCTGGAGTAGCTGGCCGCTTCAGCGATCCTGCTCGTCTTGATGGCGTCCCAGCCGTCGACCAGCGGCTTCCTCCCCTTCTCGACGCATTCGAGGAAGGACTTGATTTCGGCCGAGAGAGGCTCCTGCGCCTGCAGGCGAGGTATCTCCGCGGAGGCCTCCCTGTCGAGACGGACCTCCTGAGTGACGAAGTTAATGGTCACCACACCCTCCGTGAACACGGCCTCCAGCATCCTCTCCTTCTTCGGTGTGACCCAGTTGGACGTGAGGATGGCCGAGCGATGGCCCCTGAAACCCAGCATCACTACGGCGAAGTCCTCGAATTGGCCCCTGACCTTCCCCGTGCGGGCGAACACCTGGACGGGCTCCTCGGCGAAGATCCATCGCGCCGTGTCGATGTCGTGGACCGTCGTGTCCTTCAATATGCCGACGTCCTTGACGCCCCCCCATCGGCTCTCCCGGTGGAACTCCGCCAACAGGAGCTCTCCCATGCTGCCCTTCGAGACCACGTCCTTCAAGTAGGCGACCACGGGGTTGAACCTCTCGATGAAGCCCACGGCGAGGATCCGCTTCCTCTCATCAGCCAGGCTCGCCAGCATCTCCCCTTCCGCGGTGGTGGCGGCCAAGGGCTTCTCAACGAAGATATGGAGCCCCGATTCCAGGAGCCTCTTGGCGACCTGCGCATGTGTCACCGTGGGCGTGCACACGTGAACCGCGTCTAGCTGAGCCGACGAGAGCATCCGTTCGACCGAATCGAACGCCGGGCAGCCGTATCTCTTCGCAAAGAAGTCTGCCCTCGCAAGGTCCGTGTCGCAGACGGCATTCAGGACCCCCAGCTCGCCCAGGACGCGGGCGTGGTTCTTCCCCCAGCCGCCCAAGCCCACAAGACCGACGGATGGCATGTCGAAGCTGCTCCTTGCAACGAGTCTTTTAACCTATGCGGCCTCGGGGGGGAGGCTCGCCCTCACCACAATCTGACCGGGGGTGGGCTTGGAGGTCTCCAGGACGTCCCGGTCCTTAGGGCTGCAGACCACTACCACCTGATACCGCTCCGAGAGCAGCGGCCTCGAATGGTCTCTCCCCTCCGGGTCGTGGGGGTTCCAGTACTCCACCTCCCCGAAGACCTCTCGGAGCTCGGCCAGGAGCATCGAAAGGAGGCGCTGCTTCTCGGCCTTCATCTCGAACTGGTCTATCGACCAGAGGACCAGAATCCTCGAACGGATGGCCTTGAGGCCCCTGTTACGGACTTGGAGCCGAATGAAGGATTCGAGGACCTTCATGTAGCTTGAAAGCGAGCGCATAGCCCCGGCGGCGAAGTGGAGGAGGGGGTCCCCCTGCGGTAGGCTCTCCACGAGCATCTGGACCTCGAAGAAACCCCTGGACAGGTCGTCGATGTAAATGGATTCGTCGGAATGAATCGAGGCGGAGAGATCCCTGTACATGGAGGCCTGGACGGCCTTGTCCAGATACCGCCTGAGCGTGAAACCCACATAGGCGAGCTCGGCCGAGTCCACGTCCGTCATCTCGGCGGGGATTCCGAAGGCGCTGCAGAGCTTCTTCGGAGGTGCCTTCCCTAGGAGGCCGACCGACGGGAAGCCGCCGTCAGAGGAGGCGGGCGCATAGATGTAGGTAAACTCAGCCCCCGCCTTCAGCCCGCTCTGCTCCTCCAATATTCCCACGAAGCTCTTGTTGACGCCGAGGGACAGGGGGACTACGTTAAGGACGGTGCAGCCCTGGCTCAGGTTCTGACCCACCTCCTTGAGGCGCAGGAGCTGCTCCGCCCTCCCCTCTGCCCCGGATGACCTGAGCTTCGGGCTGAATACGAGGATGGAGGACCTCGAAATGCACTCTGAAAGAGGGATGATGGGGCTCAGGGTGTCCTCTCCGAATAAGGTGGCAAGGATCAGGTTGTCGACCTTCGGAAGGGTCACCGCCGTCTTGAGGCTTTCGTCGGCCATGGTGACCGCGAACCCCGCAGAAGCTAGCCTCCTTCCGACCGCGAATCCCACGTCGCTAACTCCGTAGATGGTGGCCTGTTCCAATGAGCCCTTTCAGCCGCCGCGAACCAGCTTCATTGCTTTCGCCATGTGCGGATTTAACACTTTGCCATGTAGATCGCGAAACCCTCCACCGAAGGACGGCGCCCACTGCATAACGCTTTAAGGGCGGCGGCTGTGCCCATCCGTCTCAGGGCTCGAGGTCATCGTCGATTGAGGATCTGGATGGACGCGCTCACGCCGAAGCAGCTCATCTTCTTGGATGCGATCAGAAGGGGGCTGGTGGAGCTGGGGCACGACGTTTTCACGACCACCCGGTCGTATCATGACGCGACCTACGTTGTGCAACGGCTGGGCCTGGAAGCCACGTTCGTAGGCAGCCACGGCGGCGCGGACGTCGGCGCCAAGCTGGAGGCGAGCCTGCGGAGGTCTCTAGACCTGGCGAAGATGCTTCAGGGGCGAAGCTTCGACATCGCTCTGTCGTTCAGCTCGCCGGAGGCCGCACGGGTGGCCTACGGTCTGGGGATCCCGCACTATGCGGCCAACGACTCTCCGCACTCGGTGGCAGTGGCGAGGTTGACCCTCCCTCTGTCCAGGTTGCTCTTCACCCCTGACATCATACCTCCCTCAGCCTGGACCAAGTTTGGAATAGGCGCGAGGGGCCTGCGAAGATACCATGCCATCGACGCGGCGGCGTGGGTCAAGCACCCGGAGAGGTGGCCGCAGCCGAACGAGGTCGAAAAGGGGGCGAGGCACGCCATCGTAGTGAGGCTCGAGGAGTCTCAGGCCAGCTACTTGGCCGGAAGTGATAGCGATGCGGTGAAGATGGTCCTCTCCCTTGCTGACCGCTTCCCGGAGCGGAGGATCGTCCTGTTGACGCGGTATGCTGAGCAGGACAGGCTCTTCGGCCGGATGGGGGGGAACACGGTCGTCTGCGAAACACCCTACTTTGGAGTGAACCTGATCAAGGAAGCTGCCCTCTTGGTGGGGCGAGGAGGGACCATGAACGCGGAGGCCGCGCTTCTCGGCGTGCCCACCATTTCCTACTTCCCCGGGCGACCCACCTACATCGACAGGTACCTCGAGGGGGAGAAGGTCTTGTCGTTGGTGAAAGACGACGCCGAGATGATGGCTGCGGCCGTGAGGCTGCTCGGAGATCGAAAGGGCGCGGCGTCCTTAAAGAAGCGAGCCAAGGCTCTGCTCGATTCGATGGTCGACCCCGGCGAGTTCATCGCCGGCGAGATTGATCACGTTTCGATATGATGCCGTCCGCCGAATAGAGCTTATTAACCAAAGGAGGAAGTGCTAGAAACAGCAGCCCGGTGGTGTAGTCAGGCCAAGCATGCCGGCCTTTGGAGCCGGTGACGAGGGTTCGAATCCTTCCCGGGCTACCACAATATTTACAAGAAACGCCCATCGAACGTTAAATATGCTGGCATGTGGTCGCTAACGAACACCCCAACGGCGGATTTCGAGAGGTGGCTACTCTGCTTGAAGTATGGAGCGTACGTCCTCCTCTACTCGTCGTGCAGATCATTCGAAAGGAGGGAGAGGGGACTCCCCATTGTCATGAAGGAAGAGGTCGAAGGGAAGTTCGGATCAGGGCTCGTCGACCTGAGGGAACGAGAGGATGACCAGGCTCCTTACGCCGAGCGTTCCCAGCTCGGTGAACAGAAATCCGATTTCTGGTGGTTTCGAATATCCAGCTGACCACGAATCCTGAGGCGGAAGCTGATGCCTGCGAGGACGAGGAGAATGAAGCCCGGTGTCGAAGGAGTTGGGCAGGTGGTGCCTGGTGTCGAAGAATCAAGAGGACCGATGTGACGTCTGCCATCGAAAAGGCAGCGAGCTGAAGCCCGTTTTCTCAGTTTTCAGCCGCTCGGGTAAATGTCAGACACAGGCATACTGATCACCTGACCGTTACCTCCCCATATGATTACGCTCTGTCCTACGAACACCAGGTTGCCGTCTAGGACGGGTACCCCAACGTAAGTTGATTTCAAGAGAGCTCCCGTGGTGGGATTAAGCACGAATGAAGTTCCAGTGCTGTTCACTATCCAAAGATGTCCGTCGAAGACGTTGATGCTGGATGTGGCCTTGCCCGTCGAGAAGGTCCAGAGCTGTGCGCCGCTCGTAGCGTTGACAGCGAAGAGCGTCCCGTTCTCAGGCGAGTCGGAATAAACGATGCCATTCCAGACAGCGGTTGGCGTAAACTCCTCCCCAGAAGGCGCAGGGCCCGCATTCTCGTCGACTTGCCACAAGATTTGCCCATCTGTCGCATTCGCTCCGAACAGGACTGGCTCGAACAACCCATCGCCCGTAGTGACCGTATATCCCGAGATCACGATACCGTTCCAGACTACGGGAGAAGAATCATCCAGACCGCCCGTCGCAGGAAGAGATGTACTCCAGGAGACCTGGCCATCCGTCAGATTAACGGAATCGAAAGTATACGGATTACTCTCCCCGAAGTATATCGAGCCACCCAACAACGCTGGAGAGGACATACTTGAATACGCTGCCGGCGGCATCGAAGAGCTCCACGCCTCCTCCCCGGTCGACGCGTTCAGGGCATAGACCACCCCGTTTCCATTAGGAAAGACAACCAGCCCATTGTAAATCACGGGAGTCGGCATATCCTCACCCAGCGTCGGAAAGGTCCAAACCGCTTGGCCAGTTGAAGAGTTCAGCGCGGCAACGCAGTTTGTCCCAGTTCCCCTAGTAGTCATCGACGAGTTTTGGAATACGTTGTTGCCTAGACCAATTATGACCAGGCCTTCATAAGTGAGCGGTTGCGTCATCATCAAATTAGGAACAACGGCCGTCCACACTGTCTGACCATTCGTCATGTTGATTGCGA
>Ga0187881_10005187_pt1 | contig 10145 bp, 6 predicted proteins | sample June2016WEW_19_1_2_FD_133017 | JGI IMG/M metagenome (GOLD analysis project Ga0187881, IMG submission 133017) | Peatland microbial communities from SPRUCE experiment site at the Marcell Experimental Forest, Minnesota, USA - June2016WEW_19_100 | ecosystem: Environmental > Terrestrial > Soil >...
CTGCGCATCCTCTACCGGCACTGGCAAGCCGGGCGTGGACCGGAAAAAGAAAATCCGTTGGCAGTCATAAGCCTGAAAATGGCGATTCGAGAGTCAAAGCCATCTGGCGGAATCCAAAATCAAATCGCGCGGTGGTGGCAGAAGCTATTGTCCCGGCAGCCGAGCGGAGTCGAGTCCAGCCAACCGGTTTCCCCTTTGCCTTCGCCACCATCCAATAAAATAACTTTTGAGACAGTCTCAACTGCGCGAGATTTTCCGTACCACTCTCGTCCGAGCCATGCAGGTAGAGCACCAGCGGATACTTCAACGCTGGATTGTAGTTGGTGGGGATGAACAGCCGGTAGGGCAGGATGCCGTAGGTGCGAGCGAGAAAGGCGTACACCGTAACCGGCGGGGCTGAGGTCGCGGGCGGTATGGAGCTGGCGGGAAATCCTTTCCGGATCGTATCGTTACCATAGTCGGGCACGTAAAGGTTGCCCGCGCTATCCATCACAATGCCATTGGGATTATTAAAGGACGCGTCGCTTCCAGTCCCATCCGTGCTGCCATCCCAACCAGCTATTCCGGCCACGGTCGTCACTACCCAATTCGTTCCGACCGGCGAGACTTCCCGGATCGTGGCGTTGTAATAGTCAACCACATAGACGTTGCCCGCGCTGTCCACCGCCCCGCCGCCAACAACAAAAAACCTCGCGGCGCTGTTGGTCCCGTCCGCGCAGCCAGGGCTGCCCGCCAGACCGGCCAAGGTCGTCACCACCCAATTCGTTCCGACCGGGGTCACCTTGCGGACCGTATTGTTTTGAGCGTCCCCCAAATAGATGTTACCGGCGCTGTCCAGCGCCAAGCCGTAAGGATAATTAAACCGCGCGGCGCTGTTCGTCCCGTCAGCCCTGCCAGCACTGCCGGCCAGTCCGGCCAGGGTCGTCACCACCCAATTCGTTCCGACCGGCGTCATTTTGCGGATCGTGTCATTGCCACTGTCCGCCACATATAGGTTGCCGTTAGTGTCCAACGTCACGGTGCAGGGATAATTAAACCGTGCGGCGCTGTTCGTCCCATCAGCGCTGCCAGGAACAAGCCCTCCGGCCAAGGTCGTCACCACCCAATTTGTTCCGACCGGCGTCACTTCCCGGATCGTGTTATTGCCACTGTCCGCCACATAAAGGTTGCCCGCGCTGTCCACCGCCACGCCGTTAGGCCCGTTAAATCGTGCGGCGCTCCCGGCCCCGTTCGCGCTGCCAGGAGAGCCCGCCAGTCCGGCCAAGGTCGTCACCACCCAATTCGTTCCGACCGGCGTCACTTCCCGGATCGTGTCATTGCCAAAGTCCGCCACATAGACGTTACCGTTCGTGTCCACGGCCACGCCGCCAGGCCCGTTAAACCGCGCGGCGCCATTCGTCCCGTCCGCGCTGCCAGCAACGACCGCGAGTCCGGCCAGGGTGGTGAAGGTGTAGGGGGTGGGGTAATTGGCCTGACCGAACGCGGCCAGAGGCAGGACGGCCAGCCACAGCAGGACGCCCGGCAAAGTCCCGGCCAGCCGCCGAAAAAGGCTCTTGGGATTCATCATGTACCCTGTGCCGAACCAGCGTCCGGCGCGATTTAATAAAGCAATGTTCGTTTTCATAAGTTACTTTCTCGTTTTACGTCGGATTTGGTTTCTCAGTTGAATGCTTGTCATTCGGCACCTCCGCAGGGCCGGTATCGCAGACGATTGTCAGCGCACGTGGGCGCGGTAGAACTGGGCGCCCAGGGACGGGTTGGGATTGACAAAGGAATTGGTCCCGCCCTCGAGGAGACAGGTGCCGACCACCTGCCAGATGGACAAATCACCCGAAGACTCGATGTTCACCGCCAGGCCGGGAAGACCGGTGATGCCAAAACCGAACTGGCCGGCGCTCAGGCTCGGCGGCTGTAACATCGGCGTCGGTACTGAGTTGGCCGGAAATCCTTTGCGGATCGTGGAGTTGCCCCAGTCCGCCACATAGACGCTGCCCGCCATATCCACCGCCACGCCAACTGGCGAATTAAACCGCGCGGCACTCCCCGTCCCGTCTATCTCGGCAATATAGCCCGGAAGTCCTGCCACGGTCGTCACCACCCAATTCGTTCCAACCGGCGTCACTTTGCGGACCGTATAGTCGCCATTGTCCGTCACATAGAGGTTGCCCACGCTGTCCACCGCCACGGCGCTGGGAGCAGCAAACCGCGCGGCATTATTTGTCCCGTCCGCGCTGCCTATGTGGCCCGCCAGTCCGGCCAGGGTTGTCACGACCCAATTCGTTCCGACCGGCGTTATTTCTCGGATCGTGTCGTTGCCAAAGTCCGCCACATAGACGTTGCCCGCGCTGTCCACCGCCATGCCGTTAGGCCCGTTAAACCGTGCGGCGCTGTTCGTCCCGTTCGCGCTGCCAGGAGAGCCCGCCAGTCCGGCCAAGGTCGTCACCACCTAATTCGTTCCGACCGGCGTCAATTCCCGGATCGTGTAGTTGAGTGCGTCCGCCACATAAAGGTTGCCCGCGCTGTCCACCGCCACGCCCTGAGGCCCGTTAAACCGCGCAGCACTATTCGTCCCGTTCGCGCTGCCAGCACTGCCAGCCAGTCCAGCCAGAGTCGTCACCACCCAATTCGTTCCCACCGGCGTCACTTTCCGGATGGTGTCGTTGTAATAGTCCGACACATAAAGATTGCCAGCACTGTCCAACGCCACACCGTCAGGCCCGTTAAACCGCGCGGCGCTGTTCGTCCCGTTCGCGCTGCCAGCACTGCCCGCCAGTCCGGCCAGGGTCGTCACCACCCAATTCGTTCCGACCGGCGTCACCTGGCGGATCGTTTGGTTGTAAAGGTCCGATACATAGAGGTTGCCGTTCGCGTCCACCGCCACGCGCAGAGGCCCGTCAAACCGCGCGGCGCTGCCCGTGCCGTCCGTGCTGCCTGTATTGTTGCCCGCCAGTCCGGCCAGGGTCGTTACCATACCCGCCGGCGTCACTTTGCGGATCGTGCCGTTACCTGAGTCCGCCACATAGACAGTGCCGTTCGTGTCCACCGCCACGCCGTCAGGATAATAAAACCGCGCGGCGGTCCCCGTCCCGTCATTTGTGCCAAAAATCGAGAACGATCCCCCTCCGGCCAGGATCGTTCCCACGCCCCCCGAAACCTTGCCAATCGTGTGGTCATCTGTGTTCGCCACATAGAGGTTGCCCGCGCTATCCACCGCCACGCCGGCGGGCCAATTAAGCCCCCCACTCCACGCGGTCGTCACTATCCAATTCGTTCCACTCGGCGTCACTTTGCGGATCACGTTGTTGCCTTCGTCCGCCACATAGACAGTGCCGTTCGTGGCCACCGTCAGGCCGAAAGGTAAATAAAATCGCGCGTTGCTCCCCGTCGCGTTCACGTTGCCAGAATAACCCGCCAGTCCGGCCAGGGTCGTCACCACCCAATTCATTCCGACCGGCGTCACTTCTCGGATCGTGTGGTTTTCTGAGTCCGCCACATAGAGGTTGCCCGCGCTGTCCACCGCCACGCCGCCAGGCCCGTTAAACCGCGCAGCGCTGTTCGTACCATCCCCGCTGCCTGTATTGCCCGCCAGTCCGGCCAGGGTCTTCACCACCCAATTGGTTCCCACCGGCGTCACTTCGCGGATCGTGTGGTTGCCGGTGTCCGCCACGTAGAGGTTGCCCGCGCTGTCCACCGCCACGCCGTTAGGATAATTAAACCGCGCGGCGCTCCCCATCCCGTCATTGGTTCCTGTGCAGCCGGCCAGTCCGGCCAGGGTCGTCACCACGCCCCCGGGCGTCATTTCGCGGATCGTACAGTTGACTGTGTCCGCCACATAGAGGTTGCCCGCGCTGTCCACCGCCACGCTGCAAGGAAACGCGAACTGCGCGCCGCTATTCGTCCCGTCCATGCTGCCGTAGCCGGTGTTCCCGGCCAGGGTGATGAAGGTGTAGGGGGTATAAGTCGATTGTCCGCGGGCATGGGTGGCCGTCAACGCAGCCACGAGTAAGGCGAGGGCCAGTAATGCGCCATTGCCGTGTTTCATCGGTTTTTTGGTCGTTCTCATAATAATTTCCTCATTTATTGTTGTTTTCTTTAGTTTGTTGGTTTGAACGAATTTCTCTGTCCTAATTACATAAGCGCCATTTCTTCCGAGTTTGCTTCACGAAAAATCGAAAATTCTTCAGTCGCGCCTCCGAAGATTGCCTCCTTTCGCGGCGGTTCCGGCCGGTCTGGCTTGCGAGCGAGCGAGATCCCCTTTGGCGGTAGCACGTTCCCGGACGGGACAAAGGTGGCCCAAGTCTTGCCGGATTCGGGGTTATACTCGGCCGTTCGGCCGGGAATCGGCGGCACGCGGATCAGGTGATGGCAGTTGGGGCATTGAATCTCGCGGCCCGATGCCTGCTCGTCGCATTGCAGGTGCTGCTCGCAGTGCAGACAGGTGAATTTGAATTGGTTTATGGCTTTCAGGGGGTTGGCTTTGTTTTGTTGCTACGGACCTGAAGCGGGTGTTGTCTTTTCCGCTGCGTTGATCTCCGCCCACGATGGGGCCCGCCAAATTTGCAAGACTCCAGTCGCGTCCAATGTGCCAATCGTATTGCCATCCGGCGAGACCGCCGTGCTATTGTGCGATGCGCCTTGGCCTTCGATGGTGAGAACGTCCTGCCAGCTTTCGGTGTCCCAGAGCTGGACCGCCTGACCGCCGCTGCTGGCGGTAACCAATCGTTTGCCGTCCGGCGAAAAGGCCATTGAACGAAACCTCCAGAAGAAGCCGCGCAGCGTGGCCACTTCCCGCCAACTGGCTGTGTCCAACACTTGGATATAACCATGAACACTGGCGATGAGAAAGCGCCGCCCATCCGGTGAGAATGTTGATCGGTCAGTTTGCAGAATCCCAACATCTAATTGCAGAGTCTTTTGCTCTGCCAGATTTCTAACCTGAACCCGGTCACGGTAGCGGACGCCGGTTACACACAAACTCTCGTCCGGCGACAAGCTGGTTGGAAGGTAGTTGGCAGGCCAAGACTGTATTTCCGAAGCCGTCGTGAGGTCCCATTCTTGAAGTGAACCGCCCGCGCCGGCGAGCAACTTCCTTCCGCCATCCAAGAATGCCACCGGGACGAATATAGGCGCTGTGTTTGTCAATTGACACGATAAGACGTGGCGCGGCACGTCCCAAACCCGCATCAGCCCGTTGCTGGAACCAACGGCCAGAAACTGTCCGTCGCGGGAAAAGACGTGAAACCAAACAAGATCGAAGCCGCGTATCAAGATGCCGCCGACCTCCAACAGCGGTTCTCTCTGTCCGAATTCAGATCCCGACCATCGAGTCACGCGCCCACTCTGATCAAGAGTCACAATTGACTGGCTGTCCGGCGAAAAGCGGAAGGCGGTGACATTGTCTGGGATGGTGAGCTGCGGCTCTCTCGGGTGAGTGACGGACGTGTCCCAGATACGAACCGTGCCGTCTCTGCCGCCGCTGGCCAGGGTCTTTTCATCAGGCAACAGCGCCAGGCACCACACCGGCTCACGATGGCCACGCAATAGGTCCATGCACTTGCCATTGGTAACATCCCAGATGCGAATCGTCCCGTCGGTGCTGCTTGAGGCCAGACGTTTGCTGTCGGGCAAAAAAAACAGGGAACTCACAAACGAGGAATGGCCTTCCAGACGCTTCGTCTCGTTGCCAACGGCAACATCCCAAAGACGAATATCTTTCTCCTCGTATCCGGCCGCGGAGGCCAGGAGCTTTTGGTCTGGCGAAAAGGCCAATGCCGTAATTCGCAATTTCGAGCCCAAGGCACTCCAAAGCTCCTTGCCGTCGTGCAAGTCAATAATGTGAATCCACCCACCCGGCGAGCCATAGGCCGCCAAATGCAAGTCGGGCGTTACGGCAAAAGCATTCGCGTGCTGTCCCAAGGACGGCTGTTCTACAGCATAACTGACCAGCCTGGTCCCGTCGGCCACACGCCAGAGAGTCATCCACCCTTTCGTGCCGGACGTGGACGTCAGTAACGTCCGCCCGTCGCTGGAAAACGCCAAACCCATGCAATAACTTTCTAAGGGCCATTCAGAAGTCATTCGCCGCGTTGCCGTATTCCACAGATGCAAGATGAATCGTGGCTGCCCGGAGGATAAAGAGGTGGCACTGGCAAATGCCAGCAACGGTTCAGTGGGTGAGAAGGCGGCGCGGACTAACCCTTCGTCTTTCGCCAGACGAATTAACTCTTGTCGCGTTAGTAAGTCCCATACCGCCAGCCCGCCACGGAACTCTCCAATCGCCAGCCACTGACCGTCTTGAGAAACAGCCAGCGAGTCGACCTCGTTCGATTCCTGGCAGAGGGTGAACAAGACATCGCTGCGGCATTGTTGCCAGAGGTAACGCCATTCCCACCCGCGCAAGTCTCTTTGGCCGGGCTGCGGCCGCTGCCGATCGAGCAGCTCTTGCGCGCGACCAAGGTTGTTTCCATCCAGCGCCTGCTTGGCCACGTTCATATCCGAAGCATAGGCGCGCTGACGGGCGGCGAGTTCTTCGGCTTGCGCTTGCCGGCGCAGTTTAGCTTCGTTGGCTTGTGCCGTCAGAGCTTCCCGTTTGGCGTGAGTAGCCCTAACCGCCTGCCAGGTGCTCACAATAGTGCCAAGGACCAATACGCCGCTCACCACCGCCGCTGCGGTGAAGACCAGCTTGTTCCGACGCACCAGTTTCTGGAACCGGTAGAGTTTGCCGGGTGGGCGGGCCAAGACCGGCTCGTTATTCAAGTGACATAGAATGTCATCGGCCAGCCCGTTGGCCGTCTCGTAACGGCGTGTCCGGTCCTTCTCCAGACACTTCATCACGATCCAGTCCAAATCCCCACGCACGACGTGAATCAGTTGCGGCGGCTCGGAATGACGTCGCTTGGCCACCGTGGTCTGATCGGCTGCTTCCAACGTGCTAATCCGCGTCGAAGGCCGCACCGGTTCCCGCTCCCGGATGATCCGCCGCATCTCGTTCAGGCCCGCCGCCACCAGTTCCTGCGCGTCAAACGGTGTCTGCCCCGTCAACAGTTCGTAGAGCAACACCCCCAACGCGTAGATGTCGCTGCGCGTATCAATGTCCAATGTGCTCATCTCCGCCTGCTCTGGACTCATGTACGCCGGCGTGCCGATAAACTGCTCGAACGCTGTGAACAGCGTCTTGTCCGTCAACACTTGCCCCGAGGTCGCCTTGGCGATGCCAAAATCAATGATCTTCGGCAGTGGTTTCCCATCATGCACGGTCACCAGTATGTTCGAGGGCTTGATGTCCCGGTGGATGATGCCCTTCTGATGCGCGTGCTGGATGGCATGACAGATCTGGACAAACAGGTTCAGCCGTTCCTCGGTCGAAAGGTTGTTCTGGTCGCAGTAGTCGGTGATCTTGATGCCGCGCACCAGTTCCATAACGAAGTAGGGCCGGCCGGTGTCGGTCGCGCCGGCATCGAGCACCTTGGCGATATTCGGATGGTCCATCAGCGCCAGGGCCTGGCGCTCGGCTTCAAACCGGGCGATGACCGCTTTGGTGTCCATCCCCAGCTTGATGACCTTGAGCGCAACCCGGCGGCGGATGGGCTGTTCCTGTTCGGCCATATAAACGACGCCGCAGCCGCCTTCGCCGATTTGCTGCAACAACTTGTAGCGCCCGATGCGGTCGCCGGGCTTCTCGGTGAGTGGTGCGGGAAGGACGATGGTGGAATGCTGTGGTGGAGCAACCGGGTCTTCAAGAAACGCGCCGGCTTGATCGTGGGCCAGCAAGAGTTTCTCGACTTCTGCGCGCAACCCGTCGTCGCCACGACAGGCGCCGTCCAAATAAGCTGCTCGTTCGGCTGGTGAGTTCCGGGCTGCCGCCTCGGCCAGAACCTGTTTGATTCGTTCCCAGTCTGTGCTCATAGAATTGATTCCGATCAACAATCCCTTCACCCATACATGCGCCGTGGCCGGCCGGTTTGCTTCAAGAAATCGGCTGGCGTTCAGTAATTCTATTTGCCCGGCTCGTCCGGCAGGCGAACGCGCCGGAAGAGCCAGGCGCGGGCGAAAACCCAGGCCCGGTCGGCGGTGCTGCGGGAGATGCCCAGTTGCGCGGCGGCTTCCGCCTGAGTCAGGCCGGTGAAAAAGCGCAGGTTGACGAGTTCCGCTGCGGCGGAGTCCACCTTCGCCAGTTGGGTCAGCGCTTCATCGAGAGCCAGCAAATCGTCGTCGGGCAACGGGCAGGCCAATTCCACCGCGTCCACCTCGACCCGTTGGCACCCGCCGCCGTGCTTGAGCCGCTGCTTGCGGCGGGCGTTTTCGACCAGGATCCGCCTCATCGCTTCGGCTGCCGCTGCGAAGAAGTGCCTTTGCCCTTCCCACTCGCGGCTTTCCGCGCCAGCGACCCGCAGCCAGGCTTCGTGAACCAGCGAGGTGGCCTGGAGGGTTTGGCCGGGGCGTTCCTGGGAAAGCTTGTTCGCGGCCAGGCGGCGCAATTCGTCATAGACCAGAGGCAGCAGTTCCGCGCTCGTGTGCGCTTCGCCGCGCTCGATTGCCTGCAACATGCCGGTCACGTCAACCACAACCCATTACTTTCGATGCGGTACTGCTGTCGTTCCCCTGAATGCCCCTGCGTCCTGGCCTTCAATGGACCGGACAAAACCTCATCCCGGCTTTCCCTTCCCAAAAAGGAAAACCAAACACAGGTTCGTTCGCTTAAGAGCTTTAACTGCCGGCGGGGCGTTGGCTGAAACGCGTCAGCGTCTCGTTTCGGTAGGTATGGTTCGCGTATCAAATTGCCTGAAACTTGTCAAGACCGAAAAACGACATCATGGATGCAAGGATGACATCCGCCCTCACCCCGGCCAAACTCATTCCCTCACCCGTCCTGCGGCCACCCTCTCCCATCCGATGGGCGAGGGAAAAAAGGGTGAATCGTTCGCCGCTCCTTTGAAAATTTATACGACTGGATTGGCCGGACACTCATCCGCAAAACCAGAAACAAGCGAAAGCTATTTCCTCTCCTGGGGGAGAGGATAAAAGGTGAGGGCGGGCGTAAACACTCATTCCACTGAAAACCTCGAGGAAGCCTTTTTTATATCCTCTTTTCAGGCCGCCAGTTGGGATGAAGGTTTTGCCTCCCGATTCTTGCCGGGTGTCAGGGCTGAGGAACTGTTCTTCGAGGGTTTGGCTGGGGACTTGACGTTTCATGGTTGTCTATCGCTTTCTGTTAAACCCGGGCATTTAGTAGTGTCTTGATTTGAAATTCGGAGCGCGAGTTGTCCCAACTCGCAGCAGGTTCTTACGAGAAGAACCATTGAAATCACGGGCGGCTTGCTTTGCTTTCAGACGCGCTGCGGTTTGAGACAAACCGCGCTCCTTCAAATTAAGACACTGCCGGGCGTTTGGAGTCTGCACCCGATTGGTTTTTACAGGAAGCTTAGGACATCACCCGTCGCCAGCCTTCACCTTTTTGCCGATGTCCGGCAGTTCCACAAAAACAATGTCGGTCAATGCGTGCTGCGCGTGGTCGGTGATGCCAACGGTGGCGGTGTCACCGGTGACGCGCACTTGGTCGCGCCGCCGGAGAAGCGCGTGGCGGCTATTTATTTTTCGGCTTAAAATCAAGATAGGCCAGATTCATATTGCCTTCGGTGACGATGTGAAGGGTCAAAACACTCACTCCTTTGGGCAGCTTCACTTCGGCCATGTTTGTCATCACATTCCAGTGGTGCCATTGACGCCAGGCGATGGGATCCTTGTCGGTGCTGGTTGAAATAATATTGATCGAAGAAACCAAAGGCTTGCCGTTTAGATCCAGAGAAATCGTCCCGCCTCGGTTCGAGGTGTATAAGAGATCAATGGTATAAACACCGGCATGTTCAACCGCAACGGTCATATTGAACCATTCGCCGGGTGCCGTCCAGCCGACGTAGAGTTGTCCCTCGGGCGGTTGCACCAGGTCGTATGGACTATTGTCAGTCTCGTCATGGAATTTCGTGTAGGACGTACTGACGCCCTCTTTCATTCGAAACTCGTTAAGATACGTCCCGTTCGCGGGATTCAGTTCCCCGCTGCCGTGGTTCTTTGTGTCCTTGTTGTGATAGGCGACGCCTTCTCCGCCGAGATCATAGTAGGCGCATTGCACGCGTCCGGGAATTTTC
>Ga0187881_10005196_pt1 | contig 10131 bp, 6 predicted proteins | sample June2016WEW_19_1_2_FD_133017 | JGI IMG/M metagenome (GOLD analysis project Ga0187881, IMG submission 133017) | Peatland microbial communities from SPRUCE experiment site at the Marcell Experimental Forest, Minnesota, USA - June2016WEW_19_100 | ecosystem: Environmental > Terrestrial > Soil >...
GACCGCGGTCCGGTGGTGGAGATTGCTTCCGAGGGTTTTAAGCTCAGCCAGCACGTGCTGCACAGGCTGGTGCCAATCTATGAAGAAGGCGCACTCGACGACGATCTGCTCAACGAAGGCCGGCGCAACATCCAGAACCATCTTCAGAGTCTTGGTTACTTCGAGGCCACCGTCGGCGTGAGCCAGCACAGCGCGCAGGACGGCAAGAGTTTGCAGGTGGTTTACGCCGTCAATCCCGGGGACCGCCACAAACTCGCTGCCATTCGTATTTCCGGCAATCGCTTTTTCCCCGACGAACTGATTCGTTCACGCATGCAGAACCAAGCTGCCGGACGCATCTTCAGTCACGGCCGCTACAGCGAAGCGCTGCTCGAAGAGGATGTGCGGCGCATTGAGACTCTCTATCGAGCGAGTGGTTTCCGGCAGGCCGAAGTATCGAGCAAACTGGTGGACAAGTACCAGGGCAATCCGTCGCAACTTGCCATTGAGATCATTGTCAAGGAGGGCCCGCAGACGCGTGTGGCCTGGGTCCGCATTGAGGGCAGTTACACGCTTCCGCAGGAGCAACTGCCGGAAATTCAAACCGCCGAGGGACAGGGCTTTGACGAATCGAGTCTGGCGGATGACCGCGACACGATTCTGGGAAAGTATTTCAATAATGGTTTCCCCAATGCCACCGTAGACGTATCCTACGTTCCTGTTTCGTCGTCGGACAACTTGCCGCGGGTTGGCGTGACCTTCTCGATTCACGAGGGCGAGCAGTTTTTTGTCAATCAAGTTTTTCTCGATGGACTGCACCACACCCGCCCCGGTGTCGCCCGGCGCGAAATGCGGGTGGAGGCGGGCGCGCCTCTAAGCCAGCAGGACATGCTGGAGAGCCAGCGCCGCCTCTACGACCTCGGCCTTTTCAAGCAGGTGGACACGGCTATCCAGAACCCGGACGGCACCGAGTCGCGCAAGAACGTGCTCGTCACCGCGAGCGAGGCGGATCGCTACACCTTCGATTACGGGGTCGGTTTCGAGTTCCAGACCGGGCAGCCCGCGTTCGGGACGAACCAGCCACTCGGGCAAACCGGCGTCAGCCCCATGGTGTCTTTAGGCGTCAGCCGCATCGACGTGGGCGGTCGTCATCAGACCCTCACCATAAAGGGCAATCTTGGCCGCCTGCAACAAAAGGGGCTCATCAGTTACAACGTCCCCAAACTCCTGAACCGGGACAACCTTCGTTTCACCGCCACTGCGCTCTACGACAATACCGTGGACGTCTCCACTTTTACCTCAAAACGTCTGGAGGGCAGTCTGCAAGTTTCGCAAGTGCTGTACAAAATACAGGACCGCGAACTGACGACGCTTTCCTACGGTTTCAGTTACCGTCGCGTGGAGGCCAGCAATATTGAGGTCACCGCCAACCTCATTCCGCTCCTTTCGGAGCCAACCCGGGTGGGAACTCCTAATTTTACCTACGTGCGCAACCGGCGCGATAACGATTTGGAAAGCACGCGCGGCAGCTACACCACCGTCGAAGGCGGCGTTGCTTCCAGCTATTTTGGCTCCGAGGCCGACTTCAGCCGCGCACTGATCAAGAACTCCACCTATCACACGTTCTCTCGAAATCGCAGCACGGGACAAGGATTCGTCTTCGCCCGTTCCACCACCGTCGGCATCGAGAACCCTTTCGGAAACACGGTTGTGCTGGATCCATCGGGAACGCCGCAAACCGGCCAAGCCCTTATTCCGCTGCCGGAGCGTTTCTACAGCGGCGGGGGCAACTCCAATCGCGGATTCGGGTTGAATCAAGCAGGCCCGCGCGACCCGGTCACCGGATATCCCGTCGGTGGCAGCGCTTTGTTCCTCAACAGCCTGGAGATGCGTTTTCCAAACGTTACCGTGCCCTACCTTCAGGAGAACGTCGGCTTTACGATTTTTCACGATATGGGCAACGTCTTTGCGCGGCCACAGGAAATGCTCCCCAGCCTGGGCCGCTTTCACCAGCCTGACCGGGCGCTCTGTTCGCAGACGGCGTCGCCGCCGCTGTGCAATTTCAACTACGCTTCGCACGCCGTCGGCCTGGGCGTGCGCTATCAGACACCGATCGGCCCATTGCGTTTTGACTTCGGATACAATTTGAATCCACCGGACTTTTCCAGTTGCACCAGCATCCCGAAGACTGGGCCGTGCCCTGCCTCGTCTGTGGTTGTGCAACGTGCCGGGCATTTCAACTTTTCGTTCAGCGTTGGGCAGTCATTCTGATGAAACTCCGGCCGCTCAAACTCGGAATCTGGTGGAGCGACGGGCGTCCTCGTGAGCCTGCCCTGAGCGAAGTCGAAGGGTCAAGCCACGCGGCGACGCCCGGCTCTCCACCGGCAGGCATCAAACTCGGAAAACATTGCGCTGTCGCGATGGCGCTGAGCATGGCATTGGCGGCCTCATCGCTGGGCGGTCAGATCGTCGATCGTGTGGTCGCCAACGTGAACGGCCACGTGCTTTTGCAGAGCGATTGGGAGCAAGAAGTGGCCTTCGAGGCCCTTTCGAATGCCCGCGATCCCGACTCGTTCACCCTGGCCGAGCGCAACGCGGCCCTCAATCGCCTGATCGATCGGGAGTTGCTGCGGGAACAAGTTCGACCGTCTCAACCCGCTCCCGCCGAGCAGGTCGCTGCCCGCGTTGCCGAAGTGCGAAATGAAGTTCGCAAGGAAGTCTGCAAACTCCATCCCGATTGCGCCACCGACGAACGGTGGCACGCCACGCTGCAACGTTATGGCCTGACCGAAAGCGTGCTTGAGAAACGTCTGGGCGACGAGATCCAGCTCATGAAGCTCGTGGAAGACCATCTGCGACGCTCAATTCAGATCGATCAGCATGCGGTGGAGAGTTACTACAACGAGCAGTTGCTGCCGGATATGAAACGGGCCGGCAGTCGCGCCGTCCCGCTGACCGAAGTCTCTGGCCGTATCAAGGACTTGCTGGCCGAGCAGAAAATGAACGAACTGCTCACGGGGTGGCTGGCGAGTCTGCGCGCTGGGAGCCATATCTGGACTCCTGAATCCAGCGCCGGAGAGCGCAACCGTTGACCGAACCGTTGACCGAACCGCTGACCGAGCCTGTTCCTCCCGAGCGCCGGCGCATCCTGTGGAAACTCTTCCTGGCGTTTTGTGTTTTCTGCTTGATCGCGTTTAGCCTGCTCGGCTGGTACGTCACGACGGATTCTTTTCAGCAGATGGTCCGCCGCCGAGTGATCGCGTCGGTTGAGAAAATCACGGGCGGCCGCGTCGAACTCGGGGAACTCCACACCATTCCGTTCCGCCTGCGCGTGGATGCTCGCAACCTGACCATCCACGGTCGCGAAACTTCGGACCAGGTCCCATTTCTGCGCGTCGACCGCCTGCAAGCGGAAATGAAAATCATTTCGATCCTCAGCACCACGATCGGATTGCATTCTCTGGTGCTCGAGCATCCCATCGTTCACATTATTGATTATCCCAATGGCGCCACCAACGTTCCCGCGCCGAAAGTGAGCCGTGCCTACGAGCAGGGGCCGGTGGAACAACTCATCTCGCTTGCGGTTTCGCACATCGAGGTGCAGCGCGGCGAGCTTCTGTGGGAAGACAAGAAAATGCCGTTCGATTTTGCCGCCCGCGACCTGGCGCTGCTTTTGAACTACTCCTTATTGCGGCGGCAATACGAAGCCCATATAGTCGCGGGAAGCGTCGCCACGCGCTTCCAGCAGTATCCCTCGTTTGTGTGGCGAGCGGATGCTTCGCTGGTTCTGTCCCGCGGACGCGCCGACATCAGCAGCTTGACTGTCACATCCGGGAAATCTGAGATTCATTTCGCGGGGCGCCTGCAGGACTTTCACCACCCTCAGGTAATCGGCGATTATCATGGCCTCGCGGATCTCGGCGAGATCGCATCCCTGGCACAGCAACTGCAAGTTCGCAAAGGCACGGCGCAGTTCGAGGGCAGAGGTTCCTGGAGCTTGCAGGATTTTTCCACCCAGGGAACCCTGCAGGCCAAAGACATCGAGTGGTCGAACGGCAAGCTGTCAATGCGGGATGGCCGTATCAGCGCAGGCTTCTCGGTTACCCCGGACCGCTTCCGAGTTTCCTCAATCAAGGCAACTCTGCTCGGTGGCGATCTCGTGGGCGATGCCGATATAGCGAACTGGCAGAGTTCACTCGAACCGTCGCCAACTCCGCGGCGTAGCCATGTGATCGGGCGAGTCCCGCCGGGAAGTCTTCAGCGCGGCTCGGTGCGGCTGCAATTGGCGGGTTTCCCGCTGCTCCCGGCCCTGGAAATCCTGAGCTCGAAAAAACTTCCGCTGGATCGCCTCGGCCTTTCCGGAAATGCGAGCGGCAATGTTGAGATGCTCTGGGTTGGCTCGATCCGTGACGCGGAGACTCGCCTGAACCTTGGCATCGCGCCACCGCTAAAGCAGACGCCGGCCGAGATCCCCGTGCGTGGCCAGATGGATGGCATCTATCGCGGATCGCGCGACGAATTGGAAGTGACCCAACTTCACCTGGCAACGCCGAGCTCTGAAATCGCCGCCGCTGGCGATCTGGCCGTAGCCTCATCCTCGTCCTCATCTTCATCTCTACGCTTCTCGTTCACCAGCCATAACCTGAGGGAGTGGGCGCCACTGCTCGAAGCGGCATACGGATCCCGAGATTTGCCCTTCGCCGTTCACGGCTGGGCGAGCCTCATCGGCAACGCCAGCGGCAAACTCTCGGCGCTTTCCGTCAGCGGGAATCTCGAAGTTTACGACTTCGACACTACTTTGCCGGCGACCGAACGAGTCTCCTCTCGAGTGGTTCACTGGGACGCACTCTCCAGCGCCCTACAGTACTCCAGCAATCATTTTGCCGCGCGCAATGGGTCGCTCATTCATGGCCACACTACGGCGCACTTCGACGTCAGTGCCGCGCTTACGGGAGCTGCATTTCAGGCGAACGATCCTTTCACTCTGCACTTTGACCTCCGCAACGCCGACGTGGCGGAGCTTGCCCAATTAGCCGGAGCCGCTCAGCCCTTCGCTGGCACTCTGAATATCTCCGCCACCGTTTCGGGCACGCGCGCCAATCCTCACGGGGATGGACACCTCGATCTTCACAATGGAATGGCCTACGGAGTGGGCGTTCCTTTGTTGAAGAGCGATCTCCGCCTCGCCGGTGGCGAGCTTCAGTTCAACAACATCGAAGCCAGTGTCTACAATGCTCCAATTTACGGCAGCGCCGCCGTCAGTACTTCGAACGTGAGTAAGTCAAACAACGAGTTGTCAAAGAGCGAGTTTCGCCTGAATCTTTCCGGACGTAACCTCGATCTCGCCCGTTTCCCGCGCTTGCAGACTAGCCGCTTCACGGCGGATGGCCTCGCCGATTTCACGATACGAATCAGCGGTACTCCCGAACAGCCTTCGATCGAAGCGCACGTTCATTTCAAGGACCTCGCCCTGGACAAGGAGCGCGCCGGAGATTTCTACGTGGACGCGGTCACACATGGACGGCAGCTCGATATCAACGCACACTCGGACTTCGATAAGGCTGACTTGACCATTCTGGGGAGCGTCGGATTAGAGCATGACTTTCCTGCGGATCTGAACCTCGACTTCCATCATCTGGATGCCGACTCGCTTCTCCGCATTTACTTGCCGGGAAAGATTACGGGGCACTCTTCCCTGGACGGGACGCTGCACGTTCGCGGTCCCCTGCGCACGCCCCGCGATTTGAAGGCGGTCGCCGAGATCCAGTCTTTCAGCGCCGAAGTCGAGCGCGTACAGGTACAAAGTGTCGATCCCATTCGCCTCGAGGTCGCGGATCAAGTTTTCTTGGTCGAAAACTTCCACCTCGCAGGAAGTGGAACCGATTTCACCGCCCACGGCCGGGCGCATTTCGCTGGCGCTCAAGAACTCGACCTCCGCCTGGACGGCTCGGTCAATATGACGCTCTTGCAGTCTCTCAACCCCAAAATCCTGGCGCGTGGCACATTGGGTGCAAGCCTCAACGCGAGCGGTTCGCTCGCGCAGCCTGTGCTGCAAGGACGTCTCGAACTAAGGAACGCCGCCATCAGTCACAACGACTTCCCCAGCGGCCTTAGCGACCTGAACGGTGTCTTGCTCTTTGATGGCAACCACGTTCAGATCGATAAACTGAGCGGCAGGACTGGCGGTGGCGCCGTGGCGCTGACCGGCTCCGCAACCTACCAGGGCGGCGCGCTGCTGCTCGATTTCGGCGCTACGGCGCATGATGTTCGCCTGCGTTATCCCCCGGGCGTAAGTTCCACGGCGAACGCCGATCTCCGGCTGACCGGTAGTACGACTTCCGCTCTGCTGAGCGGCGATGTGGTCGTCACCAAGCTGGCCGTCACTCCAGGATTTGACTTCGGCGCCTACATCGTGAAGAGCAGACAGACGGTCGTCCTGACCGAGAGCGATAGTCTGCCGAGCCGCCTTAAGCTCGATGTTCACGTTGTGACGACTCCTGAACTGCAGATGCAAACGGCCACCGCCAGGCTCTCTGGCAACGCCGACCTCAGGGTGCGCGGCACCGCCGACCGTCCAGCAATTCTGGGAAGGGTGGAAGTTCTGGAAGGCGAAATCTCTTTCAACGGGAACAAGTACAAGCTCGAACGCGGCGATGTTACCTTCGCGAATCCCGCCAAGACTCAGCCGGTCATCGATATGCAGGCTGCCACGCGAGTGCGCGATTACGACATCACGGTGCAATTCCGCGGCGATACCAGCGTTCCCAACGGCTTGAAAGTCACCTGGCAGTCCGAGCCTCAGCTTCCCGAAGCCGACGTCATCGCCCTCTTGGCGCTGGGCCGCACCCGGGAAGAGTCCGCTGCTGCGGGGTCGAGCGGATCCTTTGGGCTCGGCGGAGACGCCTCCAACCTGATCATCAATCAGGCCCTCAACAGCACCGTCAACAGCCGCTTGCAGCGTTTGTTCGGAGCCAGTCGCGTCAAGATCGATCCCCAGGGCTTGGCCAGTGAAACCGCCGTGGTTCGAGGGCCGCAGGTCACCCTCGAGCAGCAAGTGGCCAGCAATCTCACCTTGACCTACAGCACCAATGTCGCAGTTTCTAACCAGCAAATCATCCAGGTGGAGTACAACCTGACCCGGACGATTTCGATCGTGGCGCTGCGCGACTGGAACGGAGTGGTCAGTTTCGACTTTAAGCTACGCCGCCGGAAGAAGTGATCCCAGGCGCGTTCTGGCGATTAGCCGGTTGGTCATCAACAACCGCCTTGACATAATCCTCCAAACCAGCAACTCTATTTGTTTTTCACTTCACGCCCGCAGAAGCGGGTCAAGGGAAACCAATTTTGCGGGTGCGCGTCTTTTATCACGACAAGTGTTTTGACGGGGCTTCCTCGGCAGCCCTGTTTTGCCGTTTCTACCGGGAACGAATCCGCAGTGATGTGGACTTCGTATTCTCCGGCCTGCTGCATCGCGCGGGCGCTCTTTTCGACGAGAGCCAGTTCGACGGCGACGAGAATGCCATCGTCGATTTCAAGTATTCCAGTTCGCCCAACATCACCTGGTGGTTCGATCACCACCAAAGCGCTTTCCTTTCCGCGGCCGACGCCGCCCACTTCGAGCAGGATCAGAGCAACCGCAAGTTTTACGATCCGGCTTTCAAGTCCTGCGCGAGTTTCATTGCCATGGTCGCGGAAGAACGCTTCGGCTTCGATCCGCGCCCAGTCTCGGAACTCGTCCACTGGACCGACATCGTCGACGGCGCCATGTACGAAGACGCGAAGTCGGCGGTCGAAATGAAAGCTCCCGCCATGAAGCTGACCATGGCCATCGAAGCCTCGAGTGACCGGGACTTCGTCAAGAAGTTGATTCCTCTGCTCGCTTACCATCCTCTCGCCGGAATTCTTGAGGAGCCATTCGTCGCCGCCGTCCTGCCGCCGCTCGTCGAACGCCACGAACTGTCCATCGACATTTTGCGGCAGCGCACGAAAGAAAAAGACGGCACGGTTTTTTTCGACATCACCGGCCTGAACCTCGAAGGTTACAATAAGTTCATTCCGTACTATCTGCATCCCGATTCGATCTACAGCGTCGGCCTGAGCAAGAGTTCGTTCCGGGTGAAAGTTTCGGTCGGGTCGAACCCCTGGTCGAAGCGCGAGCCCACCGTCAATCTCGCCAAGGTCTGCGAGCGCTATGGCGGCGGCGGACACGCCCGCGTCGGGGCGATCTCCTTCGAAGTTACCCAGAGTGAAGCCGCCCACCAAGCCGCTCAGGAGATCGTCGAGGAGTTGCGCACCAGCGTGCGCCACGAGACTTGAACGAACTGGCCTCCCAAATGGTTTTGGGTAGGGCACGGCTTCAAGAGCCCGCCCTGAGCGAAGCCGAAGGGTGCCGTTCAGGGCCAGTAAAGATCAGGGCTTTAGAGCATTTTCATGGTTACTGTAAGCCACGGCCGGACTCCGGAAGGGCACGACTTCAGTCGTGCCGCTAACGACTGCTGGAAATCCGGGCTTTAGCCCCTGAGGGCCGCACAGCCTGCTCGGCGAGCCATTTATGAGACCAGTTCGAACACCTCGCCGCATCCGAAAGTCAGAACGATGCTCAGCATGAACCCAAAATTCCACGATCCCGGACACATCAAAGGCGTGCGCACCGTCGCCACCGTTGAGCTGGCGAAAGGGATCATCGTCGTTCTTGCCGGCCTCGGCGTGCTCTCCATGCGGCACAAAGACATCTGGGGAGTGACGGAGAGCTTCCTGGAATTTTTTCACCTTAATCCTCATCACCACCATCACTTCGTTGGGGTCTTTGTCGCGCTCATGCACCAGGTCAGCGACGTTCGCTTGTGGAAGATCGCAACGGTGGCCGCTGTCTACGTGATCCTTCGATTCGTCGAAGCGTACGGATTGTGGCACGTCCGTCCGTGGGCGGAGTGGCTGGCCTTCGCCTCCGGCGCCCTCTACATCCCATTCGAGGCAGCCGACCTGTGGCGGCGGCTAACCTGGTTTCGAGTGCTGGTTATCGTCGTCAACCTCCTGATCGTTCTCTACATGCTGATGCTGCGCCTGGAAGCAGCAAAAAAGCACCACGCGGCGCAGCACCCAGCGCAATCTGGATAGATCGCCTTGTGTGAACCCGAATAGATCGCCCGTGTAGAGACGGGGCTTGCCCCGTCTCAGCCTGCGCAAGAACTCCGGCCTAGACATCGTTTTGAAGAAGCACAGCGGCTGCCCCATCCTTGCGCGTTCTGTGCGCAAGGGTGGGATTCCACGCCGCGTGCCGCTCGGGGGCGTTTCGACTGTTTTGAGGGGGCGTTCCGACGCTGTTTTGAAAGGGCGCGGCTTTTAGCCGCGCCGTAAAGGCCGCAAAATCAGCGGCGGCTTTAGCCGCTGCGGTGAGACTGCGACGCGGAAGGTACTTTTTTTTAGCAGCCTGATAGGCTGTCATCTCGAGCAGTATAGGTTGTCATCTTGAGCGAAGCGAAAGACCTATGCATGTGCGCGCTCAGCGATGCAGTTCTTCAACTACTCGACTGCCGGATTTATCCCAAGACTGCGCCAAAAGCACGGATGGATGGCAACCTTGGTGGTCGGCGTTACCTCAGCAGATGACACCGACCGCCGTCCCGTTGCGGACCAAGTGACGGATTCGAAGCTCTCAAGCTTGAGCCCAACTAGACTTATCCGATAGAAAACAACAACGAGCCAGCTACGAAGCGCAGCCGTCCGGGTCGGGTCATTTTCAATATCCCTCAGCGCGTCCGCCAGCTCCTCGTTCGCCAACTTCTTGCAGTCAAGAAGGCGAACCGCAAGATCCACGCACTGCTCATCGGTGATATCTTGGACCATGAATCGCGCCGGGCGGTTTTTCAGAGCGTCGACCAGCGTTAGCAGCTCGGGATAGTCCGCGATCCATTCGTCCGCCAAAGAGCGTAGGCGCAGGCGAGAATATTCGCCTTCAGCTTCTCTCAACATTGCTGCGGTGACTGCCGGGTTATCGCGCGCCTGCTTAATACAAGCGTTGAAAAAAGGGGCTCTTCCGGCATTTTAGTGGCTTAAGGAGCCAGGTCCAGACCGCCGCAGTGGAAGAGGATTGCAGCTGCGAAGTTCTTCTTATTGCGGAAGCCGCGTGCGGTGTACTTGACCCACTGGATC
>Ga0187881_10005198_pt1 | contig 10130 bp, 6 predicted proteins | sample June2016WEW_19_1_2_FD_133017 | JGI IMG/M metagenome (GOLD analysis project Ga0187881, IMG submission 133017) | Peatland microbial communities from SPRUCE experiment site at the Marcell Experimental Forest, Minnesota, USA - June2016WEW_19_100 | ecosystem: Environmental > Terrestrial > Soil >...
AAGCAGCCTTGCAAAGTTCGGAAATGTTATTCCGCTCCGTCTGGCAAAATTCAGTGACCGGTCTGCGGCTGGCCAATGAAGACGGCATCATCGTTGCCGTCAATGACGCGTTTTGCCGGTTGGTCGGCATGGAGGTGCAGGCTTTGGAAGGCGAACCATTTACAGTGATTTACGCCGCGTCCGAGGATCGGGGAAAAATGATCGAGCAACACCGTGAATCCTTTCTTAACCCCACTCCCCGGCACAGGCGTGAGCGCCAGTATGTTTTGCACAATGGGAACACAGTGATGTTGGAAATTATTGACTCGTTCATCAAGCTCCATGAACGCCCGTTGCTGATGTTGAGTTTGTTCCGCGACGTCACGATGCAGCGGCAGTTGGAGGAGCAATTGCGGCAATCACAAAAAATGGAAGCCATCGGCCAGCTCGCCGGCGGTGTCGCGCACGATTTTAACAACATTCTAACCGTTATTCAGGGACATGCCGCATTGCTCATGGCGGCAAATCTCCACGAATCAGCCGGGAAATCCGCACAGCAAATCGTCCAGGCCTCCGAACGCGCCGCCGGTTTGACACGGCAATTGCTCACCTTCAGCCGGCGCCAGCTCATTCAACCAAAACGGTTGGACATGAACAAGGTCGTCGGCAACATGACAAACATGCTTGGCCGGCTTTTGGGCGAGGACGTGTCGTTGCAATTAAATTATTGTCAACCACCGCCAACAGTCGAAGCCGACGCCAGCATGTTGGAGCAAGTATTGTTGAACCTTGCTGTCAACGCGCGTGATGCCATGCCCAAAGGCGGCCAGCTCGCCATCCGCATTGCCATTGTGGATGTGGACGAAACTTACGGCGGCGGACAATCCGAATCACACGCCGGGCGTTTCGTTTGTCTTAGCGTTACGGACACCGGGATTGGCATTACGCCTGAAAATTTGCACCGGGTCTTTGAGCCATTTTTTACCACGAAAGAGGTTGGCAAAGGCACTGGTCTGGGATTGGCGACTGTCTATGGCATTGTAAAGCAACACCAGGGATGGATTGAAGTGGATAGCCAGCCTGATAAGGGCACGACATTTCGCATTTACATTCCCTATGCCGGATCGGAGGCGGTGAAGGAAAAACTGACGGCACAAATCAGCGTTCGCGGCGGCAACGAAACCATTTTGCTCGTCGAAGATGAACCGCCCCTCTGCGAACTCGTCTCACGAGTGTTGGGCAAATACGGTTATAAAGTTTTGTCGGCAGGCAGCGGAGTTGAGGCCATCGAAATCTGGCGTGATCACAAGGACGAAATCGCCCTCCTGCTTACCGATTTGGTGATGCCCGACAACATGAATGGTCGCGAACTGGCGGAAACATTGTGCAACGAGCGGCCGAACCTTAAAGTCATTTTCAGCAGTGGCTACAGCGCCGACATCGTTGGCAAGGATTTTAAATTGGATCCGGAACTGAACTTTTTACAGAAACCCTACCATCCGCAAACACTCGCGCTGACCGTGCGCCGCTGCCTCGATGGTAAATGAGTTTGAGCGGCGCGCATCTTTCCAGCTTTTCTTTGCCGCGCTATTCGCTTAAATTTCGCGCATGATTATCGCGCCTTCGCTGCTCGCCTCCGACCACACCCGCTTCGGCAAGGAAGTCGAACGAGCCGACCGTTCCGGCGCCGACTGGCTGCACCTCGACATCATGGACGGGCATTTCGTCCCAAACATTTCCTTTGGGCCGGAAGTCGTGCGCGCCATTCGTCCCCTGACTAAAATATTTTTCGACGTTCACCTCATGTGCTCGCAACCGGAAATTTTGATCGAACCTTTTGCCAAGGCTGGCGCGGATGGAATCACCATCCATGTCGAACTTCACCAGCAGGTCACCCCGCTCATTTGGAAAATTAAATCGCTCGGCAAAAAAGTCGGCATGGCTGTCAATCCGCCCACCACCATCACCGAAGTCCTGCCGTATCTCGACCAGATTGATTTGCTGCTTGTGATGACTGTCAATCCGGGCTTCGGCGGCCAGTCGTTCATCCACGAATGCCTGCCCAAAATCCAGCAGGCCGAGATATGGCGGCGTGAACGAAAGCTTTCCTATCGCATCGAGGTGGACGGCGGTGTCAATTACCAGACTGTCGCCGAGTGCGCCCGTGCCGGTGCCGACACGTTTGTCGCCGGCACGGCCCTGTTCCGCCAGCACAACATGCGCGCCGCCGTCAAAAAAATGCGTCAAATTATCAATGCCCACGACCCGGCGCTGGCGGATTTGAAGCTTTGACTTTCGCAGTATGAACATCAAATTCGGCACGGACGGCTGGCGCGCAGTCATCGCGGAGGATTTCACGTTTGCCAATGTCGCGCGTGTCGCGCAGGCGACGGCGGACCACTGGAAGTCTGAAGTCCAAAGTCCAAAGTCCAAAGTCTTCGGGCATGAACTGAAAGTTGTCGTCGGTTACGACCGGCGGTTGTTCTCGGACAAATTTGCCCAGACAACGGCGGAAGTTTTCGCGGGCAACGGCTTTCAAGTCGTTCTCACGCCGGAGCCGACGCCAACGCCGTCGGTTTCGTTCGCCGTTAAAAATCTGCATGCCGTCGGCGGGGTGATGATTACCGCCAGTCATAACCCTCCAATCTTCAATGGGTTCAAGCTCAAATCGTACTATGGCGGCTCCAGCGATTCCAAAACGTGCCGGTCCGTCGAAAGTTTTCTCGACCGCAATCCGGTCAAAACCACGCCGCTGGCTGAAGCCGTAAAATCCGGTCAAATCACCATTGCCGATGTCCGCCCGGCGCATTTTGCCGCGCTCAAAAAACTCGTGGACTTCAAGCTCATCGCAAAATCGAAACTGCGTTTCGCGCACGACGCGCTTTTCGGCGTCGGCGCCGGCTGCTTTGAACAACTGCTCGCAGGCACGACTTGCAAAGTCACGACACTCAATGCCCGGCATGATGTTTTATTCGGCGGCATTAATCCCGAGCCGATAAAAGACAATTACGGCCCCAGCCGAAAATTTCTAAAAAAACATCCCCACGACTTTTGTCTCGTGACCGACGGCGATGCCGACCGCATTGGCGGCATGGACGGTCACGGTAATGCGCTCACGACACACCAGATCATCTGCCTGCTGCTGCATCATCTGATTGTGAACCGCAAGGGCAGGGGACGTGTGGTGAAAGCGCTCACGACGACTTCGATGGTGGACAAAATATGCGCGGCCTATGGGCTGCCGCTCGTCGAAACCGGCGTCGGCTTCAAGTATATTTGTGCCGAGATGCTCAAGGGCGATGTGCTGCTTGGCGCGGAAGAAAGCGGCGGCATCGGTTTTCCCGGTCACATCCCCGAACGCGACGGTATCCTGGCCGGTTTGATGTTGCTTGAATTGCTCGCGACCGAACGCGAATCCATCAACAGGCTGTTGATGAAATTGGATAAACAATTCGGTCCGCATCGCTACGGAAGAATTGACACGCATTATCCGATGGAGAAACGCGCGTCACTGATGGATTTTTTGAAGAACCATCCGCCGGCAAAATTGTTGCGCTCGCCATTGACCGGCATGAAGACATTCGATGGCGTCAAATTTACCGCGGAAGATTCTTCATGGCTGATGTTGCGCGGTTCCGGCACGGAGCCGATCCTGCGAATTTACGCCGAGGCAAAGTCAGATGCTGATGTGCGGAAATTATTGGAGTTCGGCATAAAGTTGACGCGGAGCCGGATGTTAAATTAGCGCCGGGAATCGCCGCTTTTTTTGAGAAGAGTGCAGCCTCTTGTAATCTCCACAAAAAAAGTGAAGCAAGCCCAAGTTTGTCAAAATTAGAATTGGCCTGCCATCCGTAGCTCGGAACTCGTGGCGTGAAAGTCCTCCTTCGTCCCGCATGGCGGGACTACGGAGGACACCATCCTACGCTCGAAACTTCCAAGCGTCGGTTCTGGGCGTAGGATGGTGGAGCCGAGGGGGTTCGAACCCCTGACCCCCACAATGCTATTGAGAAAAATTAACGGTGATTTGTTGAAAAAATAACGCGGCGGGGAATCTGTGCCGAGTTTTGTAGAGGATGCGTGACGTTATTTCCGTGTGTTTCGCTCTATTTTTTTGAGCATGGAGTAAACCATCCACGGGAAAATCAGCCAGAAAATTGCCAGCACAAGCAGGAGTGCCGCGATGATGAGCACAAGGATTGCTGCTCCGCCGGAAAAAACTCCGACTGAAATGCCGCTTACCGCATCGGGAAATTTCCATGTGATTGTAAAAATAATTGCCAGCACCAAAGCCGCAATGCCAAGGACGATGAGTTTGGTTCTGCCGCGTAATTCTTTTGTGGACACCATCGAAGTCCCCTTTTTAGAAAGGGGCATCGTCAAAATAGTGTCCTTACCACAGTGCGGACAAGGAATGGTCTGCCCAAAGATTGAACTGATACCTACACCACTTTGAACAAAATCGGCGGCTTCAAATTCGATATTCTGTTCGCAGTAATTGCAGGGACAGGTGACGAGCATATTTTAATTTTGAGCGCATTCCCATATTGGAATTCCGGCGTAAGTTTGTCCAGTAGGATAGGCAATCGTTGAAGTATAATCATCAGCATCGGTTTCCATTTTATCGAGTTGCTCTTTCATTTGACGTAACTTTTCGGCCTTAGCTTCTTTAGCGTCGGAAAGAGCATTTTGCGTGGCCAGCCAACTATCGAAGGCGGGATCATCTGTATTGCGCACAGTGGAGGTGACGACAATTTGTTTGTCTTGGAGAATTTGAATGTCATTTTCCAACTGTTTCTTTTTAAGAATGAAATTTTTTACTTCGACGGGAATATTCCGCAAGAAAACAGCGCCACTAAAGCCGCCACTCTCACCAGAACTAATGAAGCATTTGGGATATGCGAATCGATCATCAAGAATGGATTTAATTTGAATTGTTTGCACAGGTCCCACCGCGGCGAGTTGTGCTTTTTGAATCGCAGCTTGTGCGGCAAGGAAAGCGGCATGACGCGTAGCAATAGTTTGTTTCTCTGATTGTAAAAAAGCCTCAGCCTTTTTCGAATCATAGCCATATTTTTGTTTGTAGGAATCCGGCAGTTCAGCCAACGGCACTTTGTCCAAGCCGCCGGAAAATTCCACGACGGCATAGGCTGGCGTCACACGAATGATGGTGCAATTTTCGTAGGTTTTATTCGAGCAAACGAGAATGTCCAAATGCAGTCCGCTGTTGGTCTGCGCCTGCAAGGAGAGCGCCAAAATACAGAGAATGCAAAATATGATGGTTTTCATGGTCACGATCTCTTTCCCGACCGGCGCGAATTTCGTTCGTTTAATGCCAGTTTGTGCCACTTTGTGCCCGATTTTTTGGTCAAAAATATGTAACGGTTCGTGTTAGATATGTGAAGTTTCGTATTTTATCAAAAGTGAACAGTTGAAAAAGCGATTGTATTCACGGCCAAAATCTCACGAAACGCTTGCAAACATTAGATGGTGGAGCCGAGGGGGTTCGAACCCCTGACCCCCACAATGCCATTGTGGTGCTCTACCAACTGAGCTACGACCCCATCCAAAGCCCAAGCACTCTAAATGACTGCTGGAAGTTGTCAAAAAAAAACGCCAGACTGCCGTTGCACCCGATGTGAACCGGATTGCAAAAGGGTTTTTGGCTTGGAACTCCGAATCCCACACTTTATAACCTATGCGCCATGAATAACGACTTGCCTATGGTAAGCGTGCTCATTCCCGTTCATCCGCACAAAACGGAGGTCAAGTCCGCCGCTGCCGCGCGTCAATTTGATTATCCGCGCGAGAAACTGGAAATCGTGGTTGTGCGCACCACGGATTTGTCCATCGGGCCGGGCGTTAAACGCAACGCCGGGCTGAAGGCGGTTCGCGGCGAACTGGTCTATTTTTTAGACGATGATTCGGTGGCCCCCTCGGATAATTTGAATCGGGCAATCAAGCATTTTTCCGATCCAACCGTGAAAATGGTGGGCGGACCAAACATCTGTCCACCGGATGCGCCGCAATTCGAGCGGGTTTTGGGGTTGGTCATGGGCAGTTGGCTGGCATTCGGCCCCAGTTGTGCCCGTTATCGCGCCGTGGGCAAACTCCGCGCTTCCGGCGAGAAGGAATTGATTTCCTGCAACCTCATTGCCCGCTGCGCCTCCGTGCTCGAAGTCGGCTTCGATCCCAAACTGGTGCCAAATGAGGAAAATGCCATGATGGACGGCGTCCAGAAACGCGGCGGCAAATTGCTTTACGACCCGGAATTCTTTGTCCATCGCCGTCCACGCGCCAACCTTCGCGCATACGCCAAAATGCTTCTTTACTATGGCGTCGGGCGCGCGCAGCAGTTCCGGTTGCATCCGACGTTTGCCTCGCTGCCCAATTTCATTCCACCGCTGCTTTGCCTCTATTTGCTGGTGTTGCCATTTTTGTCCGGCATTTTCTGTCCGCCAAAATGGCAGATGCTGTTTCTGTTGCCACTGGCGCTTTACATTTCGGCTGTACTGATACAAACGATTTGTGTTGCCGCACGGAGCAAATTTTCTTTGGCTGCGCGCGCCTTGCCATTGATAGTATTGACAAACATTCTTTACGGCTTGGGTTTCTGGCGCGGTTTGTTTATAAAAATTGCACCGCCCCCGCCGGCGCCGGATGGAGACATTCGGTTTGAAAGAGTGCCGGTGTAGGCGCGCATATTATCAGGCAGTCCGGGCATTATTGCATGAAAGTAGCCATTCTTTGCGGCGGACAAGGCACTCGCTTTCGCGAGGTAAGCGAAGTCATTCCCAAACCGATGGCGCCCATCGGCAATCGCCCGATTCTTTGGCACATCATGAAACTATACAGCGCCCATGGTTGCAATGAATTCGTTTTGCTTCTCGGCCACAAAGGCGAATGTATCCGTGAGTTTTTCCTGAATGACGCCGCGCATGCCAACGATGTGACGCCAGACTCCAGCCGAAACGATTCCAACTGCCTGATTATTCGCCAACCCTCTTCCGAGCCATGGCGCGTTACGTTGGTTGACACTGGAGAAAAGGCCATGACCGGCGCGCGACTTTGGCGCGCCCGGCGTTATTTGGAGTCTGAAGGTGTTTTTGCCCTTACTTACGGCGACGGCGTGGGCAGCATTGACATCGGCGCGCTCAAAAAGTTTCATCAATCCCATGGCAAAATTGCCACTCTTACCGGTGTTCATCCGCCAAGCCGGTTTGGCGAGTTGGTTGTAAAAGGCTCTTCTGTTGCCAGGTTTAATGAAAAACCCGAGATGAGCGCAGTCTATGTCAACGGCGGTTTTTTTATTTTTAACAGCAGCGTTTTTGACCGTTACCTCAATGATCGTGAGGATTTGGTTTTGGAACGCAAACCATTGCAACGCATGGCCGAGGATGGGGAATTAATGATGTATGCCCACGAAGGCTTTTGGCATCACATGGACACGCTGCACGAATTTGAGGTTTTGAACAACCTCTGGAAATCCGGCAAAGCTCCATGGAAAATTTGGAAATAAAAGCTGACCACGAATCGGCCGGCCGATGATTGACATGCTTCGTTGTGAAAAAAACGTTTTGGACAAAGGCGCTGAAGGCTTCTGCGGATCCGGAGCGTTCCAAACACTTTCTTGATTCGCTTGCCGCAACAGCCGCGCAGAGGCAACTTGAAAAACTCTCCGCCGACTCCATTCGTGTCCTCATTGCGCTATTTGGCGGCTCGCAAGCGCTCGGCGACCTGCTTCTCGCGCATCCGGAATGGTTGCCACAACTCGACTTCGAGCGACTTCAACATGCGCGCCGTGCGCAAGGTTTTCGGCATGAGGTTAAAAGTTTCCTTGAGCCGCGATTGCGAGAGGACGATTACGCTGGCGCTCTGGCCGAATTGCGTCGCTTCAAACAGCGGGAAATGCTCCGTATCGCTGCGCGCGACCTTGCCCGCTTGAGCAACGTTGTCGAAATCACGCACGAACTGTCTGATATCGCCGATGTTTGTCTTGAGGCTGTCTGGCGCATCGCCTGGCAACAATTCACCCGGCGTTTTGGCCGGCCCTTCCATCAAGACGCAAATGGTCATTGGCAGGCGACGGCCTTTTGCGTGCTTGGCATGGGCAAACTCGGCGGGCAGGAACTTAATTATAGTTCCGACGTGGACGTGCTCTTCGTCTACAGCGACGAAGGGGAAGTCTTCAAAGAACCGCCTGCAAAGAAAAAAATGCCGCGCGCCGTGATGTCGAATCACCATTTTTTCAGCAAACTTGCGGAGACATTCATTGCGGAAATATCACGCCCAACGGCGGAAGGTTTTTTGTTCCGCATTGATTTGCGTTTGCGGCCCGAAGGCGATGCCGGGCCGCTGTGCCGTTCGCTCGAAAGTTACGAAAATTATTACTCGCAATGGGGCCAAACGTGGGAGCGCATGATGCTGATCAAAGCGCGGCACGTTGCCGGCGATGAAACCCTGGCGGCGGAATTTCTGGAAATGATCCAGCCATTTCGATTTCCGCCCTCCATCAGCCAGAACATTTTGCATGAAGTCGCCGCGGTCAAGGACCGGATTGAGAATGAAGTTGTGGGGGCGGACGAATTGGAGAGCAACGTGAAACTCGGTCGCGGCGGCATTCGTGAAATTGAGTTCATCATCCAGTCGTTGCAGGTCTTGCACGCAGGGCGGTTCCCCTTTTTGCAGGTTTCGCAAACGCTCCCGTGCCTTGAAAAACTTGAGCGATACAACCTGCTTTCAAAGGACGAAGTGTCACAACTGGGCGCCGCCTACCGGTTTTTGCGGGATGTCGAACATCGTCTGCAAATGGAAAACAATTTGCAGACGCACACGATTCCCAATGACCGGCGGGCGCAACTACGGCTGGCGCGGTTGATGGATTTCAAGTCTTTGGAAGGGTTCAAATTGGCGCTGCAAACGCACACCGGAAACGTCCGGCGCATTTACGAAAAACAGCTCAAGAACGAATCATTGCGGATGCAAACAATTTTTCCGGAGGAATTCGACGCTTCCAGGGGAAAATGGGAGGAACTGCTTGCTGCACATTCATTTCGCGATCCGGAAAACGCGGTCCGTTTGCTCAAGGAATTTGCCGAAGGGCCGGGCGACGTTCACGTCTCGCCGCGCACGACGGAGTTGGCGCGCCAATTGATTCCGACTTTTTTTGCCCTTTGCCCGCGTCAGTCTCAAATTGACGATTCGCAATCCGCAACTCCGCTACTGCGCGAGCACGCGACCGGAGTCGGTGTCCGCAATCCGCAATCGCCAATTCTGTCTGATCCCGACCGCGTGCTCACGCGGCTGGTCAATTTCATCGGCGTGTATGGGGCGCGCGCGCCGCTGCTCGAAATGTGGAATGGTAATCCGGCGCTGTTTGAATTGATGATGTTGTTGTTCGACCGCTCCGAGTTTTTGGCCGAAGTCGCAATCCGCACGCCGGATTTGATTGATGATCTGGTTGCCGCCGGACGATTGCGCCAGTGCAAAACAACCGCGGAGATTTTAAAGGATTTACGTTACGGATTGAAGGATGCGGACCAATTTTTCTGGTTGCGCCGTTATCACGAGGCCGAATTGATGCGACTCGGTTTGCGCGACATTCTCGGCCTTGCTGATCTTGAACAAAATCTCACTGAACTTTCCGCGCTTGCCGATGCCTGTTTGCAATACGCGCTTGAAGTTGTGATGCGCAAAAATAAAATCAAAAAGTCGCCGTTCGTCATCATCGGTTTCGGCAAGCTCGGCGGCTGCGAAATCGATTATGGCTCCGACCTCGACGTTGTTTTTGTCGCGGACTCGAAAGCGAAAAATTTGTCCGAACTCCAGCGAGTGGCGGCGGAAGTGATGGAATTGCTTTCGCGCCGGACGGAGCAGGGAATTGTATTCCGTGTCGACGCGCGGTTGCGTCCCGATGGTGAAAAAGGTCTGCTCGTCAATACGCTCGACGCTTACAGTAATTATTACCGTCGGCGCGCGCAGCTTTGGGAAATTCAGGCGCTCACGCGGTCGCGACCGGTCGCCGGCGATCTGGCGCTGGGCGAAAAATTCCAGAAGCTGGCCGCGTTACTCGCCAATTTTTCCAAGCCCAGTCGTCCGCTGGCCGCGTTCAAGCCGGATTGGAAGAGGCAAATTCATCAAATGCGGATGCGCAT
>Ga0187881_10005220_pt1 | contig 10096 bp, 10 predicted proteins | sample June2016WEW_19_1_2_FD_133017 | JGI IMG/M metagenome (GOLD analysis project Ga0187881, IMG submission 133017) | Peatland microbial communities from SPRUCE experiment site at the Marcell Experimental Forest, Minnesota, USA - June2016WEW_19_100 | ecosystem: Environmental > Terrestrial > Soil >...
CTCGAGGAAGCGGTGGCGGAAGTCGGGATCAAGATCGAGGATCTCGATGCGATCATCGCCACGCATCACCATATCGATCACTTCGGCGCGTCGGGCGAGATTCGCCGCCGCAGTCACGCCACGACGCACATTCATCGCCTCGAAGCCGAGCGCGCCGGCAGGATGATCGAGTTCGGAAAGATGAGCCCTCACGATCGGCCCGAGTCGCGCGCGTTTTTCATGCGCCACGGATTTCCGATCGAACAATTAGCGCCGACCGGGATGCGCCCGACGTGGATGGGGACGTCGATGTACGGGCCGGTCACGCAACCCGACAGGTTCATCGACGATCATGACGTAATCAAAATCGGCGACCGCGAACTCGAAGTGATCTGGACGCCAGGCCATTCCCCGGGTCACAATGTGCTTTACCTGCGCAAAGAGAAGGTGATGATCGTGGGCGATCATCTGTTGCCCAAAATTACTCCACACGTGGGTATCTATCCGGACGCGGAGGGAACCAACCCGCTCGGCGACTTCATCAGTTCGCAGCTGAAGGTCCAGAAATTCGAGGTAGAGCTGGTATTGCCGGCGCACGGCGGCGTGTATCACGACCACCGTCATCGCGCCAATCAATTGATAGAGCATCACCGGTATCGAGAGGCCGAAATGCTCGATTTGACGCGCAAGGCGCCGCAGACGGCGTTCGAGATCGCGCAACAAGTATTTGGGGGCGAAGAACGGCCGATATTCCATGTGATGGCGGCGACCTTCGAAACCCTTGCGCATCTGGAATTTGCCTGTTTTGGAGGCCGGGCGCGCCGGTCGGAGCGGGGCGAACGAATCGTGTTCCAGGCGTTATGAGCGAATTACGGGGGGTTTGCTAATTTTTCCAGACGGTGTATTTTGGCCCTGCTCAAACGAGCGGCGGATAGCCATGTTAGCTCGGTTAGCGGGTGGGTCCCTAGATTGAAGGAGGATGCCATGAAACGGAAGATCGGATTGGCGCTGGCTTCGGGGCTGGCATTGTTGGTCGCCGGTTGCGCGAGTCAAAGTAGCAGCGGCGCGGGAGCCGGTTCCACGGCGCCGGCAACAACCGAGACGGCAAGAAATTTCAACTTGGCCGTCAAGTGCCCCGGCGTGCACTGGGAAAAGACGCACGGCTGGTCGAATCAGCAAATTATGCAGCAGGAATCGCTCGAGGAATCGGACATTCCTGCTTGCGAGCAATGGGTTCAGGCGCAGCCCAAAGGCTACGTGCCTCCTCCGCCTCCGGGAACCCCGGTGGCAGCGAAAGCTCCTTCGACTGGCGGTGCTCCGGCTCCGGCGCCGCAGTAATACGTCTGAGGGTGGCGTGCTGCTTCGCGCAAATTGCGCGGATCTGAGCACGCCGGCATAAAAAAGCCGAGGCGGCGCGGCATCTTGCTGAGATGCGGCGCCGCCTTTCTATTTTGCGTGATTTCAGTATTTCACTCCGTCACTTAATAGCGCCGGAGGAAGGTTTTTTTCTAGCGAGTGTGGGCCGTCGCCGTGCGTTTTGCATCGCGACGTCCGGATGCACTTATACGGCCGCTGCGGACCACTGGCGAGCGCCTTGCCAAGCGCCGCGTGGACACGCCTGCAAGCTGCTGAATCCGCCAGTCGCGTAGACCCCTGTGCAGAAATTGCGGTTCGATTCCGAGCGTTTCGCAGACCGTCTCGAACGAGAAGGGGCCTTCTCCGCCTTCCCCGATTAGCCACTGCTCGGCCTCGCTGAACAGACGCTTGCGTGGTCCGCCCTTGGCGTCGGCGTTATTCTGGAAGCATCGAAGGGCGTCCTCCAGAATAGCCATCATCAGCTTCTTGACGGGCCGGATGTTACTGTCGTCGCGCCGGCTGTCGTAAAACTGCTCGGGCGTCAGAACGTCTGGCACGAAGAGATTTCCGAGAGCGCTATTTTCCCATTCCATCGTACTTTTGTCCTCACCCGACAATGCCTGCGCCAAAGCGGAATCAGGCGATCGGCGTCGGGATTCTGACTTTTGTGTTGTTCGACAGCAAGACATGCAACGATCATACCGAACTTATCGGAACCAGCCCATTGCAATTTAGCTAGCACGTTAAGCCATCATGAACGCTAAGCCGGATTGCGAGTTATTGCGAAATTCGGGGTATCGGCAGTGTTTTCGCAAATCGCTCCGCATTATGCGAATTATGCGGCCTCTGGCTGCAAGCTGACTCATTTGCGACATGCGTTACGATTTGGCCACAGACCGTCAGTCATTTGTCACTCGGATGCCATAAGCAGGCTACCCCCTCATGCCCGGAATTTTAAGGCATTATGAGCGAATTTGGAAAGCCGGATTCAGAACCCAATGGGCAGGTAAGACCAATTCAGTTCCGCGCAATACACTATTGGACGGTGTCGGGGCCGCCACTGGTGCCTGCAGGCCCACGCTTGCGCTCCTCGAGCTTGAAGGTCAGTACGTCGAGCAGGCAATCAACACGATCCGTCAGCGCCTCGAGCATCGTTTGTTTCTCGAGCGGCGTGACGTCGAGATGAAAGCACAGGAAGTTGATCAGCGCGGCGCCGCGCAGGCCGCGTTGCTCAACGATCGCGCGCCAAGCCTCATGCGCGGCCTCGCCCAGATAGCTGAACAGCATCTCGCGCAGCGCGTCCATCGTCTCGGCGTCGCAATCGAGCGCGTCGGGCCGAACCGGGCACCAATTCACCTCCGCTTGCCGATACGAGCGATCGCGAATTTCGCGCACGATGCGAAACTCGCCAACGCCCTCGAGGACCAGGTTGTAGCGTCCGTCGGCAAGCTTGATGAGACCGCCGATTTTTCCCGCGCATCCGACCTCGAAAATATCCGGAAAGGCGTGATAGTCGCGTTGCCGGTCGCCCTTGAGCAGCGCCATCCCGATCATCCCGTGCGAGTCGGCGACGTCGGCGATCATCTCGCGATAGCGCGGCTCGAAAATATGCAGAGGTACGCTCAACCCGGGAAACAACACGAGGTTGGGCAACGGAAAGATCGGAATGATAGTGGGTAATGCAGCCACGTTTTTGGACGGCGTCTGTTGGTCAGGTTAGGGCCGTTACGATCCAGCGTCAAGGAAAAGCGTCGTGGCGGCGGTCTGGTCGCGGCGGAGATACCACCGGCGCGCGGTTTTGCTATGTTTCAGTCAGACGATCCGCGACTTTGAGGAGGAGCACGATGGGTAAGATCGTCGCTGCCGTATTCACCACGCACGTACCGCGGCTGATGATCGCCGATCCGGTGGCGCGCCGGGCGTACATGGGCCGTCACGTGACGACCTTTTACGACGCGATGCCGAAGCTTGAGCGCGAGCGCCTGCGTCATCTCGAATTCGACACTTTCTTGCTGATCGATACTCACTGGTTCTCTACTTTGGAGTACGTACTCAATGCGCACGAGCGGCTGTCGGGTGTGTTTACGTCGGAAGAACTGCCGGCGATGGTGCATGACCTCGAATATGACTACCGGGGCGACCCTGAGCTTGCGCGCGGCGTTGAGATCGAGGCGCGCGAGCGCGGGATTCGCGCGATTGCGTCGGCGCATCGCAACTTGCCGGTGCACTACCCCACGCTCAACGTGATGCACTACTTCAATCACGAGGCGCGCCGCCGGGTGCTCTCGGCCAGCGTGTGTCAAACGGCGTCGGTCAAAAACGATTTGGCTTATGGCGCCGCGATCGGACAGGCTATCTGGAAATCGAATCGCCGGGTTGTGATCGTGGCGTCAGGCGGGATGTCGCACAAGTTCTGGGACTACGATCGAATTCTCGACCGCGCATCAGCGTCGCCCGACGACATCGCCTCAACGGCCAATCGTCTCTACGACGAACGAATCATGGAATGGTTCAAGGCCGGGCGGCATGACGCGGTGCTCGCCGCCGCCGACGACTACCGCGCGCATTGCACGCCCGAGGGCCGCTTCTCGCACTACATCACGATGGCCGGTGCGATGGGCGCCGACGCCTGGACCTGGCGCGGCGAGCAGTTCGGAAAGTACGAGGCCGCGATCGGAACCGGCCAGGCAATCTTTTTCTTTCAACCGTCTATCAGTGGAGCCGAGCGTGCCGCTGCCTAGCGCAATTCAGCCGGAGGCGCGCGTTGAAACTCGCACACGGAATACCGGCGATGCTGGGGACGCCGTTTCACGACGACTACCGGCTCAATGTCCGGCGCCGGTGGCGGGGGAGGGGCGCGGACGGTATCGTCATGCTCAACTATCCTGATGGCGAGACTTCGAAAGGCGGCGCGAATCTGGGGAAATCCCAAGGCACGCGAAATTGGCGAGCGCGTACTAATCACGCCTGACGACCGCGTTTTCACGATCGATCCGCCGGCGATTTTCGGCCGTCGCGCGCCGGTCGAAATCGAGATCGGCGCGGGCAAGGGCGAATTCATTATCGAGCGCGCCGCGGAATTCCCCGAGCGCGACTTTCTCGCGGTGGAACTCTCCGCGACGATCACGCGCGTGCTGGCTGTGAGATGCGGTCGCGCGGGGCTCGACAATTTGCGGGTCGTGAGAATGGACGCGCGCACGCTGGTCAATCTGATGCTGCCGGACGCGAGCGTAAGCGCGTACCATATCTACTATCCGGACCCCTGGCCCAAGGAGCGCCACGTCAAGCATCGGCTGTTCACGCCGGCGCTCGTCGCGAGTCTGTTTCGTACCGTCGAGTCGGGCGCAACCGCCTACGTCGCAACTGACGTGCGCGATTACGCGGGCGAGATCTTCCCGATGATGCTCGCGGCAGGTTTCATCCGCGCGGTCCAGCTCGCGCCCGGCGCGGATCGAACCGGGTTCGCGCGCAAGTACGTGGCTGCGGGCAAACCGGTTTTTTCGGCCTCGTTTCGCAAGCCGCGCAATTCAACAAGTCGCTGAATCTGCCCGGTTATCGCCGCCATGCCCCGAATCGGGGCTCGGGCGCAGATTGCAATGCGGAACAGCGTTGTTTAACCTTTTTGCGTCTCTCTAAGATGAAACGATTGCTGTTGATATTGGTGGCTTTTGCTCTGCTGCCCGCGACCGCGTGCAGTCTGCGCCAGAAGCCCACCGGCGAGAACTACTACGCGCAAGGCCAGCTTGATTTCGCGAACAGGGAGTACAAGGCCGCCATCGAAAACTATCAGCAGTTGATCGATAAGTTCCCGTTCAGTCCGTACGCCGAGGATGCCGAGATGAAAATCGGCCTCGCCCATTACCAGCAAAAGGATTACGCCGAAGCGATCGGCGCGCTCGACGATTTCCAGCGGATGCATCCGACCAGCAAAAACCTCGAGCTCGTCACCTACTACATCGGGATGAGTTACTACGATCAGATGGGGCGCGAGGACCAGGATCAAGGCAAGACCATGGCGGCGCTCAAGCGCTTCCAGGAATTGGAACAGCGCTTTCCGGAAGGCGACTTCGCCGAACTGGCGCACGACAAGGTCTTGGTATGCCGCGAGATGCTCGCACGTAACCAGATGATCGTCGGCAACTATTACTACAAGCGCGCGAACTTTCGCGCGGCGGAGTCGCGATTTGCCGAACTGATGCAGAAATATCCGGAGACTCCCGTCGCCCCGGACGCGCTGTTCGAGCTCGGAATTTCGCTGGAGAAAGAAGGCAAGCGATACTCGGCGGCGCAGGCTTTCGCCGCCGTCAAGAAGCATTTTCCGAACTCCAACTACGCGAAAAAAGCCCAGACCGAGTTGGCCAAGCTCCACGAACCAATCGATACCGAAGAAGATCCGCTTCCACTGGTGCTCGCCGAGACCGGCTATGGCGGAAATCCCGATGATTCGAATGCGGACAAAGTAGTGGTGCGCCAGCGCTCCGATGTTGCGTCAGCCGCTGGCTCGTCGGCATACGGATCCGACGGACTGCCAATCCTCAACGCGCCATCGTCGCCGCCCGATCTTCACAGCCGAAAGCCCGGCGGGCCGGACATGATGCCTGCGCCTGCCCCTATCCTGCCAGCGCCCACCGGCAGTATCGCCGGCGCCGCCGCCGCACAGGCGCGCGCGATGACAGGCGCCGCCGGCTCGGCGCCGGAGCCGTCGTTGCATCAGATGGAGTCGGGCGCGGGCGCGCCGGCGTCTGCGCCGTTGTCGTTAAGCGAGCCGCCCACGGCCGGCCCGGCGACCCTCAAGACGATCAGGTTGTCATCGAACGATCCACCGCTGTCGGTGATTCTTGAACTCAGCGGGCCCGTCAGCTTCGACAAAAACCTCCAGAGCAATTCCGGCGGTTCGACGGCGACGGTTGTACTCAAGCGCGTTACACCCGACTCGGCCCTGCAGACTCATCTCGTGTTCGACAAGTCGATTTTCAAGGATTGCAACGTCTCGAGCAGCTCGTCGGGAACGACCGTGACCTTGAACATGCAGCCGGTCGCGCATTTTGCAGTCGTGCCGCTCGAGGGGCCGCCGCGCCTGCTGATGACATTTACGCCGCAGGCGGGAACCCTGAAGACCAGCGCGGCGAACTGAGCTGCACAAGCCCGGCGCGCGAGCCGTGCCGCGCCGCCCGATCACGCGAAGACTTCGTCGAACCTGATACCGAGGAATTTGAGCACCACTTCGGCGTAAACCTTCAGTCCCCAGTAAAAGCCCTCGACCGGCAATCGCTCATCGTTGCCGTGATAGAGCGCGCCGAACGGCATGTGCGGATCGAGCTTGACCGGCGAAAATCCGTAACACACAGCCCCGAGCTTCGAATAGAACTTGTTGTCAGTTGCACCGGGAATCATCCAGGCAATCGCACGCGCGCCGGGATCAGCCGCCTCGACAGTCTGCTTGATCAACTCAAAGAGCGGAGTGTCAGGACTCGCCTCCGCCGGTGGTGCGGTCTTGAGCAACTCGAAAGTCGGCTCGGGACCGACTATCTGACGCAGCTCGGCCATGAAGCTCTCGGGATCTTCGCCGGGCAGGGTGCGACCGTCCAGCACGATCGTCGCCTCGCCGGGAATCACGTTGTCCTTGTACCCGGCGCGCAGAATCGTCGGCGACACCGTGTTGGCAAGCATCGGCGCGAACAGCGGCCCGGGCGATTCGATCGGCACGCCCATCTCCTCGAGCGTCCGGCGCATAAGCGGCGAGACATTCTTGCGCATCGGCGTTTTCACGATCCTGGTGATCAGCTCGGAAATTCGGGAGATCGCAGTGTCCGGGCGCGGCATCGATCCATGCCCCGGCATCGCGGTGACCTTCATCTTGATCGTGACGAAGCCCTTCTCTGCCACCTGGATCGGGTAGAATCGGCGGTTCCCGAGATGAACGGTGAAGCCGCCGACTTCGTTTAATACGTAACCCGCGCGGACCAGTTCGGGATGCCGCTCGACGAGAAATTTCGCGCCAAAATCCGAACCAGCCTCCTCGTCTGCGACCGCCGCCAGTATGACGTCGCGATTCGGCTTCGCCCCCGCCCGCTTCATCGCGGTCATCATCACGAGGTCCATCGCGCATTTGGACTTCATGTCGATCGAGCCGCGCCCCCATACGCATCCTTGCGCGATTTCGCCGCTGAACGGCTCGCGCGTCCATCCCGATCGCTCGACGGGAACGACGTCGGTATGCGACGAGAGCAGCAGGGCGCCTGCGGAAGAATCGGCACCCGTATGGCGCGCAACCAGATTGGCCCGGGTTGGAGCGCCTTCGCGGATCACGGGTTCGATGCCATGAGCGCCCAGCGCGTCCGCCAGGTAATCGGCGGCGATTCGTTCGTTGCCGGGCGGATTGGTGGTGTCGAGCCTGACCAGCGCGCGCAGACAATCAAGCGCCTCCTGCTGAATCGCCTGCCAGGAAATTCTCATTGAGTTGCCCCTTCCCTTGAACCTGTAATTGTCATAGAAAGCTACAACTTGTTACAATATAAACTTAGATATCTGAGCGTTGATTATCGTGGCTGGAACGACGCAAAGAAAGTACCTTGCAGATGTAGCCGCGGGTAATTTGTGCCCGGTGGCATCCGAGAGTGAGTGACGATACCCTCGGACCAAGGTTACAGATCGTGGGCATCATTTGTGTTGAAAGAGTCATCGTCGCGGTGCGCGATTTGGCGGCGTCGTGCGAAAACTGGCGACGGGCCGGGTTCGCCGTTGCGAATCACGAAAACGAATTCGACGGCGCCGGTATCCGTATCGCTCGGCTGGCCGCGGGTGCTGTGGAAATCGATCTCTGCGCGATGCACTCCACCGAATCTGAGTCGCCTCTGACTGAACATTTGCGCGGATCGATTGAGAATGACAATGGCGGCGCCATCATCGGATGGGTCTGGGGTGTGAAGGGCGCCTCCACCGCAGATGAGCGTGAGTCGGGGGTGGGTCGAGATCGAGAATCAATCCTGCTGCCGGGGCTATCGGAGCCTACGACCAGGGCTGCGATGCTTTCGTCCGGATTACCGGGGGTCGTTACGGCTGCCGCTCCAACTGGTCTTGACATCGAGTCGCGCCGCCAGTCGCTCAGTCGGCTTTGCGGGAGCAACGCAAACAGCGTGGACTATCTCGAGCATATCGTCGTAATGACTCCCGTGCTGGAGGACGCGATCGCTGCGAACGAGGCGATCGGCGTCCCATGCAAGCGAATCCGTGAGGTCGGCAATGGCGCCAGACAGGCGTTTTTCAAGCTCGAGCAGACCGTGCTCGAAATCGTGGGACCGGCGCGTGGACGTCCAGGATGCTGGGGGCTTGCGCTGATGTGCTCGGACATCGCGCGAGCAGTTGCAACGGCGCGTGCGGGTGGCTTGCAGGCGACGGAGCCCAAGCCCGCGATTCAGGGTGGACAGATCGCGCGAATCGTCGAGCCGCTCGATGGAGTGGCGATTGCATTCATGCAGGCCGGCCCCCGTCGCGACGACTGAGCGATCGGAGTCAGGGAGCGCCTACTGATGCGCTTTAGAACGGGCGGTGGCCGAAGAACACGGCATTTATATCGCGCTTCGACGCCGCGAGTGCGTCGCGAGATTTCGCCGCCATCGTTTTCGCCAGCTCCCGGGCGGCCGGCATCAACGCATCAGGTTTGACGACCCGGTTCAGCGTGCCCATCGCGAGCAATTCCTCCGCCCGGTAATGGCGGCACATCAGGATCGCTTCCTTCGCGCGCCACGGCCCGAGCCTGGCGGCGAGTACGCGGGCGGGAGCGCCGCGATACGGCACGTCGAGATCCACCTCCGGCACCCAGAATTCCGCACCCTCGACCGCGATTGCAAAATCGAATGCAAGCGCGAATGACCATCCGCCGCCGACTGCGTAGCCGTTGATCGCGCCAATTGTGATTTGATCCAGATGCGCGAGCACGTCGAACGCCCGGCCTATCAGCCGCGGCCATCGTTTGCCGAACTCGCCCATGCGGCGACGGCGCTCGGCGGGATCGATGACGGAACCGGCCGGGTTCTTGAACATCGCGTTGTCCGCGCCGGCGCAAAAGGCGGTTCCTTTTCCAGTCACGATCAGCGCGCGGCAATCGCGATCGTCGCGGACGGCTTGCAGATGACGCTCGAAGTCGAGGATGACTCCTTCATCGAGGCAATTGCGGCGCTCGGGGCGATTGAACGTGATCGTCGTGATCGGGCCGTCCTTCTCGACGAGGCAGTTCTCCGTCATGTGGCTCGCCTCCCCTCGTGTGGCGGTACTTCGGCGCATCGCTCACGTTGGGAATCATGCCGCGATATGGGCGCGCGGTCCATCGGTCGGCCCGGATTGAAGGAGCGCAAGCAACTCGCAACTCTTTAACTTTTTCACTTTTTCATTCTTTCACTGGCTTGCGCGGTCGCGACCGATGTTGAACAATCGCTTTTTTCACTCTCTTGAGCGGAGAGGTGGCCGAGTGGTCGAAGGCACCAGATTGCTAATCTGGCGTACTGGGTAACCGGTACCGAGGGTTCGAATCCCTCCCTCTCCGCCATACAGTCTGGCATGTTTCCCTACTTTGTGGAGAAGTGATGAAATCGGCGCGTGGGGCGCGATTCACGCGCGGCAGTGGAACCAGAGAATGCCACCTGTCCCTGCTGAAAATGTCATTGGAGCCGAATTTTGAGCAGAGTCGTTATCGAATTGACACGATGAAATGAGGCCGGTATCGATTCGGACGGCGAACCAGTCGGGCTCTTGCCGGGATTAA
>Ga0187881_10005225_pt1 | contig 10089 bp, 12 predicted proteins | sample June2016WEW_19_1_2_FD_133017 | JGI IMG/M metagenome (GOLD analysis project Ga0187881, IMG submission 133017) | Peatland microbial communities from SPRUCE experiment site at the Marcell Experimental Forest, Minnesota, USA - June2016WEW_19_100 | ecosystem: Environmental > Terrestrial > Soil >...
CGTGAGGATGTAGGAGAGGATGGTGAGCAGGGGCTGATACACTAGCAGCAGGAGGATGGCGACGCCGGCCAACAGTGCGATCGAGGCGAAGACCAGGAAGGTATTCCGGAAGTCGCCTCGCTGTGTCTCACCCATATCTACCACATGTCCAGTGCCTTGGACAGCTTGACCGTGTAGATCAGGGGTGGGATGAGGACAAGTATGAGGAGGAGCGGGTAGACGAAACTGTACTGGCCGGCCGAGGCGAAGGCGTATCCCCAGATGAACAGAAACATGATCGTGACGTCGAAGACGAGGAAGAGGAGAAGGTAGGCGTAGTATTGCAGGGCGAAACGGATCCTCTTGGCCCCCGGAGGGAGCTGGCCGGCCTCAAAGCTCTCCTCCTTGAGGGCGCTCCGCCTGCGCGGCGCGAATACCATCGGGGTTATCAGGAGCAGCAGGCCGGACACGAGGGCGAGCAGGGCGAAGACGACGAACCAGTAAAGGCCTTGGTCAGCTCCAAACAAGCTTGGGCAGTCCTCCCCGAGAGTCTGTCACGGAGTTATCGCCAAGACTCATTTAAATTTATCAGGCAATAAAAGCACGATATCATAATATATATAATGGGTCTTCTTTCGGACGTTGCATCGAGGAAAGGCTTGAGTTGAAGATCGCTATCGCGGGGCTGGGCCCATCCGGAAGTTACCTTGCGGCCCTCCTGCGCCAGAAGCATGAAGTGGAGATCTTCGAAGGCCAGACGAGAGAGAGGTTCTCTAGCACATGCGCCTGGGCCACGGGCTACGCCGGGATCAAGCCTCTGCTGAAGGACATCGGGCTCGACTACGACGACTACCTCTTACACAGAGGGAAGAAGCTCTACGTTTACGCCCACGACAGAATCACCCTGATGAGGGCTCCTTACCTCTCCACGTTTGACAAGCCGAGGCTCCTCTTGGACATGGCTGACGGTGCAAACGTGCACTTCGGGACCTATGTCAGGCACGGCGACCTGGAGGCCAAGTATGACATGGTCATCGACGCGACGGGCCCCTACAGGAGGATCGTCGGGCCAGCCGATACGGGCAAGGACATGGTAATCCCCTGTGTCCAGTACCTTGTGAAGTACGATGAAATGCCCTTCGACGACTTCTACGTGGAGCCCTTCGATAGCTACACGGGCTACCTCTGGTACTTCCCGCTCAGAGACGGAGAAGCTTACGTAGGCGCGGGCGACGCCGCGAAACACCACGAAGCTAGAGTGCGGACCTTCTTCGACCACTACCCGGAGAGCAAGATGATTAAGAAGATGGGGAAGCCCATCCGTGTGGCCTCGCCGAAGGCGGTCACCCCCTTCAGGAGGGGCAACGTCGTCGGGGTGGGAGAGGCCGTCGGGACCGTGTTCCCCATCCTCGGCGAGGGCATCCTCCCCAGCATGATTTGCGCCCGACTCCTTGCGGACAACTTAGGAGACCTAGAGGCCTACGAAAGAGAGGTCAAGAAGAAGTTCAGCGTGTACGATGACGCCTACAACTTTATCCTGAAGAAGATGAACCACACGGCCAACCTCTTCAACACCCTAGGACCCATGTTCAGGATCTTCATTTTCTTCCGGAGGCACCAAGAGCTCACAGGCGTGGACCCGGGGCTCAAGGAGACCCTAGAGATCTTGAAACCTTTCGGTTGAGATGCTTAGATCTGGCTTCTCTTGCAGTTGGGGCAGAAGGGATTGCCCTTGGTCAGCACGTCGCCGCAGAACTTGCACCTGGCGGGGAGGACCAGGGCCGGCGTAGGTGCCGCCGCCTCAGCCGTCTCCTCCTTTTGGGGCTTCTCGTACCGCTTTGATACCAATATGGCAATTTCGGTGAGCGCCGCAAGAGGGAGGAATAGGGCAAGGTCGGCCCAGATGCCGCCGTCAGGCGTGATCAAGGCGGCCACTATGTAGAGCGCAGCGTAGTAGTACTTCCTGTTCTTGGTGATGATCGAAGTATGAAGTATGTGGAACTTTACGAGCAGAACGAAGAACACCGGCAGGGTGAACGCCAGCCCGGTTATCGCCAGGAAGAGCAGCACCAGAGTGTAGAAGTCCATGACGAAGATGACCGGCTGCGCATTCACGAACCCGAAGAAGGGTAACAGGCCCCAGAACATGAACGGGATCAAGATGAACCAGCCGAAGAGGAAGCCTACCAGAAAGAGCGCGGTGAAGGAGAAGACGACCGGATACACCGCGCTCCTCTCGCTCGGGTAGAGGGCGGGATCGACGAAGCGGTACAGCTGATAGGCGAATACCGGCGCGGTGACGATGGCGCCCATCAGGGCGGCGGCGATGACCCAGAGCTCGAGGGGCGCCGTTATCGATCCGGCGATGAGGATGAGCGACTTGGGCCTTTCGGTCTGGTTGATCAGGTCGAGGAGCAAGATTGCGGGCGTCCTGTAGAACGCGCTGTTCTTCAGGAAGCTCAGGTCGACGGGCATCGCCAATGCGACCAGGGTGGACACGATGAAAGTGATGACCACTATCTTCATCCGTTTGATAAGCTCGGAAATGTGGTCCCATATGGGCATCGACCTGTCGCTCCGACCGCTCAAACGCTAATCACGTGCTCGAGGAGACGCGCTTCTCCGACTACTGGCACCGGCCATACTATTATAAGAGTTAACTCCACCCGAGATGAGAGCAGGCCGTGAGCCCTAGGAGCTCTCCGTCTTCGGCTGCGGCGCCGACCTAGAGAAAATCTCCTCCGATATCTCATCCCTCGTCTTGCCATCGGTGGAGATGCCCATCCGGTGGGCGAGCTTCAGCATCGCGTCGGCATCCACCTCGCTCGTCTGCGGAGATGCGGCTCGCTCAGGGGAGGCGACCGATGCAGGAGCAGGCGACACGGGAGGCGGAACGGCGGAGGCCCCAACGGGAGCGGATGCCGTGGCGGACTTGGCGCCGGCCCCGGGTGCGCTAAAGGACGACCTCATCTCGTTGGCCGTGGACTCGAAAGAAGACATCATGTCTTTGCCAACGGAACCAACCGAATTCGCAACAGAATTGATCGAGGCGGTCGCAGCCGAAGCCTCCTGGTCGATGCTCTTCATGGCGGTGTCCATCATGGTCCGCGCTTCGGTGGAGGCCTTGTCGAACTCTGCCTTCGCCCTCCCGACCTGCTTGGCCAACTGCGGTATCTTTTCAGGGCCGAAAACCAACAGAGCTCCGATTATCACCACTACGACGAGCCACTCCGAACCCTCTAGGAGCATTGGGCTGGCGAGCATCTTGAATCTCCGGAATGCCGAGCCGCTCGGTCTAATTAAAGCTTATCGAGCAGTACCGCGCAACTTTCGCCGGGCGTAGAGAGCGTGGAGGATACACGGGAGAAACGAGATGAAGCAAGAAGGAAGAAGAGGGCGGCGCAGGAGCGAAAGGTCCTCGTGTTCACCCTGCTCATGGGCGTTCTTGTAGCCGTGGGCGGCCTGGGCGGCCTATTTCTGGGGATCCTGTTGGTTGGAGGCTCCATTGAAACCGATGTGGCACTCCCGCTGTCCCTCTCCGTGGTGGGCCTGGCGCTTTCGCTGGTCGCCGCGGATAGGATGACAAAGAAACTGCTGACGAAATGGATAGCCTAGACGACCTTGCCGAGTATCAGAAGCGCAACGACGATACCGTATATGGCTATTGCTTCGCCCAAAGCGGAGATGATGACGGCCGTCGTCTTTAATTCTGGCCTTTCAGCGGAACCGGCAAGGCCTGCGGAACCAGCCCTGCTGATGGCCCATCCGGCAGAGAGCGCCGATACACAAAACGCAGCGGCAGCGGAGAGGTAGTCAACAGCATTGTCACTGATAGTTGCAGATTGAGCGTGGACGGGCACGACAAACAAAGCACCAGCCAGGACCAGTAAAGATAACAAAGCTACGAACTTCATGGTCTTCTGCGCAACCATGGCTAAGAAACAATGTTATAAGTCTTTAAGTTATGGGTTCTGGGAAGTTGTCGGTTAACGGGCAAAGTTCAGGGTGCTGGGAAAAGTCGGTTGATGGACGGGTTAACGTCTGCCTATGACAGCCTGCGGCGGCAGAGGCTTGGCTAGGACGCCATAGATAAGAAGTGCCGAACCCATGATTAGGAACGCGACCCCGAATACAAAGAGAAGCACTTCAAAATCCAGCTCCGAATGCCATTCAAGGCGACTGTTGAACCACAAGGCTGTGACCCCAATAACCAATGAGACCAAGCCAAGATCGATGTAGAAGCGGCGAACCATTGAGTTATTGACGAAACGACTTACTTTAAGGGTTAGCGTTCATGGCGGCGTTCTGGAGTAGTCAGATGCCGCATCTCTGAGGGCTTCGGACTTCAATGTTTTGAAATCCAGACTCATTTCTCCTCACAGGCAACATTTGCTATGAAGCAGTTAAGAATTAGCGTGGCCGTGAAATAGTCAGAGAAAGGACCATGCAGAAGCATGTAATCGAGTGGCTTCTTGAGAGGGACCAGCCGGCCGTGCGATACAGGGCGCTCCTGGACCTCCTCGACCGCAAAGAAAGCGACGAGGAAGTGAGACAAGCCCGTGCCGACATCCCAAGAAGAGGGTGGTGTCCTGAAGTCTTGAGTAGTCAGAAGGCGGCCGGCTTCTGGGAAGATCGCCAGAACCTTTACCGACCCAAGTACACTGCCACAATCTGGCGGCTGATCGTCCTAGCAGACCTCGGGATGACAGCCGAGGATGAACGAATCAAGAAGCCGTGCGAACTCTTTCTCAACGAATACTCAAGAAGCGACGGTGGCTTTGATTCTCCCCCCAGCGGACAGAGACGGAGCGAACTCTGCGTCACCGGCAACTTGGCTAGGACTCTGCAGCTGTGTGGATATGGGGAGGACGCTCGGGTCAGGTCCGCATATGATTGGCTGGTCAAGAATCAGATGAAAGATGGAGGATGGCATTGCGACTACTGGAAGGCCTTCGGAAGGGGGACCCTCGACTGCTGGGAAGGCCTAAGCGCATTCGCAGCACTTCCAAGGGAGAAGTGGAGCCGGCAGTTGAAGCGTTCCGTTGAGAGAGGGGCCGAGTTCTATCTTGAACGGAGACTCCTTCAGCAAGGAAGGCACCGCTATCTACCCTGGTTTCGGCTCCATTACCCCGTGCATTACTACTATGACTTCCTAGTGGGTCTCGACGTTATCACGAAGCTCGGGTATGCAGGGGACAGACGGTTAGAACCGGCGATTGACCTCCTGAAGAGAAAGAGGACGCGGAGTGGCGTATGGATCCTCGACAGGGTGCATCCCGACCTCGGCGCCGGCGCGGGATACAGGATGAAGAGAGGATCCTTCAGGGCCTTCTCATTGGAGAAAGAAGGCGAACCGAGCAAGTGGATTACCTTGACTGCTCTAAGGGTCTTAAAGAGAGTAGAGGAAGCTCGGTAGAACCACTAGGCTTTAGCCTAGCGATAGCCCACAAGAGACGATGCTTGATGGTGTCTTATCAATTCGCCTCCATGGGGCTGTTGGTGACCCGCCTGAAAGTTACGCGTGGAATCGGCGAAGGTTGAATGCTCTAGCTATGGGGAAGTAGCAATGTGTGGTGCCTAGATGGGGCTCTCAATAGGTTAATCATCTTTATGTCATTGAAAACAATAGGTTAATTGAATGGGGAAGGGGGCGTCCCTCGTTCATGATAGCTCTGGACGCCCATCGCTTTAGTCTAACTCAAGTCTTGCTCGTTTGGACCACGCAGAAGAGGTTGCCATCTGGATCTTCTAGTACCCTGAAGTCCTCATCGGGCTCATAGGTCTGGGGATGACGGGTAGCCCCGATCTGGAGTAATCGCTCCACCTCTCCTTCTCTGTCGTTCGTGTAGAAGTCCAGGTGCAATCTATTCCTGCCCGACGGTTTCTCAGGAACTTGGTTCAATGAGATGTTTGGGCTCCTTCCATCAGGGTCCCGAAGTATCACCCATGCGCCCTTCGCCGGCTCTCTGGTGACGTAGTGAAGCGCCTCCTGCCAGAACGCCAGCATCTTATCGAATTCATAGCAGTCGATAACTATCGAACCCATTTTCAAATACTAAAGCCGTTCCCTTCGTGAACAGGGCGACAATTAATACCCTTCTCGCGTTTCAAATTGAGGAACCTCCGTCAGAATGATACTAACCCCGCTTTCCCCCTTAGACGTCGTATTCTTTGATATCCGTTGGTGATGGAAAGGAAATCACGATGTCATCGACCGCCAAAATTGAACGCGGCTTACGGGGGCCGGTCATCAGGGGGTACTATTCAGAGGTCTACCACATCTCAACTCCGCGTTATCCAAGATCGCATACCCTGAGCTGGATATCACTGCAGTCCTTCCCTTTGAAAGCCTCCCCTGCTCATAGTCACACTTGCTCCGTATGGATGACGGCGTCAAGGCCGCAGAGGAGTGGGTTTGGATAAGGGCATCGGCTCTGAAGAAACTGTGTGATGCGGCTCAAAGTTGATTGGAGGACCGGACGCGCTGCATCCTCCGTCGATGCCACTGAGCAAGGTCGGGGAGAGCTTCGACAGGATCCGTTCCCTAGGTCAGCCTGTCGATAGCGGCTGCGAGCTTGAAGTCCTTGTCGGTCAGCCTTCCCGTAGAATGAGTCGTCAGCTCGAGGACCACGCTGCCGTAGGACAGCAGCACATCCGGATGATGATCCTGCTTGTCGGCGATTACGGCCACCTTCTTGACAAATTCAAGGCCGTCGTGGAAGTCCTTGAAAGCGTATTCCTTTGCCAGGATCTTGCCATGAATCTCCCAGCCGTCCAGGTCTGCAAGCATCTCCTGCGCCTCGCTTCTCTTCAGTACCTTCACGATGAGAGGTCGCATTCGTCCCTCTATTAAGCGAACCTTCGAATCCCGTCCCCTCAAGGCGATGAAGCGCAAACAGCCGGTCCCTCGTCACTGCCAGCCCTGGACCTGGGGGTCACTGCGACCTACGATCACTGGCAGGAGCTCATCCTAGAAACGGTCAAGGTTGTCTCCGCCCGTCGCCGTCGAGCGTGACTATCCTTAACCTGGGGGGCCAGGAGAACGTGGGACATTGACGGAGACCTTAGCCTAGAGTTCGAGACCAATAGGCATAGAGTCGACAGAAGGACTATAAAGAGTGATTTACCCTGATGGCGGTGTGCCACAGTACCCTCAGATTGGAATTGACGAAAGCGGGAATCAACAGATCTCCCCCCATCAGAAATCAACAGACAACTCGCCCGACAAGCTTCCCGAGGCGCACAACCACATCGGGGACTTCTCTCGGAGGTCGGTCGCAAAGAGCTCACCTACGACACTCTCCTGGGGCGAAGGCGGATACTACATTGGCAGGACTAGCCAACCTCGCGCCTTCTCGCGGACGGAGGTCCGCGACATACTGCTCGCTTGGATCTCGCTGAGCGTCGCTTTCACGGTCGCCGTCACGGGCGGCCTCTTCGGGGGTTTCGCCTCCAGGCTCGGCGTGACAGAGAACGGGGTGCCGCTGTATCTGAGCCTTGAGTGGACATTCGTCCTCGCGCTCATGACTATAGGGGTTGGTTTCGTGCTGCACGAGCTGATGCACAAGTTCATCGCCGAGAGGTACGGCTTCATGGCCGAGTTCCGCATGTGGATCCAGGGGCTGGCGTTCGCTCTGCTCTCGGCGCTGGTCTTCGGGATCGTGTGGGCCGCCCCCGGTGCGACCTACATCAATGGGTTCGGGATATCAGAGAAGGAGAACGGGATCATCTCCCTAGCTGGGCCGCTCACGAACGTCGTCATAGCCTTGCTCTTCCTGCCCCTCCTGTTCGTGAACACGAACAGCGTGGTAATCTTCGAGGCGGGATACCTCGGTTCCTACTTCAACTTCTTCCTCGCGACGTTCAACATGTTGCCAATCTTCGTGCTCGATGGAGCCAAGGTGTGGCGCTGGAACAAGCTCTATTGGGCCGTCGTCTTCGTCCCGCTGGCCATAGTGGTCGCTTCATACATCTTCGGATATTTCCCCTAGTTCCAGCTGCGTGTTGCCTGCGACTGCGACGAGGTCATGGGATCGTTCAGAGATATCAATGTCGGAAGGTGACTCGACCGTTTCCAGACAATAGGGTGGTCGTAAACTTCGACTAGATGATATGTCTAATTTAACCGTCTAGTAGTAAAGAAAGTTTGTTTATTGGTTTGCAACCGTGGTCTAAGTGTTCAGGAAACAAGTCGGGTGAAGGCTTGATGACTCGTAACCTCTGGAGGAGCATGGGCATGTCCTCTAGATTGAACATAACGGCACTTGTGTCTAAGTCGAAGTGCTGCCCTCGACCGGAAGATTGGGAACGTTAAGGTCGCCTTTGCCTGCAAGTCGGTGCCTAAACCCCTTTGCCATACCCAAGTCACTGACCACTGTCCCGCCTCCGAATCCCAATGCGAATCCGTCCATTAGCGACCCAAAGGGAACCTCGCCGGCGGAGCGTGAGGCGGCGGGCCGGGGAAAGCTTTAATATCCGAAAGCAATCTTTTGGTCGACCGAGTGAAAGGTATGTTCGGCTTGAAGGGCGCGGACTGGGTCATCGTGGGCCTGCTCGCCGGCAGCTTCGTCAGCGACACGGACACTCTCCCGGACAGGATGCGGTCGCTGGCCAAGTCCGCGGAGCAGTGCGAACGGCTCAACGCGCAGGCTAGGGACGCCCTCGGAAGAGCGATGCGGGAACTGGAGCAGGCGCCGGGGCAGCTGGCCAGAGGTGCCCCCGAAGCGGGCGAGCCCGAGGGCTCTGACACTCTCTCCCTGGTCGACCTCGCCCACAGGCTTGGTCTAAAGACCGAAGGCAGGACAGCGGACGAAATCACCGACGAAATGGCCCAGATGGCCGTCAGCGCCGCCGGCGACAGATAAGCCCCCCAAAGAGTCGGTGGCTCTCAGCCGCAAGACAGACGCAAACTCATTTTTGCATACTCAACCGGGAGGTAAACGGGCGTCGTTCTTGCTAATTGAAGATCGGCTCGACGAGTGACACCTATCACTTAATCACCTTTATGTTATTGAAAACAATAGAATAAATGAATGAGAGCGAGGCTGGCCCACGGCCATTAGTGGTTTTCAAGTTTGCCCAAGCTGTAGCTTAGGCAAACACGAATTGTGCCTTCCTTGGTACTTTTGGTTTGTGCTTCAAGCTTCAAGAGATATCCTCTCGTGCCGTTACCCTTTGAGTCTTCAGGTGATATCTACGCAGCGAAGTATAGTTGCAAGTTAATTTCTACATATCAGGGTTCGTATTGTGCTTGAATCTTGAGGTGAAGGCTTACACAGCGCCTACTACGCATTAAACCATCCAACGCGCTTGAAGTACCAGACCATGATAAGTGCCGGAACTAGCATACCAATGAGGAGCACCAGTAAAGATGTGTAAGGACCAAAGAAATTCAATGGCCCCGTCACAAGTCCACCCGGAAGAGGGACGTTCATTCCATATATTGAGCTTATCAGTGTTGCTGGAATGGAGAGCGTGAAAAGAATCGTTAGGATACAAAGGACGCTGTTAGTCCTGTCACTGCTGATAATGAAGTCAGTGTCTTTGTATATCCCAACCATCTCTTTCATCTCTTTAACTGTGCCAAAGGCCCTTCCAATCTTATGATTGATATCGCTGAAGTAGATTGAAAGATTCTCTTCGCTGAACCTCTGCACCTTCGATGTGATTTCTGGCATGAACAATCTGAGCGCAGAGACGATTTGCCTCAGGATGGCGATCTGCCGGCGGACATGATTTATCGCGTTGGCAGACGATTTCTTCTCGTCGAATACTTTGACCCCAATGGCGTCGAGACCGCTCTGGACGCCATCGAAGATTAGGAACATGCTCTCAGCCAGTTCGTCGATTATTCGGTATGCAAGGTAGGCCGTTGATTTCATGAGCGCTTTTTGCTCTTGCTCATCTTCTTTGCTGGTTTGGAACAGTTCTGAGATAACTCCAAGTTTGTCCGGATGAAGTGTCACTAGATAATTCTTCCCGAGGAATATAGACACTTGATTGGAGCTTATGATCCCTTGACTGTCTTCGACCGGGAAGCATAACGCAATGAAAAGATACTCTTCATGCTCCTCGACCTTGGTCACTTGTCTGCTGGAAAGAGAGTCTTCC
>Ga0187881_10005240_pt1 | contig 10054 bp, 12 predicted proteins | sample June2016WEW_19_1_2_FD_133017 | JGI IMG/M metagenome (GOLD analysis project Ga0187881, IMG submission 133017) | Peatland microbial communities from SPRUCE experiment site at the Marcell Experimental Forest, Minnesota, USA - June2016WEW_19_100 | ecosystem: Environmental > Terrestrial > Soil >...
CGCTGAGCATTGAAGACGAAATCACGCAGATTGCAGCCGGGGTTCCCGCGGAAGCCTGGGAAAATTTGCCGGATGATCTGAACAGCCAACTCGATCACTACCTGTACGGCACGCCAAAACAATGAGGATCGTGTTCGCAGATACGCACTATTGGCTGGCGCTTGTGAATCCTCGCGACCAGTGGCACGAATTGCGAAGCAGGCAAATTTGTCACTCGGTCCGATCCTCCTGGTTACAACCGATGAGCGATTGACGCTGGCAAGGTCCTGACCAGATAGAGTGTTTCGACGTTTCTTCACCCTCCAAATTCCCGCTTGCGAAAAAAAGTAGGCCTGATTATTGCACAACATTTGGATGGCCATGAGTGCCAGTTTCCTGCAGCGCCGGAAAGTATAACGGATACAATCAGGGATTACTCTGAAACACTGGATGCAGATCTTAGATCGAAAAATCGGCCTCCGATTTTTAGTTTAAGCCCCTTCAGAGCGCATCTGACATGCGGTTCTGCAAGCGCTTTCAAGCAGTTGCCGTCGTCAGTCCCCGTCCCCGCGTCGGTAGAGCAGTTGAATTCCGTTCTGAAACAAGAAGGCAGTCAAGGTTGGGAACTAATTCAGATGACTCCAGGCGGAGAGGGAACCTATTTAATATTTAAATAATAGCTTTGGTGGCGCCTCAGCGCTTGCGGTCTCTAGCTCGGTTTCGAGTCCTTCGGCGGTCGACAAGGCAAACCCAGGCATTGTTGCCATTAGGTGTTCGTGTGCCCAAGTGGCTGAGCGGGGCGGCTAATCCGCCCTGGGAGTCCGGGGACGGACCACGCGAAATCATTGCTCAATCTGAGGATGCCTCCGTTATTGGAGAGTGAAAGGGGCCTTGGGTGAAGATTTCGTGCCACTTTATTATTTCTAAGCCTATCTCCTCATACGTGAAAGAGAATTACACCAGGTATGCAAGAACCTGAAATTCAGAAAAGGGCCTCAAAAAATGGCGCTATGCCCCGGTTTATGAAGACCGATGCAACACAAATTCAATTATTTCTAAAATGGGCCTGGTCGGACCCCATTTCGCAAGCGTTGCTGGCCGTTCCCCATCGGCGGTCACGCACGTTTGGCGTGAACTACAGGATCGGTTGACCGTCGACATGATATTCAAGCAGCAGGTCGAGGCATTGGCACGGATTCTGGGAGCAGAGACGCCAAAACTCTCGTGAGGCCGCCTGATGCGCATGGGTCTTGGCAGCTGCCATTGTGCCAGGGAGAAAGCGACAGATCACTGGTTTCGAAAAACTAACTTTTCCAGGCCTGACACCGGACCCGTAAAATAATATTTCGGAGAAACAATCCCATCCAACCACCTTGAACAACTTGTAGCGGAATGGTATGAATATCAAGGTTATTTTGTGCGCCGAAATATTTTCGTTGGAAAGCGGGCAAAAGGCGGTTATGAGTGTGAACTGGATATTGTCGCGTTTCATCCGCAGAATAAGCACCTTGTTCACATTGAACCATCTCTAGACGCTGATAGCTGGTCAATTAGGGAGACGTGTTATAAAAAGATATTTGAGGCTGGGAGGAAATATATACCTGGCCTATTTAAAGGGCTAGACATCCCTGCGGATATTGAGCAGTATGCCGTGTTGGTTTTTGCCAGCGGCGTCAATCACACCACGATTGGAGGAGGTAGGGTGGTAATTGTCGATACTCTTCTCAGAGATATATTTCATGAGCTGCGAGATAAACACCTCGCTTCTAATGCCATCCCCGAGCATTTGATAATACTTCGTAGCTTCCAATTCGCAACGGAATATCGTAAAGCAATTATGGATGTATGGACAAATCGCTCCATCTAAATAGAATTAGACTTCGGAAATCGGATTCGCGATGAATGATATTAACTTTGATCATAAAGCAATTGAAGCTCTTGTTGTAGGAAACCAAGACCTCGAACGGCTGGAATCCTTACTGGACCAATTCAATATATTTGAGGCTATTGGCGCAGTTCACGTAGAGATTCGACATTCCACATTCCTTTCATTTTTGCTTGACCCATCACAGAATCATGGATTGGGGGATATTTTTGTCAAACGATTATTGCAGAAAGCTCTGGCAAACGCGCTCCGGCAAACTCTACCAGTAACTCCGATAGATTTAGATATTTGGGATTTGGATGGGTTGATGGTGCAACGCGAATGGCAAAACATTGACATCTTTTTGACTGATGACCGAAATCGCCTGGCTGTAATCATTGAAAACAAAATAGACGGCAGTGAACATGGAGAGCAGCTCCAGCGCTACCGGAAAATTGTCAATCAACTTTACCCTAATTGGCATATCGTGGGGCTTTATCTCACGCCGGAAGGTGATCAACCAACCGATGATCTTTATCTACCTGTTGATTATTTATCTATCTGCGAAATCCTTGAACAGTTGGCCGAGACACGTTCTATCACTCTTGGCCCAGATATCCGCATTGCAATACTACACTACACTCAGATGTTAAGGAGGCATATTGTGAGCGAATCCGAAATTGCAGACCTCTGCCAGCAAATTTATCGAAAACATCAGCGCGCCCTTGACTTAATTTATGAATATCGCACCGATCAGCAAGCAGCAATCCAAGATATCCTGGTGAATTTAATTAGTGAGCAGCCGAAATTGGAACTTGACCATACTTCCAAATCTTATATTCGATTTGCTGTAAAAGAATGGGATGCTCCGATATTGCTTCAAGGGGAGGGTTGGACTCTCTCAAAGCGCATGCTTCTATTCGAATTTAAAAACTATGTGGATCGACTTGCGCTCCATTTTCTTATTGGGCCAGGACCAAATGATATACGGCAAAGAATCTTAGATATGGCTCATGCTCACACACCACTCCTTAGACCATCTCAGCATGCATTAGGCAAGAAATGGAATGCGATTTTCGTCCGACCGATTCTTTTGGCAAAGGATTATGAAGATACCACCGCTGAAGAAATAGAAGTAGAGATTCGCAAAAAATGGCTGCAATTCATAGAGCATGATCTTCCACAAATCACGTCCATTCTAAAATCAGAAAGTTGGATATGGGAAAAATGAGGAATGGTAGATAGCCCGTTATTATCATTAGTGATAAAAGAACCCAAGTGGCTTAATGTATTTGTGATTCCGCTTGGAACTCAACTTGAAAAAGGCCGGCATGGTATTTATCATGATATTGTCCGCGCTGCACGAACGATAAAACACCGTTTTGTTTGTTATGCCTGGGGGACTAAAGAGACAATCCGTTATTGTGGTTCTGTTGCCGGAAGCAGGATTCGGCCGGGGGAACCGGGGCTTGCAGCTTATTTCAACTATCCACGCCACGACCACGAAGGTTCCGCTGCAGCTCAAACCCAGGGCCGCGCTGATGCCGAGATTGCGAGTGGTGTCAGGTCTGGAATATTTAGTTTTTGGCTCCATGCACGCGCATGGCGAGCTGTTGTCTGCTATTATTCTTCGCTCAAGTGCAGCTTCCTCCGTGCGACCGGAAGAGAGATCGCAAGCGTTACTGGCCGTTCCCCATCGGCGGTCACTCACGTTTGGCGCGAACTACAGGGTCGGTTGTCCGTCGACATGACATTCAAGCAGCAGGTCGAGGCATTGGCACGGATTCTGCGAGCAGAGACGCCAAAACTCTCGTGAGGCCGCCTGATGCGCATGGGTCTTGGCAGCTGCCATTGTGCCCAGGAGGAACCGGCGGATCACTGGTTTCGAAAAACTAATTTTCCAGGCCTGACACCGGACCCGCTCCAGGTCACTCCGGCTTACCTGCACAGTGTCAGTCGGCTCGAAGCGCTTCTCTTTCTCGAATACCTGGCGGTTACGGTTCATGCTCTCGTCGAGCGCGAGCTCCGGAAAAAGATGAAAGACAACCATGTGAATGAAATCCCTGTGTATCCAGAGGCGCGTGAGTGCAGGGCGCCAACTGCGGAGCGGGTGTTCAATATCTTCGAGCACGTCCAGAGGCACGACCTGCTTGCGAACGGCCGCAGAATCCGGACCTTTCAGCCACAGCTGACAAAGCTCCAGCTCGAACTGCTCGAATTGCTCGGAGTTTCACTCTTAAGTTACACAGATTGCTGAGGATAGGCGCTGCGCAGAATAGGCAATTGCAGACGCGACATGCCGAAAAAGGGACGCAAGGCCCTTTTCCAGCCCGTCCATCGGAGTCATCCCCAAATTGAGCAACCAATTCGCGAGGTCCGACCCCAGCCCCGCTTTCCCTGGCGCGGGGGTCTCCTCCTCTGCGGGCATGGCGGCGCACAAAGGCTGTGCGTGACTCACAAAGGCGCGATGGCAGAGGCCGCCCGGCAGCGATTCGATCCGGACCTGGCCGAGCATAACGAGGCAGACGCCTTGTGGATTCCGGACTGCGTCTGAGCGCAAGCCATCAAGGGCACCGAATCGTTGCATGTGAATCCATATCAGCATTTGCTGTAGTGATTTTGGGTTGCATCCGATGAGCATCTACAGTAGTCTCTTTATTTGCCCAGCAAAGCTTGGTTTGCACATGTCTAGACCGATCCCGATAGTCCAAAATGTGACGTTCCAGCTCAGGTACAAGCCGGACTTGAGGTTTTTCAATCTGTTTTATGGAGCGGCGCAGAAGTTCCCGGAGTTTGCCCATTGGCAAACCGATCACCTAGGTATCACTCTAAAGGATTTTGACAACCGTTGCAGCCTTGCGATCAGGCACGACATGTTCGCATACAATCAGGATTCCAGCGACGCGGATCTGGAGGAGACAAGCATTCAAAAGATTATGGCGGAACTTCCGGCAAGTTTGGGGATTGAATCGTTTCTCAGGTTTGGTTATAGGAAGCAGTTCCTTGTACCTTTGCGGATGGCCTTCGACAATTTGGTGACAATTCTCCGGGTTAAACTTTTTTCGCAGAATGAAGATCTGCGGGTTGTATTACCTGAAACAATCGTGGACCTGATGTATCGAGTTGATTTTGCCGAGAGCGACGAACGATTTCACTTCACCGCAGGACCCGTGCGGAAGGATGAGATTCCTAAATGGATAACATTTAATCGTAATGATCATCTTAGGCCAGAAGTTGCGGATAAGGAATATCCTTCCTTGTTGAATGAGTACCCGGACATCGCCTTGTTTCTCGATATCGACATGTATCGCACTGGGAACCTTACCTCCCAGGAAGCGCGTGACTTTTATCCAATTGCGACGGCCCGCCTCGAAAAGTTATCCGGAGATTTCGTTCAATATTTATTTTCGCAGGATTAGAGCTTATGGTCATGCTTGCTGACATCACAGCTTTGGAACCGAACAAGCCTCCAGCTTATATAGAACAGAAAAGCTCTGAATATCATGATACAGACTTATTGCATCTGCGCTCGCACTATACTGGAAGGCCTATTCCCATTTTTAAGAGGAATATAGATCGCACAGAATCGCAACGTGATTCCAAGATTGAGGAACAATCCGAATCTGTGCGATCTTCAGAATCACCCATTATCGAACCTCCTGTCTCACAGATTCTTCGTCGGCACGTTGCCCAAGATATTCTTGCAGCACTCGGACAGATCCAAGCCCATGCTGGCCTGCCTTCTGCCGCTGTGTATGCGGAACAGATCTTCAGGTCGATCCGTCAACTCAGGGACTGTTTACCTTCGGATCCATTCACTGAGATCCTATTTGCTTTTTATGATGCTCTCGCTGCTGGGAATGCGTGGATGGAATATCAACCGAGTCAGTACGCAGAAGTATCAAAGATTCTCCAAAATCTGCTGGCGTTCCGGACTATCAGCCCTGACAGAGTTGAAAAAACGATTATGGCGTTTGAAGGCCTTGGTTTCGATACTACGCCATATCCTCTATCTGAGGACGTGGCCGAAGAGTAGGATTCCAATGGAGCGATTTCTCGACACGTCAGTCGCCCGTCCCCTTCTGGTTGCAAGCCGACCATACAAAAAGTTCTTGAAATCCTCGCTAGGTCTCAAACCGTGCTACACCTCTAAGTATGTGCGGATGGAGATAAGCCGAAGTTACTTGGTTAATGTGATTTCCTTTTACTTTATGTTACATTTACCAAGCATAGATTCCTACGACGATGCGATCCGGTTATGGAGCAATCGATATAAGACAAGCGAACTCAAAGCAGTGCTGCACCTCGTTGCTGAATTGGCCGCTTGTCATGGGCTAAAATCGACAACTAGAGACAAAGCCAAGTTCATAGAGATACTTGGCTCTTACATTAAGCGAATTGACATTAAGAATCGACGATCATTTGTTGATCCTAGCAATGACTCAACGCACTGCGCTCGTGCCAACATTATATTGAAAATCGATGCGGCGAGGCCCTCGGCTGGGATGAAGGATTTTTACGATCAGTTCATTGATGTAGAGAAATGCCGGAGCCAGTGCCGAATAGGCAATACGATTCTCGAACGGCACCGGTCGAGCGTTGAAGCTTACGTGCGTTACGCCGAAACACTTCCTCCAAACGAGGAGACCCGCGGCTTTCTGAAAGTATGCGAAAATCTGAAGGAAATCCTCCGGCGAGGCGCATCTGCCCTATCATGCAAGACCTGCGAGAAGATTGGAGACGCAGTCATTGCACTTGATGCTTCGCGAAACATGAATCTCGATCACATCGATCGATCCTTTGACCTTCTTTGCTGTTTAATTGGCCAATCCCATGTTCGGCATCCATCCGAATCGGCAGTAATGACCTCCGTGTAGGCGGAGCTCTCGTTGCTTCTGTTGATAGCGAGGCGATTATCACAATCAACCTGGCTGCCCGACTTTATTTCTGGCGCTGGGCTACCAAGGACACTGAAAAGCAAGAACGGGGCTCCTTCGAGAGCCCTTTTCTTTTTGTGGGATAAAAAGATGGGTGACGATTGGGAGCCGCTAAGTATCACTTGTGATCTATAAGCATTTCAGAACTCCTGACATGAGATTATAACGGAATTGTGCAGGCGCGTACCTGGAACCTTAGTTGCTGGTCCGACCCAGGGTACCGGCATTGGTGCTCAGTCAATTGCTGGCAGAGTCTCCGCAAGACCTGAGTGCGGTGGGGAGAGCTCAGCGGTTCCAGGCTGACCGTGACAGTATTCCCGTGGACGTCGAGATCCCCCGAGGTTTGAAGGATCTCCTGGATCAGCTGGCGGCCTTCCTGTTCGGTGCGGCTATAGTGGGGACGGATCGCATTAAGCAGCGCGGACTCGACGCGATAGGCGATGATCTTTACTGTGTCGCTGAGGACCTTTCGCTCTGTCTCGAGACGGAACCGTGAATCCGATGGAAGGTCACGAACTTTGATTCGGGTGGGAAGTGCGCTGCGCTTCTTTTTCAGGATCAGAATCTGTCGTTGCAGCCCGGCAATCTCCGAGCCGAGGATCTGGCGCATGGTATCCGGATCGGGGGTTGCTGCTCTGGCAGGCCGCTTGCGTCCGGAGGTCAGCAGCCCCAGTTTGCTGTGAACGTCGGACAGTTTCTTGCGCAGGGCACGAATCTCACTGGTTACCTTTGTTTTGGCAGGATTGGAGATTTCGCGCTGCAGATCTGCCGGCTCGAGATCGTAGCATATGTGGACACCCACTGAAGACGTCGGGAAAAGTGAGTGTCCACAAATCCTCGCTTGACAGGGATCCTATAGCGCAAATAGGGTGGAGGTGTGGTTGATCGGTTCCAATAGAACGGACCGCGGCCGATAAGCCGGCCCCCAGGCGGGTCCGGATCCCGTGGTCAATTTTCCTACGCAACTCTGACGCGAGCGGGCTGGCTCCAAAAAAAACCAGCTTCGGATTGGCGAAGCTCTGTTTCGATAAGGGCGAGCCAAATGAGCGAAGCCTATGCTGAATACTCCATTGAGTCTGAGCCGAAGCAATTTGTTCCGTCGCGAAGAACATGGTGAATGCGACGGAGAGCATCTTCTGCGTGACTGTGACCATGGTCTTCGCCTCGCTGACCATGGTCGGCGTCGGCGACACCATGGTATTCGTCTTGGACAAGATGATTTGCGAGGCGGAGACCATGGTATTCGTCACGGAAAAGATGATTGCCGCCTTTGACAAGATCATTTGCAAGGCGGAGACCATGGTGTTCGTGACGGAAAAGATGTTCTCCGCCTTGGACAAGATGGTCTGCGAGGCGGAGACCATGGTCTTCGTGACGGGGACCATGGTATTCGTCACGGAAAAGATCTTTTCGGGGCATAGCCAACCCATTGCTTATATTGCGGTTAGCGCGACGACCCATTTCTACCATGGTCTTTGTCACGGAAAAGATCTTTTCAACGCCGGAGACCATGGTCTCCGTTATCGAGGCAATCTTTTCCGTCGTGGAGACCATGGTTTCCACGACGAAGACCATTTTCTCCGACGTGGAGACCATGGTTTCCGAGACGGAGACCATCTTCTCCGTCACTGAGAACATCTTCTCTGCGCCGGACACCACTTTCTTCGGCACGGAAAACATCTTCTCTGTGCCGGACACCACTTTCTTCGCGACGGACACCATCTTTTCCGTTCCGCAGAAAACCGTCGGTGAGGCGCCGGCGGTGTTTTAGCCACTCAATCAAACACTGAAAGGAGATACGACTATGCAGCAGCACGTTCGAATTGCGGATGGTTTTAGAAGCCAGTCTGCAGAACAACTGGCAGCTACTGCCGGGGGCATTATCACCGGCCTGACCGGCAACCCTGCTTTCCCATCTCCTCCGGTCGAGCTCAAGATGGTGCAAGGGGCCGTCGACGAGCTCAAAGCGGCCTTGGCCGCGCAGGCGCATGGAGGGACTGCCGCAACGGCGGAGAAAAGAAACAAGCAGGAAGCCCTGATCACGCTTCTGCGCAAGCTCAAGCACTACGTCGAGGACAACTGCGGCAACGATGCCGCGATTCTTCTCTCCAGCGGCTTCCAGGCTGCGGTCGCCACTCGTATCCGTGCGCCGCTGGGAAATCCCTCGATCCTCAGCGTCGACAGGGGCAACAGCGGCAAGTTGGTCTTGAAGGTAACCCCCATCGCACGGGCAAAGTGCTACGAAGTGCGGTCCGCGGCCGGCGGCACCGGCAATGCTCCGGGGTCGTGGCAAAGCGCCGGGTTGTTCACCAATTCGCGGTCGATGACAGTCGCCGGACTCGCCCCGGGGACGACCTACTCGTTCCAGGTGCGGGCCGTCGGCGGGTCCACCCGCTACAGCGATTGGAGCAATCCGGTTTCCCGCATGTGCGCGTAGCTTCGGTGATGGCGAACACCAACAGGGCTGGAAGACCGGCCCTGTTGGTGTCGATGTTTCGGGATTGTGGCAACCAATGTGGACACCTACTGGAGGAGCCAGGAAAAGTGCGTGTCCAGTCTTGTCCGTCATACAGCGCATAGAACCGATATCCAGGCGATTCCTTCGCTTTTGTATGTAATGCCGTCTGGAGCTTCCGAACCGTTTCCGGAGGTTGTAGACTCACGTCAATCTCCTGTCTCTCGCCCCTTCTTGCATCGCTTTGAACTGAGGCCCCTTCCCTCTGCCGCCATTACCCGGCTTCACCGGTACTACGAGCCTCTCCGCCACCCCATGCGGCCCGGTCTGTCCCTCGCAGGCTTCCGGTTGAAAGTCACTCACCTTCACCGCATCGGGCTTCCCATGTTGCGCTCTATCTCCTCTTGTATGCATGCCGTCGCCATTACCCCGGCGGAACCTCCGGGTGCGTTCTCTCTCACTCCCGGCGGCGGCGGCCTTCCCTGAAATTCAGCCAGGTCGGCTTCCGCATTACCCTTTTCGAGGCCTGCTCAGCGTTTACTCACGTTACGGCCTGCATGCTCCCCGAGTCACCAAGGTGACCCTCTACACCGGAGGCTCCAGAGGTTTCATTTCTTCCGCCCCTGCTCCGATTGCTACCGGCTGGAGAGACAGTTGCCCGGTGGGACTCTCACCCACTGAAGTTAGGCGCCTTTCCATGGCGCACCGAATTAAGCGGGCTCAACCACTACCGGCTAAAGCCGGTAGGTTTCTTTTCGACTGAAAGTCGGGATTGCGGCTGAAGCCGCCCTAGGAATCCCCGGCTCAGAGCCGGCTCAA
>Ga0187881_10005241_pt1 | contig 10053 bp, 13 predicted proteins | sample June2016WEW_19_1_2_FD_133017 | JGI IMG/M metagenome (GOLD analysis project Ga0187881, IMG submission 133017) | Peatland microbial communities from SPRUCE experiment site at the Marcell Experimental Forest, Minnesota, USA - June2016WEW_19_100 | ecosystem: Environmental > Terrestrial > Soil >...
CTTAGCTGGTTTCTCTTCGCCGCCGAACCTCAATCCTTGTAACTAGTGCAGCACCCGCGACCACGTGGACGCTAGCGATTCTTAGAGCACCCTTTACCAATTCTGAGCCGTATTCATTTGTGTATGCATAGTGTTAATAGGATAGTTATGACACCTGTAAGCGTAGAAATGACAACCCTAAAGCGGAAAGTAGCCGAATTCGCCGAAATCTTAGAAATCAAAGCCTGGATTACCGGCATACAAATCAAACCAGCAACAAGCCTGTACTATACTAAGCATCTTTGGCAATTCTTAGACGGCGAAGCACCGAAAGCCTTCATTGACCGCGCCCTCAAGAACCCCCGGGAAGTCGGCATCGAAATCAAAGGCAGAATCGGCCTAATCGCGCAGAGAAGCCCCAGCGTCGCATTCCACACACGCGCGGCCGTGAAATCTTTCGTTGAATTCAACGATTTAGGCGTCCACATGAACGGCATGGTTAAAGTTCGCCGGAAATGGTCGAAACCTTACATAAGCTGGGCCGACGCCGAGAAGATCATCAGCAAATGCCGCCAACCCTACGAATCGGCTCTTCGTTTCATGCTCTGGGCTGGAATCGGAGCCGATGAACTACTGGAAATAAACGGAAGCCCCAAAATCCAGAAACAGATCGAGGAACAAGTCAAGAAAAACAAGGAGTACATTATCATCGACCTTGAGCCTAGAAAGCAGACTTTGACAAGGTATTTTACGGCGGTTCCAAAACAGTACCTACCCGAATTCCCAATCCTAACCTTAGATTACAAAATCAGGGGCAAGCAGCCTGTTACGAGGCAATCCTTGGAAGACCGTTTCCGACAGGCCGCGAAAAGCGTAGGCGTATATTCGGTAGGCATGGGACCACACACGCTAAGAAGCGTTTTCACAAGTCGATGCAATGAGGTAGGCGTTAAGGAAGCGGTTTGCGAATTCCTGAAAGGACACGGCGGCGGCGACCAGTACGGCTATGCCCGGGAAGTGTTGAACGAGGAATACGTGATTAAGGAGTTAAGGAAACTCACGAAAGCACCCGTAACCGAGAACGACCTGCGACGGAGGGACGAAACGATTGAACAGTTACGGCAGCAGATTACCGAAGCAACCGACATATCGACCTTAAAGAAACTCATTGAAGAAACGGTTCAGGACTTACAGAAGAAAAAGTAACCTTGCCCTCATACAAGACGTTTCCACGAGCCGCCGAAGCCATGCTACATGCACTTGAAGAAATGGGAGCGCCCGACCTGTTTTCCGACGGGACTGGCGAAATCTTCCAAAGAACGAGTGAACGGAAAATCGGTCGTTGGTTGCCGCGACGTGAAAAGGTAGCGCAGTTTGTTGATCCAATCCTTAACGAAGTTGGAAAAGACCCGGACGCGCGTAAGTTGGCTAGAGGATTCATTTTTGAAACCGTCAAGTACATGCGGAAAGAACCGACAAACAGGGATATCCTCAAAGCCTACGCTGGTGCGCTCTACTGGCTAAGACATATCGAAACTAGCGGATTCAGTAAGAACACGCTGATTAAGTGGAACAACCTGCTCGGAGAGTATGAAGAGCGGACCTTAGGCATGCCTTAGCCGGTTTATATACTGTAGAAAAGTCAAAAATTCACACGTAACCGCCCCTCTATTGTGAGGGCGAAAGCCTACCTTTTGCCGTCCGCGGCCCTCAGAAGCAAAAGCAAATGAAAATCAGCATCGCTTACGCGACTTTCTCGACAAACAATACTATTTAGCGCAAGCTCTGCCGGAGTTAACAGAAATGTCCAGATTCAACGAGTCAACCATCCCAGACCCAGCCACATCTACCTGGCAAACCACGCAGCTCGAAGTTAGGGCACGTGGCCCCCGTGAAGTTCTACTGAAACTCGCAGACGCCCTAAAACTGGCTGGTCTAACACCAACAGGCCTAGCCCCAGAACACGACAACGAATCCGTCTATCGCCTGTACTTGATTGGTCCCGCGGACCGAATTGACTTCTCGCGCCTCGGAGGTATGAAACGTGGGTTATCAGATAAACAATGACAAAGACCTCAAAAAAGTTCTACGACTATTGGAGCAGAAACACCTCGTAAGCCTAACCGACTTGGGCAAACGCTTAGTGGAGACGATTGAAGACGACTAAATGCCCAGCGTGTGGCGCAGTTCTGGAAGTCTCAATCGTTCTAGGAACCGACTATACTAAGACAAAACAAATTCTCGAAAGTAAGGCAAGTGGCGCAGAACTAACGAACCAACAACTCGATTCGCTGAAGTGGAAGCAATCGACGAAACGGGAAGCACTATCCACTATCTTAGTAAACGAATCCGTCTTGGGCGTTCCAATCGCCCGCTTGCTATACGACCGCTTGAAAGCGTCGGCTAGTTTTAGCTGGAAACTTGAGCAAACGACTTACAAGTTGTCAACGTTCGAGGGCAAAGAGTTTTTGCAACGTTGGCAGCCGCTGAAGTAACAACATGCTGCCGTTGCGGTTTCCACATTCAACTGCCTGGCCTTGAGCAGCATCGCAAAGTCTGCCGTCCAATCGCCGAACATCATCAATACTTCACAGATTCACAAGGCTTAGCATGCCGGCTAAACTGCATGACCGATGAAATCGAATACGGCTGTGAACATCCCATTTACCAGGGCATCATTCGCAACGTGTGGGAAAAAGAATCCGTCTGGCATAGGGACACTGAGGCTTTGCGTTGCGAATTCTTCAATCGTAAACTGGAATTGCGTGAATCAATGAAAATTCAAGTGATCTTACAATGGGCGAATCAGAAGGCGAAACAGCACAGTTAATGGAAGCTCTCGAAGCTGGCAAAGTCGGACTTTACGTTAACGAGAAAATGGAAACTGGGAAAGTCGCGGTTCAACTCCGCGCCATGTTCACCCTAGCCACAACAGACGACAGCCATCAAATATACTCCTACAAGGACGGTGTATATCACCCGAACGCGGAAGCCGTCCTAGCTAAGGCCATTGAAGACGCATATGATAAAGTCGGATTAGATGAACAACCAACAAAACATTTCATAAGCGAAGTTCTCGGCCACCTCGAAAGGGGCAGCTACGTTAATCGCACCGAATTCGACAAAGAGCAGAACATCATCAACCTGAAAAACGGCCTATTCGATATGGCAACCGGCGAACTGAAGGCCCACACATCCACATATCTTTCCAGAAAACAGTTACCCGTAGCCTACGATCCGAACGCCCAATGTCCGCTGATTCTTGACTTCCTAAAGAAGGTTCAACCAGATGAAGAAGACCGGAAAGCCGTGATAGAGCAAGCCAGCGTACCCCTACTGAAAAGCAACTTCCTACAGAAAGCATTCATGTATGTTGGTCGAGGCCGAAACGGCAAAAGCGTCTGGTTCAAAATCCTAAACAGCCTCTACGGTACAGAGAACGTTGCGCATAACTCAATCCATAATTTACAGTGGAACCGATTCGCTCCCGCAACATTAGACGGCAAATACGCAAACATCCACGATGATATCTCAGCCCAAGAAATCCGGCACACAGGCATAATCAAACAACTAATTGCAGGCGACCCAATAGACGTTGAACATAAAGGCCGCCCGTTCTTCACAATGCGCGACCCACACCCGATCATGTATTTCTCAGCCAACCAACTTCCCGAAGTTGAAGACTTATCCATCGCATGGATGCGCCGCTGGGAATACGTTGATTGGAACCAAGAATTCAAGGTAGACGATACAGAGGCAGCCGCCGACAGGCAACTAGCTGAAAAACTCACAACACCACAAGAACTTCAAGGCCTACTGTTAACTTTGATACGAGCTGCTAGAAAGATTCAGCAAGACCAGAGACTTACCCGAGAACGCACCGTCGATGAAGTCCGCGAAGAATGGATCAAACGAAGCGACGTAACTCTAGCATTCTTCCAGGCAACAATAGAATCAGACTCCGAAGGATTCATACCTAAAACTGAACTCCTAGGCCACTACATGGAATACTGCAAAGCCCGAGACTACTCACCTAAAGGCACGCAAACGCTTTGGAAGAAACTACGAGACAACTACCCGGTACGCGACTACAAAGCCACAATCAGCGATGAACGAATCCCCTGCTGGAAAGGAATCAAACTCTACAATCCCCAAACAACCCTACCCTAACCGCGTCCGAATGTCCAGCATGTCCAAGACAAGTATACCTACCAAAGTACACCACAATAAGCTAGGTATAAAACGCCTAGACATCCTAGACAAACGGACACAAACGGTCATTCTTGTGGGTTCGGTGTTGTCGTGTCGCATGTGGGTACACATGGGTCCACTTTATTGGACCTTTTCAAAGTTAGCGTTGTAACTATCCTAATGGTGAATGAAATATGACTGAAAGGGAAGGGAAACGGAGCGAAACCGGCCAATACGCGCCTGAGAACACGCCTTGGCCTGAAACCATTGATCTAAACCTGGCTGATGCGGAACAAATCTTAGCGTATCAGGCGAAATTAATCGTTCTCGTTCACACCGGCGCTATTCCGGCGCGGAGAGCGGGCAGTTTGAATAATGCGCTTGCAATCAGGCTGAGATATTTCTTGGATGCGAAGCGAGTCGCCCAATTAGAGAAGCAAGTCCAGCAAATCATAGCGTTATTGCCGCCTGAAATCAAAGCGAAAGTGGAGGCTGACCTGAAGAATGAAGCCTAACGTTCTAGATAGTCTCAGGAAACGGCTTCAGGAATTCAATCAGGCCAGTTCTCAAGCGGTAAGCCTTGCCGATCCGGTTGTGTGGCTTCAGAAGAATATTGGTTTTGAAGCGTGGCGGTATGAAGCGGATATAATCAAGAATCATGCGTTACGGTTAAGAGTAGTTAGAAAGAGCAGACAGATTGGAATCTCGACCACTATTGCCTATGAATCCCTTTGGAAAGCCTGCACGATGCCCGGTCGACTGATTCTCATTGTTTCGCCTTCCGACCGTCAATCGAAGATTATTATGGATAAGATTCAGGATGCGGTTGGGAAGAATCCAGGGTTACGTGGCCTTGTGGTTCGGCAGAATCTTAGCGAATTAGTGTTATCGAACGGTTCCCAAATTATCAGTCTGCCAAATAACCCAGCTAGAATTAGGGGGTATGCGGCGAATGATGTTATTCTCGATGAAGCAGCCCACTTTGAGCGTGCATCGGCCGTCATGCCTGTTGTCAGCCCTATGATTGCCGCGACGGGTGGGACGTTAACGATTATTTCGACGCCTTTCACTAAGAAGAATCTGTTTTGGAACTGGTACAAAGACGCTGTGGATAATCAGGCGTCGGATTCTACGGTGAAAGCGTTCGACCTGTTTCCGTCCACGATTAGCCCTCTCATATCGGAAGACGAATTGATGCGGCGGAAGCGCGGCATGTATGACGGTGAATTCCGCCAGGAGTTTCTCGGGGAATTTGTTGAGGAATTAGATTCGTGGCTTACGATGGCTTTGCTTCAGACCTGCGTGAACCCTAACTTGAATGTTGAATCTGATTTCACGTATGATGCCAAATATATTTACGTCCTCGGCGTGGATTTCGCGAAGAAACGGGACCAGACCGTTGTGGTTGTGGTTCGGGTGGACGCGGAGAAGCGGCTTATGCGGGTGGTTCACGTTTGGGCCCCGCCCCCGGGCAGCCTAGATTATAGCGCGCAGATCGCGTATATTCGTAGGATAGCGGAAGTTTTCCATGTTTCCTACGCGTTGGGGGATCAGACTGGGGTTGGGGAGTCGGTTATTGAGTCGTTTCATGCGGCCGTTCCAACTGGGGAAGGTTTGATTTTCACGGTTGCGTCGAAGTTGGATATGGCTGGTGGTTTGAAGATGGTGCTTGAACAGAAACGGTTGGAGCTGCCTGACCATACGACGATGCTTATGCAACTGAATTCGTTGAGTTACGAGGTTCGAGGCGACCGACTCATCTTCAATACGGACGAGCGCGAGCATGACGATTTTTGCTGGGCGCTCATGTTGGCGGTGAAGGCGGCGAACCGGTTTATTGCGTCAAATGAAGACCCAGGCAAGAATTCGGTTATCTTCGTTACTGAAGGCCACAGCAGCGCAGGTGAATATTCTGATGCGGAATTGAGTTCGCTTGCAATTACGGGGCCGATTCCCGCGGGTGACGCGTTAAGGCAGTTGATGAATGAATGAGCATCTTCTTTTCTCAAGGCAACGTAAATCGGGAGACTGGCGAGAAAGCGGTTCATACGATGTATCCGGAGGACTGGGATGATCCTCACGCCTATTGTCCTTGGTGTCTCAAACTTGCGCGGCAATACGATGTTTCCTACGCTCATTGTGTCTTACAATATCATGGCCGAACCGTTGACGAACCAGCAGGCGAAAGCATCTTCGTGGTTTTCTCGAATCAAGCCGTTGAACTAGCCCATACGGTCGCAGATTCGATTAGGCAGATTGCCGACTTGAACCGGTTGAAAGCCGCAGTTAGGAAGGATCGGAAATGAAGAAACTTTTGGAGGACATTCTGCCGCATCCGTGTCCTGAATGTGGAGGCCGCCTTATCCTCACGAAATGGGTTCCCGAAACGGAAGCTGAAAGGAAACCCGTGATTCAAGTTCAATGCGACCGCTGCCACAAGTTCATAGCAGGTCAAGAGGAAGCGTTCAGGTGATCTCCGAAAGATGAAGGTTTGTCCGCGCTGTGGTAGCCGGTCCTATCGTCCCGTTATCAGTCGGGGAGGATATAGCGCCGTCAAATGTGGTAAATGTTCGCAAAAATTCGATTTGGTGAAAGCGCCTGAAGTGCCGGACCGGAAATCCGGCAACCCGCACGGAAAGAGTAAAGGCTTCCTGGATTTGTGGGGTCTAAAGAAATGAACCGAAAATCTGAACCGAAATCTGAACCTGAAAACACGCCTTGCCCGGAATGCGGGGCGAATGAAATTTGGGAGTTGACCTTTGAGGAACTGGGCGACGACCTCATTGAGGCAAAATGGACCTGTCCAAAATGCGGTTACGTCATCCAAACGGAAAAACGTCGAAAGGCAAACCCGACATACATCCGGTGAAGGGCATGACTGACAAGTTCACGGCTTTCCTTCGACAAATAGGCTACTCAATGCGGCAGGAATCATTAATGAAATTCGCTGCAAGTCACCCACGCACTAAACATGAATTGCTTCTTGAGGCTAGGGGTATTTGGCCTCGAGTTACTGATCGCGCCAACAAACGGTTAATCGGTCAACTCATCAGCCTCAAACTACTTGCGCCGTGCGGCACTCGACCGTCTAAGGCCGGATCGCCTCGAATGGTTCCCCGGTATGTTCTAAGTGACCGTGGGGCGTCGGTATTACGGGAATTATAGGGTAACGGTGAACGGGAGTATACCCTACTCGGCTTTTATTCGGTTCAGATAATCTTACGGCTGAGGAAGAGTCTAGTGTACAAGCGCAAAAATTTTCTTTTCATATTCACTCGGAGCGCGGCCTCCGCCAATTCAGCCGTTCTTCCTCACAAAATTAAGGGATAAGACACAATGAAAATTCGAAATCCGTTCCGACGCAGCAGAATAGTCGCCGGAGAGAATCCTTTCAGAAACAAAACAAGCCTAGGAAAATTCTTAGGTCAACTCGCGGCCGGAGTAATCGAGGGCAGAATCAGCGAACGGGAGGCTGAGGTCAGTCAGAAATTAGTGACCGACTTTCTGAGATTGCTAGCGGTCCAAGATTTCGCGTTCGAGCTTGACGCAGTTACTTCACCGCGACCAGATCGCAAGGAATTATCCTACGCGACTTAGCGGGGGGTGAAATTGAAAATGGTAAGTGAAGACGAAGATATGGACGAAGACTCGTTCTCAGAAGTTGCAAGAAACTACGGCAAACTAGTTGGTTTCATGTTGAAATCGAAACAGTTTGGTCGAAAGTACAGTGACCTGCAAGCGGAACTTCGTGAGACAATCAGAGCAGCACTTGGCGAGGACGAAGACGAAGGCGGAGATGGCGCAGTAGGCCCGCGTTCCAAGACTAGAAGTCCTCCGCTAGAGCCCCAACCAGGCAGAGCCCACGGCGCACAACTCGGTCTAACGCAAGCAGGGAAAATACTCTTCGAGGCAGGAACCGGAGCGGTCCTAAAGGATGTTAAGAAACGTTTCAACATGCCCCAGTAACTTCAGAGTTACAGAAAACATCTTGGAGGTGAAAATTGAATGAGTGTCATAACCCTACCGGTGAGCGAACCGCTTGACATGAAATCCATCGGTTTCATTCCGCGCCTTGACGAGGACCAATTCAGGCCGCGAAAGAAACTCACGGAACTAGTCGTGGTTCATGAAGACGGCTCGCCGCGTCAAGTCGAATTCATCGAAACGCTCGGGAAACCCCTAGAAGCGATAGCGAAAGAGGTCAAAATGTGGGAAGCGAAAGGCCTCTACAAAGACTCACAGGACGCCTTCAAAATCAAGATGATTGAACAACGCCTAAAGCCTCAAGCCTTCATAACCCGCGTGAAAGGCGACAAGGAAATTGAGGAACTAATGCTCTACATCAACGGCGAACAGCGAGATACAGGGCAAGGCATCGTAAACGTTGCTCCAAGCCACCCGAGAACTTGGTGTGTGGGCAACTGCGATCCGCTTAGAGGCATTGAAATTAACAATGACTTCGACGTGGTCAAGAAGGAATTCGAGGGCAGCGGCAAATTCAGCAAACTCAGCGAATGTACTTGGCCGGAAATGAAGGCAATGCGTTAAGGTGATGCGGCGTTTTTTAGCCGCTGATTCTTTCTTTTTCTACTGTCTATTCACGTAAAGGATTAAGACTATAAACACCAAGTCTGCGCCTTCAATTAGAAGCATGACGCCGAGAATTGCGGCTTGAAGCTGGGTCATTTCGACCCGCTAATTCCACGAAGAAGTTGACGCCTACGAAAATCTGGAATGCGACTATTGCACGTCTTACAATGGGTCAAGTCCTGATTGGGCTGGATGGTTCTACGGCCACACGTACACAGCCTCATCCGCTCGGTCGGATGCTGTTCCGCAACAAACTGTGTTTGAATGACGTTTGCGACCGGAGAATCCGGGCCTAACAGTCTGGTGAGAACGAGGTTGAGGGACCGGCAGGAATCGCACATTACGCGGTCACGATCCGCTTCGCGATTTCACCGGCGCATTTCTTGCAAAGCCACTTGTCGAGGGATTCGTGGTAACTGAGTGCTACGCCGATTGCGCTGCAAGCTTCGCATTCGACGGCTTTGTGAATCGCCATTTTGCGGTCAGTCATTAACCACACTTACCTAGTCAGGTATAGTTTGGCTAGGTAATAAAGCTACTTTAATAGCCTATGCTTAGGTAAGTATAACCCATGAATCCCAGAGTGAAGTTCGAGGTAGAAGGCTACGAATGCGCTAGGTGCGGCCACAAATGGATTCCACGTTCAACCGCCCCACCTACGATCTGCCCCAAATGTAAGTCGCCTTACTGGGATCGGCCTCGGAAGAAAAAAGAGAAATAACTGAGGTAACGTAACTTGTCTTCATGGTCACACCCGAGTTACAAAAGAAATTCGACGAGATCAACGAGTTCGTTAGGAAGCGGGTTGAACAAGAAGGTCTCGCGAACAAAGTAATTGTCCCTAGAATTGTAGCACTAATTCCGGATGGTGAGGTGGGGGCCGTTTTCAGTAGCTTTGGAAATAGCACAGACCTGACACCGGATGAGCGAATCAGGTACGGTCAAATCTTAGTTGAACTAAATGACCGCGTGCAGCTTCTGCTGAAGCGCTACAATATTCGAGACCTTCATGACTCGGAGGACACGGCGATGCCTAGATGAGGGGTAGCTGAAACTAAAACGGCCCATTTCTTGACGTTTTGCATAATAACTATTGTACTATAAACTTAATTATTTGTGTGACTCTATGAGTTCCAGCCAATTTCCGTCGGGGTCTTTGATGAATGCGATTTTGCTGGAGGAGCCCTGGAGTGAGAATGGCTCCATGGCGATTGTTACTCCGTGACCTCTCAAGTCTTGGATGGTTGAACCTATGTTGCTGACTCCGAATGCTATGTGGTCGAAGTTGTCGCC
>Ga0187881_10005256_pt1 | contig 10036 bp, 3 predicted proteins | sample June2016WEW_19_1_2_FD_133017 | JGI IMG/M metagenome (GOLD analysis project Ga0187881, IMG submission 133017) | Peatland microbial communities from SPRUCE experiment site at the Marcell Experimental Forest, Minnesota, USA - June2016WEW_19_100 | ecosystem: Environmental > Terrestrial > Soil >...
CCGTTAAAAATCAACAACTTACGGGCGACAGAAAACCGCAAAATGCCCAGATTTAGGGTTTTTCGACAGCCTCGCTATCTTCCTTCAAATTTTGGAAGCCCAAAAAGTTTTTGATATCCCATACATATATAGAATCGGGATGCATGACTTCTTTCGGTAATCTTCAACCCTGGGAAAGTACTCTACTTGAAGAGTAGGTGTAATCGTTAGATTGCCTGTAATCTGAAAATGTCCGTCCAAACAAATCCCCTCTGATCAAATTTCTATAATTTTTCCACCGGCCGGAAGGTCGCTTTCCTGGTAGCCAAAATCGGCAAGCATCCGGTGGGTTACTTCCATATTTACCTCCCAGCCCATTTTCTCTTTGCGGAACCTGGTCGCCAAAATGTAATCCACCACGGGTGAAAAAACTCCTATCGCTAAAAAATTGGGCTGACTTCTGGGATAACCGCCGGGCCCACCCTCGCTGGCCCAGAGGGCATCTACGATGCAAAGCTGCTGGCGCGGATACAGCACCTGACCCGTTCGTTTGTCCATCGGCCCTAAAATTTCAGGGGTTCGGTTAAGAGCCATAAGATAATCGGTAGCTCCCTCTCGATGTCCCGGGGATGGATCAAAGGTTCCAAAGTGATTTTTCATAGTCATGGTGAACCCGCCGAATTTATCGCTGTGTCCTTTGCACATGGCAATATTAATCAGGATATCCACTGATCCATCAACCAGATACTGAAGGCATTTTGCTTTGTTCCCCTTTTTCCTCCATGGCTCCGGTACCTCGGTTAGAGTTGTTACCCCTCCCCATTGCTCTTCGATTTGCACTCCTTCAGGAAGGCCAGCAAAAGGAGTATTCCTGCCCAGGGAGCCTCCATGTACGGCATCGTAGATGTGGATATTGGCTGGGTTTACGCCAAAGAGACCGGTTAACGTATGGCATATTTTAGCCATCACGGCGCTGCGGGTATGTTGGAGGGCAATGTTATTCGTTTTAATCGCCACCACGGTTTCGGACCATGGCTTGCGGGCAGGCTTTACGAAAATCGTCCGCCACGCCTCCTCGGGATTCCGCGCCTCTGCCAGGGCGCAGGCGAGTTTATCCAGGCTTTCCCCCACCACTTCGGGAATAACCAGCTTTTCCTGCCGGGCCCAGGAAGTGACCGGTTCATTGGACCGGATCATTTTTTTATCCGTTATCCCCACGACCCGCAAATTGTTCACGTTGGGATGAACGGCGGACTTCTTCTCCCAAACCGCCCGAGCCTTAGGAACGAAGATCATCGGGGCTACCGCCAGTGCGGCGCCGGTGAACATGGTCTGTTTTATGAAATGCCTTCTGGAAACTCTACCCATCCTCGATTCCTTTCCGATCCTATGCGATCTCCTCGTTCACTCGCTCCAGTTGCCATTAATTTTTTTCGATCATCTCCGAATTGGTTGAGGGGCAAAGGGCTGTATATCCTAAATGTCGGGTGATTTCAGGGGCCCAGAAGGAAAGCCATATTGCTTGCAATCATGAGGCACACATCTCTCCTTCGCCGTGGCGGGGGTGTTCTCTTATCCCCTGAACTTTCCTTTTCCTGCCCCCGCTTCGCCTTGCGTAAGGCAAGCAAGGCGTTTATGGAAAGCGGATATCCCGCCGATGCTTGCGGCGCAATCTGCCTTTCCTTCCGGGCCCTGGTCAGGTCTTCATAAAATAATTAGATCAATTAATTTGGAGATGATCCATCTTTTTATTATACTTGCTTGGCCTTATCTTTTCATCCCTGGCTCTGTATGGCGATGAATGCCTCGCTGAATCTTATCTATTGAAATATTTCCATGATCCTTTAAAATTCAGCTTAGCACCTTGAACTCTTGACGATCCGGAAAAAGGAGAGATCATGAAAAGATTGCTAATCGGATTCATCTTGATTCTTTCATTTTCTATCAACCCAACCCTTTATGGAGAAGAAGGGCCGCAGGTGGAGAAGTTCACGCCCCAGGGAACCGTGAAGGGCACCCGCCAGGTGAGGGCCCAATTTTCAGACCAGATGGTACCCTTCGGCGATCCCCGCGGCCTCATCGAACCCTTCGATATCCAGTGCCCCGAAAAGGGGGTGGCTCGATGGGCGGATGGGAAAAACTGGGTTTATGATTTTGAAAGCGACCTCCCCGCCGGAATACGCTGCCAATTCACCTTGAAACCCGGGTTGAAGACCCTTGCCGGTAAAGAGATGATCGGGGGTAAGACTTTCTCTTTTTCCACCGGTGGACCGGCGATCAAAGCATCCATCCCTGTGCAAGGGGCCGAAAGCATCGACGAGGAACAGATATTCATATTGACCGTGGATGCGGACCCAATCCGAGAATCGGTGCTGCAAAATGTCTTTTTCTCCGTCGAAGGAGTACAGGACCGGGTCGGGGTCAGACTGATCGAGGGAAAAGACCGGGAGCGGACTTTGGAGTCCAGGAAAAGAAGGTCCATGTACAGGGAGGAAGAAACTCCCGAATTTCCCGCCCTCCTGATCCAGAGCAAGCTGCGATTTCCGAACGAGACCAAAGTCAGTCTCGTCTGGGGTAGAGGAGTCGTGTCCAAGACCGGAGTGCCGACGGACCAGGACCAGGTTCTTCCTTTCAAAACACGAAAAGCTTTTTCCGCTGCCTTTCGTTGCGAGAGAGAGAACCCGAGGGCTGGATGTCTCCCCATAACCCCCATGAGACTTGATTTTTCCGCGCCAGTTCCCAAGGAGGCAGCCAAAGAAGTCGTACTGAAAGGTCCTGAGGGAAGAGAATGGAAGCCTGAATTCAAGGGAGATGAAAGAAATTATATTTATGACCTTACTTTTCAAGGTCCCTTCCCGGAGAATTCGAATTTTCAGATCCACCTTCCCCCCGGTCTCAAAGACGACTCCGGCAGGTCTCTGGTAAATGCCGATAACTTCCCCCTTTCGACGCGCACGGAAGGATACCCTCCCCTGGCCAAATTCTCCTCGCGGTTCGGCATCCTGGAGCTGAAGGCCGATCCCGTGCTTCCGGTCACCCTGAGGAACCTGGAACCCCGGGTGAAATCAAGAATGGTCAAGGTTGATAAAGAGGAAGGGATCTTTGGCCGGGTGATGGGAAAGATCTTCAACCTCCCACCTGAAAAGGGAGGGGACGTCCAGGCCTGGCTCAGGAGAGTCGCTTCTGCTTCACGAGAAAACTCCATCCTGAGCCAGGAGCCGGGAGTCACCGACTTCCAAATCCCCAAGCCGCAAGGCGCGCGGGCCTTTGAGGTTGTCGGGATTCCCCTGAAGAAGCCCGGGCTCTATATCGTAGAGTTGGAAAGCTCCGTCCTGGGAGCTGCCCTGCTCAACCCACCCAAGCCCATGTTTGTGCCAACGGCAGTGCTGGTGACCAACCTTTCCGTCCATTTCAAGTGGGGACGGGAATCTTCCCTGGTCTGGGTGACGACTCTGGATACGGGAGAGCCGGTGAAAGAAGCCCGGGTCACCGTGAGAGACTGCCGGGAAAGCATTTTATGGGAGGGGAAGACCGATGCCCAGGGGATATTGCGCATTAATGTACCTTTGCCCTCGGGGAAAAACCTTCCTCGCTGCGATCATCCCGTCGATGATTACGATTATTCCCAGACGCGAGCCCTTTATCTTAGCCATGGCCTTTTGATCATGGCTCAAACTCCCGACGATATGTCCTTTGTCCACTCCAGTTGGAACCAGGGAATTGAACCCTGGAGGTTCCAGCTTCCCTATGAAGATTATCGGGGGCCGCTCATTGCCCATACCGTTTTTGATCGTACCCTGTTCCGGGCCGGGCAGGCCGCACATATGAAGCACATCCTCCGCGAACATATCACGAAGGGGTTCTCCCTGGTTCCTCCAGTGCGCAGGCCCGATGTGGTCTCCATTCAACATTATGGCAGCGAGCAGAAATACGAATTTCCCTTGAAATGGGATGAAAACGGAATCGCGGAGACGACCTGGTCCATTCCCAAAGAAGCCAAGCTGGGGACCTACGGAGTCGTTTTAATCAAGAAAACGGGAACTGGCGAGCGAGGGGAATGGACTTCCGGCGAATTCCGGGTGGAGGAGTTCCGCGTTCCCCTCCTCCGGGCAACCATCCAGCCGCCGGCAGACCTCCTGGTCAAAGCCAGGGAAGTCCCGCTGGATCTAAACGTTCAATATCTTGCCGGAGGAGGGGCAGGCCTGCTCCCCGTCAAATTGCGCAGCGAGGTCAGGCCAAAGGCTATCCCCTCTTTTGAAGGATTCGACCAATTCGCCTTCAGCAATGGCCGGGTAAGGGAAAGGGTCGTGCGCAGGGGCGGAGATCTCGAGGAGGGGGAAGAGATAGGGGCCGAGGAACCGGCCGACGAATCTAAAGGTGTGAAGCTTCCCACCCTCGAACTGGCTTTGGATCGCTCCGGTTCCGCCCGGACAACCCTGAAGAATTTACCCGAGGTGGAAACCCCCAAAGAGATACTGACCGAAATGGAGTTCAAAGATCCCAACGGGGAAATCCAGACCGTCTCCACGAAGATTCCTCTGTGGTCCTCCCAATACCTGATCGGGGTTAAACCGGATTCATGGGCGGCCTCCCCGGAAACCGTAAAATTCCACGTAGCCGTGCTGGACCTCTCCGGCAAACCGGTTGAGGGGGCCCCGGTAAAGGCCGACCTCTTTCAACGAAAGACTCTTACCCACCGCAAGCGCCTGGTAGGGGGATTCTATGCCTACGAACATGTAGAGGAAACGAGAAGGATAGGCCCTTTATGCGAGGGGAAGACAGACTCCCGGGGCCTGCTGGTCTGTGAAGGCCGCTCTCCCGTATCCGGGAATGTGATCATTCAGGTGGAGAGCCTGGACAACGCCGGGCGCAAGGAGGTAGCCCAGGCAGATGTTTGGGTGGCCGAAAAAGAAGACTGGTGGTTTGCCGTGGAAGATCACGATCGGATCGATCTTCTCCCGGAGAAAAAGCGGTACGAGCCGGGGGAGACCGCCATCTTTCAGGTGCGGATGCCATTCCGGGAGGCCACCGCCCTCATCTCCGTTGAACGGGAAGGGATGATAGAGGCGTGGGTCCAGAAAATATCCGGGAAGAAGCCAGCCATTGAAGTACCCATCAAGGGTTCCTATGCCCCCAATGTCTTCGTCTCCGTCCTTCCGGTGCGGGGTCGCGTGGGTGATACAAAACCCACCGCCCTGGTTGACCTCGGTAGGCCCGCATATAAACTCGGGATTGCAGAAATCAACGTGGGGTGGAAAGAGCATGAACTGAAAGTGAACGTCTCCACGGATCGCAAGATTTATAAAGTCCGCCAGCAGGCCAGAGTCAAGATTGGGGTTCGGACCTGGGATGGCAAAATTCCTCCACCGGGAAGTGAAGTGGCGGTGGCTGCCGTGGATGAAGGGCTCCTGGAGCTCATGCCCAATCGGAGCTGGAAGATCCTCCCGGCCATGATGGGGCGGAGGGGGTATGGAGTTCAGACGGCGACGGCCCAGGGGCAGGTCATCGGCAAACGCCATTTTGGTTTGAAGGCGCTGCCTCAAGGCGGAGGAGGAGGCAAGCAGACGACTCGGGAGCTATTCGATACTCTCCTTCTGTGGAAAGCCCGTCTGCCCCTGGACGCGAACGGGGAAGCTTCCATAGAGATTCCCCTGAACGACTCCATAACCAGTTTCCAGATTGTGGCCGTCGCGACTGGAGGGGTCAACCTCTTCGGCACGGGGTCCGCATCGATCCAATCGACCCAGGATCTGATGGTTTTATCCGGCCTTCCCCCTCTGGTGCGGGAAGGAGATCGCTTCCAGGCGGAGTTTACTCTCCGCAATACGACCAACCGGAATATGGAGGTTCATGTATCGGCCAAAGTCGGGCGATTGGTCAAATCCTTACCGCCCGTGTCCGTATCTTTAACCCCGGGGGAAGCCAGAGAGATGGGGTGGGAGGTCACCGTTCCTTTCGGCGTGGAAATGCTCCCCTGGGAGGTGGAAGCGGCGGAAAAGGGCTCTTTAGAAAAGGACCGGATCAAGATCGGCCAGCGAGTCGCATCGGCCGTTCCGGTCAGAACTTTTCAAGCCACCCTCGCCCAGGTGGAAAAGGATTTCCAGGTCTCCGTCGAAAGGCCCTCCGATGCCCTCCCGGGCCGTGGAGGCGTCAGGGTGGTCTCCCGACCCAAGCTTGCGGACAGCCAAACGGGAGTCACCGATTACATGAAGAAGTACCCCTACGGATGCCTGGAGCAGAAAATTTCCATAGCCGTCGCCCTGCGGGATGAGAAAGTCTGGAAAGATCTGATGTCCGCCCTTCCCTCTCACCTCGACCCGGATGGTCTGGCCAAGTATTTTCCCGCAATGAGATATGGCAGTGAAACCCTGACTTCGTATCTTCTGGCCATCGCCCATGAGGCTGGATGGGCCATTCCTGCGGAGACCCGGGAGAAGATGGAAATCGGGCTCAGGAAATTCATCGAGGGTTCGATCCTCCGCGGCTCTTCCCTTCCGACCGTAGATCTCGCTCTCCGAAAGCTATCGGCCATGGAGGCCCTTTCCCGAACGGGAAAGTTCGAGGGGAAACTGCTGGGTTCCATTTCCATCGAACCCAATCTCTGGCCCACCTCCGCTTTGATCGATTGGTTGAACCTCCTCCAGAATGCCAGAGATATTCCCGGTCGAGAGGAACGCTTGAGGGAAGCCGAGAATATTTTGGGGTCCCGTCTGAACTTCCAGGGCACAACTCTGAGCTTTTCCACCGAGGGTTCAGACTGTCTATGGTGGCTCATGGTCTCAACGGATGTGAATGCCGTTCGGGCTATCTTGTCCCTCCTGCGGGTGCAAAGATGGAAGGAGGATATGCCGAGGCTGGTTCAGGGGGCCCTGGGAAGGCAGAAGGGTGGAAGATGGGACCTGACCCTCGCCAATGCCTGGGGGGTTCTGGCGATGGAGAAATTTTCCAAAGCCTTCGAGACCGTCCCCGTCTCGGGCATGACCCGCGCCGTCTTATCCACGCAATCCCAGACCGTCGATTGGAAGGCCTCGCCTAAAGGGAAGATATTTTCTTTTCCATGGCCGGACAAAAAAGACGAGCTATCCATCACCCATCAGGGTGGAGGAAAACCCTGGGTGACCATTCAGAGCCTTGCCGCCATTCCTCTGAAAGAACCTTTCTCCAGCGGGTACAAAATTCAAAAGACCATCATCCCGGTCCAGCAAAAAGATCGCAATCGGTGGAGCCGGGGAGATATCGTTCGTATCCACCTGGAGATCGAGGCCCAGGCTGACCAGACCTGGGTGGTGGTGAGCGATCCTATCCCTGCCGGGTCCACGATTCTGGGAAGCGGCCTGGGAAGAGACTCTGAAATTTTGACCCGGGGAGAAGAAAGGAAAGGCTGGATCTGGCCGGCCTTTGAAGAGAGGTCTTTCGAAGCCTTTCGCTCTTACTATGAATATGTTCCCAAAGGCAAATGGACCGTTGAATACACGATCCGGTTGAACCAGGGCGGTCTCTTTCAGCTTCCCACAACCCGGGTGGAGGCCCTCTATTTCCCCGAAATGCTTGGAGAGGTCCCGAACCGAAACTTCGAGGTTCAACCGTAAGGAAGACGGAAGAGGGGGGGTGACTGTGAAAAGCAAATTTATTTTTTGGGTATTTGCGCTAAGCGCTATGTTCTTTGCCCATTGCGCTTTTGTTAGCTCTGGCTATGCCTTGCCTACTTATCAAGAAGTTCGCCTTGCCTATGTGAAATCGGATTCCCTTTTACTGGACCGCCACGGAGAGATCCTGCATGAATTGCGGACGGACAGCGTCCGCCGGCGCCTCGACTGGACTCCTCTCCGGAATATTTCGCCAGCGCTGAAAGAAGCCGTGGTCCGGGCCGAGGACCGAAGGTTTTATGAGCACCGGGGATTGGACTACAGAGCCATCGGCGCAGCGGCGATCCAGGGGCTGACCTCTGCAAGCCTGCGGGGCGCGAGTACCATCACCATGCAGCTGGCCGCTCTCCTGGACGGGGAACTTCAAACCACCAAGGGGAGAAAATCCTTCTGGCAGAAAGGCAAACAGGCGCTTGCGTCCCTGGAAATGGAGCGAATCTGGTCGAAGGATGAAATCCTGGAAACCTACCTGAACCTGGTCACCTTCCGGGGAGAACTCCAGGGGATTGCGGCCGCCTCCAGGGGTCTGATGGGGAAAGATCCGCACGGGCTGGACCGTTCAGAGTCTCTCATTCTCGCCTCTTTGATCCGCTCGCCCCGGGCCTCTTCGGTTGAGGTCGTGAAAAGGGCGATCTTTCTCGGCGAGTCCCTCAAATGGCCAACCGATGGCCAGGAGATTCCTTTAAAGGTGCGCCAAATATTCACCGGGCCCAATATCCCCCGCCCCCAGGTGGCCCTCGCTCCTCATCTCGCCAGGCAGTTATTATTGGACCGGCCCAACGGCTCGACCCTCGCATGCACCCTGGATGGAGAAACCCAGCGTTTTGCCCTCGACCGGTTGCACCACCATCTCCTTCCGCTAAGATCACAGAACGTCCGGGATGGGGCGATTCTCATCGTAGAGAATCGGACCGGAGAAGTACTGGCCTATGGGAGCGATAGCGGAGAACCCGCCTCCGGCCGGTTTGTAGATGGCGTTCAGGCCAAAAGACAGGCAGGGTCCGCCTTGAAACCATTTCTTTACGCCCTCGCCTTTGATGAACGGATCCTGACCCCGGCCTCTCAATTAGACGACTCCCCCCTGGATGTCGCGGTCTTCGGCGGGCTCTATCATCCCCGGAATTATGAAAGTCAGTTTCAGGGATTGGTCCCGGTGCGGGTCGCTCTGGCTTCTTCCCTGAATGTACCCGCGGTTCGGGCCTTGTCCCTGGTGGGAACGGAGGCCTTCCTGGATAGATTGCGCCATTTGGGAATCAAGGCCCTCGACGAATCCGCAGACTTCTACGGACCGGCACTGGCTCTGGGGTCTGCCGATGTAAGTCTGTGGGAACTGGTCAATGCCTACCGAACTTTAGCGAACGGGGGAGAGTGGAGTGAACTCCGTCTCACCTTCGAGAAGACTCCGCTGTCCCCGCGAAAAAAGGTTTTTTCTCCGCAAGCGGCGTTTATGATTTCGGACATCCTTTCCGATCGAGAAGCTCGGTCTATCACCTTTGGCCTGGAGAATCCTCTGGCCACCCGCTTTTGGGCCGCGGCCAAAACCGGAACCAGCAAGGATATGCGGGATAACTGGTGCATCGGATATTCCCCTAAATACACCGTCGGCGTGTGGGTCGGAAATTTTTCCGGTGAGCCCATGTGGAATGTGAGCGGGATCAGCGGGGCCGCTCCGGTCTGGGTCGAAGTGATGAACTGGCTCCCCCGGAATGGGGCTCCAGCCCGAAGAGAACCTCCCCCGCGACTTGTGAGGGAGAAGATTATATTTTCCCATGGATCGGTTTCCCCCCGGGAAGAATGGTTCATCCAGGGAACGGAGTCTGTTCTTCTGGAGGATAAAGGCGGCTCTTACCACCAGCGGATCCTTTATCCCCCTCCCGGAACGGTCTTCGCCCTGGACCCGGATATTCCGCGGGATCTACAAAAAATTTTCTTCACCATGCAAACCCCGCAGAAAGCGGTGCGCTGGGTCCTGAATGGCAGCGAGTTGCCTTCGCTGGGTAAAGCGACTCCCTGGACCCCCAAGGCAGGCAAATATCATCTGGCCCTGATGGATGGGGAAGGCCAGACCCTTGACTCGGTTCACTTTGAAGTCAGGGGCGCCAGCGTTGATCCCCCTCAGGAAGAAGGGGAAGCCCTGGTGCAAGGAGAATAATGTTTCGGTAATGTCAAAAAGGCTATGAAAGACCACTCTGAAGAATACGGAAAGACAAGGGAAACCCTCCCCCTCGAGAGGCTGTTTCGTAATTCGTCATGCCCGCGAAGGCGGGCATCCAGGGGGCTGAAACCTTGAATTATTAATAAGGCCGTAATTGTTTAGACATCAAACTCTTCTCTTATACCACTGGATTCCGGCTTTCGCCGGAATGACGGAAAGAAATGTTCTCTCGAATTCGTCTCTCCGGCGGAGGCCG
>Ga0187881_10005278_pt1 | contig 10011 bp, 12 predicted proteins | sample June2016WEW_19_1_2_FD_133017 | JGI IMG/M metagenome (GOLD analysis project Ga0187881, IMG submission 133017) | Peatland microbial communities from SPRUCE experiment site at the Marcell Experimental Forest, Minnesota, USA - June2016WEW_19_100 | ecosystem: Environmental > Terrestrial > Soil >...
CGACGGGGCGACGAACTCGAACGCCCTGACATATAAGCGGCGCTTGGTACTTTCCGGGGCGCTAAGCAACGGCGTAACGACGGCGACGAACTCAGACAACCGTGGTCAGATTACGCTTTCTGGTGGCACAGGCTTCTACACTTTCACGCAGGGACCGGGAGTCGCGGGGATTTGGACAACCGCGCCCATCTGTGTGATTTGGGACGAAACGAATTCGCCGAATAATGCCGTTGCCACCAAGAGCGTAAGCACGAGCACCCTGACCATTACGATTGCCGGGGGGACAAGCGTTGACCTCTTTAGTTACATATGCTACGCGGGCAATTGATTGAGCCAGGATGAAAAGGTAGCAGGGCGTGGGCGAGAGCTACTGGCGGCGCGACTGCCGGTGCAAAAGCAGCTTGCTCCAGGAATGGCAGGCGCAGGGATACCGGTTAGCGAGGAGTTTTGCGAGTGGCTGGAATTTTGGGCAATGACGAGCGAAGACCCGCTGGAGCGGATACTCGCAGCAGATATGCGGGTGAAGCTGGCTACCAAGAACCCGGAACAGCTAAGAGCGGCGCTCGACGCGGAGGTGAAGCGGCGGGCGGGAGAAATGCTGACCAAAGTGAAGGCGGGGGCGAGGAATAAGGTCAATTACAACGTGGACCGGCTGCGCGAACTTGCTCAAAATCGCGCCCCGACCGGCGAGCTCGAGGTTGACCCGGCGACGAGCAAGATTTGAAATTGGAAATTTGAGATTTGAGATTTGAAATTTCAAAGAGCAGGAACGGGACGGCGGGCGAGTGAGTGAGCGAACTCAGCGAGAGGGAACGGCAGGAGTTAAGATGGAGAGCGCAGACGGATCTGTTCTTTTTGGGGCGCGACATCCTGCACTACGACCTCGAAGAGCAGCCGCACCGGCAGATGTGCGACTTCCTGGTGGCGAAGGACCCCAGGAAGACGATAGGCGAGCAGAGCGAGATCAAGGAACGACAAGAACTCCTGAGCCGGGGGACGTTCAAGAGCACAATCAACGTCATCGATTCCGTTCAATGGATTATCTGTTTCCCGGATATTCGGATACTGTGTTTAACGGGGGAACAGGGCCTTTCGGCCGCTTTCCATGAAGAACTCAAAAACACATTCACGATCCAGCAGGAAGACCCGAGCGACTTTCAGATTCTTTTCCCTGAGTTTTGCATCCCGGCTGGAACACGGGAAGCATCGGGTGACTTCATCACTCCAGCCCGGAGAAGGTTTCGCAAAGAACCAACCTTTTGGTCCAGTAGTATCGTTTCTAGACTTCCAGGCTGGCACTGCGACGTGCTTAAGCTAGACGATGTGGTCAACCCCGAGAACTCCGAGAACGCCGAGCAAAGGGAAAAGGTGATCCGGCGAGTGAATATGGCGAGGAAGCTGAGAGATCCAGGCGGGTACATCGACGTGATCGGCACGCCCTATGACGTTGAGGATTACTACAGCTACCAACGCCAACACGCCAGCAAAAAGACGTTCGTGTTCATTTCGCACGCGGCATGGGGAGTGAAAGCGGAAGCGAGAGGGAAAGAACTCACGGCGCTCGCTGAAACCGACGTGGAGAGCTACTACTTCCCGGCGCGGCTCGATTGGGCGTATCTCAAGAACGAGCTTGACAACGACCCGGAGAGCTTTGCTTCGCAGTACCTGCTGGACGCGACGAAGAAAGTCGGGGCGATTGTCAAGTTTACGGATGAGATTCTGGACGCTGCTGAAGTGCCTTGGCAATCAGTCTCTGTCTTTTCGAGCTACTACGCGATTTGGGACTTGGCGTATGGTGTGGAAGGAAGTGTGAAGAACAAGCCTTGCCTGACGGCGGGCGCGATCGAGGCGAAGGATTCACAGGGTAGGCTGACCACGGTTGAGCTGATCGCGGGCTATTACGGAGCGCATGAGATTGCTCCGCAGATCGTGGACGCAGCGGTGAGGCATCCGCTGCAGTATACGGGGATTGAAGACGCGCCGGGAGTGCGCTGGCTGGAGCCGCAGATCCAGGAAGAGGCGAAGCGGCGGGGACTGGGGACGCTGACCATTGTTTGGATTCCTGTCGACCACACGGAAAACGCCAAGCGGAAGCGGATCGCGCTCGTTCCCGGACTGATGCACGATAAGCGGATGCTGATTTCGGATGCTTGCATTAACAAGGACTTTTTGCGCGAGCAGCTTAGCCGCTACACGGGCAGGCCGAAGACGCCCATGGACGTGGCAGATGTGCTGGGGCTTGCAGCCGTACACCTTGGCAACTACACGCCGGCAGCGCAGCCGGAAATGACGCAGGAGGAGTACGAGGGGAACTGCAAGATCATACGCGACCGGGCGATGAGGGAAGTGTTGTTCCCTTCGGCGCAGAGTGCGGCGGAAGCGGTGAGCCAGCCGGAGCAGAGCGGGGAAGGGGTTGTCAACTACTTTTAGCGGAATTTGAAATTTGAGATTTGAAATTTCAGAGGAAGGCCGATGGTGGAATGGGTTAGGAGATGCCCGGAGTGCGGAAGGGAACTGAGGAAGGCGGACCCCTTGGCCGTCGTGAAGTGCGTATGCGGGTGGGTTTGGGGATTCCGGGCGATCCGCTTGCCGGACTGGGAAGAATTTGAAATTTGAGATTTGAAATTTGAGAACGCGGTAAATGGCACACATTGAACAACAAGCGCCGGCGATGCAGACGCCCGATGCAGAGGCGTTCACCGACCAATACACGGTTGAAGACGATGCAGCGCTGCAACTCGTTTGCCGGGATGCGGACCTAGCCCAGGCGTGGGTGGATTCGCACTTCCTGACGATTCGCTGGATTGAGGCGGACATGCTGTATCAGTCCCCGCCCATGCTGAAAGTGTGGGAGGGGACGACGGTCCCGCGGGCGAATATCTCGCTCTTCACTGTGGCCACAATTGTCAACTCGCTGCTAGGGAAAGTCAGGAATGGGCTTTTCTACGAGAAGCCGCCGTTTGTGCTGAGACCGAAGCCGGGGATGACCGAGGACACCACGCGCGCGATCTCGGCGGTCGAGGAGACCCAACTCGACCAGATGAAGTTTCGGGAGACGGTGAAGCGCGGCCTTTTCTCGGCGCTATTGCTGGGCACGGGGATTTGGAAGTACGGGTGGAAAAGCTACCAGAAGAAGAAAGTCACCTACACGCGGCTGAATCCACTGCAAAAGCTGGTGGCGTTTGGCAAGAACCTGATCTTTCGCACGGCGGATTCCACGAAGTACAAGCGGAATGTGGATTGGGTCGACTGCGAAGAGCCGACGTTTGAGGACCTGGATATTCGGGATGTTCTCGTCGACCCGAGCACGCGGCGGGGAAATATCCAGGATGCAAGCTGTAAGTATGTAATCCACAAGCGCACGGTGACTTACCGGGAGCTTTTGGAACTTGCGCCGCAGTTGGGGTACGAGTTACCCGACGAGGACGAGATTAAGTCGTGGTTTATGCCACCCGCGGCGGCGGAGCAAATTCAGCAGGATCGAAGCCTCGAGTACCTGGGAAGCTCAGCGTACTTGCACCACGCGGCGCCACGGTTCCAGAAGACTACAGAAGACCCGTTCGAGGAGCCGCTAGAGCTGTTAGAGAGGTGGGATGATGACAAGTGCATCTCCGTTCTGCAAAGAGCACGAGTCATTAGAAATTGCGAGAATCCCTTCGGGTGCAAGCCATTTTATTCGCTTAACTGGTGGGATACACTGGACGCCTTTTGGGGGCTGGGCCTCGGAGTAGTGCTTGGAGGAGAGCAAAGATTCCAGCAGGGGCTTACCAATGCCACTGCTGATATCTGCTCCTTGATTGTAAACCCGACGATCGTGAGGTCTCGCGGAGCGAACGTCACGAGCCAGAACATTCGGCAAAGGCTGGGCGGAATTTTCGACGTTGACGGGCCAGTAAAAGACGCATTCATGTATGCCGAGACACCGAAGATCCCGACTGAGATTTTCATTGCGGGGCAGCAATCGGAGGCGCGGGCGGAGGCAGTCTCAGGGGCGAATGAACTCTTGACCCAGGGTAACTTGCCCCAGAGGGGAAGGACATCGCTGGGCCGGACCGCTACGGGAGCATCCGCGATGGCCGGGGCCGTGAACGACCGCATCGGCGGATTCGTAGAAGATTTTGTGCTCCAAGTTTTCGAGCCGTTCCTCTGGGACTTGCACCAGATGAACTGTGAGTTTCTGCCGGAGAAAGTACTCGCCGATATCTTGAACGACAAGCTTGGGAAGGATTTTGAGCTTGATGCCGAGAAGTACTTCAATGCGCCCATCGAGCGATTCGAGGTTATGGCCGGATCGCACATTGCCGTGAAGCAGCAGATGGCGCAGGCCGTGACGCTGATGGTAGAGCTATTCCAGTCGCCACAGACGATGAGCGAACTGGCGCAGATCAACGGGCAATATGTGGACGTGAGCGAACTGCTTCACATGATCGCCGACGTAAGTGGGTTCAGGAACTTCTACGACGTGATTAAGGACTTGACGCCCGAAATGCGGCAGAAAATGATGGCGATGAATCCGGCGGTGATTCAGGCGCAGGCGAAGGGGCGCTTGCAGCAACAGCAACACCAAAACCAACAGGAATTGATTGACCAAAAGGACGTGAATAGGGCCGTGGTGCTGGGGCTGAGGTCGGGAATCGAGAGCGAGATTCGGAGCGAAGCGGAGACGGGGCAAGGCGGCGCTGAAGGATTGGGCGCAGGGTGGACAGAGTAATTGGGCCATCGGGCGATCTGGCGATCTTGTCATTTGAGATTTGAAATTGGAGATTTGAGAGATGGAGGACGACTTTAAGGCGTTTCGGCAGTCGAGCTTTTGGCCGCAGGTGAGGCACTTCCTTGCGCAGACGTACGCGCAGATGGTGGCCGACATTGTGGCTGTCGAGCCGGGCGCGGGGGAGACGGCGGTACTGGCGGCGCATCGGGAAGCGGTAGGGGCGGAAAAGATGCTGAGGAAGCTGGTGCGCGCGGTAGAAGGCGCGGGGGTCGACCTCGCCGACGAGGACCCGAAGCTCGACATGAAGAACGTTGCCGACGTGAGGAAGTTCGTTTACGAGCAGACAAAGGGGGCCTGAAGATCGGGCCATTGGGACATCTGGCCATCGAGCCATCGAAAGGCGGAGACCGAAATGCCGACTCGAATTGAGCAAACGCAAGACGGGCAATACGTAGCGATTGTGGAGACGCCGGGCAGGCAACCACAACGATATTACGGGAAGGACCACGCCGAGATCATTCAAAAGCTTGGCCAAGCGCAGGAAAACGCCAGCAGGCGAATTCTGGAGTTGCGGACATCGGCAGGCCGGCCGGACCCCGTGCAGAGCATCCCGAGCTACGAAGGAAAGAATTTGAGTGTGGACGAATCGTTCAAGTTGGGGCAAGAACTTGGGGACCCGGCGAAGGCGGCGGCGGCGATTGATCGGGTGATCGAAGCGCGGCTGGGAGCGAAGCCGGAGGAGATCCGGCAGACGCTGGCAGCGGCGAACAACGCGATCGCGCGGGACAACTATCGCCGAGAAGGCTTAGCCTTCATGGCGGCGTTTCCTGACTACATCACAACGCCCGAGAACGAAAAGAAGATGTTGGCTTATCTCGAAGCGCACGAAATGGGTGTTACAGCGCGAAACTTCGCGCTTGCGTACGAGGAGCTGAGCAAGGACGGACTGCTTGAAACGGGCGACGGAGGCCGAGCGCCGCTCGGCCCTACACAAGATTCGGGGGCTAATCAGCCTCCAGGAAGTACATCGACGGCTGGAACGGAAGCGGCGGGAACGGCTGCTAACGAGAGGCCGCGTCCAGCGCTGACCGGGCTACCAGGAGGGAAAGCGGTTACCGGAACCGTGCCCCGGCGCCCCGGAGGGCTGACAGACGAGGAGTTTTTGAAAAAAGTCCACAACATGTCGGCGGCGGAGTACGACCGAGAGATCCTCGGGAGTAAAGAGAACTCCGCACGGCTCGAGAAGTTGCTGGCGCCAAAGGCTCCGCGAGGGCAGTAAATTTGCTATTTTGAAGTCTCAGAGTCCGTTTCCAGATTGGAAATTTGAAATTTGAGATTTCAAAAGACAGGGAAACGGACATGCCCTATTCACCTGCTGCGAACCTGGTGAGTAACCTACCCCAGGCGCAAGCAATCCACTACGTAAAGACCTTCATCGAGAACCTGAAGGCTGAGACTCCATTCCTCCGCCAATGCACGCGGATGGAGCTACCCGAGAACTCAGGAAACCAGGTTCGGCTGTTCATGTACACTCCGCTGGGAGCGAACGCGAACCAATCCGCTGAAGGCACCGTGGGCTCCGGGCTCACCATGGCCGTGCAGACGGTCTACGCGCTGATGGGCGAGTACTCAGACTATGCGAACTTCTCGTCCTTTGCCGTAGCCACCGCCATTGATCCTCTCGTGGACAACGTTCAGAAGGAAATGGCGTACAGAGTAGGCCAATCGCTTTCGCTGCTGGTACGCACCGTGGTCGACACCAGCGCTTATGCGATTGACAACTCAGTGCGAATCCTGCTGCCGGCGACGAGCACATCGAGTTACACCACCAACACCAACACTCAGTTGCGCTCGGCGGTAATGAGCCTTTTGGGCCGGTCGGTTAAACCTCTGGATGGCCGAGGAATGCTGGGGGGCGTCATCCACCCGTTCGTGCTTGGCGATATTCTCGCCGACACGGCGAACAATAGCCCCATCGACATCCTGAAGCACACACCGGAGGGATTCCAAAAGCTGGAGGACCTGGGAAGCACAGACCTGGCAGAGATCGTGCAGTTCCCCAGCACCGACGTGATGTTTTGCAAGACCCCGCTGGTATACCTCACGCCCAGCTCGCCCGGATACAATCCGGGGTCGGGCGCCATCAGCGGGCTGAGCGCACTCCGAACATACATCTTTGGACGGGACGCGGTCATCGCAATCCGGCTGGGCGCGAAAGGCGACACACCTTTTGGGGAAGGGAATTACCAGAACATTCAGTGCAACGTGGTAAGGAACGCCCCAACCAGCCAGGCCGACCCTGCGGGATTGATCCCCGCGTGGACCTCATATCGAGTGCACTTCACGGTCAGCTTGCCGCCTGATACCACGATGCGTTTACGCTACATCGACGGCGCGTCGGGCATCAGCTAGGAAGTTCAGAAGCAAGGAGCAAGAAGGGGGCGGGACCGAACATCTCGCCCCCGGACCGCTACGGGACTTGAGATTTGAAATTGGAAATTTGAAATGCGGATTGACCTTCGGCATAAGTTGTGGCTCGAGAAGATGCCGGTGCGGTTTTGGTGGGCGGCCTTGTTTTGGGCGATGCTTTTGACAGAGGCAGCCTGGCGCGGCGCGTGGAGATTTTTTCGATGGGCGGGGCCGTTCCGCTAGAAAAACTGCCGGACATAAACGACCAGGACTCGATTGACGAGGAGTTGCGGTTCGTGTATCCGACGCCGAAGCTGAAGGCGGAAGTGGAAACGCTAGAGGCGCGAGGGGAGACGGAGACGCCATCGCAGGTCACGGTTGAGACCGAGCAGCGAATAAGGGAAGAAAACACGGCGGCGGTGAGGCACCACAGATTCCCCGACCAGGAGGGCTTGCAAAATGTCAGGGTTGGCAATGCCATTCGTGATTTCGATTTTCTACGTCGCCTTAATCGCTGCGTGGCTAGCCGTTTCACTCATCTTAATCGACCTGGCGTTTGGCGCATGGAATGCCTTCGCAAGACGGAATCGGGTGGGGCTTGGGAATACGCGGACGGGGTGCAGGCGGGAATGATACCCGAGTACAGCACGCTCTACGTGGATAAGCACGAGCTGCCGGGGAACGAGATGTTTCACGGATGGAGGACGACGCTGCTGAATCTGATTGGGAAAGGCTTCGTAAGCGAAATGGAGGCGGAGCGGGTTTTCGGGCCGGCAACCGGACCGGAGGCGTGGAGGTACAGGAAGGCGCTGTACGTTATGAGGAACGGGCACGCGATTTGAGATTTGAAATTTGAGATTCGCGGCACTGGATTTCAAATTTGAGATTTCGGATTCCAGATTGGAGAGAAGGAACATGGCCAAATTGACCGCTGAAGATTTTGCGCTTCGGGAGCGAGAAGTCGAACTCGAAACAAAGGAGTTGAACCTAGAGGTTTTGCGCGACAATGTGAAGCACATCCGGGCGAGGCAAGAGCGGCAACAGATGAGTCACGCCCAGGTGGAGAGCGCACTGAAGGAGTTTGTGGAGTCGCAGGAGCGCGGCTTCCTGCAATGCAACCACCGGAAGGGCGGCAAGAACCTGGAGGGCGCGCGGGGACGCGGTACGGACGACAAATACGCGATCATCCGGCACCAGCTTCCGATTGGCGACCTGGCGGTTATTTGCACGCGCTGCCATAAGGTTTGGCTACCGACCGGCTTATGTTTGCTTCTTGGCATAAAGGCTGACCCAGAGGCCTACCGGCAGGCATGTGAGTGGCCCACGGACAACGAGGACAGCGGGTCGGCCCTGTTCGTGCCGATCAAGGGCGGGAAGGAGGTAAAATGAGCGAGGAAAAAGAGAAAAAGGACGAGCTGAAGAAAGAGCGAGAGCCAGCCACGATCACTATTATAATCGTGCAGCCTCCTGCTCCTGTGTACCCAGCGCCTACTTACGTGCCCTATCCGGCCTATGCGTATCCGCCACTCTACACGGGGGCGCCCTTTTGGCCGCAGCGGTGGGGGACGCTGTGCTAGCCGCGGCGCCTTGGGGATTCGAAATTTGAGATTTGAGATTTGAGATTTGAGATCTGAGAGATGGCGAATTCTTCAATAACGCTGCAAAGCATCGTGGACACGGTGAGGGCGATGCCGGACCTTGCGCCGCAGTTGAGCGTGGGCGGTATGAGCCAGCAGCCGGCGCTCTCGATCGCTAACCATGTGATGATGGACATGGTTAGCCCGACGATGAATTGGAAATGGAATCGGATGCTGGCGCCGGTGTTTTACACCAACTCGATGCAGCAGGACTATGCCGTGCCAGGCGTGGTCAACCTGGGCTGGATCGAATCGGCATTCCTAATCGACATTAACAACACCGCGACGCCAAAGCCGCTTTGGCCCATGGAATCGGTGCGCGATCTCTCACTGACGAGCTGGATGTACGGGCGAGTCGGGCAGGTGTCCTGGCTTCCGAACAGCCTACTCACCTACGGCACCTGGGCGGCGAGCCAGACGTACACGGCGATTATCGGAACGAGCGCGAATCCCGGAACGCCGCTGACGATCATTCAGGACCCGAATGGGAACTACTGGGTTCTGACAAACAACCTGAACGCTACGGTGAAGACGGGAACGACACAGCCATCGTGGCCAGCAACAGGAAGCATCACGTACCCGACGCCGGAGAACCCGAACCAGGCGGCGACCACAGTTGCCGACAACGCGGGCGGTGGAACGGCGGTTTGGACGGCGATCAACCCATCGGGGCAAGGATTCAGGGTCTTCCCGCTGCCACCGATCAACGGACTTTACTTCGAGATCCACGTGCTAGGGCAGAAGCGGCCGCCGCGATTTACGGTGATGAGTCAGACGCTCGAGCCGATCCCGGACGACTACGCGGACCACTTCGAGCACGGATTCATTGCACACGCCTACAGGTACAGCAAAGACAAAAACATCAGGGCAAAGTTTGCGGATGAGTATAAGCTCTGGCTCGATTCGATGGCAGAGGCGCAGAGGAAGGCAGCACGCGAAAAAGAAGAGGCGGGATTCTACCCGGCTGAGGGAATCCTGCAAGGCGGAATGACGCCGTGGAGCGGGCCGGCGAATCCATTCTATCCAGGAGGATTCTGAATGGCGTGGTTTAGGGGATACGGAACGCCCGGGGCGATTGCCGGGCAGCAGAATAACGATTGGTACTTGAATGTTCTGAACGGCGCGGTGTACGAATTGCTGGCGGGCACCTGGACGGCGGAGGGAACGATCCAGACCATTCCGGCTACGGCCGTCCAGTCAACCATCTCCTTGCAATCTACCATTAACTGGGCGCAGGGATTCTTGGGGTTTGCG
>Ga0187881_10005279_pt1 | contig 10010 bp, 7 predicted proteins | sample June2016WEW_19_1_2_FD_133017 | JGI IMG/M metagenome (GOLD analysis project Ga0187881, IMG submission 133017) | Peatland microbial communities from SPRUCE experiment site at the Marcell Experimental Forest, Minnesota, USA - June2016WEW_19_100 | ecosystem: Environmental > Terrestrial > Soil >...
CGATCCCGCTTCTTGACCAGGCGGCGATCGACGCGGTCCGGCAGTGGGTCTACGAGCCGATGATCATCAACGGCCGGCCCCGGCCCGTCATCTTCACCGTCACCGTCAGGTTCCAGCTGAAATAAGCCCCTGGCGGCCCCCCCCGGAGGGGTAGTTCTCCAGGGAGGGGACTTTCCTCGTTGTTCCGCCCGATGATAATCCCCGTTTTTTCCCCCCGCCGGGGGTGAGGGAATTCCCCTACGAAATCACCCCCGCCGAGGATTGCCCCTTATCCGCCCCGGGCCCATAGTGTTCTCGCAGGAACAAAAGAAGGGACCAAAGGGAACCACGGGATGCCCTAGCGCATCCGGAGATACGAGAGCATGAAAAACGGGAGACGGCGGCTGACGGTGCTTCTGGCCATCGCCCTGATCGCTCCCGCCTTCCTCGCATCGCCCGCGTCGGCCGACGGCAAGAAGCTCCAGGTCATCCAGGACAGCGCCGTGGTCCGGCTGGATCCCTCCGAGCGGAGCCCGGCCGTCGAAACGCTCAACCGGGGAGCCATCCTTTCCCTGGCGAGCGCCGTCAAGATGAAGGTCTGCTGGTTCTATGTCTATTTCACCTCCCTCCAGTCGGGCAACACCCGCTCGGGATACGTCCACGAGTCCTGCGTCCGGAAGCTCTTCCCGTCGCTCAAGGTGATCCAGATCACGTCGGGGGACGAGATCGTCAACCCGACCCAGATCGACCTGGAATCCTCGTACAAACCGAACGTGGAGTGGGGGACGAGAAGGGAAGAGCTCATCCGGGCCGAGGGCCGGCCCCAGACCCAGGACGCCTCCCAGGGCGTCGAGATCCTCGTCTACCGGCGGGAGATCATGAAGAAAAAATGCCAGGTCGAATACGTCTTTGACGACGGCAGCCTCGTCTCGACCCGTTTCCGTCTCATGGAGAACTATGCGGACAAGAACCGCTACATCGAGGATTACAACAAGCTCCGTCAGTACCTGACGGCCACGGTCGGCGCGCCGCGCGCCGACCGGACGGTCTGGCAGGACCGCTTTTACGAAAACCAGAACGACTGCTGGGGAATCGCCCTCAGCCAGGGCCAGGTGGAATTCTCTTCAGAGTGGGTCTTTCGTGACACCGAGGTCCGGCTCACCCTGGCCGGAGCCAACAACCACGTTCTTTTCGGCGCCGAGCTCAATGACAACAGGCTGAAGAAACCGACCTCTTTTTAATCCCTCCTTTCTTTGCCCCTCTTCCCGCACCCCCCGGGAAGGGGGGCCTTTATCGCTCAGCCGATGTCCCTCTGGGTGAAGCTGAGGCTGACCCGGTTTTTCCCCAGCCACTTGCTGTGCAGCATGAGCTGTTCGGTCCGCTTGATGAGGGCCTCGACGGAGTCGTACCGCTGGACGACGCTGGCCCCGAGGGAGACGGTCGCGTTCAGCATGCCCGTCTCGGTCGTGATGTAGGACTCGGCGACGAGCAGGCGGAGCTTGTTGGCCACGATGTCGAGCCGGCTCTCGTCGATGTTGAGGAGGACGACGAGGAACTCCTCGATGTTCCAGCGGCCCACGATGTCGAAGTAGCGGACGTTCTTGAGAAGTGTCCGGGCGACCGTCCTCAGGATCTTGCTGGCGTTGAAACGGCCGAATTTATCGAGCGTCTTGTTGAAGTTGTCGATATCGACGTAGATCACGGCGAAGGGCAAGCCGTATTTCTGGAATTCCTCCAGGCGGCCCTTGAGGGTCATTTCGAGGAACTGCTTGTTCGCGACCCCCGTTTCCGTATCGAGGAGGCCCATCTTCTCGAGCTCCGCGACGCTGAGGGGGACCGTGACCTTGGGCGCCGTGTCAGCGAAAGTCTCGACGGCCCCGATGATCGCCCCGTCCTCCTTGAAGACCGGGATGATCCGGAGCGCGGCCGGGACGCGAAAGCCGTTCTTGTGGCGGAGGTAGACGTCGAGGGTGCGGATCGTGCCGTCCTTGAGGGTGAGCTCCACCGGGCACTTGTCCCGGCAGATGTTCGCGCCCTCCCGGTCGACGAACAGGGAGAGGTCCTCGAAGCATCGCTTGCCCAGGATCTCCGAGCTTTCGAACCCCGTCATCTGCTCGGCGGCCTCGTTCCAGAAGAGGACCTTGCGCTCCTTGCTCAGGCAGGTGACGCCGTCCTGGACCTGGTTGAGGACCATGCTGCAAAAGCTCTTGGTGGCGCCGGTGAAGAGCTCAGAGAAGTTGTTCTCGGCCATGCTGCAACCTTCCTGGGTGGAAATGGCAGGCCCTCGGCCCGCAAGACTTTATTCTTACCAGAGAACGGGGGAGTTGTCAAAAAGGGCGGTTGACAGGCGCCCCTAACTTCGTGTTATCCTAGCGCCGCCGCCCAGGGGGTGCGAAGCCATGGACAAGATCCTCGGGATCCGGCTGAAGAGAGCCCGCGAGGAGGTCAGCTTGAGCCAGGGGGCGTTCGCCAAGGCCCTCGGGCTTTCCTCGGAATATATCTCGCTCCTGGAATCCGGAAAAAGGACGCCGAGCTTCGAGACCCTCCTGAAGGTCGCCGGCTTCCTGAACAAGGACATCGCCTTCTTCTTCGGGGAGAAAAAACCCGTCTTCGAGTCCCTCCTGACGGGCGGTGCCATCGACGAGCGGGCCCGGAAGGAGATCTTGAGGTTCCGGGCCTACTGCGATAAATATCTCGAGCTCGAGGAGGCGACCGGACGCCGCCTCGACCTTGCCCCCCGATACTCCCGCATCTCGCCCGAGCGGCTGGCCGATGAGGAGCGCCGGCGCCTGGGCCTCGGCAACGAACCGGTCCGCGACATTTTCAACCTTTGCGAGGCGAACGGCCTCCGGATCGTCCGCCATCCTTTTCCCGAGGAGTCCCGGATCTCGGGCATCTTCGTCTTCGACGGGGAGCGCCGGGCGGCCTTCGCGGCCATCAACGCCGCCGAGCCGCCGGGGCTCCTGGCCCAGATCGCCGCCCACGAATACGCCCACTATCTCAAAGACCGCTCCGAGAGCCCCATCGTCGACAACGCGGACGTCGTCGTCGACGAATACGTGTCCCTGTACCCGCCCCGGGAACAGTTCGCCCAATCGTTCGCCTCCGCGTTCCTGGTGCCTCCGTCCAAGCTCCGGGAGCTCATCGACAAGGACTTCCGGGCGAGAAGCCTGGGGTACGAAGATGTCCTCTACCTCAAGCGCTATTTCGGCGTGAGCACCAGGGCCATGCTCCGGTCGCTCCGGGGCCTGGGCCACCTGCCGGACACGAGATTCGAGGAATTCTTCAAGCGGAACCCCGAGGACCGGGAAGCCGAGGTCTTCGGCGGCGCATCGGGGCAGGAGGAGCGTCGAGGCCGGACCCTCTTCCGGAAGTCCCGGGCCCGGGCCGTGCCGTCGGACCGGTTCCGGCTTCTCGCCGCCGAGGTCGAGGCTGCGTCCCGGAAAGCAGGGGACAAGCCGGTCTCAGCCTCGAAAAAATGATGCCCGGCCGGGCCGTGGCCGGCTCCGGGTTATAAGGCCTGGCCGTTCTTGGCCGGCCGGCGCCCGATCCAGAAAGTGATCTTTCTGCCCTTGGAGATCGTGACCTTCCCGCCTATGGGGACGGCCATGAGGTTGCGCTGGATGTTGTGACCGAAGTTGGACACGGCCAGGATCGGCAACGGGAACCCTCTCTTCCGCCGCTCCCGGATCACGTCGTCGAGGTAGGTCCGGACGAACCTCAAGGCCTCCCTCTGCCCTTTCCTGGCGTGGGAATTCTTGTTCGTCGGGTCCAGAGAGCCGACGACGATGCCCTTGATTCCCTTGAAGACGTTGTGCCGCCGCAGCGCGGCCAGCAGCCGGTGCAGGTCCTCGACGTCAACCTGAATGTCCTCGATGAAGAGGATGTGCCGGCGCCAGCTGAACCGGGGCGGTTTCTTGCGGTTGAGGAAGTTGACGAACGTCGAGAGGTTGCCGCCGATCGGGATGCCGGAGAGCTTCCGGGGCGGCGGCGATGTCAGCCAGGTCCGGCCCTGGTACTGGATCTCCTCTCCCGACATGAGGGCGAAGATCTTCTTGAAATTGCCCTTGCCGAGCTTGAGCGAGGGGAAATATACGGCGGGGACGCGGGACACATAATAGATCTCGTTGAGGAGGAAAGTGAAGTCCGAGAACCCGATGAAGAGGGGACGGCGCTCCCGGATGATGCGGTAGTCCTTCTTGTCGACCCGGCGCAGGATGTCCTCGGCCCCGGTGCCGCCCGCGACCGAGATGATCAGGTCGAGCTCCCGGATGGCCTTTTTAAAGACCTCGGCCCGCTCGTCGGCGGGGGCGGTGACGTGATCGATCTCTTCATCGCTCGAGAACAGGTGGGGGCTGAAATAGACGTCCTTGACGCCGAACGCCTTCTTCAACAGGCCGGCCGTTTTCCTGAGCCGGGCCTTCGCCTGCCGCGGCAGACAGGTAGAGGGAGCGATGAAGCCGATCTTTTCGAAGCTCATGTCTTGGCCCGGACCAGAATGCACAATAGACTACCAAAAAAGGGGTCGATTTTCAAGGACGCACTCCGGTCCGGAAAGTCTCATGGGGTCTGTCAGATAATTTCATCTTATTGATAGGAAATAAATTATGAAGTCCGGAGGTCGGCTGGCGGAACGAAATATCCCCAAGGGGTCATTTCGGTTAACTTATTCGATATCATAAAGATGCATAATTTTGGATATCTGGGCAGCAAGAAGCTCGCTCGTTTACGTGGAATGTCCTCGGCCCCGCGGGTACGGCCGGAGCGGCCGTGGTCCTGGTTCAAGGGGTGGCCCTTAGAAGGACTTGAGCTTCTGCCCGGGCACGGACAACTGGATGGCCTTGAGGGCCTTGAGCTCGATCTGGCGAATCCGCTCCCGGGTCAAATTGAAGTGCTGGCCGACTTCTTCGAGCGTGTATTCGCGTCCGTCGCCGAGGCCGTACCTCATCCGGAGGACCATCGTTTCCCGTTCGGGCAGCGTCCGGAGCGCGGCCTCGATCTGTTCGCGGAGGTTGATGTGGATCACCGTGTCGGGAGGGGAAGGGAAGGACTTGTCCTCGAGCAGGTCGCCGAGGGCGCCTTCGCCGTTCTCGCCGAGGGGCGTTTCGATCGAAACGGGGTCCTGGGAGCTGTACATCATCTCGAGGACCTTGTTCACGGGGAGGTTCATCTTCTGGGCCAGGTCCTCGGGGGAGGGCGTTTTGCCCCGCTCCTGGACGACGGCCTGGGATATCTTCTTGAGCCTGTGGATGGTTTCCGTCAGATGGACGGGGATACGGATGGTCCGGCCCTGGTCGGCGATGGCCCGGGTGATGGACTGCCGGATCCACCACGTCGCATAGGTCGAGAACTTGTGGCCCCGCCGGTAGTCGAACTTCTCGGCTGCCCGCATCAATCCGATATTGCCTTCCTGGATGAGGTCCAGGAGCTGGAGGCCGCGGCCCTGATACTTCTTGGCGATGGAGACGACGAGACGGAGGTTGGCCGCGACGAGCTCGTTCTTGGCCCGGTCCTTGGCTCTCTTTCCCGCGGCGACGGCCTGGAGAGTGGCCCGGACCTCTCTCCGGGCGAGCTTCGGGCTCTTGCCCAACCGCTCCTTCAGGCGCGCCTGGACGCGGTCGACGATCCGGTCTTTTTGCTCCGGCTTGATATCCAGGCCGCGGGCGAGCTGGATCATCCGGACGAGCAGCCGTCCCCTGGCGGTCCTGTTCCGGACCAGGGGCCGGACTTTGGCCAGCCGGGCATTCAACGCCTTGATCCGGCGGATCCTGTCCAGGATATCGGCCTTCCTGGCGTCGAGGCTCTCTTCAGAAAAATCCTCTTCAGCAATTGTAAAGAATTTTAACAAGTTCTCCGGGTTCTTCTTGACCATGGTCTCGAGAGCCAGGATCTCCTCGAGAATTAAGGGGGTCTTGGCCAGGGCCTTGAAGATCGCCCTATCGCCTCTTTCCATCCTCCGGGCCAGGGAAATCTCCTGATCCCTGGACAAGAGAAGGATGCTTCCCATTTCCCGGAGATAGATCTTCACCAGGTCGGCGGTTTGCTCCATGTCCTCGGGGGAGGCCAGCCCCTTTCCGGTGGCCGGTGCGCCGTTCTTCGGCGGGTCGAACCGGGCGGGCAGGGATGCCGGCCCGGCAGACGAAAAGACCTCTTCTTCCTCCGGGAATAAGGTATCCGAGCTCACCCTGGGGATGAGACTCAGGATCTCCTCTTTTTTGAACTTATATTGTATGGCCATTTCAGCTCCCTTTTTTTACTATTTAGATAGGAATACTATATATGTAGAACTTTCGTTTCAAAAATAAAGCTTTATTTTCGCTCTTTTGATCCTCAACCTCTTTCTTAAACGAGGCCGAGGCGCAAAACGTTACACCCCCACAGGGTGAATCTTTCGGGTACGAAGCGCGGAACCTACACCTTTTTTCCTTCTCTGTCAAGAGGTTTTTTGTCATTTTCCTTCCTCTCCGGCCCTCCGGCTCCCGCCGCTCCGATGGCGTTGCCCGATATTTATCCAAGATTCGTGCCAATCCTCCGCCCCCGGGTTCATTTTCTTGGTAAGGGAGAAACCTGCGTGTTATAAAAAGGGGACACCGCCAAATTGGTGCGGGCCAGCTCTTAAGATACCGTCCGGCAGGGCTTTTCCTTCGGCAGAGGACGGGACTGACGGGACGCGGAAGGGCACGCCCTCCGGTGATCAATGACAGACGATACCGTGCTTTTCGAAATATTTCTGGTGATGGTCCTCGGCCGGGTAAAAGGCCGGGGCCGGCACCAGCTCAGTCGCCAGCGGCTCGTTGAACCTTCCCGACGCCCCGAGCTCCGCCATGACCTTTGCGGCGGTCTTTTTTTGTTTTTCGCCGTGATAGAAGATCGCCGAGCGGTACTGGGTCCCTCGGTCCGGACCCTGCCGATTGACCTGGGTGGGGTCGTGAAGGCTGAAGAAGTGCCGGACGAGCTCCTCATAGCTGACCTTGGCGGGCTCGAACGTCAGCCGGACGGCTTCCGCATGTCCCGTTTGATCGGAGCAAACGTCCTCGTAAGTGGGATCGGCCGTTTTCCCGCCCGTGTATCCGACGACGGTCGAAAGGACGCCCGGGATCTGCCCGAGCTTGTATTCGACGCCCCAGAAACAGCCGGCGGCGAAGGTGGCGGTCTCGGTCTCCGGCCCGTCCTTTCCCGCTGCGGCTGACCGCTTCTTGTCTGCCGGGCCCGCCGGCGCTTTCTCCCCGCCGCCTTCTGCCGCCCGGTCGTCGGCGACGAAAGCCAGGGACGCCGAGTTGATGCAGTAGTGGAGGAAGGTCGGCTCCGGGCCGTCGTCGAAGACATGGCCCAAGTGCGCGCCGCAGGCGGCGCAGCGGACCTCGACCCGCTTCATGATCAAGGAAAAATCGTCCTTGCAAACGAGGTTCTTATCGTCGACCGGAATTGTGAAGCTCGGCCAGCCCGTCCCGTGGTCGTACTTCGATTCCGACCTGAACAGGGGAGCCCCGCAGCCGGCGCAGACGTACAATCCGGCTTCCCAGAAATCGTTATACTCCCCCTCGAACGGCCGTTCGGTTTGTCCCTGCCGCATGACCTGATATCGTTCGGGGCTCAGGATCTTCTTCCACTCACTGTCCGTTTTCTTGATCTTCTTGGCCATGTCCATTCCTCACGAAGTACGCGTCGCTCGAGAGCCCTGGCTTCTTATTAGTCGTCGAAGCCCCGAAACGGCTGTCACCGACGGGAATCCCATTCTCGGACCCCGGCCTCCGTGTGCCACGGGGGACACGGAAGGTCAAACCCGCGCGGCCGGGCAAAAAAAGTGAAATATTCCACATTTTTCCGTTGACTTTCAGTAAACCCGTTCACTATAATGGAACCGCTGGCTGGAGAGGGATCCTCCTTAGCCCCGCTTCCTTTTCCTTTGAAACCTTGGCGCCTCACCAGCCAGCCTCCTTGTCCAAGAAGAAAAATCCTTCAGCCCGGATGTGATTTCTCTTTCCGTGCCGTCAGGCCGTCACCGGTGGTTCGCCGCCTTGCTCCGCTTCTGCTGATACATGAGATAGTCGGCATGGGCCAGGAAATCCTCGAGCGAGGAAAACTCCTTGGGGTCATAAAAGACGAGTCCCGTGCTCAACGATACGTGGAGACGCTTGGGGTTAGCCAGGTTGTGGGACCGGATCTTTTCCTGGAGCCGACCGAGGAGGATCTTCTCGCCGGCCTGCTTCGACCTCATGGCGAGAATGGCGAATTCGTCGCCTCCGATCCGGGCGACGATGTCGCTGTCCCGGAGGGTTTCCCTGAGGATCGTGGCCACGGCCTCGAGGACGCGGTCCCCGGCTGGGTGCCCGAAGGTATCGTTGGTCTGCTTCAGATCGTCAACGTCGAGGTAGAGGAGGAAGACGTCTTTCCGGAGGCGCCTGGCGATCTTCATCTGCTGCTGCCCCAGGGTGAAGAAGCCACGACGGTTGTTGAGCTCGGTCAGGTCGTCAGTGAGGGAGAGGCTTTCGAGCTTTTCATTGCCCGCCCGGAGCTTCTGGAGGGCCTGCTTCAGTCTTTTTTCCGCCCGTTTCCTCTCCGTGATGTCCAAAAGGACCCCATCGAGGAAAAGGATCGTGCCGTCGGCCCCCTTGACGGCCTGGCAGTAGTCGCGGACCCAGAACTTGCGGTCGTCGGTGGCCCGGAGCTCGAACTCGGTGAAATAGCGGGGTTTCCCGGCGAGCTTCGCGAGGTGCCCCGACCGGTCCTCTTTCTTGACATAAAAAGCTTCGACGTTGTAACTGAGGAGTCCGACGGGCGTCCGGAGGCCCAGCATCCGGGCCAGGGCGGGGTTGGCCTCGATGAACCTCCCGTCGGGGGTCGTCCGATAGACACCGACGGGGAGGTTTTCGACGAGGACGCGGTACCGCTCTTTTCTGGCCCGGAGGGCCTCTCCGACCATCTTGCGACGGCCAGGCTTCCCGGATGTCTTATTTTTTCCCATCTCCGCCAGAGGCCGAATTTATCAAAGAAATGGGGGAAAGTCAAAGGCCTCGCTTTGAATTGCGGGCCCGTTTCTTGCTATAGTGGCACCCGAGGTCCGATGTCCTCCGCGGCGGTGAACGTGATGAACAAGATGACCGGCACTCTTTCGACCCTGATCTTGATCCTGGCCCTGGGCACCTGCGCGCCGTCCCGCCAGGTCGTGACCGTGGAGGTGACCGACCCGGGCCTGAAAACGCGGCAGGCGGCGTCTCTTGTCGAGAAGGGACATTACTTGGCTTTCAAGAGGGCCGTCCTCATCTACGGGCAGCTTTACAGGAACAGAGCCATGCGGGCCAAGGTCGCGGCCCCGTACCTTGAGGCCAGCCTGCTTCTGGCTCTCCGGGAAAAGGAAATCGGCCTCGACAACCCGGCGACCATTGCCGCCGCTGAAGGTCTTCTCCGGGAGAACCCCACGCTGGCGGGACTCAGGCCGTGCCTGACCCTCATTTCGGCCATCCCGCCCCGGACCCGGGGCGTCATGCGGGACATCGATACGACAAACTGGGGGAAAGCGGGCCAGGACGCCCTCAAGGCCGCGGAAGAGTCGGTCCGGAAGACCGCGGCCACGGACAGGTTCCCGGCGTGCGTCCTCGCGGCCTGGTCGTGTTCCTTCGGTCGGTACTCGGAAAAATGGCGCGACCCCGCCGGATTCCTGAAGATCTATCCCGACTCCCTCCTCCTGAAATACGAAGTCGCCATCTGCGGCGAAGGAAGGCCGGACCTCCTCGAAGAGATCCTGGCCCTGGAGCCGGAGTTCGCCGAGGTCCACTATCATCTGGGCGAGATCGCGCTCAAGAGCGGGAAGCTCCTCGACGCCGAGGCCCATCTCCTGAAGGCCTACGAGGCCATCCCCGAATCGCCGCAGACGCGGATCCTGCTCGGCGGCATCTATTTCGCGACCGAGGAGTTCGATAAGAGCCTCGGGTTTTACGACCTGGCCCTCCAGGTCTCGCCCGAATATCGGGACGCGCTTCTCGGCAAGGCCATCTGCCTGAGCTATCTCGGGAGATACGAAGACGCCATCC
>Ga0187881_10005290_pt1 | contig 9988 bp, 8 predicted proteins | sample June2016WEW_19_1_2_FD_133017 | JGI IMG/M metagenome (GOLD analysis project Ga0187881, IMG submission 133017) | Peatland microbial communities from SPRUCE experiment site at the Marcell Experimental Forest, Minnesota, USA - June2016WEW_19_100 | ecosystem: Environmental > Terrestrial > Soil >...
CCGAGGGTTGGGAAGAACTCTTGCTGCCCGAGATCGAGAGGCAGCAGAGGTGGGGCAAGGAGGTAGTGTTCCGGGCCGACGCGGCCTTCGCCAAGCCGGAAATCTACGAAGCCCTGGAAGAGCAGGGCGTAAAGCATGCCGTCCGCATCCCGGCCAACGACAGCCTGGAACGGGACATCGCCGAACTGCTACCACGCCCGGTGAGAAGGCCGAGTCAGAAGCCGCTGGTGGAGTACAAGGGATTCCTGTACCAGGCGGCGAGCTGGAAGACGGCACGCCGAGTGGTCGCGAAGGTGGAACATCACGCCGGGGAGCTGTTCCCACGAGTGGGCTTCATCGTGACCAACCTGACGCTGCCGAGCCGGGCGGTGGTGCGGTTCTACAACAAGCGTGGCACCGCCGGGCAGTGGATCAAGGAAGGCAAGCAGGCGGTGAAGATGACGCGGCTCAGTTACCACCGGTTCCGACCCAACGAAGTGCGGCTGTGGCTGAGCGTGATCGCTTACAACCTGGGGAACCTGTGGCGGCGGTTGGTGCTGCCACGGAGGATTGGCAACTGGTCGCTCACCAGCTTGCAGCAACGGCTGGTGAAGACCGGCGGCCGATTGATCAAGCACGCCCGGTACTATTGGCTGCTGCTGGCTGAGAGCCATCTGACCCGGCGACTCTTCGGGGCCATGGTAGGGCGGCTCGAGTCGCTGCCCTTGCCCGCCGGGTAGAGTCCGCAACCGGCAGGAAAAAACCTGGGGAAACAAGCAGGGGGGATGGCGAGGTGTCCGAGGAATCGCATAAAAACGGGTCAGGCTGCCGGTCGGCTGCATCGCGACGCCGTGCCGCCGACTGCCGAGCGGCGCGCTGGCCCTTCCACTGCGAAATAGTCGTTGACAGCGGGTCCCTGGGGCGTACAGTAAGGGGCTTGGAGATGCTAAAAAGGAAATCCCGTCTTGGAGGTATGAGGTGCCCCTTGCCCACCCATTTTCTTCTGCGCTGGCTGTATTCCGACTTGAACCCGACGAGGCAAGGGCCCCGCGACGCCGACGTCTTAGCAGCAGAGTCAACCCGAAAGCGGCGCCAACTGACCGTAGGACGAGACCTGTATAGCACTGCGGTCGAGAATGCCAAAACGAAACCCAGGGTCAAGCCGAGCTGCTCCGGACTGTTAATTCCGGGGTGCATTGCGCTCCTTTCGGTCTTCAGCCTCGTTACTCAGTGCCTGAAAGGGCAGGAATCTCCCGCCGGCCAGAAAATTGAACCCAGCTTCACACTGCGGGTACAGAAAAATGTTGTGATCGTCCGAGTCGTGGTCCGCGACTCTCATGGGCGGACGGTGAGCAGGCTAGGGAAGGAAGACTTCAAGGTCTCCGACAACGGCGAAGCGCAGGAGATCAGCAGCTTTGCGGTCGAGAGACAGGCGGCAGCCTCGCCGCTACAACCGTCCTCAGCGACAAGCTCCGCACCGGCGGCGCCACCCCCAGCGGGCCCCGCGGCTCCCACGCTGCCACTCGCTTACCTGGCTTTCTACTTCGACGACTTGAATTCCGCCTTTGACAGCCTTGTGCACTCGCACGAGGCCGCGGAGAAATTCATCGCTGGGCTGCCCGCAACGGAGCGCATGGCGATCTTCACCTCGTCGGGAACGCAATTCCTCGATTTCACGGATGACCGGCAGAAACTCGACGAAACGCTGTTGAAGCTGCACCCCGTCAAGCGATTCGATCCCCAAGGGGGCTGCCCCCGATTCAGCGACTATCTCGCGAGCCAGATTGTCGACTTCGAGGACCCAGACGCCTACCGCCTGGTGCGGGATGAAGCTATTCATGATTGCCAAATGGACGCCAGCTCGGCGACCAAGGAGTGGCTTCGTATGCAGGCGCAGGCGGCGTACAACGCGTACGCCATGCAGGCACGCATCAATCTCACGAATCTTGAGGCCGCGATCAAGCGCATCGCCCTGATGCCGGGGGAACGGCAGGTGATGGTGGTCTCCGATGGATTTATGCCTCTGGAGATGCCAGATGGGGTGCAACGCGCGGTTGACCTCGCCTTGCGCGCGCACGTTATCATCAGCGCGCTTGACGGCTCCGGACTGGCGGTGCGCATTCGGGAAGCAGACGCGAGCCAGGGGTACATGCCTAGCGCTAGCCTGACCGGTCTCTATCATATTTATGATAGCAGCCGGGATGCCGCCGCGGCCGGCACGCTAGCGGAAATCGCTGAGGGCACAGGCGGGCAATTCTTCCACAACAATAACGATCTTCTGGGGGGGATGTACAGAATACTCGGGCCCCCTGAGGTCAGCTATGTGCTCACTTTCTCACCGAATAAGCTCAAGTACGACGGAGCGTTCCACACAGTGAAGGTTCGTGTGGTCAACGGCCACAGCCTCACGGTGCAGGCGCGCAAGGGCTATTTCGCTCCGAAAAAGCAGGTGACTCCCGACGAACTGGCCAAGGAGCAGATCCGAGAGGCCGTCTACAGTCAGGAACAGATTCAGGGACTTCCCCTGAGCTTATCCACCAAGGTCCGTAAGTTGGAAGGAGAGAACGAGGAGATTACGGTCCAGGCGCGGCTGGACGTCCGCAGCCTGCCTTTCGAGCAGCGCGACGATCAGAGCGTCGACGATGTCACATATACGGTGGTGCTGTTCGATCGTGACGGCAAGTTCGTTTCAGGCAGCCAGCAGAACTACTCCCTCGCCCTGAAGAAGCATACCCTGGAGGACCTGGAGAAGTCCGGGCTCAGCCTCGAGGAGCACGTGGGGGTGAAGCCGGGGGCATACACGGTGCGGGTGGTAGTCCGCGAGTCGCGAGGCGGGCAAATAGCAGCGTTGAGCAAGACGGTGGAGGTGCCGCTATGAAGGTTCGGCCCCCGCAGTCTCGCTGCGAGCCTGGTGTCTTCGGCCCCGCAGCCCATTTGCTACGGGGACTTCTAATTTGCGGCCTCTGGCTTTGACTATCTTGGCTTAGACGGAGGACACCAAAACGGACATCCTGGTAAAATGGTCCGATATACGGGGCGCCGGAATTCCGGCCGCATACCTCACCCGATGAACCGTAGCTTCAGCATCGATCCACCCCACGTGCACCCCTCGATTCTCACCGGTACGGGATCGGGGCAGTACTGCGGGTGGCCCGAAATCAGTTCCTGGCGGCGACCGCGAACGACGATGGTGTAGCAATGATGTTGCGTCTCCACTTCCAACACCGCGCCCTCTGATAGCATCCAGGTACACCCCCCTCGATTTCCGACTGCGCAATGTTCTGGTTCACCTCGTCGCTGAAGTTGGGATGAGGGATGAAGGGCTTTGGAATAGGAACGGGATTGGCTGGCTGGTCTGTTCCCCTGCCATAGTCATCAATTCGGTAGGTGTTGGTCTGGTGAAGCTTCTTTAGGCGCCTGAAGCTTCTGTTGTGTGCTCACTGTAAACAATCTGAAATCGGAGTAGCGATGACGGTTCTGGTAGACATTCCCCCTCCAGTCCACTGATACCGCGACCTCGTATGGCAACCAGAGCATCTGCGTGGACTCTTTAAAGCGCACAGTACGGAACTCAATTTCGGTGGTGTCTCTCTTCGGGCCGACGTTCTCTTTTGAAGGCAGCAGGTCCGTTCGCATACGCAAGATCTGGTAATCGCTGGCATCGATCCAGGCTATACCCTGCACGAGCACCAGGAGGGAAGTCGTGCCGAAACTGATTCGTTGCCCAATTCGGGCAATGCCAGGACGCTGTGCGAATGCCACCACATGACTTTGCCGTTTGTTGATGACCTGCCGTCCAAGGTAGCGAAAGGTTGAACCGGCCTGATATTCAGGATGGAAGCCCAGCGGTACCGAGACAAAGCCCTTCGTAACAAAATGACCAACCCCCAACCCTCCGGGTTCAACAACCTGTCCCTTTGAGTCGGTGCGGTACTCATCCAGGCCTACCCCTTCATTTGCCGGTCGGGGGAGGGCCAGATACCGGAACTTCTGCGTGTGGCTTTCCCGGATTCCAGCGCTTGGCCATCCCAGCGCCCCCATCCCGCTGGCGACCGCCAAGCGCTCCATCGAGATCTTCTCAACCGATGCAGTATTGGGGAAATTCTCGAAGAACGCTTCAACGTTCACTCCAACTTTTTGTAGTATGCGGGGGAGTTCCGCCTGACTCTCGTCAGGCTCCAAACCTTTGAGTTTTGGAATGGCCTTGAGAAGTCTAGGGAGTGGCCAGGTGACGACCGAATCGACGTCTAAGGAGTATGTGAGGCTGGTAGGCGGGTTTTGCGTACTTGCTGGAGGAGAAAGGAGTAAAAGCGCAGCCGACATTAGAATCAGCCTCTGCATGTCAATCCTCCATCGTGGGAGTGTGAGCGAATTCTATCACGCTCAAGGCCGGGCTGAAGCACGCCAGGGAGCGAGGCACGAAACTCGGCAGAGGTCGAAAATATGCGGCGTCTTTTCAACCCACCGAAGATACCGATAGGTTTCAAGCGCACGGATCTGGGTTTCGAAGGAGGGTTCCACAGCGTTAACGATATTTCTTGCAGTTCGCTGCGGCGGACCCGGGCCATCACGTTGTTCATCAGCGTTACCAAGAAGACTCAGCCACAGGCCGTCTTTTCCCAAATGGCCATTTACGTTCTCTGCAAAGCTTTTCCGCTCTTTATCCGAACTTAATGCATGAAAACAACCTCTGTCGAATGCAAAGCCAAATGGCGCCCCTTCAACGCGGCTTGTGAGGATCTCACTCACGATAAAGGTACTTCGGGTTAAGAGTTCGTCGTCTTTAATGAAGTACCTTCGGAGGTCGTAGGTGCTTCCGTATTGCGTCCTCAATTCGGAAGCCTTCTCGCGAAACTCGCCCGACGAGCACTCCCCCGCAACGCTTATAAGTTTCCTCTCGGGCAGAAACTCCAGGATCGAATCCGGAGTGACCCCGTGCTTGATTAAAGCCCGTACAATGTGAAAGAACAAATGCCGCTTGTATAAGTTCGGAGTTTTCTGACCATTTATGGTCAAGTCGTTTCGCGACCAATCAGATGTGCCCTCTTGCGACTGCCGCTCCTCCGCCGCCTTCCTTCGAAGCTGCACTTGGTATTCCGTCGCTTCAGGTAGGGGGAGCACCTGCTGGATGTCCAGCAAGGTTCGTTCGCCGAGTGCATAGGGACGCAAACGAACGCAGCGAACATCAAGGTCACGTTCATTCAACCACAGCACCGACGTCGTGATCTCCTTCGAAAACTCGCCTGAGACCAGAATTATCCGTGTCTCCTGCGCGAACTCCTTTTCGTTTGGTTCATCCCACTCAAGGAATTTCAGAATGGCAGCTTCCGCATCATCATCGCGACCAAGATGCCGTAAGAATCTGGCGTGTGCCTCGACGGACTGAGCGAATGTCAGCTTGCTCACCATAGCGGCGTAGCGGATGGCTTGCAGCTCCATGTGGCCGCCGTCCTCAGTACGTTTTAATTCCACCACAACGATGTTGGCGTGTTTGTCAAGACACAGCAAGTCGATGCGGCGTTTGGTATCCTCCCATTCGCCATACTCTTCAGCCAGAACATATGTGTCTGGAGCGATGACGGTAATGTTCTCTCTAAGCAGTCGCTGCAGGGCGGAGCGCTCGCGGATGCCTTGCGCCGCGAACGTGGTTGCGGGTATGGGAACAATCGAATTCTGCGTTATTTCGTAGAGCGCCATATAGGCCCCAATTTCCCTTTCGGAATATTAGCTGGTCATCAGTGTACACCGAGAACACAAGCATCAGGTATCACGCTTTGCGGGTGAATGCCGCAAACATCAAGTTTTTGATGACAGCGAGCCCGGACCTCCGGGTGTGAGATCAGCCGATCGCACCTTGTGATCGCGTCCCCGGAGGACACTCACGAGGGCTTTTTAGCTAACTTTGACGTAACTGCGGATTGCGCTTGCTCACTCTCCGGGTTCGTTTCCAGCATTGCGGGTCGATCCTCAGCACGGAGGTCGCACCTATTGCCAGATTCACGAAGCCACCGTGATAGCTAATTTCGCCGTAGCGAAACAGCCGCGCCAGCAAGGCCAGGGCGTGCTGGGCGAGGACTTGGTTCACGAAGGGTTCCTGCCGATCCAGGGATTCAAAAGCGCTACAGCTTGGTTCTCCGTCATTGTCGAGATTTGGGTCACCGATTTCAGGGAAGAGTTCGACCGCGGAACGTAGGCGCAGCCTTGACCTGCGGTTGCGTTCGTTAAGTGGTTCGCCCAGGATGAACTGCCCGCTATCTGCATTGTTGCCCAGATCGAGCCAGTGGGAAACCGTGCTCCAATTCCCAACCGCATCGCGGATCGCAGCCCGTGCTGCCCGCGTATCCACGCACCCTACAACGATGTGAGCACGGAGGTCATCGCCGGAGTAGCTGCGCGAGATAAAGGTTCCCGGGCGCAAGTAAGCGGGGACCGCTTCCCACTTCAGTCCCCAAAATAGGTTCAATCGGTTGACCAATACGATCGCCTTGTTCAGGCCGACTTCGGCCCGAGCAAAAGGTTGGCGAACACAATTGGTGACTGAGATCGTATCGCCGTCCACAACCGTGACTTGCAATCCTCCGGGATGGCCACGCGCCATAAGCGATTGATGCAGGTAAGGCAATCCCGCGACTACCGCGCTGCCTGTTCCCCCGCAACCTACCACCAGCACGCGCACCTGCCGTTCGAGCAACTCCGGATGGATGCGGTGTGTCTCCATGACGAACTCCTCAACGTTCATTTCCGCGAGCGACGAATTCTTGTAGTGTTTCGCCGGCATCGGTCAGGTACTGAACTGGGAATCGCTTCCTACCAAGAAGACTTCTCCACAACCCAATGAAGCCTTCAGGGTGATTGGTAAGGCGCACCGCGCCTGCGGCGTGTGTGAATTCAGATTGAAAGAATGTGTCTTCCCACTGGGGCATCGACGCGATGTCAGAAGTGTCGGGCACGCGCATACTGCCGGCACAGACTCGGGCGTCTGTGTTCCAATAAGGAGCGGTCTTGAGGGGCGTTTCAGGCTTGGCCGTGGACTCGTAGCGACAGCTCGCACAAAGAGATCCCTGCCTGCAACTTTGAAGATCAGCGCCGGATGCGGGAAAATGAGACCGTTAAGCTTCCGTGCTTCTTCATCCGTCCCTCCGATGAACACGACCCGCTGTCGCGGCCTTGACCACCAAACCAGCATGTCAGGAGTGCGCGCTAGGACGTTGTGGGGAAGGATTTCCGGCTTGAGCTGTGCTCCGAGGCCTTGGGCAAGAGTACGTAGGAAGGCTGTGGTCAGGGCTTCACCGGGGGTGAGGTAAGGAATTCCATTCTCAGCTTGCATTACTTGGTGAAGGCTTGCGACGGCGCCATCACCTCCACCCCGATAAACAAGGACTGCTTCGCAGAGCCTGAATTCGTGGTTGGCTCCGATGCTGACGTAGGCTTGCATGGCTCTCACGTCGAAAGGACCCATCTGTCGTTGCCTGGCATCAGGTCGATCACGTGGCTTGCCGCTGCAATGGTCTGGCAGGCCACTCCGAACATGTGGAATGTGCGCCGAACGCTCTCCGTATCCGTGCGATCAAATGGTATGCGGCGGCAACCACCCAGTCCGTGGAACATGCGATGTCGCGCTGTAGGCCGGCCGTTCGGCATCGGGTGCTCGGGCGAATGAAGGCGCTGTTCCCTGCGGTTGTGTCCATCAGAAGCATATCAATCTTGCAGTTAAGAGAAAGCAACGGTGACTCCCTGTCAGCACCGGGATAAAAGAGAGCCAATTTCATCGGTCTAAGGGGTACCTGGTTTTGATGGCCTCATGGGCGGGGAGGCGGTAAGAACTCTATATCAGCCTCTGGAAGGCCTGGCCCAGCCGCAGTTCCATACGCAAAGGCTGGGCACTCCATGACAGGGGGCGAGCCGTCACGAATGCGAGGCTCGCAGCCGAACATCGCAGGCGATACGCAGCGCGCGCCGTTCCATACTACCGGGAACTGTTTGCTCGTGAGATAATCGAACCACACGAGATCCGCGCATCGCGGATCGAATCTCGCCGATTTGCTCTTTCCATCCCACCTCTGGAAAAGAAAGCCGCACCAGCTATGTTGCACGAGGGAGCCCAAACTGCCTGAATTTTCTTTCCAACTCACTCAATCCTACCTGTCCTCGCAGTTGCTCCAGCGCCGGCACCAAGCTAGGGGTGAAAGTCTTTACGACATTCAGTGCTTCCCCGAAATCGTGCAACCCACCCGCGACACAAAAACCATAGGCGGAAAGCACACGCGCCATTTTCTTGAATGCCTCGATTTCTTTTCCTTCCATCTGAACGCCTTGCTCCCCGGCGCCGCTCCCCCACACTAGGATATGCTTGTTTCTTGCCGGCTCATCGAACGGGGCAAGCACGCTATTAAAACGGCTGCCGACTGTATCCGCTGCACCTTTCGGCACCAGAGTGGTGTAATAGCCGATGTGATAATCAATGTATCCTTGACGCGAAAGCGGGCAGGAACATTCCACAATAGTGTGATGCCCCTGCGGAACCATGGTCACGAGCGGCAGGAGCTGTATGGCGCGGAGTACATCCGGACTCACGCCCGCCACTCCACCGGCCCAGCGCAGGGCATAGATGGAATCCGTCGTTGTGCCTGAGATATCTGCACCCTCCGGTCTCAAGCCGAAGGTTCTGTCGATGGCTCCAATAACACTCTTCGGCTCGAATTTGTACTTGTCCACTCCGCGCACTATTCTGGTACCAATGTCTTCGTAGGGCGCCCCCCGACGCACTATCTGCTCTTTTGGTACATCTTTCCGGTCCCGGTGGCCGAAGTCCCCGCCCCACCCCCCCTCTTTGATCGGCTTGCTGCTCCCGACCTTAAGAAAGGTTGGCTCGGGCCTGAGGCTCTGCTGCCCTTTAAGATGCGTGTCGTGTAGACCAAAATCTTTCCACCTCTCGTTGGTTTCACCAAAAAGTCGGATCATGTCCGAACAATTCTCAAGAGTCCAGAAGGGCTCCCGGTTGAGGAATTCATTCAGCCCGACCCAAGTGGGCTTAACATCCCGTTGAAAAGTAAGGTATTCGCGACGCTTGGGTATCAGCCAAGCGGTCAGCTTGAGTTCTTCGACGCTGAGAATATGGAGGATGAGACGGTGGACGAGCCTTTGAATGGAGTACTTGTAGTGTTGCTGGAAGAAGCCGTTGAGTGCCTTAGCAACTTCCACTTCTAGATCGCGCTTCTGGATTCGGATCTCTTCGATTTGAGTGTGATTCAGAGGTATCATAGTTATCATTTGCCTTTCCGCGGCCTGTCTGGGATTATGCGGCAGGTCACCGATGACGTAGGTTTTTCTGCATGGATTTTATATTAATGCGCAAGAAATTGATACAGCCTTTCTTGAAATATCGGCACCAGGTGCTGAATTTCAACACGCGAACGGGGACTCGTTAGGGATTCATAGGAATTTGGCACCTAACAAAGCAGGCTGCAATTGCGTCGCCTTCAGCAAACACGGCCAGCAGACAGGGCAAGGGTGGATTACAGTCGGAGAGCTCTTGCCCGATGTTGTCGTCAAGCTCGGGTCGCTCCGCCTGGGCGGATACACGGTCGAGACTGAGTACGGCCTCGATCAGCTTCGTTGCGAGTGGGTTGTTGATCTTGTCTTTGAGGAGAGCGATCTCACACTCATCCAGTGCTGTCCGTCGCATACAAGGTGGAATCGACCCCTCGACGTCTGGGATTTCATACTGGTCAGCGTCCGGTTCCTGGGCGATCCATTCCCGCAGAGTCTTAGACCGTTCTTCGGCATCCCGGTAGTCGACTCTGAGCCAGCGATTGAGGGCTCCAATGAAGAGGTGGAAGAACGTCGCCGGCAGTTGCGGGTGGATGCTTTCCAGTAACTGCAGCATTGGCCCAAAGGTGGCACAGCCACAGGTTGCCTCGGAAGGCTCGACAATGAGGAACAATTGGCTGGGCCTGCTTTCATCACGCTCCGCCCATTCGCAGGGAGTGTCGCTGATGGCGGCAACAAG
>Ga0187881_10005300_pt1 | contig 9973 bp, 10 predicted proteins | sample June2016WEW_19_1_2_FD_133017 | JGI IMG/M metagenome (GOLD analysis project Ga0187881, IMG submission 133017) | Peatland microbial communities from SPRUCE experiment site at the Marcell Experimental Forest, Minnesota, USA - June2016WEW_19_100 | ecosystem: Environmental > Terrestrial > Soil >...
GGCGATTTGGCCATCCAGGCGGATGCGCGCTTCTGACACTTCCTGCCGGCTCTGCGCAACCCTCGAACTGGTGCGGGAGCCATCGAAGATCGGGATCTGGATTGAAAGTCCCAAAACGACGTTGCTGCGTGAGAAGTTCTTGTAATAATCGGCGTAATTGTTCGTGTTGCTGAAAACCGCGTACTGGCTTTCAATCTCCGCTTTTGGCAGTCGCTCTGCTTTTTCCGCCTCGACGTGAAACTCTTTTGCTTTTAGATCTGCCTTCAATTTCTTTATTTCCGGCGTGCATTCGAGGGCTTGCAGGTAGATAGTATCTGCTGGCGTATCGAATATAGGATTTTCGATCACCGGCTCGACCGTTTTGATGGACGCCGTTTCGGAAAAGCCCGTGAATCTTCGAAGGTCTGCCTCCGCAAGCTTCGCCTGCTCTTGTGCCGCATTCAGTTGTTGGTGGGCATGACGGACGGCATTGTCGGCCTGAGCTGCTTCGACTTGCGTAACCCGTCCAGCTTCCAGCAAGATCCCAACCTCCTCTTTTTGTTTCCTGGCACTGTCCAGCCAGGCCATTGCAATCTCGATCATTTTTCGTGATAGGTGGAGCTGGTAATAGATCAGAGCTGTTTTTGACGCTACTTCGTTGCGCGCGGCTTCTGCTCCAAAGGCGCTGCTTTTTCCGGCCTCCTCCGCTTCTTTGATCAGATTTGAATTTTTTTTGTTGAAAATGGACTGGCTGCCTGTGATCTGGAAAATGGAGGGCGTACCAACAGGAAATCCATTGTTGTAGGCATATCCTGTGCCTGTCATCACCTGAGGCCGATTGAGGGAACGGGTTTCGCGCTCGGATTCGCGTGTGCGTGCGGCTTGAGCTTCAGCGATAAGAACCTCCGGAGAGCGAGCCAACGCCATGTGGACGGCTTCCTGAAGAGTAAGAATTCTATTTTCCGGCTGTTGGCCGGCTCCGCCCGGGTCCAATGCGGGGTATGCACTTAAGGACTTGAGTGTAACTACCATTATTAGCGAAAAAAACACACTTAGAGATTTATTCATCGCGAGTGCCTCAAATATAGAGATTCATTAGCCTCGAAGGCTCCAAGGCTCAGAGAATCTTAAAAAATTTCGGGCTACCTCAACTTGGATATTTGTTCTTTTGCTTTGCCGAAGTCAGGATTGAAGGCAAGCGCCGACGCGAAGGCTTCACGGGCCTTTGTCTTTTCTCCTTTGGCCAGGAAACTCTCTCCCAGCCAATAGTACACCTCTTCAAAAGCCGGATCTTCATCGGCGAGCGAGCCTGAAGCGAGGTTCATGAGGGCTTTGGTTGAATAATCAAGATCGGTCCGGAGTTGAATGGTCGCTGCCGCCATAATGAGTCGGCTCCACTTCGATCCATTATCCAGCTCCAGCGCTTTTTTCGCGTATTGAATGGCGCCCTCAAAATCCTGCCGGTCGAGGAGAAAATCCGCTACATCCTTGTAAGCAATTGCGTCGCTAGGATACTCGATGGTCGCCTGTATTAACTCTTTTTTCGCCAGGTCCCATTTTTTTTCTTTGATCAGGATTGCCGCGCGGGCACTGTATCCCTTCCTGGGATCCAGTTTGGCAATTGCCTTCGCTTCAGCGTCGGCCTTGTCTTTCCCACCCCCCACATAGGAGGGCGCGTCCAGATAGAAATCGAGCAAATCAAACCTGACATCCAGATTCTCGGGCGAAAGCCTGCTCGCGGTTTCGAATTCCTTCACAACCCGGTGTGCCCATCCGACGGCTTTGACAAAAAACGAGTGTGCTGCGCGAGCTCCACAGGCACGGCCCAACCAGAGGTGGCTTTGAGCGTTGGAAGGCTGCAGCTGGATGGTTTTCTCCATTTCCTGGACCGCGCCATCCCAATCGCGAACTTTGAGATAAGATTTCCCAAGCCAGAGCCGCACATCTGCATCATTGGGGGATATGCTCCTCAGCTGCTGCAGCAGGCTCACCGCTTCGTTGAAGTCACCCTTCTGATAAAGCCGGATCGCGTCATCGAGGCTTCCGGCTGTAGGCAAGCCAGGTGAAGAGCCCAGAAGGAATAGCAAAGCTAAAATCTTCATCTACCGAAACCTCAATCCCTTCCTTCCCCGGAGGAGACGCGATGCAAGATACAGGATGCGGAATGCATTTTGCGTCCTGAAGCTGAATCCTCTCACCACGCACCAGAAAATATAACCGAGAGACAATTTGGGGTCCAACAGTATCCTCGGCTATTCGATGCGCCTGGGATCATTTTATTTCAAATCTCAGACAGGCTCCAGGCATAAGGGCCTGGTAATGAATAAAGGTTGCATTTTGGCGCGAGCGCCGGGCGGGCAGATGCGAGGCGCCGCGACACAGGCGATGCGGTGTCATCGTCGAGGAGCGGCAACAAAGCAGATGCCCGCCCGCCGCCGCGCCCCCTTGGGCCGCGCCCCCTTGGGCTGCGGCCCGCAGGCCCGCTGGCGTTGTTGCTCGCTCCTTACATGCAACCCGGCATGCTCGTCGCTCGCGCCTAGCCAGCGGGCCTGGGGGCCTGCAGCAAAATGTAACCTTTATTCATTACCAGGCCCTAACCAAGCATAACCGTCTTTACTCCGGCAATTCATGGCCATATGCTAGGCTTCTATGCTTCTGATAGCTGCGGCAATGGAAGAGGAACTGGAAACGGCAAAAATACTTTTCCCGTATGTGGAGAAAATTCAGGCGGAAAAACTAAAGCTTTGGCGAGCTGTTCGAAGGGAAGAACCCATTTATTTCCTGAGGACCGGAGTCGGTCCCAAGCGCTCCGCAACAACCCTGCAGGAGGCGCTCCGCGTGACAACCCCTTCGCAAATACTCGTGATCGGATATGCAGGCGCATTGGATCCCGATCTGAGGCTGGGTGATTTAGTCGCGGTCAGACGAGCTGTGGCTTTCAGTCTTGATGATGGTTTGCCTTCTTGGGAGCATGTGCGTGTGGAGGGCGAAGTTGATTTAGTGAACTGTAACTTGCTTGTGGACGCGGCATTATCTGCGGGCCTTCGCGTTCAGTCTGGAGATGCGCTGACTTCATCTTACGTGTTGGGAAATCCGGCCCACAAACGCCTTCTCTATGAAAAATTTCGCGCTTCGATTGTCGACATGGAGACGGCGGCACTTGCGCGCGTCGCGCAGTCTGCAGAGGTTCCGCTCAGTTGTATCCGGGTTGTGAGTGATGAAGCCCGCGATACTTTCCTGGCCCCATTTTCCTACGATCCTTCAGCCGGAATACCGGAGCGCGCGAAGAAACTCATTGAAACGGGGCTGGTCGAGACATACCGCGAATGGAAAACGCATTCGTCGGCAGCGAAGGAGCGCCTTGGCCGTTTTCTCTCCTGCTATCTCTGATTCGGGGTTCGGGAAGGTTTGAATTTCAAATCTCGAATCTCGAATCTGAAGATGCTATTCCATCTTTACCGGCTGGTTTGCCTCTATATAGTAGACTTTTCCGATGAGACTAAATTGCTTCTGCTGCAAAGTGCCTGAAACCCTGACAGTGACTCCCTGCGGCGGTATTTCTGTCTCCGGCTGTAGAGCGACCCAGATGCTGTCGTTGTTCTGATACAGCTGGAACATCTTAAAAGATGACGAAGCCATAGGGGTCTTGGTTTCGGCCATTCCGACCACTATCACATTTTGGCCAAGCCGCGCCGCTCCGTCTTTCTGGAGCCGGGCGATGGATTCAGTCCCTTTCGGAATAGAAGAACAGGCGATTAAAATCAGAAGCAACACGCTGACAAAAGTGACCGCACAAAGCTTTTTCATTTAAAGCCTCCTTCATACCTTGGTTTGCGTCAGGATGGGTAACAATTCCATGCCGATTCTACATTGAGAAACGGGTTTGGGGCAACTTTAGTTTGCGCGTCAACACGTTGCAGCAAAAACCTGCTGATCTAGGAGCCTGTCCGAGAATTGGAAGCGCGATCCCTTCGAATTCTCGGACAGGCTCGGGTCAAAATCTCTTGCGCATTCCACGTTGTCGGAGTGGTACACTTCCGGCTTGAACCTAACAGAAATGGCAGGGTCCCTATGGCTGATGACCAATTCCGTTCAGCAAATCCGTTTAAAATCCTTTTTTTGTTAGTCGGCATCGTACTGCTGGCATTCGTTGCACAGGGATTGCTCCGCACTGGAGGCACTCCCAGCATCAAGATCCAGCCCAGCACGCCCGTAATTGGAAAACGAACTCTTGTCAAAATTGAGCTTTCCGAACCCCGACGCGGTTTGACACACGTCGTTGTCGAATTTCTGCAGGAGGATAAGGCTGTTAAGCTTGAAGACAAGAACTACAGCTTCGCATCACAGTTTGCTTTCTGGGGAGCCAAAACCACAAAAGATATTCTGCTTGTGCAGGCAGGCCGACAGACTTTGCCCGGATTGACCGGCGGAACTGCGACCATCCGAGTGACTGTAGAGCGGGCAGGTACCTGGCTGCGCCGCCCGGGCCCGCAAATCGATGAACTCGTCCTGCCGGTTCGCCTGACCCCGCCGTCTCTCCATGTGATCTCAAGCCAGACTTATGTTGCGCAAGGCGGATGTGAAGTTGTCGCGTATCGAGTAGGCGAATCTGCGGTGCGGGACGGAGTCCGTGCAGGCGCCTGGTGGTTTCCTGGATTCCTACTCCCCGGCGGTGGGAAGCAGGACCGGTTCGCTTTTTTTGCGGTTCCCTACGACATGGCCCAGCCTGACGTGAGGATGGTTGCTGAAGATGCAGCCGGAAATGCGGCGGAGATGGCCTTTATCGACAAGTTCTTTCCGAAGCCTTTCAAGTCGGATAATCTTGAAATCACCGACGCTTTCATGAGCAGGGTCGTCCCGGAAATCTTGTCCCAGTCTCCGGATCTGAAGGAGCGCGGCAGTCTGCTGGAAAACTACCTGGCCATCAATCGGGAATTGCGCCAGAAAAACGGAGATGTCATTAAAGCACTGGCGCAGAAATCAAAGCCTGCATTTCTGTGGAACAAACCATTTTCAATGATCCCAAACGGCAAGGTCATGTCTGCTTTCGCCGATCGGCGGACATATCTGTACAAGGGGCAAGTCATCGATCATCAGGACCATCTCGGATATGACTTGGCTGTGACTAAGCAGTCTCCCATCCCGGCTGCAAATGACGGGACCGTCCTGCATGCCGGATATTTGGGGATTTACGGAAACGCCGTTATCATCGACCACGGATATGGTTTGATGAGCATCTACGGGCATCTTTCTTCCATAGGAGTTAAGGAGGGGCAGAAGGTTTCCAAGGGAGACATCATAGGCAGAACAGGCGAAACCGGCCTTGCCGGGGGGGACCATCTGCATTTCAGCACGATTCTTCAGGGACTTCCGGTGAATCCGGTTGAATGGTGCGACGGCCACTGGATACGGGATCGTATTGCGAAAAAGCTGGGTCCGGCGTTCACGTTTTCGTCCCAGTAGGAATCACAAATCAGAATTCACAATGCCCAATGTGAGCCGGCGATTAGAGTATTCGAATTTCGTCGCCTTCATTCCGCCTTCCGGCTCGTTTCACTTTATATAATAAAGTACTTGACACAATAATTGATCGTGTGCGAGGATCCTGGAATAGGGGAGGCGCATATATGATTGGAGATCTGCCCAGCGTGCAAACTGCACAATCCGCCCGTGAGGACCTGCTGTACATTCGGAAAACGCTGGAAGCTGCCGGACAGTTGACTGCCGTACCGGGAAAGTGCCTGATTGCGGCAGGCGCGATCGCAATCAGCGGAGCCCTGTTCAATAATTTTGTTACCGGAGCGCCTTGGGTCAATGGGCCGTATCCGAAAACGGCTCTCGGTACATGGGCTGTCGTCTTGTGCGTTTCAGTGGCGATTGTTTGTTACGGAATCTACCGGAAGAGCCTCCAGATGTGCACTCCGATTCAAGCGCCGCTGGTGCGCAAGCTCCTATGGAGCCTTTTACCGGCTCTTTTTGTAGGCGGCTTGCTCACGAACCTGGCGGTTCGAACCAACAGTCTGGATTGGCTGCCGGTTATCTGGCTCGGCTGTTACGGTGCGGCGGTGACTAACGGAGGGCAGGTTTCCGTAGCTCCCGTCCGCTACATGGGGGTCTGCTTTTTAATAGCGGCAGGAGGCGCTGCCCTGTCGCCTCGAAGCGCCGGCCTGGCATGGCTTGCAATCGGGTTTGGATGGCTGCATTTGGTCTATGGCGCGTATATTGCCCGGAGGCATAATGGTTAAAAAACGGAAGGCAAAGCGCCCTACTCCTAATGAGCTGGATCCGCTGATTCACGAGCGCTTGCGCTTGGGCATTCTCTCCGCGCTGGTCGTGCAGGAGTCCCTTTCGTTTACCGAATTGCGCGATCTCCTCAGAACCAGCGACGGCAACTTGAGTGTTCAGGCACGCCGGCTGGAGTTGGCGGGCTATGTCATCTGTGACAAGAAATTCGAGGGGCGCAAGCCCAAGAGCACTTATCGCCTCAGCCCTGGCGGGCGGGTTGCGCTCGAGGAATATCTCGAAACTCTTTCCAGTCTCCTGCCAGATCTCGATCGGGTGCGGAATTCGAGAGACAGAACTCTACGAACCGAAATCAATCCTCTTCCGTCCCACAGCTGAACCGGGCCGCATGACCGGGCGAGAACTGGTTTTTCAGACAGCTTTATTTAACAAAGAACTTTCTTGGGTGAATGCTTGATGAACTCCGTACAGCACTTGGCAATTATTATGGATGGAAACGGCCGGTGGGCCGAGCAGCGGGGAATGCCACGATGGAAGGGGCATGAAGCGGGCGCGCAGGCGGTCCGACGAGTATCCGAATCGGCCTGTCGTCAGGGCATTTCCATCCTGACGCTCTTCGCATTTTCGAGCGAAAATTGGAAGAGGCCTCCGCAGGAAATTCGCATACTCTTCAACCTGTTCCGGCGCTATCTGGTTTCAGAGCGGCAGAACCTGCTTCAAAATGGCATTCGAATATCGGCGTTTGGGAGACGAGACCGTATCTCGCCCCTGGTGTGCGAAGCGCTTTCTGCAACTGAGGAAGCCACTCGTGGCTGCAAACGGCTCCACCTGCGCATTGCACTGGACTACGGTTCCAGGTACGAAATCGTCGAGGCGGCGCGCAGGATCGCCGGTGAAGTCCAGCATCGGAAATTGAAGCTTGAGGACATCACGGAAGATTTGCTTGTGCAGAAACTGTCCGATGAGGTCATCCCCGATCCCGATCTCATTATCCGAACTGCAGGAGAGCAACGCCTTTCCAATTTCCTGCTATGGCAGGCCGCATACTCGGAACTGTTCTTCTCTCCGAAGTTATGGCCGGACTTTGATGAAGGAGATTTAGAAGAGGCGCTGGCGGATTTCCGGTCGCGGACGCGCAAATTTGGCGCTCTGCCCTGCGCCACCGGCACTGCCGGATGACTTGAAGTCTTTAGGGCCGCGAGGTCAACCTCCAGGACTCAAAGACTCTAAGAACCCGCCACGCGATTGCGCAATACTCCGATCCCCGGTATCTCCACTTCAACCAGATCTCCAGGTTTCAGCGCGCCGGTTTGTCCCGGAGTGCCGGTGTAAATCACATCCCCGGGATACAAGGTTACATACTGACTTACATAGCTGACAATAACATTGGGATCGAACAACAATTCGCTGAAATTGCCCGCCTGGACTACGGAGCCATTCACTCTGGTCTCTACCCGTCCTTGTTTCCAGTCAAAGCCGGCCGCGATCGCGGGACCTAACGGCGCAAAGGTATCGCACCCTTTGGCCCGCCACCATTGCAGATCATTTTTCTGCCATGCGCGCTCGCTTATGTCGTTACCGCAGGTGAATCCGAAGATACAGCGAGCGGCATCCGGGACCGATACCCGACGGGCGATCTTTCCAATCACCGCAACCAGCTCACCTTCGTAATGAACATTGCTAGCACCGGGGGGAATTCTGATTTCTCCTCCGGTTTGAAGCAACGCCGAAACCGGAACCACAAAAATTTCCGGATTTTTAGGCGTTGGCCGGCTTTGGCCTTCCAGATGACTCTGGTAGTTCAGTCCGACCGCGAGCACTTTCGAGGGTTCGCAAGGCCACAGCAGCTCAACGTCGCCGGTCTCCACGGAGCGCCCCGTGCGCACCGCAGCCGCTTCCTGAAAAGGTACTCCATTTATTTCCTGGATCCTTTCCCCTTCGAGGATTCCATACGAAACTTTCTGCCCGTCCTGATAGCGGACATATTTCAATTGCATAACAGCTCTCCCTTCTGCAACCTTTCTAAAGTCCTGAGCCATTCCGGAAATAGTGCGCGAATTGTCTCGGGATTTTGCACAAAACTCAACACCAGATGGTTGGGATTCATATCATAGAAATATCCCGGGTGGATTAGCAAACCATTCTCCTGCAGAATCGTTTCCGCTGCCTTCTCTTCATCCAGCGCACCTAGTTGCACCGTGACGTAGAATCCCCCATCCGGCTTTATGTAGCTGCAGTCTTTTGAACGTGCAAGAAGCAAATTCGCGGTGCTCCAGCATTCGCGGATTCGTTGCGTAAATTCAAGGCGGATCTCCCGTCCGCGCCGAAATATCTCCGGCGCCGAGGCTTGAACGATCTCGTTGACCGGAAGAAATGTGTCGGAAATAAGCTCCAGGGCGCGCAGGGCCTGTCGCACTCTGTCCTGATCCCCCGAAACGGCCATCCATCCGAATTTCATTCCAGGCAGGGCAAACATCTTTGAGAAACCATTGAGCGTAAATACGAGAGGCACTTCGAAGCCGGCAGGACGCGGCAGAGTTTCACGCCGGAACAGAAACTCGCTGAACACTTCATCGCTGATAATCGCGAGGTCGTGGCGACGCGCTATTTCGGCTAATCCCGCGATCTCCTCCGGCGAAGCAACGTGGCCGGTAGGGTTATGAGGAGAAATCAAAACGAGTGCCCGTGTCCTTGTGGATATGCACGCTTCCAAATGATCAATATCGATACTCCAGTTTTGCGACTCCTGGAGCCGGTAGGGAATCAACTTCACTCCGCTCAACAACGCGATGTAGTCGAAAAGCGGATAGGATGGACAGGGGCATAGGACCTCGTCCCCTTCGTCTGCCAGAAGCTTAAAGCAGTACCAATAAGAGATGCTGGTTCCGGGAGTAATGAGAACACAATCGGAGCTGATGTTGTGGCCTGTGCTCCGATAGTAGTCGGAAACAGCTTCGCGCGCCGGCCGCTGACCGAATGAGTCCGGGCGATAAATCCGGCATTGACGCGATCCGTAAACGAGGATTTCTTCCAGAAGATCCTGAGGGAAAATAAATCCGTGTTCGTTGATATTGCCGGAAATGAGATCCTGAACGGTTCGCCCATGCGTTTTCAACTCAGCGAGAATTTGATACAGGACGTTGGATTTCCCGTGTAGCTTTGCCGCGATTCTCGAAAACATTTTGGACCGGTGGAAGATGGTGAGTTTTTCTGAAAAAGCTCTGGGCAGTAATTCTATTCTCCCCAGTGCCCATAATTGACCTGGATGAAGCGTTTCCATTTTTTGGGAACTTCTGCTTCGGGAAAGATTGCCGCAACCGGACAGACGGGTACGCAGGCGCCGCAGTCGATGCATTCGTCCGGATTAATGTACAACTGCGCTGCATCGGCAAATTCAGCTTCGTCCTTCCGGGGATGGATACAATCCACGGGGCACACCTCTATGCATGTCGCGTCTTTCACATGAATGCAAGGTTCCGTAATGATGTACGTCATGGCATTGCTCCTCCCCAATCCGGCTTTAATTCTAGTCACGCAGATGGAATTATTGCAAGGAAGACGAAAATGGGGACGCTCCACTTTTTGCCTGTTTCGGTGTCGATTAGGTCGATGCTGGCCGGTGGGAATCGGGGAGCGTCCGATGCGCCGGGATAAACCGGCATGAAGTAGGGAATGAAAGAGTCTCACAGGAAAGGAGTAGCGAACCATCCTGACCTCGAGTCTTGGGCGGGCCGTCGTGAGGCGGCACGCC
>Ga0187881_10005306_pt1 | contig 9968 bp, 11 predicted proteins | sample June2016WEW_19_1_2_FD_133017 | JGI IMG/M metagenome (GOLD analysis project Ga0187881, IMG submission 133017) | Peatland microbial communities from SPRUCE experiment site at the Marcell Experimental Forest, Minnesota, USA - June2016WEW_19_100 | ecosystem: Environmental > Terrestrial > Soil >...
CTGCTGCGTCAGCAGCGACCGTTGCGCTACTAACGGCCGTTGTCGTTGCACTCGCGCTCGGGCTTGGACTCGGGCTTGACGATGATGTGCATCCTGCGATCATAACCGTTGCACCCGCTATCACAACGAGCACTAAAATGAGGTGTTTTCTCATGTTCCCTTTCTCCCACAGACAGTCTCCGTGCCGCTTTAGACTGCTTTGGTATGCATTGTTCGTTTAATCAACTCAGTGAGCGTACGATGCACGTCCTCCCGATACGTCTTCAGCGATTTGGCGATGGGAGACGGTGTTCTTGGCCCGTACTTAAGCAGGTGCAGATACAGCAGTGCCTCTTTTTCGGTGAGCCAGAATCCAGTTAAACGGCGGGTGAAGTCGTCGTCAGTGGTCATCACTGATCACGATATACGTAGGATAGATGATAGATATAGGTTAGCTTAAAAAAGAAGCGAAGAGGCCAAACACGCTGTGTCGTCTCGTAAGCAGCTTTAAAGAATTGAAGCACGATGAAACGAATCGTCATAATTGCAACGCTTTGTGCGCTTCTAGTCGCCTACGGTTAGAACGGCCACCGTGACGGCGAGGCAGGCGAATCCATCATTGCCTACGCTGAACCCGTTAGAACGCCTTAAAAACCGGCTTATCCCAGAAACCCAGCAACTGCTCAACAGCCCGCTTATCCAAGAAACAGAATACCTGCTCCGGCAAGCCATAAACCGGATAGCCAGAATAGGCTAATGACAGTTAGCTTTGGCGCTGCAGCGCTTCGGACTCGCGCCAAGCATAAATCGCGTCCAAACGTCGCCCGGGAGCTAATCCATAAATCAAAAGTTATTCACCATGCCAGATTTCCCAAGCCGAGCACGTCTTGCTGGGCTCCGTTGGCATTTGAAACTCAAGCTCGCACGTGAAGCCGTCGTCGCCGGACTTGAAGTGCGGACACGTCATGCACTCCTTTGTCATTATACTTTATCCCCTATAAGTAAAAACAAATACGCAAGAAGGGGTCAATGAAGCTTAAGAATTGCTGTCTGTGATCTAGCTGGTTGGTGTTGGTAGGCGTCGGCGACGTCAGGCACGTTACGACGTTAAAGTATCCGGTAAACGTCGAACGCCCGTATTGCGCGTTTCCTGCAAAGCTTACGGCAATCTCATGCTGGCCGAGGGCTACGTTCTCAAGGAAGCTATAACCCCCATAGCCACCCGTTTGACGTGGCTGCACGCACTACCCGTGATTACGGTTCTAAGGGTGCCCTCCAACACGCTCAACATTAAAGCTCATCTTTTTAGCCACCGTTCGTCGTATCTCTTCATCCTCGCCCTGCGGATGCGAATCCACCACGCCCATAGTATCAGGCGGGCGGCGCTGAAGGCCACAAGCAGAATGAGAAGGAGAACCACTGCGTTCACTGCGTTCATAATTGGCTCACGTTTTAACTGTGCTTCTTGGTTTGCGGCTCATAACCTTATATCTTGAGTGTTCAGAATCGCCGTAGGTGTGGCTGCCGGAAAATGATTATCAGACTTTCAGATAACGGTCGGCGAGGAGGTCGGCGTTGGAGTTGCATTCGGCGTTGCCGATGGTGTAGCGGATGGCGTTACTGATGGCGTTGCCGAAGCAGATGCTGAAGCAGAAGCCGTAATATTTGCTGTCGTTGGTCGTTTCTGATGTGGTTGCCTGCCGCTTGGTTGCTGCTAGATGTGAACAAGCTCAGCAAGGACGCTGCAGTACAATTCCTCTATTTAATTGGTTTAGGAAGACTAAACGAGGGACTGCGTTTCTTTGCCTCTGACTGCAAGACCCATAATCCATGCGATCTTGGTGGAATGGACGCGTTGATCGATGCAATGATTGCTGTGCTGCGCTTTACAGTTCTCTCAGCCGCTTTTTTGCATCCACTGCTTTGTTCCACGCAGTCTCGAAAGTGGCCATGAGGAACTCGGCTTGGGCTTTATTATCGGTCCAGAGGGCCACTGTCGGATCGTCAAGCGTAAGATTCTCGGCATTTATGTTCATCGAACTGATGCTTTCTTTGTTATCTCCGACGAGCATAAACACTCCCGGAAACTGATCGATGTGGCGTAATTCTTCGCCGCTGTCCAAGAGTTTGCGCACAGGATCAAGATAGGCTCCTGAAATCTTGGTGATCCCTCGTACCCGTCCGCCTTTTTCTATCAGCATTTTGGACTTCTCAGGTATGCTGAATTGAAAGGAGTAAGCCAAGTAGTTAGGTGGGAGAATCCACACCACTTCGTTCTGCGCAGATTCTATGATATTTGAGCCGGCGGCTAAGGTGTCCTTGACGTTTTTGATGGTTATCTCGCGTGCCATTAAAAAGCTGCAGGAGCTCTGAGTTTATAAAGGTACGTGACACCATTTACGTAACGTCGGATCGGCTAAAAAAGTCACCCAGAATTAAGCACGATGGGCATTTCCGAAGTGTGGCATGGTTTATGTCTGCGGGGGCGCCTGTTCCAAAAGCTCGCGTATTCGCTCTTCTGCCGGAACTGCCTGTGCCCATAGCATCTCAAACGTGGAGGCGAGGTACTCAGCGTAGGCGGGGTCGTCGGTCCAGAGTGCACAGATGGGCGCTTCGAGAGAGAACCCCTCGACTTCTCTGTTGATCGTGGATATAGAGATTCTTCTATCGTATACGGTGAACGTGATCCCGTGTTGATCTACGTGGCGCACTTCTTCACCGATGGCTATCATCTCTCGCACCGGTTCAATATATTGATGCGAAATGTCGATGATGACTCGCACCTTTCCCCCTCGCTTAATAAATTCAGACGCAGCGTCGATGACTCCAAAGCGGGAGGCTATGACACTCAAATAAGCAGGAGTCACCATCAGCCATTCCTTTTGCATCTCGTCAATTACTGGCGCGCTGACAGCGAGGAGTTCTTTCATAGTCTTGAGGATCTTGAACGTGGCGACTTCACCGAAGGGCCTGAATTGTTGTTGTTGCGAGAGCTGCTGCAGCTCCCGCTTTCGTGCCTCCATCTCGCGAAGTTCGCTCTCGTGCTTTTTCAGCGCGGCTTCGAGCGCTGTGTCGAGGTCGACGGCTGCGTAGATGGTGGGCGCGTCGAGCGAGGGGCGCACCATGCCCTTCTCGATAAGACTGGTGAGTGTACGATGCACGTCCTCCCGATACGTCTTGAGTGATTTCGCAAGGGGAGACGGAGACTTTGGGCCGTACTTGAGCAAGTGCAAATACAGCTGTGCCTCCTTTTCGCTGAGATCAAAACCAATCAAACGGCTGGTAAACTCGTCGTCACTGGTCATCACTGATCACTACGTACGTGAGCTAAATGATAGATATAGGTTAGCCTAGAAAAAGCGGGGATCATACACGCAGCGTCTCGCGTTAATGGGCGTAGTTCGGTGCTTTGAAGTCATATTGTTTTCTCAATTAGACGCTCCGCAAAAAAGCAAAAAGGAGCGCCCGAGTCGGGATTTGAACCCGAGTCGGAGCCTCGACAGGTCAGTGAAGCTCATTTACTGTTTAAAGCTCAAAAAACTAATATTCATCTTGCAGAATTAAAGCCTCCAAAGAGTGAAACGCTGGCGACCTTGAAGTTCAAGTATACGAAGAAGGAGCTTGATAGCTATCTCACGTGGCGAACGGCTGGATTAACGCACAAGTCCAGCGTCTTGACCAAGAAAGCTGCAGAGGTGTTCTGGTCACATACCAAGGGTTCGATCAGCAAAGGTAGCTTGAAACAGCTTCGTACGGTTCTGTTCAAGAAGTACGATGACTTCTACGCTCAGAGCAAGGTGCTGAATTTTGCGAAGGGCTTCTTGAAGTTTCAGGCAAAGCTGACACTCGATCCACGCTACCTTGCTTTCGACATGTTTCTTGAGAAACCAGGGTGCGGAAGATAAAGAAGAAAATGACGGCGAGAGTGGTCACAAAAGACGATATTGAACACGTGCTGGCAGTTATCAAGCAGCAGATGTTAGATGGTTCGATCGACGAAGAACACGCGCGTCAGTTTGCAGGGGTTGTGTTGTTTGGGGCCTTTACAGGTCAACGCCCTTACAGTACGATAAAACAGTTGAGGGTTGAACAATTTAAGGAAGCACTAGAGTTGAGAAACCGGTTGTCCACGTCGAACCCGCACAAGACAAAATCAGGGTGGAACATTATGTGTCTGTACATCCGCAGCTTGCGGATGTAATGGAGGGTCCGTGCGATGGCGGAGAAGGCGCCGAATCGATGTTTCTCTGGGAAAACTTCCGCAAGTGGCTGCAGAAGCGGCGGAATCCCTTAGCACGATGCAATAGCCACTTTGTCACGTCAGATCTGCGAAAGTCCGCTGAGCAGCGCGGCGACATAGTGGGGTGGGCGACATAGGGGGGTGGAATGAATCTAATCGGGCCTAAATTCTTACGCATGGCGTGCGTGATATCGAGTAGAGCAATTACCGGCATCCGCTGCCTGAGCAGGTTTATGGTGTTGTTTATATTTAGTATTGAAAAAAAGTAGTGTTCACAAGGTGACCCCACATTCCCATCTTAAGTATCATTTCATGCAGAATGCTCGAAGATGAGCTCACCTCTGTTCTTGCCGATGACGACGACATCAAGCAGCTTATTATCGTTGACAGCACAGAACAGCAAGAGCTAGCACGAAAGTTACGATCACAGAACCGCCCATTTCTTATTAAGGATTTTGAAGGGGCCTTTGATCTCGTTAAGAAGCATAGACAGGGGGCGCATTCTAGCGGACATTTGACAAAAGGCGTGACGTTCTTCAGCAGCTGCTTCGCCGTCGAAGCGGAGACGATCTCGCTGTCGTTGTCCACGTTTTTCCGTTGAGGCTTCATGTCGATAGCAAGCTCCTTAAGCAAGAGGTATACCACCAGATCGAGCGCATGTCAGACTTTTCAGACGGGATCTTTGTGCTCTATGGGATTTGCGATGCCCTTAGGACTCTCGAGCACGATTTCAACGGCAGTACATGTCAACTTTTCTTCCTCGCTGACGACGACGGGGCAACGGTTGATGACTGCATCGCCCTTGCGCTTGGTGGGAATCAGGCATATGCAAACATGCTCACCAACAACATCATGCTGTTTTTGACGCCCATGGTTGCGGCTCAGTGGCAAGATCTAAGCGAGGACTTCACGTTAATGAAGCATGCGCGATTTAAGAAGATCGCCAAAGTGGATACCGGTCTTTCCTATGAGCCAGACTTTGACGCAAACGTTGACAAATGTGCGAAGCACTTCAGCCTCTACCCCGTGTTGTTAAGAGGCAATACAAGCGTGATTCAAAAGAGTTATTTAAGGGCGAAAAAAGGGGTATGCAGAAACGGAGCCTCTCCTTAACTCTTCGATTATAAATTAAGCAACCTACACCTTAGTAGAAGCTACCGCTTTTTTACTGGGCTGCAAGCTCTTTTCATGACTTCAAGCCCCGCTGCCTGAGCAGAAGCAATGGAAGAAACGAAGCGGTAATTTCGGACGCAACTCGGCGGCCAGACGAAATGAACTTTTGTTTGGTCGCTAATTTTTTTTCTAGTTCTGCTTTAGTTTTCTAGTTCTGCTTTAGTCGAGAATATCCTGTGACGAACGTAGTCCGCAGAATTGATTGCAAGCACGACAAACATCCGTTGCCGGAACCTGGCTATGACATCTATACGAGATATTGGGGGCCAGACCGAATTCAGGACCGCATAATTCTTTCGACTCTCGCAGTCAAGAGCTCAATGGCAATCGTACTGTGAACGTCGTGCCCTTACCCGCTTTACTCTCGAAGGCAATCGTCCCGCCATGTGCGTCGACTATCCGTTTCACGACTGCTAACCCCAACCCAGTGCCCTTTGCTTTGCCGGTGATCAGCGGTGAGAAGAGCTTGTCTTTTATCTCCTCTGGAATGCCGACACCAGTGTCGTAGACATTTATAGCAACCGCGTGATCGAAGGCAGAGACAATGATAGTGAGCGTCCCTCCCTCGGGCATCGCCTGAAGGGCGTTTAGGATGAGGTTGGCGAACACACGGTGCATGAGATGCGGATCCGCCATCATCTGTAGATCAGGGATGTCTGTGGCAATGCGCACGCTTTCGGCATGGGGGATCGATTCAAGCACATCGTTGATGAGCTTACCAACCGAGAGCGCTTCGTACTCTGGCGTAATCGGACGGGCATAGTCCTGCAGGTCGCCGACGATCTTATCCATGTAAAAAACCTGTTCGCATATCTTGTCAAAGAGCTGGGCTTGTTTCTTCCATTCATCAGAGTTACGCTGATCAGGAGAGAGGCGTTCGAGGTGCAGCTTCTGGAGATCGACGATGTACTGGAGCACCTGCAGAGGGTTGCGCAAATCGTGCCCGATCATCGCTGCCGTTTCGCCGACACCTGCGAGGCGTTGCGCGTCTTTAAGCGCCTCTTCTGCCTGTTTGAGGGCGGTAATATTCATGCCGTAAACGTTCACATAGCTTTCGTCGGGCACCGGTACAAAGCGCATCTGGAACACGCGCGATGCTGCCAAGATGTCTTCGGTGAGCAGCTTCCTGCGCCTATATGTTTCGTCCACCGATGTCATCCACTCTGTGGGAATGGCATCATCCTTACGGTGATCCAACGCCTGCAATAGGGCTTCGGCTGCCGCGTTTGCATAGAGGATTTGCCCGGTAGAGCCGATGCGAAGCACGGGATCGGGATTTTCCTCAGGGAATCGAGCAATGCTATCGCGCTCTTCCGCTGCGTTCTTACTGTCGGTGATGTCAATAATCTGCGCGAGGTATCCTGCGACGCTACCTTCCGCATTGAATAGAGGGGCCGTATGGATATCGGCGTATCGCATACTTGAGTGGCTTGTGGGGAAATAGTTGCTCTCTCGGAGAACGGCAAAGTCGTAACACAGTTCGTATCTTATGGAGTGTCCTCCTCGCAATTGTGCTTTGTCGAAGTCTGAGACGCGCGGACTGGTGAAAATCGTCCAGTCCTGGATGTCGGCCATGCTACTAATGCCGAGGAAGGTATAAGCTGCTTTATTTGCCTCAACGGGACGCCCATCGGCATCGTAGCGCACCTGTGCAACAGGTGAGTCGTTGAAGAGGGTTCTAAATTGCTCCTCGCTTGCTTTGAACGCTGCTTCTGCCCGCTTCTGTTCAATGGCGTGCCGTATCATGCGGGTGGATATTCCGGCATACGACTCGCTGACTAATACTACGTCCTTCAGGAGGAACCGCTGTGCTCCTTCCTGCACCGCCTTTCGCCCAAGTTCCTCGTCGTCCGAGACCGTCAACACGACAATAGGCAGCTGTGGTGCGTGCTCGTGGACGGCATGGAATGTGTTAAGCCCCTGACTGTCGGGCAAGCCGAGGTCTAACAGGATGACATCGAAGGCATCTCGTGAGAGCTGTTCAAGGCCTTTGGCTAGTGTGGGAGCAACGATAACGGTAAAGCATTCGTGCTGGGCATCGCGCAACAGGTCTTGAACAAGCCGAGCGTCGGACGGGTTATCTTCAACAAGAAGGACGTTAGTCTGCTTTTTCTTTGCCATCGTTGCACCAAGAGATGCGCAGCAAGCGATTCTTCCTATCTTGCGGGCGCCTATCGGACATAAACAGCAAAGGTGTACGAGAGATCCTCCATACGCCCTGTTTTTCTTGTTTCACTTCGAGAGGGATCTATATAAACCTGTCTCGCTCGCGGTGATTGCGAGCGGTGCGGTGCATTAATAAGCTTTCTAGTCGGCCATAAAAGCACAGTGGCCCTTCTTGAGAGCCAAGAGAAAACTTGCTGCCAGGGGGGCGTTGCTAGGTGGAGTTAGTCAAATTGCGTTACGTTTTTACACGTGGCACTAGGGACGTTTCATGGGCACATTATCGGCATCCGCTGCCTGACCACGTTTATGATCTGTATATGCAGTACTGGAAACATGTCACCTTCGACGACCTAGTTAGTACGCGGATGCGCCTTCAACAAACCCGCAAAAAGATAGTCAATTAGAGAGGCTGTTCCTGCATTTGCAGCAGAATTTAGCTTTTATTAAAGGTGATGCTTCGAAAAGTTTGGCTCAGTTTCTAGAATTCAGGGCGTGCCGAATATAAAACCGAATTTGGGTATAAGGCCGAAAATGCCACCCACTGTTAAGGTGGAGTCAATAGAGAAGATAAATCCGTATTTACTGCGCTCTCTATCACCGTCATCGTTTACCCATCCGGGGTGGTATCTTCTTTAAACGCGCACTTTCTGAGGTTAACCAATATTTCGGGGGCGATTTGGTCATATTTGGCGCATTTAATACCTTGCTTGTGGAGCTTACAGAAGTAACATTGCGGAATCATAGCCGTCATAATCAGAGCGCCTCCTAATCGTCTAGCTAAGTGTATAACAAAACCGCAATTGTATGTACTGGACTTTATACATTTGGCGCGTTAGATATCGCGCCCCCCTTCATATTATTTCCCGAAATATTCCACTACGTTCTTCAGGTTATTCCGGATCGGGAGACTCTGGGGGCATTTCTCTTCGCATTCCCCGCACTCTTCGCACAAGGACGCGTACCTTGGATTGCCGTCTAACACACCACCGAGGAAGGCCAAATAGATCCGCCGGGTCTGTTCCTCGTCTTCGTACATGTGCCCGCGGTTATAATATTCAAAGCACTCTGGGATGCTCACACCATGCGGACACGGCATACAGTACTTGCATCCGGTGCAGGGGATTATGATACGCTTCTCTAACTCTTCTTTTACGTTCTTGAAGAGGGTGAGTTCTGCCTTCGTCAATGAGTTCGGCAACGCGTTTTTTGCGACATCGACATTCTGCCTGACCTGCTCCGGTGCCGACATCCCGGAGAGGACGACGGTCACTTCCGGATGGTTCCAGACCCAGCGGAGCGCCCATTCTGCGGGGGGACGCTGAACGTCTGCCTTCTTCCAGATCTCTGAGATACCAGCAAGATCCCTCGCAAGCAAACCGCCCGGATCGGCTCCATGACCACGATGCCGAGCCCTTTCTTCGCCGCGTATTTCAGCCCATTCGTCCCTGCCTGGTAGTGTTCGTCCATGAAATTGCACTGGATTTGGGTAAATGTCCAATCGTAACTTTTCACGATCTCGTTAAAGACCTTCGTGTTGTCATGGAATGAGAATCCAGCATAGCGGATCCGCTCATCCGCGATAGCGTCATCTAGAAAGTCCGTGACGCCGAGAGCCGAGAGATTCTCCCAGAACGGCTGCACGAGCCCGTGCAAGAGATAGAAATCGATGGAGTCGGTTCTAAGCCGGGCAAGCTGCTCATTGAGATACTTGTCCATATCCTCCCGGGATTTTATCAGCCAGCTGGGGAGCTTGGTCGCCAAGTGCACCTTTTCGCGGTACCCGCCGGCGAGTGCACGTCCGACGACTGGTTCGCTTTCACCGTTGTGGTAGGGATACGCGGTATCGACATAATTCACACCGTGGTCGATCGCATACCGGATCATCCCGGTTGTTTTTTCCTCGTCGATCTGCCCGCTTTCTTTCTGGGGGAGCCGCATGCACCCGAACCCGAGGATAGAGAGGTCAGGTGCGGCTTTTTTCATCTTCCGGTAAAGCATTGTCCGTCACCGATAGCTCTTGTGCAGATTGCGTATGCAATTCTGTTTAAATGCTTGTATTGGAGAAGCGCATTGAGTCATTTTAAGCGCAAACTGGCAACATACTCATAATCATTAAGATTGCCATCCTCCGGGTTATCAAATATAATTTCAGTTTCCTTGCCAAAATGTTCTGCACCCAGTTTCAAGTGATAAAGACTAATTCCCACATCCATGGGGGGATATTTTTTGATTAAAAGTCTGGGGATGAAGCTTGGTTTACGGTAATATGCATGAATTAAATGTTCATCACCTGTAAAAAACCACTCCTGTGCATTGCGTGCAGAAGGAGCAACACGAGCTGTTTCCAGTAAATCATCTGCACCTTTAATGTCACTTATTTCCTGGAGTGATTTTCTTTTGAATTGGGAAG
>Ga0187881_10005312_pt1 | contig 9961 bp, 8 predicted proteins | sample June2016WEW_19_1_2_FD_133017 | JGI IMG/M metagenome (GOLD analysis project Ga0187881, IMG submission 133017) | Peatland microbial communities from SPRUCE experiment site at the Marcell Experimental Forest, Minnesota, USA - June2016WEW_19_100 | ecosystem: Environmental > Terrestrial > Soil >...
CCGGGTCAGCTGCTTGTCCACGCTCGCGGACTGCTGGTAGAAGAGCATCCAAGGCATGATCGAGGCGCCGACGATAGCCACCACGAGGGCGAAGTAGTCGTGGGGTACGTCGCTCGGGAGAGGGCTCAGATCCGAGACGAGGTGGCCCAGGTCGGGTCGACCGACGATCGCGAGGAAGACGAAGCTGAAGAGGGCCAGCGAGAGGGCCAGCGCAAGTCGCTCAAACCATGTGTAGCTGCCGGTCATCACCATCGAGGCATGCACCGCCAGCGCGCCCAGGATCGCCACCGGCGCGGGAATGCCGACAATGCCCGCCCCCAACGCGATGCCGGCGAACTCCGCCACGTAGGCCACGAAATTGATGACGGCCATGCCGAGGACCGACACCGCCGCCCAGCGCCGGCCATAACGAGACCGGACCAACTCGACGTGGCCCTTTCCTGTGGCCAGGGCAAGGCGCGCCGTCATCTCCTGCACCAGGAAGAGCAGCGGCACGATCGCGAAGCACGGCAGCAGCAGGGCATACCCGGACTCGGTGCCGCCCTTGCCGGCCGTGATGACGCTCGGCGCGTCCACGTCCGCGAGCATCACGACCCAGGCCGGGCCCACGACGCGCAGCCAACGAGCCAGAGCCGGGGCGCGCAGCGCGCCGGTCATGGAACGGAGGGCGCCGATGACACTCACATTCCGAACCATAGCCGAGGCAATGACCAATCCGAACAGTCGACTCGCCCTTTGTGCGGTTCCTGCGGCCCTCGGACGTCAGACGTTCGGCCCCATGCCAGCCCCAGCAACCCAAGGGCGCGCTTTCGCTCTGAGCCCCGCGGTCGCCCCGCGCCGCTCAGGAATCGATCGCGGTGGCCTGGAGCTCGGCCGAGGCGCCGAGATCGACGCCCAGACGCCCGAGCGCGCCCAGGACCGCCTTCATCGAGGCCGTCGTGATGTTCGGGTCAATGCCCACACCCCAGCGAACCTCGCCGTGTGAACGGGCCTCGACGTAGGCGACAGCCGTGGCCTCCTCGCCCGCACCGAGGGCATGCTCGGCGTAGTCGAGGACGTCGACCTCGATTCCCAGGTCGTGGCGCAGGGCGTGGATCAGGGCCGAGATGGGGCCGTTGCCCTGACCGGAGATGGTTGCCGTCGCACCCTCGGAGGCCAGACGGGCCTGCACGGTGATGGTGCCGTCATCCGATGCAGTGCTATATGCGACGAGCCGGGTCCGCGGAGAGGCCGGCAGGTACTCGCTGGCGAAGGCCTCGTAAATCTCTTCAGCGGTAATCTCGGTGCCGCTGCCTTCGGTGATCACCTTGACGAATCGGGAGAACTCGATCTGCAGCCGGCGCGGCAGGTCCATGCCGTGCTCGGTCTTCATGATGTAGGCGACGCCACCCTTTCCCGACTGGCTGTTGACCCGAATCACGGCCTCATAGCTGCGGCCGACGTGCTTTGGGTCGATCGGCAGGTACGGCACTTCCCATGCCTCGTAGTCCGGCGGCAGGGCCTCCATACCCTTCTTGATCGCGTCCTGATGCGAGCCCGAGAACGACGTGTAGACCAGGTCTCCAACGTAGGGATGCCGTGGCCCGACCGGCAGCCTGTTGCAGTGTTCCGCCACGCGTCGAAGGGCGTCAATGTCGCCGATGTCGAGCGCCGGGTCCACGCCCTGGCTGAACATGTTCATCGCCAGGTTTACGACGTCCACGTTGCCCGTCCGCTCGCCGTTGCCGAAGAGCGTGCCCTCGATTCGATCGGCGCCGGCCATCAGGCCGAACTCGGCCGCAGCCACGGCCGTGCCCCGGTCGTTGTGCGGATGCAGCGACAGGATCACCGAGTCGCGGCGCGGCACGTTGCGGTTGAACCACTCGATCGCGTCGCCGTAGATGTTCGGCGTGTACATCTCGACCGTGGCCGGCAGGTTCAGGATGATCGGCCGCTTCGGCGTAGGCTGGATGACGTCCATGACCGCAGCGCACACCTCGACCGCGTAGTCGAGCTCGGTGCCGGTGAAGCTCTCCGGCGAGTACTCGTAGCGGATGTCGGTGCCGGGGAGGCGGGCTTCTTGCTCCAGGCAGATCTTCGCGGCGTCGACCGCAATGCGAGTCACGCCCTCCTTGTCGAGGCGGAAGACGACACGACGCTGCAGTACCGAGGTCGAGTTGTAAAAGTGCACGATCGCCCGACGCGCGCCCCGGAGGCACTCGTACGTGCGCTCGATCAGGTCGCGCCGGCACTGGGTCAGGACCTGGATGGTGACATCGTCGGGAATCAGGTCCTCGTCGATCAGCTGGCGGATGAAGTCGTAGTCCGGCTGCGACGCCGATGGGAACCCGACCTCGATCTCCTTGAAGCCCATGCCGACGAGAGCCTTGAACATCTGCAGCTTGCGGCCGGGATCCATCGGGTCGATGAGGGCCTGGTTGCCGTCGCGCAGGTCGACCGAGCACCAGACCGGGGCATGCTCGATCTGGCAATTTGGCCACTCGCGGTCGGGAAGGCGGAGCGGCAGCGGCCTGAAGGGTACGTACTTCTCGACCGGCATCTTCTTCGGGTGGGCTGGTGCGGGAGGCATCTCTCTTGTCCTTCTTAGTCTCTGTCGGCGTTCGCTTGTCGTCGCTGCGACCCGGCGAGGTTTGGCGGGGAACAAAAACCTCCTGCGCAGGCGCAGGAGGCAATCGGCGAGCACCCAAACGGGGCTCGCCTCAGGTAAGGAGGAGGCTGCTGAAGAAGAAGTTCCTGTTCACGGTGGGTCGTAGTGTAGCGGCTGATGCCAGATCTGGTAAAGCGCTGAATCCGCCGGGACAAAAGACCGGTTCGAGGGTGGCGGATCCGGTGGGCTGAGCATAAGCTGACCGTGTCGGACGCCCTCATCGGCGTGAGCGAGCTTCCTGCCGATGAGGCCCTGGAAAAGATGACCGTGAAGCTCGAGCAGCTCCACGGGACGGCGACCCCGAACAGCTAGTCGCCGAAACGCCGCCGCCGCGGCCAAGATGACAGGAGCACCAGGTGAGCGACTCCCTCAGCATCGACGACACATCCGCTCCTGCACAGCCGGGTTCCACCCTGGCGGGCGCCTCGGATACGGCCGACCAGGCCGCGGGGCCGGGCACCCTGACCCTCATGCCGCCGGCGGCGGTGGCCCTTGTCCCGACGGAGCAGGCCGCTGCGGCGGTAAAGCTCGATCCGGCGACCGTCGCCAGGCTCGACGTCATGGCGACCTCCTACATCGACCAGATCACGAAGCTCGACCCGCACGATCCGGCGTTCACGGCCCGCGTCACCGACATCGAGAAGCTCGGGGACGAGGACATCAAGGCCTCCGCATCGGTTTCTTCGCGCCTCCTGGACAAGCCGATTGCGGCGATGAAGCAGGGCGGCTTGTCGGAGGCCTCCGCGGTATCGAACTCGCTCCAGCAGCTCCGCCGTCAGGTCGAGGACCTTGACCCGGCTCACCAGGGCGACCTTCTCTCGCCTCACAAACTGCTCGGCATCCTGCCCTTCGGCGACAGGCTCCGTAACTACTTCGGCAAATACCAGTCGAGCCAGAGCCACATCAACGCGATCATCGCGGCGCTTTACCACGGGCAGGAGGAACTCCAGAAAGACAACGCCGACATCGAGGGGGCAAAGGCGAACCTCTGGGCGGTCATGGACCGACTGCGCCAGTACATATACCTGGGGCAGAAGCTAGACGCCGCTCTCACCGCGAGGATCGTCCAGATCGACGCGACCGATCCGGACCGCGCGAAGGTCCTCAAAGAGGACATGCTCTTCTCGGTCCGCCAGAAGGTCCAGGACCTGCTCACTCAGCTCGCCGTGAGCGTTCAGGGCTATCTGGCCCTCGATGTCATCCGGAGGAACAACCTCGAGCTCATCAAGGGAGTCGATCGAGCAACGACCACCACCGTTTCGGCCCTTCGGACGGCCGTGATCGTTGCGCAGGCCCTGGCCGACCAGAAACTCGTCCTGGACCAGATCACGGCTCTCAACACGACCACCTCGAATCTCATCGAAGGCACCTCAGTCCTGCTTCGCCAGCAGTCGGGTGCGATCAACGAACAGGCCGCCTCCTCGACGGTCGACCTCGCCAAGCTGCAGGCGGCGTTCGACAACATCTACGCAACGATGGACGAGATCGACGCGTTCAAGCTCAAGGCACTCGACAACATGGCCAAGACGGTGGACGCCCTGTCGGCCGGCGTCCAAAAGTCGCAGACCTACATCGACCGGGTCAGGGCCCAGGATCGGGCTCCGTCCGCGCCCGAACAAGGCTGAGGGCTTCGCGGCAGAAACGCTCCGCTGGTTCCGGCTTCTTATGACAATCCTGGCGTAGACCCTGACTCTCGTCGTTGCGACAGCGGCAGATCATCGCTCGACGCCGCGGCTCTGGCGCCGCGATGGGACGGCCACGATCCCGGTTGGCAGCCGTTCGCACCGACGCCGACCCGCGCCGACTCAGTTTGGCACTGCGCGGAACAGCCAGGCTGGCCTTGGTCCTCGCGCTGCTCATCGCAGTCGGGATGGCAGCCGGTCGACAGCCGGCGGCAGGCGTTGAGGCGGCGAGAGAGGGTCACTCGGTCACGATGCCGCGACGGTGACGATCGTTCGCGGAGGGGTGGCAGAGATCGGATGTGTCGGCAATGTCTGCCGCAAGGAGCACTCTGTACTGTGAACGGGGCTGGAGGGCGCATGACCGATCCGAGTCAGACTGTCCGCGGCGTCGCGGCTGAAGAGAGCGTCGCGACGTTCGAGTGGCGTCGCCTTCATCTCCACGTCGTCACCCGAGAGCCGCTCTCCGCCGACCAGGTTCGCGCCATCGAACGAACGTTGGCGAAGGTCGAGAGCGTCGGATACTTCGCCGACATCGTGGGCGCCGTCCTCGAGCGCTCCGTCCGGATCAGGACCGAGCGCCCGTCGCCGGACATCAGGCTCGAGGTGGGGCTATAGGCGCCGGCCGCTCAAACTCCTGGGGCAGTTCACGATCAGGCCACGGTGACGGAGGGAAGCGAAGCCGCGCACCGGACCCTGCCTGAGCGGGCTACCGCGTGTAGTTCAGCGGGTTCCGGGCGCAGCCAATCGTGCCGCCGGTCCACGGGTAACAGGCCCACACTTCGAAATGCAGATGCGGGCCCGTTGCGTTGCCGGTCATGCCGACACTGCCGATGCGCTGGCCCGCCTTCACGCTCTGGCCAACCTTCACGAACTCGGCCGAGAGGTGATTGTAGGTTGTGTAGAGCTTGCCGCCGTGAGAGATCCAGACCATCAAGCCGCCGCCGTAGCCATCCGACCCCGCCAGCTTCCAGCCGGCGTAAATGACCGTCCCGGCGGCGGCTGCCACGACCGCGGAGCCTTCCGGAGCGCCTATGTCGATGGCATCGTGGTAATGGGCGCAGTTGCCATACGGCGGCTCTGAGGGGACCCCGGTGCAGCCGAACCGCTGGGTGATCTGCTTGTGACCCGGGACTGGCCAGAGCAGTATGCCGGTCCCCCGGGCCGAGCCGCCGTTGCCACCGCCGCTACGCGTCGCCCCCTTCGGCGAAGGCACAGGCGAGGTTTCGGCACCCGGGACGATGAGCGTCTCGCCCGCGAACACCGCCGGATCGAACAGGTCGTTGGCATCGATGATGTCCTGGCTCGCGACGCCGTACCTGGTCGCAATGGAATCGAGGGTATCGTTCATGCCCACGACGATGAGGAGTCCGTCGATCGGCGGGATCAGCAGGGTCTGCCCGGGCCGAAGAAGCTGCGGGTCGGCCAGGGTGCTCTTGTTCGCCCAGTAGATCGTCGTCACCGCCAGCCCGAACTCGCTCGCGACGCGGGCCAGCGTGTCCCCGGGCTGAACCACGTACGTCTGCATCAAGGCGAGGGTGTCGGCCTCAATCGGCCGACCCAAGACATTCGGAATCGAGCCATCTCCGAGGTAGGCGTTGCCGGAGTCCGACGCCAGAGGTCCGTCGCCCTGCCCGAACTGCGCGCTCGGGACTGCCTCTCCCACGACGGCAGTCCCGGCGGTCGGGACGACAGCAGCCGATGCCCGAGACGCTACCGGAAGGGTGCTGACGAGCGCGGCGGCCGCGAGCAGGAGGCACAGGCCCACTGGAATCAGGTGCTCGAGGCCGTCGGTCCGAGAGAAGCGGGCCCCGACCCTGCGAAGTGGCGCGAACGAATCCGCTGCCGGATGACGCCTCAGGCGAGCGACGGCTGCGTGCGCGAAGGAGTCGAAACGCGCGCCGATGCGACCTACGACGTCCCGGGGTTGAGTCAATACGGTCTCCAGCTGGGGACGGCTGCGAGGCACGTCGCGGGATGGGCCGCGCGGAACATCCGAAACCTTACCAGAGGATCCGCCGAAGGGTGCAAACGCCACCACGTGCCGAGGAAGGCCCTCCCCGAAATCTCCCGCGACCTCACGGGCCTCTACAGGCCAAAACGAAGGAGGGCCAGTCCGCCGATCAGGAGCGAGTAGACCGCGAACGGAGTGAGCGTCCGCCTCGTGAAGTAGCGGCTGAGGAAGCGCACGGATACGTAGGCCGCGATCGCCGCCGCAACGCTCCCGGCGAGCACCTGGCCGCGCACTCCGTCTCCGTTGGGGCCTAGCAGGTCGGGCAGCTTGTACACGCCGGCCGCAAGGATGATCGGCGTGGCAAGCAGGAACGAGAACCGCGCCGCGTCTTCGTGATCGAGGCCCCGGACGAGGCCCGCGACCATGGTGATCCCGGACCGGCTGATACCTGCCAGGAGGGCGAACACCTGGGCCACGCCGACTACCCCTGCCTCGCGAAACTCGAGCGTGTCGAGACGGCGATCCCCGGAGAGCGTCTGTTCGTGCGCGGCAACCACTGCCCGAACCTCCGCCCGGCGACGCACACGCTCGCCGGTGAGCAGGACGGCTCCGTTGACGACAAGGAAGCCTGCCGCCGCGACCGGTGTCGCGAACAGGACCCGTAGCGGGTGCTCTAGAACGATCCCGATCAGCCCGGCGGGAATGGTGGCCACGACGAGGAGCCAGCCCAGGCGCTCGTCGGAGGTTTGGATACTGCGGCGTCGCATCGATCGAAGAAGCCCGGCGATGATCCGGACCCACTGGTCGCGGTAGAAGAACATCAGGGCCAGGGCCGTGGCGACGTGGAGGCCAACCAGGAAGGCGAGGAAGAACGATTCCGGGGCGGACTGCGCCGAGACCACGTTGGTCCAGCCCAGCAGCGCCGGCAGGATGACCGTGTGCCCCAGGCTCGACACCGGGAACAGCTCGGTTATGCCCTGGATTAGCCCGAGGATGATCGCCTGCGCGTAGTCCACGCTGGTCCCTTTCCATCAGAGACCCCCAGGAAGGGAGTGACCGGGAGCACGACTGTACCCGAAAGAGAGCGAGGAGCCGACCACCTGGACGGTGTTGGATCACGCCTCGCTCGAAGAGCGGCCAGACCCCTTCATAGGCTCACAACTCCCTGACGAAAGCATCGGACGAGTCCGCTCGACTTCTCCGATTGATCGGCGGCGTGGCCGCCCTTCGCAACGGTCCCGGTGACAGAGAGAGTCGCGGTGAACTCGTGGGCGCTGCCCGACACGGTCCCGGAGTGGCGACCTGTCAAGAGTCAGACGAGCGCGGCCGGGCGCAGGCCGGCACGGAAGTGTACGCCCACGTCATGGCCGTGGCGGGGCCGGCTCAGTCAGTCACGCAGTCAGTCACGGACCCCGAAACTGGGTCGCCAAGAGTTGGCTGGAAGAGCCAGAAGTAGGCCATCCACGAGGGAAAAGTGGCTCCGGCGGTAGGATTCGAACCTACGACCAAGCGCTCCGGCCTGTTCGACGTGCTTCCCCTAGTGGGCCGGGGCCCGGGGAGCCCTCTGTTAGTTGCTCAGTTCGGGAGACGCCGTTCCAAGGCGCAAATACCGACTCCGCCCATCGATTGGTACGCCCGCACTACGCCCCGATTGCTATGATGCAAGCCTGTACGGAGAGTCACTGGCTTGTCACTAGGCATCGTTATCAAGGCGCCAGAGGGGATCGTCCTGGCTGCCGAGAGCCGCCTAACGCTGGCGGCCGAGAACACAGTGACGCACGAGAAGCTTCAGGTTAGCTTCGACAATGCCACGAAGCTCCTGGCCTTCCAGCAGGGCGACAATTTCCGTCCCGTCGGGGTGGTCACGTACGGCCAGGCGGCCATCGGTACCCGAACTGCCGCCAGCTTCGTCCCAGAGTTCGAGGCGCGAATAGGCGATGATTCCCTGGATACTGAGAAGTTCTCGAACGAACTCGCCTCGTTCTACAAAGAGCAATGGGACGCGTCGATGCCGAAGGACTGGGCATCGCCGCCAATGACGTTCGTCGTCGGTGGCTACGACCAGGGTGCTGCGTACGGCCGTGTCTATCAGATCGAGATCCCGCAGCGTCCCGATCCGGTTGAGCTGAACAAAGGAGACGGCAACTTCAGCATTACCTTCGGTGGCCAGACTGAACACATGGACCGACTACTGCGCGGTTTCGACCGCCGCTTGCCAGAAATGGTCTCGAAGACGCTCAATCTCACCCCGACGAAGCGGCAGGAGATGGAAGCTGCGCTCTCCGTGTTGCAGATGCCGGTGCCCATTCAGGCCATGCCCCTCCAGGACTGCGTGGATCTCGCCGTATTCTTCATTAGGACTACAATCGCCGCCCAGTCGCTCACTGTCGGCACTCGGGGCGTGGGCGGACCGATCGATGTAGCTACGGTTACGCGTCGCCGCGGGCTTGAGTTCATTCAACGGAAGCGAGTGCGAGTCGACGATAAATAGGGAGCTAGATACATGCCGACGCTTGATGCGCCGAACTTCTGGCGGTCTGCGCCTCCCTCCGACAGCGCGAACACCGACACGGACTGGCCCATTCTCGCCACCTCCGTGCTTTACGCCGACGCAAGTGAACCGATCGAACACCCGACTACGAGCCTGTCCTTCGACCTCACGGCGGCGTCGCCCATCGAGTCTGACGCCATCCGAGTTCGGCTGGCGGTCCGCCGCGCTGTTGAAGAATTCGGACCGGCCTTCGACCGGCTCGGTGCCGGATAGCCCTTCGTCAGCTCTCCTACGAGTTGGCCGTAGTCGCCGTCGACGAACTGCGCGCGACGCATAGCGATGTGCCCCCTCTGGAGGATTGCGACGAGGCCAAGGTCCGCTCGGCTCTTGCCCAGCCGTTCCAGTCGGCCGGTGGCATCGATGCCTATCCCGATGATGCCTCACAGCTGGGCGCCTTCGTCTACTTCCTGGCTAAGAGCCACATGTGCTGGACTGGGGCCAAACGAGTAACGGCCGCGCTGACGCTCGCCATGCTCGGCTATAGCGGCTGCTGGCTCATCACATCCCCCGACGAACTCGCAGACGTCATCACCGGTTGCGCGGTTAGCGACCCAGCGGACATATCCGCAACATTGGAGTGGGCCCAGAAGTGGGCAGCCTCCGCAATTGCCTGCTGATGGGCGGATGCCCTGCGTGCAGCCGCTTGGCTGGCCGGCACGGGGCCGTCGGTGGGTCGCGGCGGTGAGCTACGGAAAGACGTGGCCCACGCAGTCATCCCTGGTGAGCTGCTGCCAGGCGGCCCCGGTGGGCTGAAAGTTCAGGGACAGATAGCAAATCGTTTGAAGCGCAGCGTTGCCGCTCTGCACGTCCTTGTCGAGGATCTGCCCAACCGGTCACCGACCTCGCACCCTACGGCCTGCGCGGCCCGGGTGCTGTGCGTATCTAAACAAGTCAGGAGCGTGGCTTCGCCCCAACTCAGGTGTGTCCGCCGACCGGTCCTCGTCAACCCCGACGAAGAGGAAGACAGCGACATGGTCGTCATTGGAGTCGATTCGCACAAGCGAACCCACACCGTCGTTGCCGTCGATGAAGCCGGCCGCAAGCTCGCCGAGCGAACGGTCGCCACGACCGCTGACGGGCATCTCGAGCTGCTGGGCTGGAGCCGCCGCTGGCCGGAGCGGACGTGGGCC
>Ga0187881_10005313_pt1 | contig 9961 bp, 8 predicted proteins | sample June2016WEW_19_1_2_FD_133017 | JGI IMG/M metagenome (GOLD analysis project Ga0187881, IMG submission 133017) | Peatland microbial communities from SPRUCE experiment site at the Marcell Experimental Forest, Minnesota, USA - June2016WEW_19_100 | ecosystem: Environmental > Terrestrial > Soil >...
AACTCGCTGTAGGACCGGCGTGCCGGAGAAAGGATTGCCAGCGATTCCGCTCCGTATTTCTGTTTTTGCTCCTTGAGCTTGGCGGCGATCAGGTTTAGTGCTTGGTTCCAGGATATGCGCTCAAATTTGCCTTCGCCTTTTTTCCCAACTCGCCTTAGTGGATACTTAAGCCGTTGGGGAGAATACACCCACTGCGGTGCGGCATGCGCTTTGGCGCAGATCCTGCCGCCATTCAGAGGAGATTCCTGCATCCCTTCGACCTTGGTGAACCGGCCGTCTTTGACGTACGCATAGATGCCGCATCCTAAGCCGGGACCGCACATGGCACAAAAGGTCGGAATCACCTTCTCACCGGGAGCCGTAGATTTCACTGCAGTCAGCCAATTTGTTGCGTTCTTATCCAACATCATTCCCGCTCCCATCGTGCCGGCAGCCTTAAGAACCGTACGCCTTGAAACCAGAATTCTGTCGCATTCCTTATCCACACTTCCTCCGTGCCGGAATATGGCCGTTTTCTAGGCATGAAAGCTCTGGGGGCGAGCATACCATAGCTTTTGGTAGCCGGTTCTGCCTATGTGATGCAGATAGAGACGGTCAAGACGGCTTACCGAAAGAGATACATGGTGGTAGATAATATCAGCGATGTTGGGCATCTTGGGACTTCCTTAGTCGGATAATCCTTCGATGGTACTCCAGTCGGGGTTCGCCGGTTGGACAATCCGTCCCAACATCATATCCGCACCGTGCTATTTCTCGGTTTGAGGCGAAGCTTCCCTGGCAGCCAGTGAGCGGTGTCCCGCGGCAATATTGGATACCGGTCACTGGAACAGGCGCGCCCATAGCTCTTACGAAAAGCTTCGCACGGCAATGAGAGATACCACTGAAATAAATGCCCAGAGAACGATTCCCTGAGCTATTGGTCTGATTCCAACACTCTTTAATGCCTCCCGAGAGAGCCCAGCACCTATAAGGAACAGAGTTATCGTAAGGCCCGTTTTTGCTATGCGTACTATGGCACCGTAGGCTGGCTTTAGGCCGGGTACAACGCTGGTCATGACCGAGGCCGCAATGAAGGCAAAGATGAAGACGGGAACTGTTGCCTTTGCTGACTTGGACCTTGAGATTAGTGCAGCAAAAAAGGAAAGAGGAAGAATCCAGAGGGCCCGTGTCAATTTTACGGTTGTAGCAACCTTCAGCGCTTCGTTACCGTAGCGGACTGCCGCTCCTACTACCGAGCTGGTGTCGTGAATGGCAATCGCAGACCACAAACCGAATTGATGTTGGCTCAGTCCCAGGTAGTGTCCTGCGGGCGGGAAAAGGAAGAGCCCCACGGAGTTAAGGATAAATATTGTCCCCAGGGATACAGATATTTCCTCTTCATTTGCATTGATGATCGGAGCAATGGCCGCGATGGCACTGCCCCCGCATATTGCAGTTCCGGAAGAAATGAGCTGCGATGTCTTCTCATTCACTGTCAGCCATTTTCCAAGAATGTAACCTACCCCGAGCGTGCCGAAAATCGAGACAACTGTAAAAAGCACTCCGGTCCTTCCTGCGGTGACTACTTCACCGAAATTCATCCCGAAGCCCAGGCCCACAACGGAAATTTGCAGCAAATATTTCGTTATCTTGCTGTTGTATCTCTTAAATGGATGGCCGATAACTAGCGCCAGAATGATTCCTAATGCAAGGGCAACCGGCGGGGAAGCATATGGCGTGCAGCACCAAATAAGACAAAGAAGGAAAACTCCTTCAGAAACTCCTCTTCTTCTGATCATAAAATCCAAAGACTGAGTAGTCGTTTCTCATAATAACCGCGGTGATGTTAACATAGCGACCAACGCAACTGAAGCAGTGACCAAGCAGTTTTTGGGGAGCGAGTTAATGAAGAGAATCGTTATCTGGATTGCCACTAAACAGGAGTAGTTTGTGAAGGTCCCCAAGATCTTTAACCTCCCTGATGGGATTTCACCGGCGAGCTGAGTGAAACCGGATGTCGATCCTTTGAGGATACCGCGAGCATTGGATTGAATAAAATGAAGTGATCTTGATCTTGTCTGGTAAGCAAACTGGGTCTTCCTCCGGGAACTTAACAGCCGTTTTGTTTGCTGCTCTATCCGGCTGATTATCTAACGGTGCTGGAAACGGGGACTTCTTTCTTTGCCACTCCCAATTTGACCAGGATATCCTCCATCAAACACCAGCGCGTTAGCGAAGACTGAAATAGGTTTGCCCCGACAAAAGCTGTGAACCAAAGCCAGTTCGGATTAACCCAATGTGCCAAGGCAAGACTGATCAGAATGAAGGTCCCTGCAATCAATCGAATCCATCTCTCTATTGCCATAATCTCTTCTCCTTCCCCAGCTATCGGGGCAACACTCATTGAACACTTCTGGGCACGGCCAGCAGTGGCCCGACTGCAATTTGCATGACCCCCATGGTCGTGCTGCTGAACATCTCTCCCAATATGGATTTCTTGCGTTCAGCCCCCATCACAATCAGATCGGGTTTTAGGTCGTTCGATGCTTCGGCAATCGTTCTCGCGGCATTGCCGTGAAATCTGACCTCCTCCACTCGACACGTTTTCTGAATTTGCTCGTCCACCAAGGGGCAGGTCAGCGGCTCTTCTCCTTGCTCCACTACATGAAGGACGATGAGCCTTGCATTCATCTCTTTGCTGATTCGAGCTGCGTACTCGAGTGCCTGTCTTCCAGTTTCTGAGGGGCTCATCGGGCATAAGATCTGTTGTACCGGTATTTCAGGAGGATCCTTCCGAACTGCCAGAACTGGGATAGTGCTATTGCGCAGCACGCGCTCTGTAACGGATCCCATCCGGAGTCGCTCAGCGTAGCTGTGCCCGTGGATGCCCATGATGACCAACTCAAACTGGTTATCTTCGGACTGCTTCAGTATCGCATCGACCGGCATGACTTCGACCACCCTTACGTCCGGAGGGAAACCCAAAGTTAATTCGCTCTCCTTCCGCACATAATCGGTCGCGGCCCTGGTCAACTTTTTTATCTCGCGTTTCAGCTCTCCGACCTGGCCACTCGAAAAATAAGGCGGGAGTTCTATATGCTCTGCATGCAAAACAGACACTCTGGATCCAAAGCGCTCATGAAAGAATCGGGCGTACTTCAGCGCCGATTTCGAGACCTCTCCCAAATCGGTGGGAGTCAGAATGCTTCGCGGGGGGAACAAATATGCTTGATTCATTTGTTGACTCCTATGCGTTCACCGCCGGCACCGGCAAATGGCCGAGTTCACGACGACGCATGATGTAGAACAGAACGGGGACCGTCATGCGGCTGAGGAGCAGGGACGCCACTTCGCCGGCCATCAGTGAAATAGCCAGTCCCTGGAATATAGGATCGAAAAGGATCACCGCCGAACCCACGACGACCGCGGCTGCGGTGAGCAACATAGGACGGAAACGCACGGCGCCGGCATCAATGACTGCCTGCTTTAAGGACTCACCCATGCTCAGTCTGAGCTCGATGAAGTCCACAAGGATTATTGAGTTCCGCACCACGATTCCGGCTCCGGCGATGAATCCGATCATTGAAGTGGCGGTAAAAAAAGCTCCAAAAGCCCAATGCCCCGGCAGGATCCCGACCAGCGAAAACGGTATTGCTGCCATTATTACCAGAGGCGTTTTGAAGCTCTGGAACCAGGCAACAACCAGGATGTAGATCAAGACGAGCACGGCTGCAAAAGCCAATCCGAGATCCCGGAAAACCTCATAGGTGATGTGCCATTCGCCATCCCATTTCATTCCCAGCCTGTCGGTGTCCGCGGGCTGGTGGGATGTATACGTCTCCAGGCGATATCCCTCCGGCAATCGCATTTTCCCGATCTGGTCATCCATGTTCAGGATCGGGTACACGGGGCTTTCCTCGCGGCCCGCAACATCAGCGGTGACATAGACTACCGGCATCAGGTTTTTATGATAAATGCTTCTTTCCCGTACTGACTTTTCCCAGTGTCCCAACTCTCCAAACGGTACGAGCTTTCCGGACATCGAGGAAATGCGCAACCGATTGAGAGATTCAATGCTTGAACGATCAGCAAGCGGAAGCCTCAACTGCAGAGGCACATCCTCCGCTTCAAGACCTGCATGCAGAAGCCCTGCCTGTGATCCGCTGATTCCAAGCGCAACCGCTTGCTGTGCCTCAGCAATCGAGACTCCGGCCATGGAGGCTTTGAGCCGGTCGAAGTGGAACAACATCTCGGGTTGTGGATCTTCGACATACCAATCGACATCCACCACGCCGGGAGTTTTTTCCAACATGGATCGAAGCTGACCGGCCAGTTCGATCTGCCGGTCGTAATTCGGGCCATATACCTCGGCGACCAGGGTCTCCAGGACGGGCGGCCCGGGAGGCACTTCGGCCACCTTCATCCGAATGCCGTATTGGTCTGCAACAGGTTTCAGCAGATCTCGGACTCGGCGTGCAATGGCATGACTCTGATTCGAACGGTCCCCTTTGGGAGTCAAATTGACCTGGATATCGGCAACATTCTCTCCGCGCCGCATGTAATAGTGGCGGACAAGTCCATTGAAATTGAACGGCGAAGCCGTGCCTACGTACGTCTCGTAATCCGTGATTTCCGGGACTTGATTCAGCCGGACGGCAAGAGCGCGGGTTGCCGCCGCAGTCTCTTCGAGGCTTGTCCCTTCCGGCATGTCTACAATCACCTGGAATTCGCTCTTGTTGTCGAACGGCAGCATTTTCACGATCACCAGCTTGAAGTAGACCGTGCTCATCGCAGCTATGAGGAGCACCACGACGAGTCCCAGAAACAGCCACTGGTTTCTGTCGCGGGAAAGCATTTTGCCCATGAACCAGCGGTACAGGCGAGTCGTGCGATCCTCGACTTCTCCGGTTTCGTGTCCCTTATGGGCTCCGCGCAGAAAACGCAGTGCCGCCCACGGAGTAATGACGAACGCTACCAGAAGGGAGAAAATCATCGCCGCCGAGGCGCCGACCGGGATCGGACGCATATATGGGCCCATCAATCCACGTACCATTGCCATTGGCAGGATGGCTGCGATTACCGTGAAGGTTGCCAGGATGGTCGGATTCCCGACTTCATTCACTGCTTCCACGGCCACATCCGCGAACGGGCGGTTGCGATTCTGCGGCATGCGTTTGTGCCGGACGATATTTTCGATGACGACAATGGCATCATCGACAAGGATCCCGATTGAAAAAATCAGAGCAAACAAAGTGATCCGGTTGAGTGTGTAGCCGTAGAGGAGAAAAACAACAAGTGTTAACGCTAGTGTTACAGGAATAGCAACCGCAACTACACAGGATTCCCGGAAACCGAGAACAAGCCAGATCAGAATTGTGACCGAAATCACTGCAATCATCATGTGGAGCAGTAATTCATTCGATTTCTCCGCGGCTGTTCCCCCGTAATTCCGCGTGACAGTCATCTGCAGCGAGGCAGGGAAGCTGTGCGAGCGGAAATTCTCCGCTTTCCTCAGCACCTCTTCCGAAAGCACGACGGCATTTTTTCCCTTTCTTTTAGCGAATGTAATCGTGACTGCGGGCATCAGGTCATTGCCGATGCTTTTACCGGAGTCGAGGACTGGGGAGAGGCTCGCCATGGGCAGGTTTCCTTGCGGTATCTCAATTCCTTTTGCCTTTGCCGCCGGGCCTGGTGAGAAAAAGACATAGTCCGCCGGTTCCTCGGGGCCGTCCGTAATCTTCGCAACATTGCGGAGATAGACCGGAGAGTTGTTCTGCACCCTGACGACCAGATTCCCCAGGTCCTCCGAACTTTTGAAAAAACCATCGAGGTGGATGGAAAAGGCCTCGTTCTGCTTTGTCAAAATTCCAGCGTGGCTCTCCTGGTTCTCCGTCTGCATGACATTCTGAATATGGGATGCACTTACGCCGTAGGCTGCCATCTGGGCCGGGTCCGGTTCCACCAGCATGGTACGCCGTTGGCCGCCGATGAGCTGGGTTGCGGAGACATCAGGAACTTGCTGCAAGTCGTTGCGCAATTCCGCCGCTACGCGCCGGATTTGAAATCCATCCAGTTCGCGGCTCCAGAGTGTCAGGGCCAGAAAAGGAACATCGTCAATCGATCGAGGTTTGATCAACGGCTGAGAGGCGCCGGGAGGAATCAGGTCGAAGTTGGCGAACATCTTTTGGTTAAGACGGACGATGCTCTTTTCTTCATCCTCGCCTACATAGAAGCGAACAATCGCGACGCTCGAGCCCGGACTCGAAGTTGTATAGACATATTCGACGCCGGGGATCTCCCAAAGCAAGCGCTCCATGGGCCTCGTGATGCGTGTTTCCACTTCTTTGGCGGATGCGCCGGGGAAGGAGACCATCACGTCGATCATGGGAACAATGATCTGCGGTTCCTCTTCTCTCGGGAGCAGCAGCACGGCCGCAACTCCAAGCGCGATCGATGCGATGAGAAAAAGAGGGGTGAGCTTGGAATTAATGAAGGCGTGAGCCAGTCTGCCTGCAATCTGTGGTTTGCTCATGGCCGGATCTCCTTAACGCTCTGCTACTGGAATTCCATCGGTGATCTGATCGCTCAACTTGGAAATGATTTTTTCTCCCGGTTGAATCCCGGAGAAAACCTCAACACGTTCCGCATCGTACGGAGCGACTTTCACCAGTCGAAAACGGGCTTTGGATGTGCTATCCACAACAAAAATGCCCGTAAGCTGCCCGGTCTGCCGCACGGCGGCACGTGGAGCCAGCAGAGCATCTCTGGTGCCAACCGGCAGCTCGACTTTTACGAACTGACCGCTAGGCATCGAGAGGTTCGATGGGAGATCGACTTTGAATTGGATGCTGTGCGTCGCTGGATTCGATAGTGGGACAATTTCCGAGATCCGTCCCTCTGAAACAGTTCCTGTTTCAGCATCGCGGAGCCTCACGGTCGAGCCCAGATGCAGGATGTCGGAGTGTTCGGTCGGGACGTCTGCAAGCACTTGAGGCCTGTCAATGGATTCAATAACCAGCAAAGGCGTTCCGGGGAATATGGCGGTTCCGGGATCCGCCAGGCGCTGGATGATTCTTCCGGAAGAAGGAGCTTTGATTTCAGTCCAGCTCAACATTACGTCTGCGCGGCCGGATTGCGCTTTGGCCTGGGATATTTTGGCTTCCACCTGCTTGATCCGGTCTTGAGCGGCGGCCACCATGGCCTCACGCGAAGCCAGCTCTGCGCTGCTGGCATTCCGTCTTGTCCGAACCTCGTCCAGTTCCTGCGGAGATACCGAACGGGATTCGGACAGCTTTTGGTAGCGTACGAGGGTCTGGGATGCCAGTTCCGAAGAGGCTTTCGCAGCCGCCTGCATTTCTACTGAAGCCTGATACGATTGTCGGGCTTCTGAGAGCGCCGCCTCGGCTTCATCAACCGCAGCCTGAGCTGCGGCCTTCTGGCTTTGGGCATCCCTTGCGTCAAGTGTGGCGAGAATCTGATCCTTCTTCACAATATCGCCAACACGGAAGCGCGTCTCGCGAACGAACCCATTGATTTGCGAAGAGAGCGAAATTCGATCGCGCGGCTGTACCGTTCCGGGTGCCTCCATAATGGACCGGACAGATTCATACCGGGCCGTAAAGATGCTGGCCGGTACAGGCTGCCCTGCAGTTTCCTGTTTGCTGGCCTTTTTCTCGCTGCACGCGATCTGGATCGAAAGTCCCGAAAGAACCACAAGAAGTAGAGCTTTGGATTTCATGTCTTTGCCCCTTTTCAGGCATTCAAATTCAAGACCCGGAGACGGCGTCGCTCTCGGGCGTGACTCATTGCAGATTCATTGCCGGCGATGACGGGCTCAAGACGCCGACTGCATATTCGACTTGTGCGTAGCTAAGCCGCTGGCGATAGATGGCCTGGGCCAGGTAGGTCCGTGCACTGCTGCGTGCTGTCTCTGCCGAGAGGAGATCGGTCATTGTAGCCAGGCCGGCATCGTACCGCTCACGCAGGATCCGGAGACCTTCTTCGCTTTGGGCCTCAGCAGCCTGGGCGGCCTCGACCTGTTGCTCGGCTGCACGGTACTGAATAAGAGCCCTGCGGACCTCGAGCGCCATGGCCGAATCCATGGCTGTCATCTGTCGCCTTTTTTGTTCGAGCCGTTGACGAGCTGCTTCCAGTTGCGCCGCATCACTCCCGCCTGCAAACAAATTCCAGCGCAAGGTGATTCCGGCCGACCAGTTGCTACCACCATATTCGTGCAGTGAAGGATTATCCGCCTCCCAGGTTGTGTAGCCTGCGATGACGGGCAGGCGTTCTTTCGACCGGGCACTGACCGCAAGTTCTGCCTGACGTAATTCGGCGAGGAGGTTCTGATAGTCCGGCCGACGCTTCTTTTGTTCGGCAAGCAGCGCCATTTCGGAGGGGAGAGATATGCGCGTGATCGTCAGGGGCGCAGTTAGCCCAACGGCCTCGCCAAGTGGATTTCCTATCAGACGATTCAGTTGCGCGCGGGCGGCCTCGAGCTGTCCTTGCGCCTGGATTTCCTCCTGTTTTGCTGTCGAGAGGTAAACGCGACTTCGCAGCAAATCCGCCTCAACCGCCAGTCCGCTTTCCACTCTGGCTTTGGCCTGGCTCTCAATTGATTCCGCTGAACGTAACGCCGCGCGTGCGGTTTCGAGAGCGTCGGTTGCCAGTGAAGTTGAGTAATAGCCATCAAAAACAGAAAACAGGACTTGCCGTTTGTGCTCTTCGTAGAATTGGTCAACCATTTCGATACCAAGCCGGGCCTGTTCCCGCCGGTTGCCGGTCCTCCCAAAATCCCAGATATTCTGCTGCACGGTTGCCCGCGTCTGGAGGTTGTCGATTGCGGAGGGATTATTTAGTAAAGGGAGTGCAAAATTTTCAGCCGTGAATCGCCGCTGAGTGAGGAGCGTTCCGAAAACAAAAACAGGGTTGTCACCGGCCAGGTATGACTGCTCAAAATCGAGGCGCGGCAGGTAGCCCGCTCTGGTGGCTTTGAATTCGGAACGGGCAGCCTGCTGGCCAGGTGCGTCAACCGCCAGGTCCGGATTATTCTCCAAAGCCCGAGCGACTGCATCGGAAAGCGACAGCTTCTGCTGGGCTGAAAGTGGCAGGCCGAGAAGAATCCAAATCACGAAAACGAACCATTTGACATGATATTGTCTTTTCATAGTTCACTCATAAACGGGCGTTACTAATGCGCTTTTGCCAATGGAGCCTCAACGGAATGGATCGCCAAGGCCAGCTTCTCTCCTTCTTTTAACCGCCGGTAGAGAATGGATCGCATGATAGTGCAGGCCTGATGAATCTCCGGATCAGTGAGACGGTAAAAAATCTGCCTCCCCTCGCGCCTCGGCTCCACAATCCCGCCATGGGTGAGCAGCGCCATATGCTTTGAGAGGTTGGCTTTTGAAAGCCCCAGTTGGGCGATCAAATCCACTGCAGCAATCTCCCCATCTTTGAGCCTGTCCACAATGGCGAGGCGGAGCGGGTGACCGAGAGCCTTGCAGATTTCACACTGCATTTCGAAGATCTTGTTTAGCAGCCTTTTTTTTTCATCTGATCGTTTCATGGTATTTATGTTTCCTAATATGGAAACAATATAATATGTAAACTGTTGGACTGTCAATAAAAATCTAAAAAAGTCAAAAATGAATTATCATCATGATTCATTCGCGTAACGGATCACATGATTCCGTCGATTCCCTGCTTCCTTAAAACGGGTTGCATTCGTCTGGAGCATGTGTCATCTAAATCGGTTAGTTCTGGGGCGAACCTTTTTCAATGCGCGGCACAATCGACTTTCTCTTCCATCATGGCTACAGCCTGCTGATCGCCTGGGTCTTTGCAGAACAACTTGGAATTCCCATCCCCTCGATTCCCATTCTGCTCGCTGCGGGGGCGCTTGCAGGAACCGGGCGGCTAAGCCTGGGGACATCACTTATCGGCGTTGTCTTTGCAGCGGTGACGGCGGACCTGATTTGGT
>Ga0187881_10005316_pt1 | contig 9958 bp, 11 predicted proteins | sample June2016WEW_19_1_2_FD_133017 | JGI IMG/M metagenome (GOLD analysis project Ga0187881, IMG submission 133017) | Peatland microbial communities from SPRUCE experiment site at the Marcell Experimental Forest, Minnesota, USA - June2016WEW_19_100 | ecosystem: Environmental > Terrestrial > Soil >...
CGGTCGGGGAAATCGCTGCCCTGGAGGTTGCCGGCGGAACGGCGTGGGCCCTCCAGCGCAGTTGCACGGATTTGACCCAGTGCACCTTTGAGTTGCTGGCCTTTGGGGGGGCGAACGCAGGCTGGCAAGCCTTGAGCGTGCAACCTCAGCTCTTGGGCGTCGAGGCGAAAATGGCGCGACCCACCGCCCGCGATGCCTGGATCCTCTCCTGGATCGGGGGAGCTCCGAGCAATCTGGTGGTCACCCATGACGGCGGGGCAAGTTGGAAAGAACTGGCCTCACCCTGTGTGTCCTCCTTCGAGACGGCCATGGCGGCGCTGGATGCGAATCACGTCTGGGTCTTGTGTGGCGGAGACCACGGCATGGGCCTGCAGGAGAAGTCCCTCTTTGTTTCCGGGGACGGAGGCAATCACTGGGATCTGGCGGCTTCGGCCTCCATCAATGGGGGCAGCACCCTGCCGATCTCGGGCTATGTGGCGGGCCTCTCCCTGACCTCCTCGCAGGTGGGTTGGATGGGTCTCGCCCAGGGCACCTTGTACCGGAGCGGGGATGGCGGACAAGCTTGGAAACCTGTGCTTTCGAGCGAAGCGATATCGGCCGGTGTCGGCGTGGAGCACGTATTTTTCGTGGATCCTAAGACGGGCTGGGCGGCCTCGGGGGACCAGGTCTACTCGACCACGGATGGCGGCACTCACTGGATGTCCGTTCCGGTCCAATAGGTCCACGGCTTGCAGGCTTTCCGTCTGGCTTGGGCGGCCGTAGGCGCAATAGAGAGCGCGGAGGATGGTCTCCGCGCTCTTTTCTTCCCACTCGCAAGGGCTGGCCTGGGATTCGGCTATTGCGGCGAATGACCCAGAATCTCCTCCCGCAGCAGCCAGGCGCCCCCTCGGTCGTCCACATCGCGGGGCGCTCGATCGTAGTAGAGCACAAACACACGCCCCGCCCCGGTCCTCACTCGAAAGTACGTCTTCCCCACTCCCCAGGATCCTCTCTCGGACGGGATCTGGACTGGCGGGCCCGGCCGCTCCACTTCGGCCTGTCCCCGCCGGCGGTACGTGTGCCATTCCGCCAAGACCTCGAGGATCTGGTAGGTCACTCCCCTCCATTCGAATCTGGAAGGGCATTTGGGTTTCTTGAGGAGAAGAGGGTCTTCCTCAAATCCAACCCGAATCGGTTCGCCAATGAATCGGGAGGTCTCCATGGCGCTTGGCACGGGTGGCTTGCGGAGGCCAGTCGGCGGTATCGGTGCCTGGAATGGAGTTCCGCTAGGATCCCTCGATAAAATCCTCCAGGTGCTGATGGGCCTCGTCGTCCGTAAACTGCTTGGGAGGCGTCTTCATAAAGTACGAGGAAGGTGCTTCCACGGCGCCCTTCAGTCCCCGGTCCAGGGCGATCTTGGCGCATCGAATGGCATCCATGACCACGCCCGCGGAGTTGGGGGAATCCCAGACTTCCAGTTTCAGTTCCAGGTTGAGAGGCACATTGCCAAAGGTTGTCCCTTCCATGCGGATATAGCAGAACTTGCGGTCGGTGAGCCAGGGCACGTAGTCGCTTGGGCCCACGTGCACATCCTGCTCAGGAAGTTTGTAAGGCAGCTGCGAGGTCACGGCGCCCGTCTTGGAGATCTTCTTGCTCTCCAGCCTCTCGCGCTCCAACATGTTGTAGAAGTCGGTATTTCCGCCAAAGTTCAGTTGATAGGTGTGGTCGAGCCGGACGCCCCGATCCACGAAAAGAGAAGTGAGTACGCGATGCACAATCGTGGCCCCCACCTGACTCTTGATGTCGTCGCCGATGACGGGAAGGCCGCGCTGCTCGAACCGCTCCTGCCAATAGGGTTGGCTGGCGATAAAGACGGGAATACAGTTCACGAGCGCGCAGCCCGCCTCGAGCACCTGTTCGACATACCACTTGGTCGCCATCTCTGAGCCCACCGGGAGATAATTCACCACCACGTCCGTTTGCGTTTCCTTCAGGATGCGGACGATATCCGCCGTCGGGCCCGGGGCCTTCTTGACGACCTGGGAGAGGTACTTGCCCAAACCATCGTGGGTCATGCCTCGATACACGGGGATTCCCAGCGAGGGAACATCCGCGAACCGGATCGTGTTGTTAGGATAAGCATAGATGGCCTCGGACAGGTCCTTGCCCACTTTCCCCTCGACCACATCGAAGGCCGCCGTAAATTCAATGTCGCCAATGTGATAGCCGCCCAGGGTGGCATGCATGAGGCCCGGGATCGCGACCCCCTCCGCGGCGTCCTGATAGAAATGAACTCCCTGGACCAGTGAGGAGGCGCAGTTTCCCACGCCGATGATGGCCACTCGGACTTTCCTGTTCGATGTTGCGGACATGCCTTATCCCTCCTAATTGCAGCGCTGTTCATTCCTTCTCGAGAGAATGGCTATGCTATAATCGATTGAGTCAATCCTCTATGGACGTCAATTTCCCACTGGCGGTCGAGAGAGCCCGGCGTCTGGAACGGCTCCTGGAGATCCATCGGGTTCTGGCCACCACGCTGGAACTTCAGCCACTCCTGCAAGCCGTCGTAGATGCGGCCACCGAACTATCGGACAGCGAGTACAGCTGCCTCCTCTTGTTTGACCCGGAGATCCAACAACTCCGCCTCGAGGTGGCTCCCTGGCTGACCCCGGAAGCCATGAAGGTTGTATCCATTCCGCTTGAGCACAGCATCGCTGGCCAGGTGTTCCGGCGGCGAAGGCCTGCCGTGCTCCAGGTGCGAGGACAGGATTCGCGCCCCCTCCAGGCCCTGGGTCAACTGCTCGGCCTGCCGACGAGATCTGTCCTGGCGGTCCCACTCGTCTTTCGCGACAAGTCCATCGGGGTGCTGAAGGCCCTCAACAAGGGAAGCGGTGCTGATTATACTGGGGAAGACGCATCTCTCCTAGAGAGTCTTTCCGTCCAGGCAGCGACCGCGATCGGCAATATCCGCCTGCTGCGTGATGTTCAGGAGGCCTACAAGCAACTCTCCAGCCTGGACTCGGTCAAATCCGACTTCATTGCGATTGCCTCACACGAGTTTCGGACCCCTTTGGGGTTGATCCTGGGTCATGCCGCGTTTCTACGGGAGGGGGCTTCGCCCGAAGTGCGGGACCAGTTGGAAGTCATTGTACGCAATGCGGAACGGTTGAAGAAGATCATCGAGGATCTCTCGAGCCTTACTTACCTGGACCCCAACGCCTCCAAGCTCACCCCCAAGACGTTCTCTGTGCAGGAGGCCCTGGACGACATCCGCCAGCGTTTCGCCCCCACCGCACAGCAGCGCTACATCAACCTGCGGAGCGAATGTACCCCCATCGGGATGCTGCTCGAGGCAGACCGGGAGAAGATATTGCTGGCTCTCGAGAACCTGGTGGATAACGCCCTTTCCTTCACCGGTCCAGGAGGCCATGTGCTCGTGGGTGCGCGGGGGATCCCAGCCGGGGCCGGGGAGCGGTCCGGTTGGGTGGAGTTCGAGGTCGTCGACGATGGGATCGGGATCCCGGCCGACAAGCTGGAGCGCATCTTCGATCGCTTCTATCAAGTCGAGTCGCATCTCCGCAGGCGGCGCGGAGGCCTGGGCCTGGGGCTCTCGGTCGCCAAGTCGATGGTCGACCGCCACGGCGGCCGGATCTGGGCCGAGAGCGTGGTCGGCAAGGGGAGCCGTTTCGCCTTCCGGATGCCCGACCGGCAGGAGGCGGTTGGGGAGGAGCCGCGGACACCGCATTCCTAAGGGGCCCGCCCCGTCCTATTCCCGTCCGAGAAGAGGCCCCGCGCGACTTTCCGGCCGCTCTGACCCGTCCCACGATGGTTGCGGGGCCCAAAAGGGGAGACACCGACCCGGCCGAGCCCTGTTGTGGGCCATCACATTCCCGCGGTGGGCATTGGGGTGTGCGATATAATGTGCACGAATCGGGGCGTGGCTCAGTTCGGTAGAGCGCACGGTTCGGGTCCGTGAGGTCCCGGGTTCAAATCCCGGCGCCCCGACTAAAGGGTACACGGCCAGTCTCGCAGGCTGGCCGTGTGCTTTTTGGTCGGCAAAAAACCGAACCATGGTCGAAGGATAGACCTCACGGCTCGCTCCCCTGTGGAGACAAAAAGATCGGGTTTGCCGTACTCGGAGTTGATCCAGGAGAGAAGTTTTCTTATCTAGTAGACAAATCACATCATCTCAAGCCTGCGAGGGGATGATCCGCTACAAGCAGGCGACCGCCAAGAGCGACCATACCATCTTCGACTACCGCGTCACCTTCAAAAAGCTGCTGTTCCATTTCCCGGACGATCCACCCATCGCCTCGGTCCCGCGTGCCCCCCGGGTGGAGTTTTCTTGCCTGGCTGTCGCAGGAGTATGTGGCGGACCCGGATGGTCTCGCTCCGCGCGAAGCAGCACCCGGGCCAGCCAAATCGGTGAACAATATCCACACTAACCTCTCGGCGCTGTCGCATTGGGCGTTGGATGAGGGGCTGGTCAAGGTCAATGTAATCCGCCAGGTCGAGAGGCCGCTGATCGGAGAGGTGGTCGTCCGGACTTTCACCCCAGAAGAGGTCGAGGCGCTGCTCTAGCGCACAACGGCGACGGCGAAGGATGAGACCCTCCTATTTTGTTTGAATGGCGATTGCAGATGAAAACACTCTTGTGGTATTGGAGTGCAGATCCCATAACATAGGGCATCCGCCAAAGCAGAATGCGTCGCGCCCTGCTCTTTTTATCCTCCCCCAAATGGCGGAGATCGATATTCCCCAGTCGATGGATGCGACCGGGGAGTATTGATTGTAAGATAATAATGGAGTTGTATATGGTCTCGTAGCTCGACAGCCTGTTACGGCTCATTTACGTAACAGGCCTGTCAGATCAAATCCAAGGAGATTTCTTATGAACCCTCTATATATTATCATCGCTGTTGTTGTGGTATTGGCGATTCTGGGCGCCATATTGGGGCCGATTTTTGCCGGCCGCAGGCGTTCAGGGCGGTTCCATGATCAATTTGGTGGATCTGAGTATGATCGCACTGTGCAGACCATGGGTAGCGAAAAGAAAGCACAAACAGAGCTGGGTGAACGACGGAAGCATGTTGGGACTCTCAATATTCGTCCACTTTCCACGAGCGAGCGCGAGCGTTATCTGGCTGATTGGACTGCTGTCCAAGCCAAATTTGTCGACCAACCAGGACAGGCGACTGTAGAGGCCGACCACCTGATCATGGAGGTTATGCAGCTTCGTGCCTATCCAGTATCTGATTTTGAGCAGCGGGCGGCCGATATCTCAGTCAGTTATCCTACTTTGGTGAGCAATTACCGCGCCGCGCGGGCGATCGCGATCAAGAATGAGCACCATCAGGCAGATACTGAAGAATTGAGGAAGGCATTGATCTATTACCGGTCTCTGTTCGATGAACTCCTCAAGACAGAGGCAGTCGCTCCAGAAAAGAAAGAAAAGAAATAGAGATGAGTGGACAGTATTTTGTGGAGGACGTATTGGTATCTCGGAGATCGTTGATAGAACGGATAAGGACACGAACAGCCCTGTTGTAGATCCGGATCCTTTTGCGGACAAAGTCTCGGTGGACGCGGCTCTTGTCCACGAGGCTCAAATCCGGAGGGAAACGATAACAACCTGCCGCACTACCGACGCGCTCATGGCTCCTGAGTAGGACTGACCTCACGGCCACCCTGAAATGTCTGGTCGTGAGGTTTCTATTTGTATCTTTTTGAGTTTTGATTTCGGGTCGGTGAGGTCCCGGGTTCAAATCCCGGCGCCCCGACTGCCGTCCTCACGGTTGGCCTCCCATGGCCCTCCATGAGGACGGTGGTGGGACTCGGTCATTCCCCCGCTACGATCCCAATCCTCAAAGCTCCAGCCCTTGCGGCGCATCCGACTGAATCCCCGAATTCAATGTGGCGATGGTCGGAATCATCTGCCAGGGAGGCGTAATCGCCAACAGCCCCGGTCCTGGCACACACTCTGCGAGTATGTCAGTGGCAGACCCCACGTCCGCGCGGGCCATGAAGGCACGAAAAGCGGGCGAAGGCCCCGCAGAAATCCTGATGCAGGCCAGCCCCCCCCTCCGAGCACGCCTCCAATGACCACCTAGCCGCCTTCGGTCCCCGCCGCGGCGCCCTTCTCGAGAAAGGGATCCATACAGCGCCAAGGGGAGTTGTCCACCTCCCGGCCGACCCGTACCAGCAAGGAAAAGGGAGTGCGTTGAGCAAGAACCGGGGCCAGGTGGGCATACGCCTGGGTTGTCTTGCCGGCCGTGACGAGCTCGCCGATGCGCCTTCCGAATTCGTCAGCCTGGCGAGTCCTCATGATGTGGCTATCCTCGAGGACCCACTTGTTGCCGCAGCGCCTTCTTGCAGGGATCGGGCTGATTGCGCGGCCGCGAGGGCGACGGTCCCCTTGTGAAACCCCGCCCTCCTGCCGTTGCCTTGAAGCGCGACAGCGCTTCCAACCCCCTCCGAGGTCTCAACCGATGACGCCCCGGTGAGGCCAAAACCCCACTTCTCGCACTGCGAGCCTCCGCGGGGAGTCAAGGCCCTGGGTCCGCCGCGGCTCACCCCGATCGCTGGCGCGCCCTGCGATTCGTGAGTGCCTGCCTAGCGGTCAGGCGCCTCGTGGTTCAACTTATCCAGAAGTGCAAGCACATCGTTGTTGGTGGGGATATCGCTCATCGAACTGCCATGATGCTCATAGCGAATCCGTCCCTCGCGATCGATCACATACAGCGCCGGCATGCGACCCCACTTGAGGAGATTCACTTCTTGCTCGTAGACATCGGCGACCGTGTGCTTGGGATCGGAGAGGCCAACGAAGGGAATATGCTCCTCCTCCCAGTAGCGCCGGAAGGCGTTCGGCCCATCGGGACCGATCGCCACAACCTCGGCCTGGCGGTCACGGAACTGTTCGTAGTCCTGGCGCAACTGCGCCATGTGCCGGCGGCAGTAGGGTCAGGCAAAGCCGCGGTTGAAGACGAGCACAATGTGCTGGCGGCCGTGATAGTCCGAAAGCCGCACCACCTGCCCCCGCGTGTCTTGCAGGGCGAAGTCAGTAGCATAGGTGAACTGTGGGACATTGGCCATGGGATACCCTCCCTCAGGGAAGCAACTCCAGGAAGTCCGAAACCGCCTTGAGAAAGCCTGGGGCACATTCCTCTTGCGGGAGGTGTCCGCACCCAGGCAGAATCACGAGTTGCGCAGTAGCTAGCTCGCGCGCGAGGCGAATGCCGTTCTGAGCAGGGACGATGCGATCGTCACCGTCGGTGATCACCAGCGTTGGCTGCCTCACCTTCGCGAGTTGCCCGGAGAGATCCAGGGAGGTGGTTGCGGCGGTGAGTTCCCACAGCGCGCGATCCCAGTTCTCGGCCTGGAGGGGCTTGCGGTAGCCCTGCAAGATCTCTGGCGTGACTCGCGTGGGGTCGTGCCAAGCCTGGAGGATCAGATCCTCACCCCGTGTGGCGGTTGAGCGCACCAGGAACGGCCCCAGGCGGCGCAACTGGGGGGTCTGGGGGAGAGGCGTCGCCCAGCGAGGCGCAGCTCTGCTCTCGTAGATTGCGGGATCCACCCGAATGAGCGCACGCACCCGATCCGGGTATCGGATCGGGTGCCAGCAGCGCGATGGCCCCACCTGCGGAGTGGCCAACCAGGATCGCCTCGTGCTTCCCCCACGCGTCCAGCAGGCTGACAAGGAGATCCGCCTGCGCTTGGATACCGTACGGGCTGCGGCCGGTCCATTCCCCCGGCATCGCAGGGCGAGGGGCGGCGCTACTTCAGGGTCTCTGTGACTCTCGGGACTGTCCTGACCTCCACCTTGAATGTCTCTCCCGGCTGATGCAGGATGCGCCGCACGAGTTCGCGCAGTGCGCCGACCAGGAGATGCAGGGGCCCTGAGGCCGAGATGGTCAGGCCTGTGCGTCCGTCCGTTGCTCTGCTTGCAATCCACACGGCCTTGGCCGCAGGCACTTCGGGCAGCTCCGACCACATGCGCAGTACCGTCTGGAACCCGCCCTGCATACGGCCTTCGTAGCCGGCGATCACATCCGGACGCAGCAACAACTCCGTGCGAGTCATCCCAGGACTGAACGCAAACACGCCGACACCGCTCCGGCGATACTCCTGCGCCAGTGACCGGGTGAAGCTGCGGACCCAGGCCTTGCTGGCGCCGTAGGCGTTTTGCATGGGCGCCGGACCGCGCGCGCCCATCCCCAGGACGTTAATCAGCTTCCCTTTGCCTTGCGAGAGAAAGTGGCGTAGGGCCACCGTTGAGCCGTTGTAAACGCCGAGGATATTGGTTTCCATAACCTGCTGGGAACTGGAAGGCGCGACGTCGAGGGAGGGGCCATAGGGCGCAGCCACGCCCGCGTTGTTCACCCAGATATCCAGCGCCCCGCATTCCCTGAGCGCATCCGCCGCCAATCGCTGGACTTGCTCAAGGTCCGCCACATCGCAGGCCCTTCCCCAGACCGCCAAGCCCTGCTGCCGAAGCTGAGCGAGCGCACTTTGAACGCCGGCTTCCGTCCGTCCAGCCAGGACCACCTGGGCGCCTTCCGCGGCAAATGCGCGGGCAATCGCAAGGCCAAGCCCTCGCGTCCCCCCGGTTACGACCGCCACCTTCCCGGCCAGTCTGCCCATCTGAGTTGTCTCCTTCCGCGCCAGACCGAGCTCAATCATACCTTGGGTTCTGCCCGGTCGCTGGCCTCGTCGAGGGATGTCACCTCGGCCTCGGTCAGCTGCCACCCCAGTGTGCAGGCGTTTTCCGGTCTCTGACGTGCGTTCTTCGCGCCGGGGATGGGGAGAGTACCCTTGCAGATCACCCAGTTGAGGGCGACCTACTCGGCTTGACCCGCCGCCCGTCGCCTTCAAATCTCCTCTTATCCTCGGGGGGTCCGCAACCATTGGGGGGAACGGAGCACTGCGAGCGGGCCCGTGCCAAGCAATCGCGCAAGAGAGAACTTGACAATGGCTCCCGTTCTGACCTAAAGGCTGGGTTGTTGCGCAGCGATGGTGCCGACGCTCGCACGGTGATAAGAACCGGCGATGCGGATTCGTGAGGTCCCCGACTGACATCCCATGACTCTCCATCGCCAAGGACAAGCGGAGGTCCTCGGGGTTTCCGTTGGTCGGCTTGGCGGTGCCCCTTTTCGCCTTGATTCGGTCGACGAGCCCCTTCCGCGGGAAGGGCTTCGACGGTCCCAATCCACCTTCCCAATGGTGTGAGCCGCCTGCAGGGTCTGCCTCCCGATCCGGAACCTCACCCTCCATGGCACCCCGACCGCAGGGTAGAATCGGTTCCGAGGGCCACGCGGCCCGCTTTCCAACTGCAGAAAGAGAACCTACCCGCCGTGACCGCTGTCGAAGTTCGCAACCTGCGCCGAGTTTTCAAGGCTCGGATTGGCATCATCCGACGCAAGACCAAAGAGGTGATTGCGGTCGATGGCATTTCCTTCGATGTCGGCCAGGGGGAGCTGTTTGGCCTCTTGGGTCCGAACGGTGCCGGCAAAACGACCACGGTCAAGATGCTCACCACCCTGCTCATTCCGACCGCAGGGTCGGCCCGCGTGCTGGGAATGGATGTCGTCCGGCAGGCCGAAGCCCTCCGTTCCAGGATCGGATTTGTCCTGGGGGGCGAGCGCGGGGCCTGTACTGGCGCCTTTCGGCCCGGGACAATTTGCGCTACTTCGCCAGCCTGTACCAGATGGACCCGGCCGTTTCCGCGAAACGCATTCCCTATTTGCTCGATCTGGTGGGGATTCTTGATCGATCGGATGAAAAGGTCGAGGGTTTCTCGCGGGGCATGAAGCAAAAGCTTCACGTCGCCCGCACCCTGCTGCACGATCCGGAGCTCCTCTTTCTGGACGAGCCCTCCATGGGCTTGGACCCGGTGTCTGCCCGGGAGATGCGCCAAACGATCCGCGATCTGCAAGCCGAGAAAAAGACGATCCTGCTCACCACCCATTACATGTATGAA
>Ga0187881_10005322_pt1 | contig 9951 bp, 9 predicted proteins | sample June2016WEW_19_1_2_FD_133017 | JGI IMG/M metagenome (GOLD analysis project Ga0187881, IMG submission 133017) | Peatland microbial communities from SPRUCE experiment site at the Marcell Experimental Forest, Minnesota, USA - June2016WEW_19_100 | ecosystem: Environmental > Terrestrial > Soil >...
AGGCTCGATTCTTATGGCACAAGGCCTTCCCCGAATTTCGGCGAACGTGGTTGTACCCAAGCCTTCCTTACAGAAGGTTTTCGACAACTTACGTGTTTCCGGCTTCAGCCTCATCGGTCCGACGGTGCGTGAGGGCGCGGTGGTGCTCGATGAGATCGCGGGGGTTGAGGATCTTCCGCTGGGCTGGACGGCAGAACAAGGGCCAGGCCGTTACCGCCTGAAGCAGACCCAACATCAGGAATACTTCAGTTACGGCGTGGCGCCTCAGAGTTGGAAGAGGTTTCTCCATCTGCCGCAGGTCAAGCTGTTCTCGGTGGAGAAAACGGACGGGAAATGGGTGATGAAGGCGGCTGAGGAAACGATACCGTTGCGCGCGTTCATCGGTGTGCGTGCCTGTGAGCTGGCCGCGATTGGCATTCAGGATCGCGTTTTTCTCAGTGGTGAATTCAGGGATCCCCATTACGCGCGCCGGCGGGAGCGTATTTTCATCCTGGCGGCTAACTGCGGACAGGCCTTCTCCACCTGTTTCTGTAGCTCGATGAAGACCGGTCCCAAAGCAACGGAAGGTTTTGACTTGGCCGTGACCGAACTGCCTGATTCCTTGGTGATGGAAGTGGGTTCCGAAATGGGTTCGGAGATGCTTCGTGACACTGCCTGGGAGCCTGCGACGGCTTTCGATATAGGCCGCGCGGCGCAGATCGTACAGAATGCCGAACGCGGAATCGAGCGCGAGCTCAGGACGGATGACCTGCCCAAATTGCTCTATGACAACCTCGAGCATTCCCGCTGGGACGATGTGGCGGTGCGTTGCCTGAGCTGTGGCAACTGCACACAGGTTTGCCCCACCTGCTTCTGCGTGACCGTGGAAGACACCTGCAACTTGAAAGCGACGGTCGCGGACCGGACGCGCGTCTGGGATTCGTGTTTCGTGAAGGAGTTTTCGCACGTCTATGGCGGCAATATCCGGCCCACCATTCGGTCGCGATACCGTCAATGGCTGACACACAAACTGGCTTCCTGGATTGACCAATTCGGGACTTCCGGGTGCGTGGGTTGCGGACGATGCATCACCTGGTGTCCCGTAGGAATTGACTTGACCGAAGAAGTTAAAGCTATTCGCGAGAAGGTTTAACGATGAGCTTAGCACCTGCCCCTGCACAACTGCGGATGATGCCGGACCCGATGTTGCCCTATCCGGCGGTTATTGAGGAAATCCAACCCGAGGCCTCCGGTATTGCGACCTTTACCTTGGTCTTCACGGACCCCGCTCAGGCTTCCGCCTATCGCTTCCAAGCCGGGCAATTCAACATGATTTACCTGCCCGGGTTCGGAGAAGTTGCCATCTCGATTAGTTCCAACCCCGGGACGCCCAAGGTGATCGGCCACACGATTCGTTATGCGGGCAGCGTCACGCGCGCGCTCGGGCGCCTCAAGGTGGGTGATATGCTCGGGGTTCGAGGGCCCTTTGGCAGCGCCTGGCCTCTTGAGAAAGCCCGGGGCAAGGGCTTGGTCATCGTAGCGGGCGGGATCGGGTTGGCGCCGCTGCGCCCGGCGCTGTTCTCGATTTTGCGCCACCGCGAGGATTACGGCAGGGTGGTGCTGCTGTGCGGCGCTCGCACCCCTGCCGATCTTCTGTACACCGAGGAGTTCGCGCGCTGGCAGGCCGGCGGCGTGGAGCTCCATACCACCGTGGACCTGGCAGACGAGAAATGGCGCGGCCAAGTGGGAGTGGTTCCCGCGTTGTTCTATCGCATCCGCGTTGACCCTAAGCAGACGTTGGTGATGACCTGTGGGCCGGAAATCATGATGCGGTTCGTGATCTATGAAGCGCTGGCACGAAGGATTCCCAAGGAATCCATCTTCCTCTCCATGGAACGAAACATGAAATGCGCCATCGGGTTCTGCGGCCATTGCCAGTTCGGCCCAACATTCATTTGTAAGGAAGGCCCCGTGCTGAATTTTGCGGCTATCGAACCATTCTTTGGCAAGGAGGACTTCTAATATGCCTCCAGACGCTCGCCCCAAGCTTGCCGTTTTCAAATTCTCTTCCTGCGATGGCTGTCAACTGGCGCTCTTGAACCTTGAAGACGAGTTGCTGAGCCTCGCGGGTGAGGTGGAGATCGCGTACTTCCTGGAGGCCAGGTCGCGAATCTTGCCCGGCCCGTACGACGTGGCGCTCGTGGAAGGGTCGATTACCACCGCCGAAGATGAAAAACGCATTCAGACGGTGCGCCAGGAATCGAAGTATCTGGTCACCATCGGCGCCTGCGCCACGGCGGGGGGAATCCAGGCCCTGCGAAACTGGAAAGATGTGGCGGAATTCACTCGGGCTGTCTACGCCACGCCCGCTTACATCCACACCCTGGAGCAATCCACCCCCATCTCTTCCCACGTGGCTGTGGATTTCCAGGTAAATGGGTGCCCGATCAATAAGATGCAGATTTTGGAAGTGCTCACTGCGCTGCTGGTGGGGCGCGCGCCTCATACGCCCGGGGATTCAGTGTGCATGGAGTGCAAGAAGCGAGGGACAGTGTGTGTAATGGTGGCGCGCGGTTTGCCCTGCCTGGGCCCGCTGACCCAAACAGGTTGCGGTGCGATTTGCCCTGCCTACAATCGCGGCTGTTACGGCTGTTTTGGCCCCCTGGAGGCCCCCAACTCGGATTCGTTGAGCGCCCAATTGCTGAAAGAGGGCATGCAGCGCGGTGACCTGGTGCGCCTGTTTCGAGAGTTCACGGGGTTTGCGGAGGCGTTCCGGTCGGCCGGAGATAAGTGGGAAAAGGCCACGTAGCGTTCATCAGGATCGCATCGGCGAGCGCCGCGGCCAAACTCGTAGGGGCCAGCGGCGCTGGCCCCCGGGCCGAACGCCGTTCGGCCCTACCACATGCGGTGAGAGAGGTTAAGCGCCATGGCGAGCGAAAACGCGAACCGTGAAAAGACAGTCAAGGTTGAATATCTGACCCGCGTTGAAGGCGAAGGCGGGGTTTACGTCCGGTCGGAGGGCGGGGAACTGCGCGAAGTGAAGATAAACATTTTCGAGCCTCCACGGTTCTTTGAAGCCTTCCTTCGCGGTCGCTACTTTCAGGAAGTCCCCGATATTGTGGCCCGCATCTGCGGCATCTGCCCGGTGGCCTACCAGATGAGCGCGGTGCACGCCATCGAATCGGCCCTGGGAGTTACTCCTCCTCCCGAGATTCGTGCCTTGCGCCGCCTGCTCTATTGTGGCGAATGGATTGAGAGCCACGCCCTGCACATCTACTTTTTGAACGCGCCGGATTTCCTAGCGTACGAGAGCGCCATCTCAATGGCGGCTGACCACCCCCAGGAGGTCGAGCGAGCTCTCCGCCTGAAGAAGATAGGCAACCGACTGCTGGAGATTCTGGGTGGCCGCGCCACTCATCCGGTCTCGGTATGTGTGGGGGGGTTCTACAAGGTTCCCCGGCGCAAGGAGTTGACGGATATTTCCGCCGACTTGCTCTGGGCCCTGGAGGCGTCAAAGGAAACTCTGGCACTTGTCAGCACGCTTCCGTTTCCGAGCTTCGCGCCCGATTACGAATTCGTTTCGGTTTCCCATCCGAGCGAATACCCCATGAATGAGCGGCGGATCGCTTCCTCGAAGGGCGTCGATATCGATCCGGAGGATTTCGAGCACGCCTTTCTCGAGGAGCACGTCGAGCGCTCGACGGCTCTGCATTCGGTGCGTGCTGATAGCGGCACGAGCTACTTTGTCGGTCCACTGGCCAGAATTAACTTGAATATCGACAAGCTGATGCCACAGGCGCTGGCCGCCGCCCGCGCCTGCGGTGTCTCCTGGCCCTGCCGCAACCCCTACATGGGCATCGTGGCTCGCGCCGTCGAGTTGATCCACGCCTGCGAAGAGGCGCTGGCGATTATTGAGGCTTACCGTGAGCCGGCTTCCAGCCGGGTGGAGTTCAAGGTTCATGCCGGGGAAGGGTGCGCAGCCACTGAGGCGCCCCGCGGCTTGCTTTATCATCGCTATCGAATCAATGATGAGGGGCTGGTGGAGTTCGCTAGAATCATCCCTCCCACGGCGCAAAACTACCGTCGCATGGAAGATGACCTGAAAGCTATCCTGCCCGGGGTGCTCGATCAATCCGAAGCTGAGATTGCCCAGGTCTGCGAAAAGCTGATTCGTAGTTACGACCCGTGTATATCGTGTTCGACGCATTTTCTGAAGCTGCGGCTAGAGCGTGCGTAACTTGAGCCTGCTCCCCGAAGGGGAGCTACATGAGTAGCCGTGGGTGAAACCCACGGTAACAGTCCATCGAAAACTCACCCGGCCCTGAAAGGGCCGAACGGTTCGACCCCTGCGGGGTCGGTAGAATTGATGGGGGCGCGGTCCGTGGGCGGCGGGCACAAAAAGCGTGCCCTTGCCCACGGCTACTCAATTTGAACCCCTTCGGGGTTCGAAATCCCGCTTTCGCGGGAATGACTGGCATCGGGTGATTTCCGAAAGAGCAAATGAGGGAAGACGTGAATGCGAACGGCGGCCGGCTGCTGATTGTTGGCTGTGGTAACCCCGCGGCTGGCGATGACGGCGCAGGAATTGAAATTGTCCGTCGCCTGAGCGACTTGGGGGGGTGCGGGTGCGAGCTGCGGGCTGAAACTGCTCCAGGCGTTGGGCTGCTGGATGTCTTTCCCCTTGCTGATGTTATCCTTTTTGTGGACGCAGTGACCAGCGGCGGGGTTCCAGGCACTCTCTACCTGACTTCGCTCCCTTCTGCGGAGCTGGAGCCGAGGGCGCTGGGCTCCTTATCGGGTCACGGCTGGGGTCTCGTCGAAACTCTGAAGTTGGCCCATGCCCTGGGGCGCACTCTTCCCCGACTTGTTCTCTTGGGGATTGAGGCCGGCACGGTAACTCAAGGCGCTCCACGTTCGGCTGCGGTCGAGCAGGCTATTGCCTTGGTCGTCGAACGAATGCCCGATCTCAAGTTTCTACTCCTATCCTCGGAGATTATTGGGACTCGGAGCTTCTCTCCCCTTGATCGGTCCTTTCCGGGCAACGCAGGATTCAGGAGTCAGGATTCAGGCGTTCCCGACCGGCGGTCACCGAATCCCGAATCCTGAATCCTTCTTTACTATCGACTGCCAACCAGGACTGAGAGAAAGCGCGCAAAGCAGTGCCAGAACGTGCCTTTCGAAACGGCGGTTGAGTCTGCGCCGGGGAATCGCTAGAATGAATCGGGCTATTAGGCGCATTTATCATGGCCAGGAAATTGCTACATTTAGTCCCGGAAGAGCTTTTGGTCGCCGCACGCGGCCAACTTAGAGGCATTCGAAGAGAGGCTTAAGCATGTGTTTGGCAGTTCCTGGGAAGATTCTTGACACAAGAGAAGAGAATGGCAGCCGGCTAGGTCGCGTGCAGTTTGGCGGGATCACGCGCCTTGTCCAACTGGACTTCGTGCCGGAGGCCGGAGTGGGTGACTACGTCATCGTCCACGTCGGCTTTGCGCTGAGCAAAGTCAATGCGGAGGAAGCCGAGCGCACTTATCAATTGCTCGAAGAAATCGGAATGCTCGACGCTGAGGAAACCCGGGATTCAGGATTCGGGAGTCAGGATTCAGGCTCCTCTGGCTCGGGCTCCCCTGAATCCTGAATCCTGAATCCTTTTATGAAGTATCTTGACGAATATCGCGACGCGCGCATTGCCCGCGCTTTGATCGCGGACCTTGCCAAGCGTGTCACGCGGCCCTGCGTGCTCATGGAAATCTGCGGTGGCCAGACCCACACGCTGATGCGCTATGGGATTGACGAGTTGATCCCTTCTCAAATCGAGCTGGTGCACGGCCCCGGCTGTCCGGTCTGCGTGACGGCACTCGAAACCGTCGACAAGGCCATCCATATTGCTTCACTCCCCACCGTTACCCTGGTTTCATACGGGGACATGCTCCGAGTCCCCGGCTCACATTCTGATCTCTTTCACGTGAAAGCCGCCGGCGGCGACGTCCGAATCGCTTACTCTCCGATGGAGGCTCTGAAAGTCGCGCGCGCCAATCCCAACCGCCGAGTCGCGTTCCTGGGAATTGGGTTCGAGACCACGGCTCCGGCTAATGCGATGGCGGTTTGGCAGGCTGCCCGCGAAGGCTTGAGTAATTTTTCCCTGCTGGCCTCTCATTTCCTTGTGCCGCCTGCCATCCGTTTGTTGCTTGAATCGCCCAAGAACCGAGTCCAGGGTTTTATCGCTCCAGGCCACGTTTGCACCGTCATGGGCTACTGGCAGTATGATGAGCTGAGCCGCAAGTACCACGTCCCGATCGTGGTGGGCGGGTTCGAGCCCGTTGATTTGCTCGAGGCGATTTCGATGCTCGTGGCCCAGCTTGAGGAGGGCCGGGCGGAGGTTGAAAACCAATACGTCCGTTCAGTGGGCTACAAGGGCAATCGCGCGGCCCAGGAACTCATGGAGAAAGTGTTCGAGGTCTGTGACCGCAAATGGCGAGGGATTGGCGTAATTCCTCAAAGCGGGTTGCGGCTCCGCGAGGAATTCGCTGCGTATGACGCGGAAAAGGTCTTCGGCGTTGCGGATACGACGGCGGAAGAACCTGCGGAGTGCATCAGCGCCCAAGTGCTGCAAGGTCTGAAGAAGCCTGTTGACTGCCCGGCTTTCGCGGCGCGTTGTACGCCGGAGACGCCGCTGGGCGCCCCGATGGTTTCAGGCGAGGGCGCCTGTGCAGCGTATTACCAGTATCGCCGGCCTAGGGAGCTATCAGCCGTCAGCCATCAGCTATCAGCAAAAACAGCCTCAGCACCTTAGCTGAGAGCTGAGAGCTGACGGCTGATAGCTGAAGAGGTTTATCGTGCCAGAGGACCGCAATCCACTCGAAGAACTCGCCTGCCCAGTGCCGCTTCCTGCCAAAGACAAGATACTGCTTGGCCACGGCAGCGGGGGTCGCCTGAGTGCCGATCTTTTGCGGGAAGTCTTCCTGCCGGCATTTCACAATCCAGTTCTGGCACAGCTCAACGACCAGGCGGTGGTGAATGTTGATGGCGTTCGTCTCGCCTTCACGACGGATTCGTTTGTGGTCAACCCGTTGTTTTTCCCCGGTGGCGACATCGGGTCGTTGGCGGTTTACGGAACAGTGAACGACCTTGCCATGGGAGGCGCGGAACCGCTCTTCTTGAGCGCCGGCTTCATTATCGAAGAGGGTTTGCCAGTGGAAACCCTGCGGCGGGTTGTGTTGTCGTTGCAAGCGGCGGCGGAAAAGGTGGGCGTGGAAGTTGTGACCGGCGACACCAAGGTGGTGGAGAAGGGAAAGGGCGACGGCCTCTTCATCAATACTTCGGGAATCGGGCGCGTCCCGAATGGCGTGGAACTGTCCGCTGACCAGGCGCGTCCCGGCGACTGTATTCTTCTCAGTGGCACGCTGGGCGACCATGGCATCGCCATCCTTTCGCAGCGCGAAGGACTGGAGTTCGAAACTCCCATCGAGAGCGATGCTGCCCCCTTGCACTCGCTGGTTGCGGCGATGCTCGAGGTGACGCATTCAATTCGCTGTCTCCGCGACCCCACTCGAGGCGGCCTTTCGAGCACCTTGAACGAAATCGCGGCTCAGTCCCGCGTAGGTATGGTTATCGAAGAGTCTGCCCTTCCCATCCGGGAGGAGGTGAAAGGCGCTTGCGAGCTGCTCGGTCTGGACCCGCTTTACGTGGCGAACGAGGGTAAGCTTGTCGCCATCATCGCCCCTGCGGAGGCGGATGAGGCGCTAGCGGCAATGCGTGGCCATGCGCTGGGTGTGGACGCTCGGCTCATCGGCAAAGTCGTTGAAGCCCATCCCGGCGTAGTAACGATGCGAACCTACTTGGGCACTTCACGCATTGTGGACATGCTCGCGGGCGACCAGTTGCCGCGGATATGCTAGGGGCTGGGGGCTAGGGACTAGGGGCTGGGGAAGGACTACGTTGTCAGGTGTCAGGTGCTAGGAGAAAGGGAATGGGGGGTAGGTTTTTTCCCCAGTCCCTAGCCCCTAGTCCCTAGCCCCTACTTTTCCATGCACGAACTGAGCATTGCCAACGCGATTCTGGACGCTGTGCGCGAGGAACGTGTGCGCTTGAACGGCGCGCGTGTCATCAAAGTCGGCGTGCGAATCGGGGCCTTGGCGGGCGTAGACCCCGAGGCGCTGAGTTTCGGTTTTGAGGTTTTAGTCAAAGACACGGACCTCGAGCCACTGAGGCTCGAAATCGAATCCACCTCCCGCCGCCACCAGTGCTCGCACTGCGCGCACGTCTTCACGGTGGTCGATTACCAAGTGGATTGCCCAGACTGCGGCTCGGCGGATACACGTTGCATTGGCGGTGACGAACTGGAGTTGGCTTATCTGGAGGTGGAAGAATCATGAGCCGCTTGCCGCTCGAAAAGAAGGTTCTTAGCGAGAACGATCGCATTGCCGGCCGGTTGCGAGAGCGTTTCCAGGAGCGCCGGATATTTTGCTTGAACTTCATCAGCTCGCCGGGCGCAGGGAAGACGTCCCTGCTTGAACGCACGCTCGAGCGCTTCAGCCCGAGTGAGCGCGTAGCTCTGTTGACGGGTGACATCCAGACGGATAACGATGCGAGAAGGCTTGCCCGTTTTGGCTTTCCGGTGAAGCAAATCACCACCGGCGGCACCTGCCACCTGGATGCGCGGATGATTGAGCGCGCGCTCGCGGACTGGCCTCTGGGGTCTCTCGATACGCTGCTGATTGAAAACGTCGGCAACCTCGTCTGCCCTTCCAGCTATGATCTTGGAGAAGCGGCCAAGGTGGTGGTGCTGAGCGTTGCCGAAGGCGAAGACAAGCCCCTCAAATACCCTGCCATCTTTTTCAAATCCGAGTTGTTGGTGCTGAACAAGACCGATTTGCTCCCCTACGTTTCTTTCGACCTCAGGAAAGCGCGCGAGTACGCCCTGCAAGTGCATCCCGGAATGGAAATTGTCGAACTTTCCTGCCAAACCGGCGCTGGCCTGGACGCTTGGATGAAGTGGCTGGCGCGGCGCCGTGAATCGGCCAAGGACGTAGCGCGGGCGTCTCGCCCGCTGTTGCGGGAGCGTCCCGCTCCCGAAGGAGGTCGCGGGCAGGATGCCCGTCCCGCAGGCGCGGGAGGCGAGACGCCCGCGCTACACCGCCTGGCGCCAGGCCAAAAATGATTGTGCGAGTTCGCAAAGCCATCGAAGTCACCGGAATCGTGCAGGGGGTCGGATTCCGTCCCTACGTTTACCGTCTGGCCTTGCAGCGTAACCTCGCCGGATTCATCACCAATACGGCGGCAGGGGTTTCCATCGAGGTCGAAGGGCCCGCCGAAGCGGTTGACGATTTCGTTTCGCAGTTGCCTCAGGAAGCGCCCCGTCTCGCGCGCATCACGCAGTTGGCGGCCAGTGATATTCCCGCGCGTGGCGACGGCGAGTTCCGCATCCTGCCGAGCCGCGCGGGCGAAAACCGCCGCGTCCTGATTTCCCCCGATGTGGCCATTTGTGATGATTGCTTGCGCGAGCTCTTCGACCCTTCCGACCGCCGCTTTCATTACCCTTTCATCAACTGCACCAACTGCGGGCCACGCTACACCATCGTGCGTGACATCCCTTACGATCGCGCCCGCACTTCGATGGCGGTTTTCCCCATGTGCGCTGACTGCCAGCGCGAATACGACGACCCGCTCAACCGCCGCTTTCATGCCCAGCCTAATGCCTGCTGGAAATGTGGGCCTCAGGTTGAGATGTGGGATGGGGAAGGGAAGCGGGTTGAGGCTGCCGATCCCATAGCGGAGGCCGCGGCGCGTTTGCAGGCGGGTTACGTAGTGGCCGTAAAGGGCTTGGGGGGATTCCACCTGGCGGTTGACGCCACGAATCCCGCCGCGGTCAGCCGTCTGCGGGAAGGGAAGCGACGCGTCGAAAAACCATTTGCGATTATGGCGCCCAGTTTCGAGGCCGTTCGGAATCTCTGCGAGCTTGATGACGCTTCGCGC
>Ga0187881_10005328_pt1 | contig 9940 bp, 5 predicted proteins | sample June2016WEW_19_1_2_FD_133017 | JGI IMG/M metagenome (GOLD analysis project Ga0187881, IMG submission 133017) | Peatland microbial communities from SPRUCE experiment site at the Marcell Experimental Forest, Minnesota, USA - June2016WEW_19_100 | ecosystem: Environmental > Terrestrial > Soil >...
TTCAATTCTTTTTCCCCTTTTTCTTGCGCATCGATTCACTTGCTCGAATCGTTTGAAACGCTCTAGTTAGTGAAGAGCGGAGTCGGGCTGACACTCAGATCGTCCCACGACAGCTGATACTTTCGCACCGCAAGATTGTGGGCAGCGGCAAACTGGTTTCTTGCCGCGGCGATCGAATTGACCCATGTTCCGAAGGGAAGCAATTTTTCGCGATACACAAAATAGCTCATATCGACGGTGCGGTCGGGCAAGTGGTCCTTCACGTCATCCGGTTCGTGCAGGAAATAGCGGCCGTTTGCCTCGGCAACACGGGGTAACCAGCTTACGCCCCAGGTTGTGATGGCGCTTTGCAGCACTTCGTTACGCTCCCTCCAGATGGCGGTTGCAGTATTAAGCGCGCGATCGACATCCCTAAGAGCAGTCTCCGGCTTAAGGGCCTTGGTCTGATCGGCAGCGGCTAGATCGAGATCCATGCCGTGGATTCCGGAAATCATATCGAAATTCTGCCGATATAGATTGGCGATGGAGAGATAGACTTCGAGATTATAGCGATTGAACTGCGACCGCTCCATGTTCTCCTCGAGGAGCGCCTGGAGAATCTCGTTTTGGGGCAATCCATCAATCGCCAGTTGAATCCGTTTTGCGTTCTGAACGGACCATTCTGAATGGTAGCTGAGATCGGGTGAAGCAGCGGGTGGAAGCGGGAGCGTCTGGTCACTGGCGGGGAGAGGTGTCTTATAGATGTCGTAAGGGCCGCCCCAGATTGGCTTACGGGCATTCGACGGCGCCGTGTCCCATGAATCCGACCATGACTGTGCTTGATGGCTCATCATCCGATAAACCGTGTTCATGTTAACTACGCCCGGTCCGTAGAATAAGGGATAAAAAGTGTTTATCAGCTCTTTAGGGCTCGTTCCCGGATGCCAACCCGCCGCGCCTCCGGCAACATATCCCAACCAGAAGGTCTCAGGGTGAAGCCCCATATCGGCCCAGCCACAATCGATTTCTCCAATCAGGCTTGTATTAACCCGGGAAGAATCAAAGGAGATTGTATTCATAACGTCGTTCACCCGGGGAACGGTGTTATCCGGATCTGGGCCATCCTTCACGAGCGGATGAAGGAGGCCGGCTTCCGGCAGTATAAAGTAATCCGGAAACAGCTTTTCTTCACCCTCGGTTGAGGTAAAGATCATCTGCTGGATTCCGAGGCGATGGAATTCCTGATCGAAGCTCTGCCCATAGACCTCCCCATTCACCACGTAAGGCGGCAGTGCTTTGATGTCGCTCGGCTTCATGGGGTACTCTCCCCAGATGATGACTGTCCTCCCGCGATCATGCAGATACTCTCCGGCCTGATTAACGAAATAAGCAAAGATCTTCCCCACAGAACCCAGGGGTTTCGCCATATCGGTTTCATTACATTGGGAATTATGCGCCAGCCCGAGATAGTACGGTTCGTCGGTGGACAGGAAGAAATACTTTACGCCACGATTGGCATCAACAGATCCTGGTACATGCCTTCCAGCAGCTTGTAGGAGTCGGGATTGGTGGCGCATATCTCGTAATTACTGTCTGGAAATTCTCGCAACTTGGCATATTCCGGATGCTTGAGGATGAAGGCGATGTGAGCCGGTCCGTCGAGATACGGAATCAGTTCGATGTGGTAGTGCAATCCGTAATCGGTGAGTTCCTGTAACTGCGCCGGGCTGAGCGCGTAAGGCTCGACTACCGCCGGGGCGCTCTTATATTGAAAATGTCCTTCCAGTTTGATGACAAATCCGTTGGCCTTGAAAAAAGCGGCTTGTTTCATAGCCCGCTTGAGTTCGTCCATCTTCTCCAGGTGATGGGCATCGTCCCAATAGATATGGCGAAGTTGAAGGTCGGGCCAATCTTCGATCGTTCCTCCCGGCAGCGACAGAGTTCCATTCTCCGGGCGCAATAACTGGATGAGAGTGTTTACGCCGTAAAACAATCCAGTTGGGGCGTTGGCTGTAATGGCTACTGACCCTTGATGCAGATCGATCCTGTATGCCTGTTCCTCCAGCGCACGCTTGTTGCTGTCCTGTGCCTGGCCTATCGGCACGCTTCCTGCGGCAATGCGCAGCGATAGCACACCCGAGGAGCTTCCATGTACATCCAACGATACGTGAAATCTCTGCGAGAGTCCTTCGCGCAGTGCTTCCACTGCCACGTCGTTCGAGGGGACACTGCGGTCAAGCCGAAGTTGCCATCCTTCTCCGAATAAAAAGTCCTCCGCTTCCAGAGATACCTTTTGCGGTTGGGGAATCACTGTATATCCACGTGCTAACAAGGGAGAAACCGTTTGTGCTAGCCCACTTGAGCAGAAACATCCGAGCACAGCTATAACGAGGAGGGATTTCATACCATTCGGCCTTTCGCCAAGGCTCTTTGGGAGCCGTGTGCACAGTTCTCGGCCAGCCGCAACCGAATCAAACGACCTATAGAGCTGGATGTGATCAAGAGTTAATGCGCATGTAAAAAGCCCGCGCGGCAGACCCGGGATGCCGGCTTCAAGTCCGGGAGCTATGTCCCTTGACGGCTAAGGCCGGTGCGGCTTCTCTCAAAAAAGCCGCATCGGCCTTAGACCGGTTGAGAATGCAAGACCAAAACCACTCTAGAAGACGAGCTTGCCTTGGAATTGCAGAAGGCGCGCCGAAGTTGGATTTGGACCACCTACCGCGCCATTGATTACGCCGCCTTGGTTCGGCGAGCCGAGATTGGTATGGTTGAATACGTTGAACACCTGCATCTCAAGATCGAGCTTCACGTGGTTGCCGATGGGCGTCATCTTGTAGAGGGTTCCGTCAGCATTGGAGAAGCCGGGACCGGTTATGTTGTTCCTGGGTATGCCGTTCAGCAAGTCCGTGTCAAGCGGGTTATCGCGGCACTCGTATGTTTGCCCAGCGTATGTTGCGCCGCCTGTTGCTCCGCAACCCCCCAGCCCAGCGGGATCCCAGACACTGGCATCGAACCAATGCGCTGCTGTGCGGCTCCCGCGGGGCAGAACGCCGCCTGGATGGAGCGCGCCTGGCGCCGGAATAAGCGTGTTGCCAACAGGTGCGTTCCTGCCGCCAAGACCAGGGTTGGCGCTATAGAGCGGTGAGAAGAACAACCCGCTATGCCACATATAGAAGAGCGTGGCGTTCCAGCCGCTCACCACTTCATTGACCGCGGTGCTGGATTGGGCCAGGAACGGCTTGCCCTTGCCAAACGGCAGTTCATAGTGGCCGTTGATAACGAAGGTTTTCTCCGGCATATACGAATCCGGAGCATAGATGGCCTTCAACCTTTGCATCTTTGGAGCGTTGTTGGTCAAAGTCGCCGGCTGCAACTCAAGCCCGCCAAAGGAATCAAGCGTTCCTTCCGAGGTGCCGAGCGTCCTTGCAAAGGTAAAGTAACTTTGCAGGATGAAGGAGCCTCTGAATGTGTGCTTGATTTCAGCCCTTCCCTCGTTGTGGTTGGAATAGCCGATAAATTGGAACTTATCCATTGAGCCTTCAGTCCCGGGTTGGTAGATCGGGTACGGGAGCCCGGAATATCCGCCGGGCGCAGGTGAAGGCATGAGCTCGCGCGGAAGACTCGCGTTGACTGGATCGTAGTCGGTCAGGTTACCGCCATGATTGCCCACGTAGCTCACGCTGGCGGCAAAATTGCCGGGCAAGGCGCGTTCCACGGTCAGGTTCCACTCCTGCGCCCGCTGTGCCTTGTAGTTTGGATCCCAGGCCATCACATCCCAGCCACTGACATTGGAGGTGGTCGTCATGGCCGGCGTGACAAAGTCAATGCCCAATTGGCGCGGGTTTACATAATTCGATGGAAGCGTAAGGCAGTTGCACTGGCTGCCCCAACCGGCTGTGGTGTAGCTGGGATTGATGGGAGCAAACGGGAACCCGATCTCCGCCGAATAGTTGCCATCGGCAGGGCCGTAACCTTGACCGGCGGAAAAGTCGGGGTCAGTTGCGGGAAAGACAATTGTTGCCCACGGAACATTGTCGCGCGTGTTCTGGTGATACGACACCAGCGGCATGGTCCAGTAATACATGCCGTATCCACCGCGAATGACGGTCTTGTCGTCGAGCTGATAGGCAAACCCAAGCCGCGGCGCCCAGTTGTTCTTCGGCATGTTCCACAGCGAATTCGAAATACCGGCCTGGGCAGCCGTTTCAACCGGCAAGCCGGCAGCCTCGTCCGCCAGAAGACCATTCGCATTTATAGGTTGCTTTTGAGCCGCCCCGGAATTGGGGATGATCACGGTGGGCGACGACTGACCAAACCACGCCGGATACCCTGCTGTCCCCGGAGTTACACAGGCAGCCCCCGATGTATTGCCGAGCGAAGCGGGGATGACGCAGGCGGCTGTGTGCTTGTAGTCCAGAGTAGCCGAAAGGCCTCCTGCGTCCGTGTACGGGCTCCAATACTCCCAGCGCACGCCGAGGTTCAGGGTAAGACGGGGGCTCAGCTTGAAGTTGTCCTGCGCGTAGCCGTCGTAGTCTGTCTGGCGGGTATGAAAGATTGGAAGTTGATTGTACTGGGTTACATCAACATCGCCGAGCAGCATGTCGGCCAGGCTAGAGCCTGTACCCAGGGTGTAACCGGCAGGTGTGAGACCCGTAGGGATGTTCGGGGGGGGGATTGTGGACGAATCGGCGGTCTCGAGAGCGGTAAAGTTACCGTCGAAGAAATAGTCTCCGCCGGGGCTTTGAAACTCCGCTGTCGTCACCCTGGTGTTGACCACCTGGAATCCGAACTTCATCTCGTTTTTGCCGCGTGTCCAGGAGTAGTTATCGCCGAGAGAGATGTTCTGATTGGGTGACCACTTTGGATTTTGTTCCTGGATAGTGGAATAGTTCCAGAAATTGTTTGGATCCCAGTAGTAAAAAGCGGGCAATCCGATGGCGCCCACATATTGGGGCAGTCCAAGCTGCGATTCCGACGGGTAAAGTCCTGGCTCCGGACCATCGTAATTATTGAACATCTGTATACCCACGCGAGCCTCGTTGATGGAGTTCGCGCCGATCGGCGTGGTGAAGGAGAGAACTCCATTGTGCCCGATTCTGGACTCCACATTGGGGGTGAGGATTGCTCCTTGATTTCCACCTTCATCCGGCTCGAGTATACTCTCGCTGATATTTGAGTATCGGGCGGAGAGCAGATTCTTTCCGAAGAGCTGGTCGACTTTTACTGTGTACCGCATCATGTCGTCTGTTTTATGTGCAGCGGGGTTGATCCAGTCGAATCCATAGTACATTTGTGCGGGGTCAATCTGGCCGGAGGAGTTTACATTCACATTGGGCGTGGGCATGTACGACATGATCTTTGCGGCAATCGCGCTGACTGGCACCTGATTATTATGGAACGGGGTGCGGGTAACATAACCCGTCGTCGGATCGTAGACGCCGCTCATGGGGTCGTAGACCGTAATCGGATTGCCGTACATATCTTTCAGGTCGGATAAGTCTCCCGTCTCCCAGTTTTTCTGGAAGACCAGTTCCTGATCTGCCTTATTACTGTGCACAATTTTCTTCTCCACGTCGAAGTAGAAGAAGGTCTTGTTCTTGCCGTTGTAGAGCTTTGGAATCAGCACGGGGCCGCCCAACTGGCCGCCAAACTCGTTGTGGATGTTGTGAGGATGTTTCGCACCTGGGTAATATGAGTTGAACTGCCAGGCCTCAAGACCGCCGGTCTGATAGAGCTCGTGCACCTGGCCGTGGAACTGGTTGGTGCCGCTCTTGGTGACCACCTCCACCACGCCGGGCGTCGAATATTCCGCACCGCCGTTGGATGTCGTGACCTTCAGTTCCTGAATGGTCTGCAACGCTTGCGGTACGGCCTGCAGATCGTTGGTGAACCGGTCGTTGGCCGACTGGCCGTCCACCTGGAAGGTAATCGAGCCGCCGGGGATGCCGTTGACGCGCGTATAGCCTCCGCCCGCTCCGCCATAGCCGTTCGCAACCACGCCGGGGGTGAAATTCAGAATACTGAGAAAGTTGCTGTCTTGCACAGGGATGGTCTCGATGCGCGTTGCTTCTTTGACGTCGGATACGGTTCCGTCTGCCGCGTCGATGAGCGGCGTAGCGTCGTTCACGGTAACAATCTCTTTTACCGTGCCTGGCTTCAATTTAGCGTCGATCACCGCTTCCTGCGCAACCCGCAGCGTGAGTTTTACTTCCCAAGCGTCAAACCCCGGGACTATCACCTTGACGGTGTAATCCGCAGGACTGAGAGCGGGGAAGGTATAGTAACCCTCCTTGTTCGTCGGCTGTGTGGTCTGCTCTGCTGTTCCCACGTTGACCAGAACAACAGTAGCGTTCTGCAGCACAGCGCCTGTGCTGTCGGTGACGGTCCCGCGGATCGTGCCGTTGGCGATCTGGGCATGACCTGTGAGACAAAAGACGATGGCAAAGAGCATTGCAAGCAGTAATGCGTTTCCGAGCAATCGGCGAATCATCGGTACTCCTCCTCAATTTGCAGCTTGATTTGTTCTGAACGAGTAAACGTTAAGAGTGCCCAGATTGGCAATCCGGACCTCGGCGTTAGGAATGAGCGCGCCACTGGAATCGGTGACGGTTCCATGGATTGTGCCGAGATCTGAGCCCTGGGCGAACAGACTCGGAGTGTAGACTGCGCAACACAGGCCAGGAATTGCGATGATCGGCAAAAGCCTGCGTGGTGCATAGGGTTCACATCTCTCCGAATTATTTTTGATTAACGTTACCACATAAAATACATAACCGGTGAATACTTGTCAAATGTGAGGTTCATTATTCTCAAATTTCCCTGAAATAATTAAGAACATGTTGGCCCTGGCAAGAAACATGATGCGGACGCAACTCACAGTAGAATAACGGCTTGCAGATAATCTCGGCTTCGGCAAACCTCACTCCTTATTTTGTTTAAAAAAATATCTGTGCATTGCGCCAGCATGCTTAATTCTGTCGGTGCTTGGGTGGAGCGGGCTACGCTCAGGATGGAGTCCACTCCACCCCTCAGGATCGCCCCATGCGGCATCGCGAGGCCAAAATCTGCGCCCTTCCGCTCTCAGGCGGCCAGTTTTGTTGACAGGAGTCTCGCAATTAATAAAGGAACATTCACTAAATAGTCCGCGCCATTGCATAGTCCGCGCCATTGCATAGTCCGCGCCATTGCACGCCATATGAGACAACACGCGGAAGTCCTCGCGAGGTGTGCAATCGCGCTCTGCGTGGTCAACCAGACGGCATGCGCCAGTGAATTCCGTGTATTTTTCCCGGCGGCGGCGCCATGTTCCACGCCACCATCGACCCACACGATACCTGCGAGTTGCTGGACACATGCGATTTATTTGTGGTATCGTTATCGCTTATTGAAAAGCTGATGGAAGATCTACGCCTGATTGCGAAGGTTTCCGGATCTGTTCGCTGGGATTGCACCAGCCTGGGCGAGGGAATGCTACGGTTCGATCCCTCTGAGGATCGAATTCATACAGCGCGCACTCCAGGGGTTTCAGAGGGCGGCGGCGAGTTCAACGTGGCCCGGGGATGGCGGAGCGGCACGCATCTCACGAGAATTTGTTCAGGTAATTTGGGGTTTTTTTTGAACATTCAGAAAGAGTGAGTACGATGATGATACTGCAAATGGCGGACGCTATCCGCTATCGCACGATGACCACCAAAGAGTTGCGCGAGGCGTTTCTTGTCGACGGTCTATTTCAGCCAGGCCAGATACTATTGACGTATGTCGATCTTGATCGCACGGTGATTGGCTCGGCGGTACCAACCGGCGAGCCACTGCTTTTGCCCGCCGTCGATGCGCTCAAGGCGTCGTATTTTACCGAGCGGCGTGAGCTCGGCATCCTGAACATCGGCGGCGCCGGCAAAGTGACGGTGAATGGCACACCATTTCAGCTCCGGAAACTGGATGCGTTGTATGTGGGCCGTGGAAATGAAGAAATTGCCTTTTCCAGCGACGATGCAGCGCTTCCAGCGGAATTCTACCTGCTGAGCTATCCCGCTCATGCGACGCATCCCACCCAGCTCATGCGTTACGCCGAGCAGTCGAAGGATACACTCGGCGCCCCTGAAACCGCGAATCTGCGGGAGATTACCAAGCTTATTCATCTGGAGGGAACGCGCAGTTGCCAGTTGGTGATGGGCTTCACGCAACTCGCCCCTGGAAGCGTGTGGAACACCATGCCGCCGCATACCCACATTGGGCGGTCGGAGGTGTACCTGTATTTCGACATTGACGCCGATCAACGGGTAATTCACCTGATGGGACCGGGCCACCAGACGCGCAATATTGTGATCGCCAACAAACAGGTTGTCGTTTCTCCCGGTTGGTCGATTCATGCCGCGGTTGGAACCAGGAGCTATATGTTCTGCTGGGGTATGGGTGGAGAGAATCAGGTATACAACGATATAGACGCCCTGGCAATCGCGGATTTGCTTTAACCGGAAAGGACTGCGCCTTGATATTGGAGAGATTCAGCCTGAAGGGTAAGATTGCGCTGGTGACAGGATCGTCTCGCGGATTGGGCGCGGGGATGGCCATGGCACTGGCAGAAGCAGGCGCAGATGTGGCGATCCATGGCTCGCGCGCTGTACCTGAGGCCATGCAACAATTGATCAAAAAGACGGGAGCAAACAGTCTCGCGGTGGTTGGCAACGTGAGCGATGCTTCAGTATGCGCGCGGCTGGTTGAGCAGGTGGTCAACCATTTCGGCGCCATCGATATTCTCGTCAACAACGCCGGGATCATCCGGCGCGCCCCTGCCGTTGAGCACTCCGAAGAAGACTGGCAGGCCGTCATCGATACGAATCTCTCCAGCGTGTTCCGCCTGACAAAACATGCCGGGAAGTATATGTTGGCGCAGGGTTCGGGCAAGGTCGTCAATATTGCTTCCCTGTTGACATTCCAGGGCGGAGTCTTTGTTCCCTCGTATGCCGCGGCCAAAGGCGGCGTAGGACAACTGACGAAAGCATTCGCTAATGAATGGGCCGCAAAGGGCGTCAACGTGAATGCCATCGCGCCTGGTTACATGGCGACGGACAATACCGAGGCCTTGCGGGCAAACCCGGAGCGGTCCCGTCAGATCATGGAACGGATTCCTGCTGGACGGTGGGGTTGCCCTGAGGACCTGGCGGGCGCGGTCGTCTTTCTTGCATCCAGCGCCAGCGACTATGTGCATGGCCATGTGCTGGTTGTCGATGGTGGGTGGTTGAGCCGGTGATCCTGCCCATGATTCCGATCATAGAACCCAGGACAATCCGTTAAGATCGTTCGCCAGCCGGAACTTTGCCCAGCATGGCATAGCTTGCGATAACGGTGCGAGGCTGCGCCTATTCCTTTCCTGAACAGCCGCATGACCGGCGAATAATCAAGTCGGTTGTAAACAGCATCTTCGACGTCTGCTTTTCCGCGAACCGGCCTTCTCGCACGTCGGCGATTTTCTTGAAGAGAAGCTCGGCGGCTGCGCGTGCAATCTCGGTTGGAGATTGATGCACTACCGTAAGTGGCGAGCCAAGCACCTCGGCGAGCTCAAAGTCGTCGAACCCCACTACTGCGATGTCCTCCGGTACACGCAACTTGTGAAAGTGAAGCGCCTGGATGAGGAGCACCGAGGAGATTCGCTTCAAAGAGAATACCGCCGTCGGCCTGTCTTTGGCGGCCGACCAGCGAAGTACAAGCGCCTGCATTGCTTCCAGGGTGTTGACGTCGCAAAAAAGAATCGGCTGCAGTCCGGCGCCACGCATCGCAAGCTTGTAGCCCTCGATCCGTTCGCGCACAGTGTAGCTGCCAGAGTCAAAACCTACGCAGGCAATCCGCTTGTGCCCATGTTCGATCAAATGCCGAACACCCTGTTCAGCGCCTTCCCTGTTCTCGACGAGCACCGCATCCGCGTGCAGCCCGGCAACGGGCCTGTCGAGAGCGACAACAGGAA
>Ga0187881_10005330_pt1 | contig 9937 bp, 7 predicted proteins | sample June2016WEW_19_1_2_FD_133017 | JGI IMG/M metagenome (GOLD analysis project Ga0187881, IMG submission 133017) | Peatland microbial communities from SPRUCE experiment site at the Marcell Experimental Forest, Minnesota, USA - June2016WEW_19_100 | ecosystem: Environmental > Terrestrial > Soil >...
CAGGTTCTTCGAGACTGGAGTCAAGGGCAGCTACCGGAGATTTCTCCAGTGGTGCCTGGCAAACCGGTGGAAGGTGATCATCACGGTGGCTGTCCTGGTGGCAGCCAGCATCGCGCTCCTTCCCCTGAAGGTCATCCAGAGCGAGTTCCTTCCCACCTTCGACCAGAGCAGGCTCATCGTCGATCTGGACCTGGGTCCCGGGGCAACTTTCCCCCAGGTAGACCAAAAGGCGGCGGTAGTGGAAAAGCACCTCCTCTCCCTTCCTGAGGTTCAGACCATCTATGCCGGGATCGGGGGGGCCACGGCCGGTTCCCTGTCGGAGATCGTCGTCAAGCTCAAGGACAAGTCTGCCCGGCGCAAGAGCCAATCCGTGCTGGCGCGCGAGCTGCGGGAATGGGGACGCGCGCTGCCCGGAGCGGATTTCTCCGTGACGGAGCCGGGCGTCCTGGACCGGACGTCGATCGAGGGCGCAAAGGCCTTCATCGTCAACGTCTCAGGTCCCAGCCGTGACGTGCTGCGAGATCTTGCGCGCAGGGTGGAGAGCGAGGTGCGATCCGTCCCCGGCACCGCCGACGTGGACAACACAATGCGCGCCACGCAGGCCGAGGCCAATGTGATCATCGACAGGCTCGCCGCTTCCGACTACGGGCTCACCGCTTCCGACATAGCCGGCGTTCTTCGCGCCGCGCTTGCAGGCGCAGACGCCGGGGTCTATCGACACGGGGGGGACGAGTTCGACGTTGTGGTGCGCTACCGGGAAGACCAGATCAGGACGCCGTACGATCTGGCAACCCTGTCCATCACAAACCGTCAGGGCCAGCAGATCCCACTCACCCAGGTGGCCCGCGTTGCCAGGAGCGACAGCCCGCAGCAGGTGCTGCGGCGAAACAGGCAGAACGTGGCAACCATCACGGCCAACATCCAGGGCAGGCCCCTGGGGGCCATCACGGCTGACGTGAAGCAGCGGCTGGCCGACGTCACCCTGCCCCTTGGATACCAGATCATCTACGGCGGAGATACCGCGTACATGGCCACGTCCTTCCGCTCTCTCGCGTGGGCCCTGATTGCATCGATCCTGCTGGTGTACATGATCCTGGTCGTGCTCTATGAATCGTTCCTGACACCGATTATCCGCATGCTCTCCATCCCCTGCGGAGTCATCGGCGCTTTTGCCGCCCTTGCCCTCACCGGCAAGGCCATCAACATCTTCGCCTTCATCGGGCTCATCATGCTGGACGGGCTCATCTCCAAGAACGGGACCCTCCTCATCGATTACACGAACACCCTTGTGAAGCGGGGCAAGCCGCTGCGGGAGGCGCTTCTGGAGGCCGGGGTCACGCGGCTGCGCCCCATCCTGATGACCTCGGTGACTATGATCGTCGGCATGATGCCGCTCGCACTGTCCCTGGGGGCATCGAGCGAGATACGGTCCGGCATGGCCGTGGTCCTGATCGGAGGCCTCGTCACCTCGACCATCTTCACCCCGCTGCTCCTGCCTGTGGTGTACACGCTGATCGACGAAGCCCGCGCGGCGGCGCGGGGAAAGAAGGCAACCCAAGGAGATCAACCATGAAGCTTGCACGCGCGTCGTTTGCCGTTTTCGCCGCCGCCCTCCTGCTTGCCGGGTGCGCGCCGGCAAAGCAGGCCTCCCGCGAAGCCCCCCGAAGCGTCACTGTTGTGCGGGTGCGCCGCCAGGGTATTACCATCACCAGGGAGTATGCCGCCAGGATCAAGGCCCGGGAGGAGATTGTCATCAGCTCCAAGATCTCCGGCAGGGTGTTGGCCACCAGGGCCGACGTGGGCCAGCTGGTCAGGAAAGGCCAGGTGCTCTTCACCCTGGAGGCGAAGGACTTCGACGCGCAGTACCGTCAGGCCAGAGCCGTCCTGGAAAGCGCCCGGGCCAACCTCACCCGGACCAGCGATTCCTCCCTCTCCTCCCAGGTCCTGCAGGCCCAGTCCGCCGTGCGTCAGGCCCAGGTCCAGTACGACGAAGCGAAGGACTTCTACGGGCGCACGCAGAAGATGTTCGACGACGGGACCGTTGCCCGGCAGCAGCTGGATTCCGCGCAGGCCCGGTTCCAGAGCGCGGAGATTGCCCTGGCTACGGCCAAAGACAATCTCTCCCTGATCCAGGAAAAGGGGGGACCGCAATCCACGGGGGTCGCATCCACGCAGGTGGAGCAGGCGCAGGCTGCCCTGGACCTCGCGCAGTCCCAGCTTGACAACACCGTGGTCACTTCGCCCATCACGGGAACTGTGGCCGCGCGCAACGCGGATGCCGGTGAGCTTGTCTCCAGTTCCGTGCCTGCATTCGTTGTCATCGACACCAGCACGGTGAGCGCGGAGGCAAGCGTTTCGCAGGACACGGTGGAAAAGATACGCATCGGGGAGACAGTGACAGTCTCCGTTGACACGCAAGACAAGACCAGCCGCATCCAGGGGGTCGTGGACACCATCAGCCCCGCAGCGGATCCCCGCTCGCAGGGCTACCTCATCAAGGTGGCGGTCAGGAACGCCAGCGGCTCCCTCCGGCCCGGCATGTTTGCCCGTGTCTCCTTTCCGATAGAAGACAGGGCGGACGTCCTGGTGGTCCCCAACAGCGCAGTCGTCACAGAAACCGGAGTCGACTACGTCTACGCAGTTATGGACGGCGTTGTGAACAAGAAGGCTGTTGAAACGGGGATAGCCACAGACACGGTGACCGAGATCACCTCCGGCCTGGAGGACGGGACTCCCGTGGTGACGGAGGGGCAGACCTTCCTCATTGACGGGCAGAAAGTCCGGCCGGTGGAATGAGACCCATGGGCCCTGCGGAGTGAGGGCCCTGGGCCCTGCGGAGTGAGGGCCGTGGGCCCTGTGGAGTGAGGATCGTCTCTCTGATAAGATCCCCGGCGTGAAACGAAACGCCCTGGTTGCGCAATCCGGCGGTCCTTCGCCCGTGATCAACTCCTCCCTCCAGGGAGTCATCGAGGCATGCCGGGATCATCCTGAGCGCATCGGCGCGCTGTATGCGGCATGGCATGGAATTGAGGGGGTCCTGCAGGAGGAGCTTTTTGACGCGGGCGGGCAGCCGGCCTCGGAGATCAAGCTCCTCGGAACCACCCCGGCAGCCGGTGTTGTAGGCACCTGCAGGTACAAGCTGACATCGGAGCAGGAGCAGGACTTCGAGCGCATTGTCGACGTCATCCGGGCCCACGACATCGGCTACTTCTTCTACATCGGGGGAAACGATTCCATGGACACGGCCGCCAAAGTGTCCAAGCTTGCGCGTGAGCGCGGAGTCGAGCTTGTGGTCGCCGGCGTGCCCAAGACCATTGACAACGATATCGGGGACTCCGAGTTCAAGATCATCGACCATACCCCGGGGTACGGTAGCGCTGCCCGGTACTGGGCATCGCTTATTCAGAACATAGAGGAAGAGAATCGGGGCATGTGCGTCTCCGAGCCCGTGGCCGTCCTGCAGGCCATGGGAAGGAAGTCCGGCTTTATCACCGCCGCCTCCCGGCTTGGCGACCCCGAGCGCAGGATGCCCCTTCAGATGTACATGGCGGAAACCGCACACACCCTGGCCAGCCTCCACGAAAACGTGAACCGGCAGCTCGCAAGGACCGGCCGATGCATCGTTGTAGTCAACGAAGGCTTCGACGTGGGCGGAGTGGGAGAGAGGCACGACGGGTTCGGCCACGTGGAATACGGGGCCAGTCGCACCACAGTAGCCCAGGCGGTGGTCAACTACCTCAATGAGAAAGGTCTCGCCGTGCGGGGACAGGCCACGGGGCAGCTCCCCGGCGTCATCCAGAGGTCGGTTTCGACCCACGCTTCCACCGTGGACATCGCCGAAGCGCGGGAGGTGGGCCGGGAGGCAGTCACCGTCGCCGTGCGTGACGGCACAGGTTGGATGGCCACCATCCTGCGAAAACCGGGCGGCTCCTATCGGGTGTACTACGACAAGGTCCCCCTCGAGAAAGTGGCCAACTCCTCCCGTTTCCTGCCGGCGGGCTGGATCACCAAGGATGGGCTGGATGTGACGGACGACTTCGTGCGCTACGCCGCGCCGTTGATCGGGGAGAGGGATCCTGAGATCCCCCGTGAGAAGGGGCTCCAGAGATTTGCCCGGTTCGACATCAGGTTTATCGACAAGGTCCTGCCCGCCTATGTTCCCGTGAGGTTCCGCAAGAGCTGATGGGACAGGTGGCCCGCTGGCCTCCTACCACACGCAGTAGCCCCCGTCGATGACGAGGTCGGAGCCGGTCATGTAGTCCGACGCTTCGCTTGCCAGGTACACAGCCGCGCCCTGCAGGTCCGACACCTCGGCCATGCGGTGCATCGGAATCAGCGGCATCCATGCCTCCATCATCTTCTTGCCTTCCGGAGTAGCCACCAGCGTCTCCACGAGGGCCGTCCGGGTGTATCCGGGACTGATGGAGTTCACCCTGATCCCGTCTCCCGCCCACTCGGCCGCCAGGCTCCTGGTCATGTGGATGACCCCCGCTTTTGAGGTGTTGTACGGGACCTGGTTCTGAGGCGTATTGACGATGTGGCCCGACATGGAGGCCGTGTTGATGATCTTCCCGTACCGGGCCTTCTTCATCTCCCGCGCTTCGGCTTGGGCGCAGTACAGCACGGCATCCAGGTTCAGGCGCATCACCTTCTGCCAGATTTCCTCAGTGATGTCCATGGCATCCACCCACTGACCAATACCCGCGTTGTTGACCCCGATGGTGAGCTTCCCCCACTTCTTCACAACCGCATCCACGGCGCGCTGGACGTCCGCCTTCTGTGTCACATCCGCGGTCAGCGCGATGGCGTCGATCCCCTTTGCCGAAAGCTCCTGCGCCGCCTCCCGGGCCTTCCCCTCGCTGATGTCGACAACGGCCACAGCCGCGCCTGCCTCACCGAGCGCGTGGGCGTATCCCCGCCCGATGCCCTGGCCCGCTCCGGTGACCAGAGCAACTTTGCCGACCAGGCTGAACCTGTCAAGGATAGGCATACCTTCCTCCTTCAGACCCGCTCTTCGTTGGGAAAAACCATCACCTTCATCGCGTTCTCGTTCCTGTCCTCAATCTTCCTGATCCCGGTTTCCAGGCCCTCCAGGGGCATGCGATGGGAGACAAGGTCATCCACCCGCACCCTGCCCGAGCCAATGAGGGCCAGCGCCTGCAGGCTGTTCCTGCGGGACGTGTAGGATGCGAAGATGGAAAGACCCTTGCGGAAGACCTGGAAAGGCTCGATGGTCGCCGTCCTGCCCTGCGGGGCCACGCCGAACATCAGGATGCGGCCGCCGGGGCGAGCCAGCCGAATTGCCTGCGAAAGCATGGCTGGCGCGCCCGTGGCGTCGATGACCACGTCGAACCTGTCGGAGGGCAGGGAAGAGACGTCGGTTGTCGCCTCGGCAACCCCGTCGCGTCGGGCGGCATCAAGGCGTTTCTCGCTCAGCTCCGCCACCGTGAAGCGCGTGGCTCCCCATGCGCGGGCCGTCCTGATCAGGAGCATTCCGATGGGACCCGTGCCGATCACAGCAATGTTCTCCCCAAGCCGTATGCCGACGGATTCGATCCCGTGCAGAACGCAGGAAAGCGGCTCCATGAAAGCGGCCTGGTCGAACGGGATGTCCCCGGCGTCGAAGACAACCTTCTCCGGGGCAAGGACGTATTGGGCAAACGCCCCCGGGAGCGTCACGCCGACGGCCTGCCAGTTCTCGCAGAAGTTCTGCCTGTTGTTGTGGCACGCCGCGCAGTTGTCGCAGCTGATGTTGGGCTCCGCGGCGACCCTGGCCCCGGGAGCGAACCGGGTGACTTTTTCCCCGACTTCCACAACGGTGCCTGAGAACTCATGTCCGGGCGTCATCGGGTAGGAGCCGATGTATTCACCGTGGTAGATGTGCACGTCCGTCCCGCAGATGCCGCACGTGCTGACTTTGATCAACACCTCATCCGGCCGGCTGACCCGGAGGACCTCGCGCTCGCGCACCATGACCACGCCCGGCTTCTCGATGATCGCGGATTTCATATCACCTCCCGGCATTCTGCCTTTCTCATCCCTTTACGGCCCCCATGGTAAGGCCTTTCACCAGTGAGCGCTGGGCCAGCCAGCCCAGGACCATCGGCGGAAGGACCACAAGGGTCGAGATTGCGCACAACTTTGCCCAGAACAGACCCTGCTGGGTCATGAAGCTGGCCATATACACCGGCACGGTCGCCGCGTGCACGTAGGTCAGGTTGATTGAAAAGAAGAACTCGTTCCACACAAAGATGAATACAAGGAGCCCCGTGGAGATGATCCCCTGGCGCGCAAGGGGCAGGATGATGGTGAAGAACGAGCGCAGGCGTGAGGAGCCGTCGATGTCGGAGGACTCCAGGATCTCCAGCGGCACGTCCAGGAGGAAGGATCGCGTCATCCAGATGACGATGGGGATGTTGACGCCAGTGTAGATCAGGATCATGCCGCCCAGGGTGTCCAGGAGGCCGGTGAGCCGAAACAGGAGGAACACAGGAACGATCACTGCCACGGGCGGCAGCAGCGTGGTGGAGAGGAACCAGAAGAACAGGTTGTCGGAGTTGCGCAGCCTCCCGAACACCAGGGCGTAGGTCACCGGCACTCCAAAGGCCAGACAGGCGCAGACTGACGCAACGGAAATCACCCCGGAGTCCAGGATGTAGCGGACAATCTCATGGCGAAGGACCGTTGCATAGTTTTCAATAGTCGGGTGGGCAATCCATAGGGAAGGCGGAAGAACGTCCGCTTCGCCCTTGAAGCTCGTGATGAGCATGTACAGGAGGGGAAAGCACCACAGGACGGCAACGAGCCAGATGAGGAGGATCCCCGGGATTCGACGCAGCGCGCGGCCCGTGTGACGCGTCATGCGGCCTCGTTGATCCGCCGGCGAAACCAGCGAAACAGGGCCGTGATGGCCACAAGGGTGATGACGACTGTCACCACGGCCGTCGCGGCCGCGTGGCCGACGTCCCACCCCAGAAACGCCGTCTTGTACACGTAGTAAGGAAGGTTCGCTGAGGAGTACCCCGGCCCTCCGCGGGTGGTCACGAAGATGAGCCCGAACACCTTGAGCACGAAGATCAGGCCAAGAAGCACCGCCACCTCGATGTGGTTCATGATCACGGGGATCCTGATGAACACCAGCTCCTTGAACCAGCCGGTCCCGTCCACCCGGGCGCTGTCCATGACTTCCAGCGGGATGTTCTGGAACCCGGCCAGGATGATCAGGACAAAAAAGGGCGTCCACTGCCAGACAATGAGAATGACGATGGTCAGGAGGGAGTGCACCCCGAAGAAGTCGAACGGCTTCGTCCCCAGGAGCGAAGCGAAATAACCGTTCCAGCCGAAGGAGGAGTTGAGGATGATGGTTCGCCAGATGATGCCGGCCACCGCGTCCATCACGAAGAACGGCGATATGATGAGGGTGCGCACCACGTTCACGCCCGGGAAGTCGCGGTTCACCATGAGACTGAAGAGGATTCCCAGGATGGTGCAGACGGCGAGGGACACGACAGTGATGAGAGCGGTGTTGAGAACGACCCTGTAGAAGTCCCAGGAGCTGAAGATCTCTCCGTAGTTGTCCAGCCCGATGAAAGTGATTCCAAGGTCCGGCCGTACCACGATCCAGCGCACCAGCGACAGCCCGAGGGTGGCCAGGATGGGGGCTTGCGTGACGACTGCCACGATCACAATGGCTGGCAGAGACAGAAGCGCGGACCGCCTGCGCTTTCGTGGATCATCACTCACGGGATCACCTGAGATAGCCGCCTTCACGGGCCACTTTCAGCGCCGCCGCCTGGGAGTCGGCAAGGGCCTGCTCCAGGGATTCCTGCCCCGAGATGTACGCGGCCAGCTGCTGCGACACCGCTTCCCCGAGGCTTTGGAACTCTGGAATGGAGACGTACTGCAGGCCCCTGTAGGGGACCGGGAGGAGAGTCGGCTTCCCGTAGTCCGCGTCCTGGATGGAGCGCAGCACGATGCCCGCGAAGGGAGCATTGGCCAGGTAGTCGGGATTGCTGTACGTGGAGGCGCGCGTTCCCGGTGGGATCTGCGCCCAGCCGATTCGCGTCCCCACCAGGGTGATGTACTTCCTGTCCGTGGCCCAGGTGAGGAAGCGGAACGCCGCATCAGGGTGCTTCGACGAGGACTCGATCCCCAGCGCCCATGCCCACAGCCAGCCCGTGTTGCCCTTGCGCGCCGACGGCGCGAAGGCGTAGCCGATGCGGCCTGCCACTTTCGAGTCGTGCGCCTCCAGCGCGCCTGCGGATACCGTGGCGTCGTACCACATCGCCGCCTTTCCGCTTTGCATGATGGCCAGACACTCGGTGTAGCCGTCCGTTGTCGGGTTCGGCTCTCCCGCGTCACGGAGCAGCTTCTTGTAAAACCGCCACGCCTCCGCCATGGCCGGCTCGCCGAAGGCCGGGTACCAGCTCTGGTCGAACCATCGGCCCCCGAACGCATTCACTATGGTGTTGAAAGGGGCCAGTATCTCCCCCCAGCCCGGAAGCCCGCGAAGCACGATCCCGTACGAGCCGCTCATCCCCCGCAGGCGGACTGCGAAGTCGTAGATCTGCTGCCATGTGGGCTTCCGCGGCATCGTGATGCCCGCTTTGGCGAAAAGATCCTTTCTATAGAACATTATGCTGCTCTCCCCGTAAAAGGGCAGCGCGTACAGCCGGTCGCTGTAGGACAAGGCGGCTTGGATGGTCGGCAAGAGGTCTTCACGCGCGTAGGAGCTTCTCTCCGCGGCGCTCATCCCGGCAAACAGGTGCTCCAGGGAAACGAGCCACCCGTTCTTTCCCCAGATCGGCGTGTCGTATGTGCCGATGGTCACCACGTCGTACTTTCCCGAGCCCAGTCCCACGTCTTCCGTGACCTTCTGGCGAAGCTCGTTTTCCGGCAGCACGACAAAGCTCAGCCCGATCCCCGTTGCCGCCGTGAACTCGCCGGACAGCTGCTGCATGATCACCATGTCCGGATTGTTCACCGTGGCCACGGTGAGCTGCGTTCTGCCGGCCCCCTCCTTTGCTCCGCCGGCGAACAACGACGCTGCGGCCAGCATGCAGGTAGAGATGAAAATGACTGCTTTCTCACGAGACCCTGGTATCATGCCGCCTGCCATCCTACCGCAGGGACCGGCTGGGTGGAAGTTACCGCGGTACTGCCGCGGGAATGATTAGTACTAGTACGCGAGTACGCGTTCCGCGCGAACGCGTACTCGTTCACGAATCGGGCCCGAAATATTCCTTCAGCGAGTTGGCGAGCTTCATGGCCTGCATCCTGTTGTGCACATGGAGCTTGGAATAGATGACGCTCACGTGGTTTTTCACCGTCTGCTCCGCGATGGACAGTTTTCGGGCAATGCGGACATTGTCGGCGCCTGTCCCGATGAGCCGCAGGATCTCGATCTCCCGCTTGCTCAGGTAGCGAAGGAATGACCCGTCGGGGAGCGGCTTGGGTCGGACCTCCGTCCCGTCCTCAGGCTTCCCCTCCCCTTCCCGCATGCGCAGCAGCTTGTTGGCCACCTGGGGAGAAATGATGATAGAGCCCTTGCAGACCGCCCGAAGAGACACGATGAGGTCCGCCGGAGGCATATCCTTCAACATGTACCCTGCCGCCCCGTGGTTCAGCGCCTCAACGACGTACTCATCGTCGTCGAAAGTGGTGAGCATGAGGACGTGGATATCCGGATAGGTCTCATGGATGATCTTGGTGGCTTCCACCCCGTCCATCTCAGGCATCCGGACGTCCATGAGAATGATGTCGGGGTGCTTCTCCATGACCAGCTGGACGGCTTCCCGGCCCGTGCCTGCCACCCCGACCACCTCGAAGTCCTCCGCGCGGGTTTCCAGGACCGTCCGCAGGCTTTCCACGAACAGCACCTGGTCGTCAGCCAGGAGGACCCGTATCCTGCGATCAGCGCTCATGCGGCGGCCCTCCG
>Ga0187881_10005341_pt1 | contig 9920 bp, 5 predicted proteins | sample June2016WEW_19_1_2_FD_133017 | JGI IMG/M metagenome (GOLD analysis project Ga0187881, IMG submission 133017) | Peatland microbial communities from SPRUCE experiment site at the Marcell Experimental Forest, Minnesota, USA - June2016WEW_19_100 | ecosystem: Environmental > Terrestrial > Soil >...
AGCGTCCTCCACCACTGCCCATCCCAGCTCGCGCCGGCGCCGCTCCGCCTCCGCCTCGTCCATGAACCCCCCGATGGGTTTGGAAGGGTTTGCGAACGCGGGGTCGCTCTGGTCCACAAGGACCTGCGTGATTATGGTAGCCACATTTTTGTTGACGCCGCGGTGGTAGAGCTGGTTCTGCAGGGCCTGCTGCAGCTCGTACCCGATGGCCCCCTGCGTGTCCGCGCCGCAGACGTCCAGGGGGACCTCATGCATGCCCTCCACCCGGTGGGCGATCTCGGATCGGCGCAGGATAAACCCCACCTGGGGCCCGTTTCCGTGGCCAATGGCCAGGTCCCAGCCTGCTTCCATCATGTCGGCAAGGTGGGCGGCCGTGTCCCGGAGGGCTTCCTCCTGGTCCTCAACCGTCTGATGCTTCGAGTCGCGGATGAGCGAGTTGCCGCCGATGGCCACAACGGCGCGGCGTGGCGCGTCATGCTTTTTCATCATCGCGAGTATAGCCGATACGCGTGCCATCGTGCCAACCTGTTGCGTGGATCCACGGGCATAAAACCGCAGGGGTCTCTCCTTGCGGCCCCGCTGTTTCGCCACTATCATGGCCTCCGGAGGCGTTGATGCCCAGGGAAGAGCTGGCAGGAAACGGGTTTGAAAGCCGCAGACGCAAGGAAGAGCTGGCGTTCCTTGTTGTGAAGTTCCTGCGAGCCTTCCTCAGGTTTCGGGAAATCGGGCAGGCGTACCGCGCCGCGGCCCAGATCAACCGCCTGGCTGACAGCGGTCTGTTCGAGCGGGTACGCGACCTGGAAGAGGGGCTTGCGTTCGATCTCAAGGAGAAAGCGCACTATCTCTTCCGAACGGTCTCACGCCAGGCAAACGGAGCGCAAAAGGCCGGATCGCCCTCCAGCAGGCTTGCCGTCGACGCGAGGTCAATCGATTCCTACATTGGCACCGGATTTCACCTGCTCATGATCCTCCGTGAATCCCTCTACCAGATAGAGCACTACGCGGGGGAAAGCGAGAAACAGCTCTACTCGGAGACGGAGGGCCTTGCCGGCCGCATGGTTGAGCGATGCGAGGAGCTTTTCGCAAGCGCGGCGGATGCGCTCCGGCGATTCCTGACCGACGGGGATGACAATGAGATCCTGATCCTGAATCTTCTCCAGAACGTGGACCTGTTGGAGCAGGTGTATGGGGCCGGTTCCGCGGACGGGATCTTTTCTGACCTCTGCAAGGGGAAGCGCGTGGCTGGAAAAACCGGAACGGAGAAGGCGGCGGCCTACGTCAGGATGAAATGCGGGAACATCACGGGATTGCCAGCCCAATCCGCTTGACCAGGATGGTGGCATAGCTCCCGCGCGGCAGGAAGAATCCGAGGGTCATCTTTTTCCTGCCGGGATACAGCTCATCGTCGGCTCCCGCGGACGCCGTGAGGTCCTCAGGCATCACGAGGGCAGGCCGCTGCACGCCGTGGACCACGATGCGGCGCATCTGCCGCACGCGCAGGTCTGCCAGGCGGATGCCCTCATCGGCAAGGACCTCTGAGAGTATGCGCCGCACCTCTCCGTCGGTGACAACGCTGTCATATCCGGGGACAGGGAGCATGGTTGCCTCCAGCTGATGCAGCGCCTCCTGCGGGAGGGCGCCGAAAAACTCATACGTTCCGAATGCGTAGCGCAGTGGATGCAGGGGGAAACCCTCAGCCGCGGAAAGCGCGCGCATCCAGCGGGTCAGGATCTCGTTGAAAAGGAAGGACTGGTAGGCGTTCACGACGAACAGGAGGAATCGGCGGTCGATCATTGCGAGGGCCTGGTGATACGCACGGCTGCTGCCTTCGAGGTAGGACAGGACGCGGCCGTACTCCCCGAATCCCAGCCCGGCGCACGCCTGCCAGCTCCCCCAGTTCTCGATCACGCATTTTTTCAGCTTGCGCGTCTTCTGGTCATCGTGCTTCGACGGAGTGAAATACAGCCGAAGGGCGTTCTCCCTTTTTCCCAGGCAGATCTCCTTTCCCATGAAGCCTGCCCCGTGCCTGGCGGAGCCAAAGCGCTGCTCGTCGAAGTAGTTGGGGAATCCGCTGCGCGCCGCCTCGGCGCCGCGCCGGTAGCGGTCCACCTCACCGGGTCCAATGTCGCGCAGCGTGATGATGAACCTGTTGCCTCGCACCGAGCGCGCGGAAACCGGCTTCTCCGACCACCCTGCGAACTGCAGCGTGAAATTGGAGTCCTTCAGGTTCCCGGGCCTGCCGCCGAGACCAGTCACAGTCACCAGCTGGGAGGTGCTTCCGTGCCGGTCCTTGATCCCGCCGACGCTGATATCCTCCCGCCGCACCCTCAGACGGCGGGCAAGCAGGTCGATGAGATCGAACGTGTCCCAGGACTTCTTGGAAAGCCGAAAGACTGCGTACCGGGCGGCGCGCGTGGAGAGGGGAAGGTCGGTCTCTTCCTCCACAATGAAGTCTGTCGGCGTGACCTTGAGCTTCACCTGCCCCGAGCGTAGCACGAGTCGCCTTGCTTCTGCTATTCCCGTGTGATACTATCATCGTGGAGGGCCGGATCGCCGCCGCCCCCTGTTCGGCGCCCGTTGGTGAGGCTCGCCATCAAGGAGAACAGTATGGAGTTGCTCGAAGACTTGCCGCAGGAGATACTCTCCTGGCAGCTGAAAGGTTCGGGACTGGAGAATCTCGGGGTGAAGGGCAGGCCGGACACTGTCTCATTCCCGAAATACTCTGAAGACAACCTGATTGCCCGCATCGATGCGGTTGGGCTCTGCTTTTCCGACATCAAGCTCCTGACATCAGGCAGCTCGCACCCGCGCATCGAGGGACGCGACCTCGCAAAGAACCCCACCGTCCCCGGGCACGAGGTGGCCATGACAATCGTCGGAGTGGGAGAGACATGGAAAGGCAAGTTCCGGCTGGGAAGCCGCTACATCATCCAGGCAGACATCTTCTACAAGGGGAAGGGCGTCGCATTCGGCTATGCAATCCCCGGCGGTCTCTCCCAGTACGTGGTCATCGGCAGGGAGATCCTCGAGGGGGATGAGGGATGCTATCTCCTGCCCGTCAAGGAGGAAACCGGGTACGTGGAGGCGGCCCTGGTTGAGCCCTGGACGTGCGTGGTTGCCTCCTACCAGATTCCGCGCAGAACGCGCCCGCGGGAGAACGCGGTCTTTTCTTTTGTCGGGTTTGCGAAGGGGCAGATCCCTTTGAGGCTCGACGGCCTGGCTGCTGAAAAGATCTCCAGGATCTCGCACCAGGGGCTCACTCCTGATAACGCGGCCGCGGTCGCGGATCTTGCGCGGCGCACCGGGGCCGCCCTGGACCTGGAGGGGAGCGCGGAGCGGCCCGTGCCCAGCGAGGTCGTGTGCGCCGGTCTTCCCGACAGGGAGAGCTTCCACCGCCTGGTCAACGAGATCGATGCAGACGGCGTCATCGGGGTGCACACATCCGAGCCGGACATGGAGCTGCCCGTGGACGTGGGGAAAGTGCATTATCGGCGGATGGAGCTCGTAGGCTCCCTGGATGGCGATGTCGCCGCCAGCTATCGGGCCAACGCCCGCGAGCGGCTTCGCCGGGGAGGCAAAACGTGGTTCGTCGGCGGCGCCGGGCCCATGGGGCAGATGCACGTGATCAAGGCGATCATGGATGAGGAAGGGCCCGAGACCATTCTCGTCACCGACCTGTCCGACGAGAGGCTCGCCTCGCTCAAACACCTCATATCCCTGCTCAGCTCGAGCCGGCAACGCAAGGTCTCCCTGACATTCGAGAACCCGAAGGACCTGCCGGCGGACGAGCTTGATACGTTCCTGAACGAGAAGTTCGGCGGAGCGTTCGACGATGTGGTCGTTCTGGTCCCCGTTTCCGCGATCATCAGCCAGGCATCTCACTACCTGGCGCCGGACGGCGTTCTCAACATCTTTGCCGGGGTGAAAGTGGGCACGGTCACCGACCTGCCCCTGGGAGCGGTGGTGCGGAACAGGGTCCGCGTGACCGGGTCTTCCGGCTCGCCGCTTGCAGCCATGAAGGCCACTCTGGCCCTGACTGAATCCGGAAGGCTCTCCACCTCGTATTCGCTTGCCGCCGTGGGCGACATGAACTCCGCTTCCAAGGGCTTGAAGGCGCTGATAGACAACACGTATACAGGCAAGGTCGTCATCTTTCCATTTGCCCACGGGATCGGCCTCAAGTCTCTGAAGGAGCTGGCGCGCGATCTGCCCGAGGTCGCCTCCAACCTGCTGGACGGGCAATACTGGACCCGGGCAGCTGAGGCGGCTTTCCTCAAGAGCAGATATTTCTAGGACCGAGCCCGCGCGGGATGCCGGTCGAGCACAGAGGAGGTCCCACAATGGCAAACACAACAGGGATGAAAACCCTCACGCCCACAAACCGTCTTCAGTCCAGCCTTCCCAAGATCGGCGTCAGGCCGGCAATTGACGGCCGCAGGCGGGGCGTCAGGGAGTCTCTGGAAGGCCAGACAATGGCCATGGCCAAGGCGGTGGCGGATCTCATTACCGGGAGCATCCGTCATCCCTGCGGTCTGCCTGTGGAGTGCGTGATCGCGGACACCTGCATCGGCGGTTTTGCCGAGGCTGCCCGGGCCGCGGAGAAGTTCCGCAGGGAAGGTGTCGGCGTTTCTGTCACGGTCACTCCCTGCTGGTGCTACGGTGCCGAGACAATGGACATGGACCCTTCCATGCCCAAGGCTGTCTGGGGATTCAATGGGACCGAGCGCCCCGGCGCGGTCTACCTGGCCGCGGTGCTTGCTGCGCACGCCCAGAAGGGTCTTCCAGCCTTCGGGATCTATGGTCACGATGTTCAGGACGCCGGGGACACAAGCGTCCCCGCCGATGTCCAGGAAAAGATCCTTCAGTTTGCGCGCGCCGGCATTGCTGCCGCTGCCATGAGGGGGACCGCCTATCTTGCCATGGGCGCCGTCTCCATGGGCATTGCGGGCTCCATCGTCGACCCGCGGTTCCTTGAGAGCTGGCTGGGGATGCGGTATGAGATGGTCGACATGTCGGAGTTCGCGCGACGCATCGATGAGAAGATCTATGATCCCGATGAGTACACACGAGCGCTGGCCTGGGTGAAGCAGAACTGCCAGGAGGGCCCGGACCTCAACCCGTCCAAGGCGCAGCGCTCGCGCGCTCAGAAGGACGCGGATTGGGAGTTCGTGGTCAAGATGGCGCTGATCGGCCGGGACCTCATGGTGGGCAACCCGCGCCTTGCGGAGCTCGGCTACGGGGAAGAAGCGCTTGGGCACAACGCCATCGCTTCAGGTTTCCAGGGCCAGCGCCAGTGGACGGATCATTTCCCCAACGGCGACTTCATGGAGACAATGCTGAACACTTCCTTCGACTGGAACGGTATCCGGCAGCCCTTTGTCTGCGCCACGGAGAATGATTACTGCAACGGGATCTCGATGCTTTTCGGGCACATGCTCACGGGCACCGCGCAGATCTTTTCCGATGTGCGCTCGTACTGGAGCCCGGACGCGGTCAGGAGAGTGACAGGGAAGAAAGTCACCGGTGATGCGGAAGGCGGATTCATCCACCTTATCAATTCCGGCTCGACGTGCTTGGACGGGACCGGCCGACAGAGCAGGGACGGGAAGCCCGTGATCAAACCCTGGTGGGAGGTCACGGCTGATGAGGCCGGCGCGTGCCTCGATGCCACGCATTTCTGCACGTCGAGCCTCGGGTATTTCCGCGGGGGCGGGTACTCCTCGGAGTTCGAGACTCGCGGCGGCATGCCTGTCACGATGTGCAGGCTCAACATCGTGGCGGGACTCGGTCCCGTGCTGCAGGTTACCGAGGGAGCTACCATCGACCTTCCTGCCGATGTCGCCCGCACGCTGGAGCGGCGCACGGACCCCACATGGCCGACCACGTGGTTCGTCCCCCGCACGAACGGGCATGGAGCTTTCCGGGACGTCTATTCAGTGATGAACAACTGGGGAGCAAACCACGGCGCAATCTGCTACGGGCACGTGGGCGGGGACCTGCTCACACTTGCATCCATCCTTCGCATCCCCGTGGCAATGCACAACGTTCCGCCGGAGATGGTTTTCAGGCCAAAGTACTGGGCGAGCTTCGGTGATGCGGAGTCCGAAGGGGCGGACTACCGCGCCTGTGCCGCGCTCGGACCGCTCTACGGATAGCCGTGCCTTCCGCCTCCGCTAGGGGGTAAGGACCAGCTGCTCCTCGGCGTCCGCAGCCACGGCGGCAGGCTCCATCTCAAGACCCACTCCCTCGCCTTTCTCGAAGAGCGGGAGGAAGTCCGCGTAATGGCGGCTGTTGGGCCTCCCGGACTCGCCCCCCGGGATCGAGATCAGCGATCCCGGGAGGTCGTTGAAGTCCACAATGAGCCTGAGTCCAGGGCCATAGAGAACGGGAAACCGTGCCGGGTCCTTGCGATCGTACCTATGCATCCATAGCGAGGTTGCGGTGCCCCGAGGCGGAATTCCGCCTCTGTTCGTCCAGCGAAAGCCCGGAATGCCGCCCAGGGGGTGGGCAAGGGTGACTGGCGCGGCCCTGCGCCACGTCCAGGCGCTGACCCGGCTGCCATACCTTTTCTCCAGCGCAGTCACGCTCAGCCTGAATGCATGAGCAACGACATCCGCAGGCTGTTCTCCGTGCCGGGTGCCCCTGTCCGTCCATGCTGGATTCGAGCGGTCGGCAAGCATTCCGAACAGAAGCGGGTCGGAGTTGAAATAGAAAAGCAGGAAATTGAGCGTCGCCGGGCTCATCTCCTCTTTGAGTAGCAGCGTCATCAGGGATGTGAGCAGCGACTGGTACAGCGTTGGGGCGGGTGAGTCAGGGTCCGTTCTCCCATCCCAGTCAAGGAGCACCCGGGCAGCCGACGACAGGAGGGCATCCTGGTCCTGCGCCCCTGCCAGCGGCGCAAGGCCCTGCTGCACAAGAGCCATCATTGCTTCGAAGCTCGCGTCCTGCCCGTCGGTCTGGAGCACGCTCATCTGGGCGGCGATTGCCGATCCCGACCTCCCCAGGCTCAACCGGGAAATGATGCGCTGGACACGGAAGGCGACGTCCCCTTCGAAGTTGATGGGATAGCCCGTGGACTCGGGCTGCACAACCTGGTTGTTGGCGGTGGCGATGAACCCCTGCGGAGGATCCTCCAAGCGGGGAAGGTTGGCTGCCGGGACAAATCCGTCCCATTCGTATTTGCCGTTCCATCCGGGCACCGGCACGGTCCCCAGTGAGTTTCTCCTCAGCGGCAGGTTCACCGGAGAGGTGTACCCGATGTTTCCCTGGGAATCCGCCAGGACCCAATTCCCCACCATCGCGGTAAAGCCTTCCAGCGCTGCCCGCGCCTCATCCACGGTGGCGGCCCGGTAGAGCAGTCGCATGCTTCGAAGAGACGAGCTGCCAAGCGTGGGCGCGCGGGCCAGGGCAACCAGCGGGAAGCTCCTGGGCAGCCTGTCTACGAAGTCATTGACCAGGACTCCATGGCGCGTGCTGCGCACGGTCCGTTTCTCTTCAGTGAACAGCCGTCCATGCCGGACCAGGAATGTCTCCGTTCTGACCTTGAAAGGACTGTCGCCATTTTCGGTCTGGTAAAACCCAGGCCTGCCGGGGACCGGCTTTTCCACGAACAGATCTGTCACGTCAGCCCAGTTGGACGTCGGCCCCCAGGCCACGCTTCCGTTTGTGCCAAAGGGCAAGGCGGGCATTCCCGGGAAGCTCGCCCCAAACACCCGGTAGGAACCCTCGGTGCGGGAATCGACTTCCACTGCCGCAATGTAAGGCAGCGGTGGAAGGGAGGAAGGCATGTGCGGATCCATTGCGAACGCGCTCTTCCCTGTTGCAGTCCACTTTCCATCCACCGCCCAGTTGTTGCTGAGGAACTGCAGGTCAAGCGCCGTGGACAAGGGATCGAGCACAGCGACGGAATGAGCGGCAGCGGAAAAAGGCGAAATGCGCGGCGGCCCCGCAGTCAGGTCATACTGGAGGTAGGAGGCGAGCTCGGGGGCCATTGGCGGTATCGAGGCGAACGGGTCCTTTTCAGGCTTCACGCCGATGAGATGCGGCGGAAAATCGAGACGGGGAGGCCAGATGCCGAGCGCATGATCGATAGTGAAGCCGTGGCGCAGCTGGTAGACGACGATCTCCAGCCGGACCAGCTCCTGTTCCCAGTCCTTGCAGAAGCCGAATGAGATTGCCTCCAGGATGGAAAGGGAATCCGCAGCGGTCCACGCTTCCGGCGTGTAATCCAGCAGGTGGAACTCGAAGGGCTGAGGCTCATTCAGAGTTGCGGCGTTCACTCCATCCGCATATGCGTCGAGCTCGCGCCGGTCTTCCGCTGAAAGCCTGCCCATGATGTCTTTTGCTTCCTCGGAAAACTGGAGGGCCCTGCTGAACATTTCGATGCGCTGCACGGCGGCCGGAACCCGGGAGCCCAGAAACTCACGGAGCCTTCCAAGGGCATCCATTCGCAACAGCTCCATCTGGAACCGCCTGTCGCGGCCGTGCATGTATCCAAGGGCAAACGCTGCATCAGTTCCGCTGCCTGCCGTGATGTGGGGAATGCCGTGACGGTCCAGAGTGATCGTCACGGGACCCGAAATCCCCTGCACCGGGATGATTCTGGGCGGTGCCAACATTTGCGGCGGGACTGCGCCGCTGGCGCATCCGACAATCAGAACGCAGGCAAGTGTGAGAAGAAGGGCCTTCCGCGCCCGGCGTGCAGCCATCAGCGCGCCTTCGCTGCGGCCTGACGCAGCCGCTCTGCCAGCCGGGTGCATCGCTCGGCGGAGCCGGTGTTCTTCACGGCTATCGCAAGGGCCTTCCTGCTTCCCACAATGACGGCAAGCCGCTTCCCACGGGTGACGGCGGTATAGAGAAGGTTGCGCTTGAGCAGGAGGAAATGCTGCGTATGCAGGACGATCACGACGCCGGGGAACTCGTTCCCCTGCGACTTGTGGATGGAGCAGGCGTACGCGGGCTCCAGCTCGTCCATGCTGCTCCACTCGTAGCGGACCCTGCGCTCGTCGAAAAGCGCGCTGAGGGCTTTCTGCTCGGGGTACACTTCCTCCACGGTCCCGATGTCGCCGTTGAACACACCCAGATCGTAGTTGTTCGAGGTCTGCATCACCCTGTCCCCGGCGCGGAACTCCGCGGCCCCTCTGACAATCGATTGTCCCACGGGGTTCAGCAGCGCCTGCAGCTCCCTGTTCAAGCTGCCCGTGCCCAGCGGCCCTTTTCGCATGGGCGTGAGGACCTGGACATCCCGCCGCGGGTCAAGGCCGAAGCGGCGCGGGATGCGCACGGACAGGAGCTCCCGGACGGTCTGCACAATGGCCGTCGGCTCCGAGCGCTCGATGAAGAAGAAGTCCGTACCCGCATCCTCCGCCGGCGCTGCTGGCATGAGACCCTCATTGATGCGGTGCGCGTTGACAACGATTGCGCTGGCCCGGGCCTGGCGGAATATATCGCTGAGCCGGGCAACGGGGACCACGGTCGAGCGGATGAGATCTGCAAGGACATTTCCCGGTCCAACTGAAGGGAGCTGGTCTGCATCCCCGACAAGGATCAGGGAAGAGCTCGGGCGCACAGCATCGAGCAGCCGGCTGAACAGGGGGACGTCGATCATCGAGGTCTCATCAACAATGAGCGTATCACAGGCAAGCGGATTCTCTTTCGTGCGGAGGAACCGCCCCTGTTGGGGGCTGTACTCGAGCAGCCGGTGGATGGTCCGCGCCTCGCGGCCTGTCGCTTCCGACATGCGCTTTGCCGCTCGTCCCGTGGGCGCGCACAGGGAGACCCGCGACCCGCGCGTCTCCAGGACGCGGATGATGGCAGTGACCAGCGTGGTCTTCCCTGTCCCGGGCCCACCGGTGATGACCAGCAGCTTGTCCCGCGTGGCTTTCAGAACGGCGTCCTGCTGAGCCGGGGAAAGGTTGATG
>Ga0187881_10005346_pt1 | contig 9913 bp, 8 predicted proteins | sample June2016WEW_19_1_2_FD_133017 | JGI IMG/M metagenome (GOLD analysis project Ga0187881, IMG submission 133017) | Peatland microbial communities from SPRUCE experiment site at the Marcell Experimental Forest, Minnesota, USA - June2016WEW_19_100 | ecosystem: Environmental > Terrestrial > Soil >...
AGCTGAACCTACCCCAATTCCTTCCACTATGCTATTGAGAGTAACAATCTCGCACTCATCACTTTCGATGCGATATGTTGCGAATCCAACGCGTTCCCCACTCCGCAACGCAATAAAACCTGGTAACCGATCAGCATAATGGACCTTACCTCGACTAACAATCTTGACTGAGCGCTAATGCTCCACTAAGAGTTGCCTTATCCAATCAGCGTCGGTCCCGTCCAAAGGACGAACTTGAATTCGAAACAAGCCTCTGCCAACATGAACTCACAGGAGTCTATTAGAAATAGAAGCTTTCGTGTGTGAGTTTAATGGTGCGCACACACACTTTGAACGGCGAACGACGACGGTTCAAATTACGACGCCCGCACCAGTAGTAGCGACGACGACGGTTCAATTCTTGGTGCTCGCAGCAGAAGCCACTCCCGTGGCTCTTTCAACGAACATTCAAAATGGCTTTCGATGAGCAACGGGATAAAGGAATGTCCAGTTGACGTGATTGCGTGAGATCATGTGAGACAAGACTTGAACCCTAGGACAGTATTGCTGACTAGGTCGCAAAAGTCTTTCAACGTATCAAGCAATACTACGCCCTCCAAGATGTTTGGTACACTAAGTCCTATGTTGAATCGAAAGTCTATCTTACTGTTCTCTTGAGCATCGGGCATATCTGTGAACAATACATCACTCACTTGTACTGGGAACAATGTGTCTTTTGGTTTAAGATAGAGGTCAATTATTGGAATGTCCATGCCCCTCGCTTTACCTGCCTCTTTCAACTCAGATGTCATGAGTGCTCCGATGTTTACACTTTGGAAATTTGACCCGATGGCAATCAAAAACCGATGCTTATCGGCATTGTTAAGCTCTTGAAGCACCCAAAACTTATGCCCCTTTCCTCCCTTGTACGGCTCGATTGAATCGAGCATCGCTATGGCATCTTTTCTCATGCCGACCGTTCTTCTATTACGCTGCTTTGCATAATCCTTGGCATCTAAGCCGATTGGAAACTGAACATGCCGACCATTTCCGCTTCCTTTGGATTCAACAAGAAACAATTGGTAGGCTAAATGGTCGAGGGCACTCCTGAGATTCTGGAGAGCATCGCCAGTAATTGTCGCGAAAGAACTCGGTGCCTGTTGAACGCTGGAGACAAAATAAATCAGCCTGCGGGTCTGGGAATCGCGCTTGGTACTCACTTGATAAGGTTTAGAATCAAAGAATTCGCGAATTGCTTGTTCGAGAGTAGCCACATGCTCCCTAGCTCGATTAGTTTTGGACTGGACAAGACCAAGCCGTTCTGCTGCGTTCATATCTTACAGCTCTCTGCCGAACTCAAACTTAGAACTTTCCGTACGTCAATTGACTCTTTGTTACGTGGCTGTTTATCACTTCTTTTTCTGGTGGTGGTTCTAATGGTGCGCGACGATGATTCAATTTCCGTTTCCCACACCATCGGCGCGCAGACAGACCAATAGATAGTGATTTTCTAACTTGGCGTGCCTGACCTCTTGAGTCTCATCAGGGTCATCGACAGATTGCAGGCATCCGCGACCAAAGCAAGTGCTTCCTGAGGTTGCGGAATAGCCGAAATATCATGGGTGAAATAGTTACGTGCCTTTTTCTCAGCTCTTAGGAACTGTTCTTTCAGGCCCTCCTTGAGCAACTTCGCTTGGAGAAGCTTACTGACTTTTTCTTCACTGGTTTTACCAGGAAATTGCTCCCATGCGTAGATTACGGACTTCCCTGCTAGCAAGGCAGAAGCCAGGTAGTGAGCTTCCTCGTATTCACTTATCGCACCACTCACATGGGTAAACAGATGCCCATTGAAGGCTTCGAGTGAAGTGATCTCATGTCGCAGCGATTCCAATTTGTCTTTGTCTGAGGTTGAGATTGGGCTTGAAAGTGTTTCAAGGAATCCAATTGCGGCAGCACATTCCACCGAGAGTTGCTGTAGCAACCCGACCTGTTGACCACCTGGGGTATGCTGCAGATAGGCGGGGAAAATGTCCGTCGAAACAGTCGCAAACATGTTTCTGCCTGTCTCGTAACTATCTACGAGCGCTTTTGTTTGGACACTGAGCTGATATGGGTCGACGGAGGTGGCAGTCGACAAGACTTGGCTGACTTGGATCTTTATTTCGGTGAAACGTTTGATCAGAGAATTGACTTTGGCTCCGGTACTCATCTGACTTGATGCCCCTTTAGGTTTGCTCTATGTGGTTCCAGTGATTTTAGGACTCTTCCTCCGCATGTGTCGTACGGCAGAAATCCGGGTCCGGAAACATGCAACCCGGAACATTTGCTGTTTGACAGAATTCTAGGCCGGAACGAAACTTTCCGGACTAATGGAACCAGTTGGCCGGAAGTGTACCCTAACAACTCCTCTGTCCTTCGGATCTGTGCTAATAGTGAATGTCTCAACCTAATTCTACATCGTCGAAGCTTAGGATACGTCCCGCTTGCATTGCTCGTCTTGCGCGCATCATGAGGGTCGCTTCCTCCATTGCCAGTAGAGCGAGCGAAGTCTTGGCGTCACCACTTTGCCGTGAGAGAAATTCCATCAGAACTGAACGGACTATGTTCTCGAACCATCTCAAACTTGGCGTCAGAATTTTACGCCCATTTTCGAGATGCCTAACGTACTTCTTTTCGGCTCTTTCGGCGAGCTTTGATGCTGGCGAGAGTGGACTGCCACCATGTGTAAATCCCGACCGATAGGCATAGCAACTTCGAAGAATTTCATCTAAGAACTTAGGATCGGACTTTTCTGGTTCAAGATCATGCGGCAAATAGGATAAAATGAAGTCACGAAAACGCTCATAGTGCGTATTGGCAGTTGCGAAAATATTGGACAAACATTCTACCGCTGTGACGAGCATAAACATCGATAGCGTGGGATTCTTCTCCAGAACTGAGATTGCGACCATATAGCTTTCGCAGCCTCGTAGGTATTGTCGCGCACCTTTCTCATCCAATGCGCGAAGAGACCGAAACAGTGAGTTCAGCCCTGGGTCGGATGTGATAGGTTTCGGTTCATCCTTTCTTTCCTTCGTAGTGACATTGAAAATATCAATCTTGGCCGCTCTAAAATCGACTTTCATGCCGAAAACGACTGACAGCCATGCAAGAATGTACTCTCCTTCTCGTTCAGGATGGGAAGCGTTGCGTCCATCCAGCACGTCGTCAAATTCAAGCAACGCTTCTTCGCCGCTCGGTCGAAGCCGATCCCTCTTGGTTGGGAGTGTCGTGACGCGATATTTGTCAAATCTCAGGAATCCCACCGCAATTTCTCGTTCGCATGTAAAGCGTATTTGAACATGATAAGTTGACGCAGGTTTGGGTTCCAAAGAATCAGACTCCCAATTGTCGACAATCACCTATTCCGATGTGTCGGCTATGAGTCTGACTAATCTTCGTGTGTGTGGGTATCATGGTGCGCACACACACAGGTATGCTGGTGCGGGCAACCGAATTTGACTATCTTTTGTTTGCGCGCACCATTAGTCATGAATTATTCAAGTAGCTTCGCGGCCTTGGAAAGAAGTACTGCAACGTGTCTGAGCTTTCGTTTCCGAGACAAGGTCAATGTGATATCGTGCTGAATGCGTCCTTCCAGTTTCTCAACATCCGTGAAGTCTTTTCGCCATTCGTGCAGTGGGTTGAGTTTTTTCTCTAGTACAGGCTTACCCATTTCGTCAATAGCTTTTTGTATGCGGTTTATCGGCTTAGCGATCGAGTCGGGCGGCCGAATTTTCGGTTCTATTGAGCGTGTGAGGTCACGGACTTTAACTAGTCCAGATATGGTTGCTTCAATCGCCTTCCACAAAGCCTTCGGGCCCACCGCCGCGAGGAGAGCGTCTATCTCCACACGCGTTTTGGCGACTTCAGATCGCTCCTCATCTGTCAACTTGCGAGACTGAAGATCATCTTCGTTCGGAGTGTAATCTTCTTCTACGTCAGTCCGAACTAGTTTCCTAGGAGGAGTACAGAACCCGCCCGCCAATTCGATGATAGAGTCATTTATCCCTATACGACGGAACAAGGGCAAGTTCTTTCCCATGAATAACCCCTGCAAATCCCAATCTGTTAGGAGGAACACGTTCCCCCGTTGTGATTTCGCGTCTTCCATTATCCGCTTTGCGTATTCAACTGCGAAACCTCGCGTATTCAGTACGGCAACTCCGCGTTTCCTTGCATAAGGTTCAAGGATTTCCGCAACGCCCTCTTTCTCGATAAGCAGAAGATCGCTTCCTTTCTGCGAGAGGGCTTCGATTGAATCGAAAGACACAGGATACTCCGTCCCCCTGTGGAAGAACTGCGCTCGGACAGCGGCCTTTATCCCAAGCCTCTCTCTCCAAGAACGATCTCCGAACTCAGCGCATTCTGTAAGAATTGCCTTGATGAAACTCTTCCTTTTCATACCAATATTTCCGTTCATTGCTGATCGGATCTTATAGTATATCGCCTGCTGAGTTGTCCACTCCCCTTGTGGGATAGATCCATGGGTATCGAGGAGACCCTTCCGCCGTTGTAACTCCTTTTTGAGAAGCATCCTAGCGACTTCGGCCCTGTTTGGCTCAATTCTTGTTTTCGAATATCGACTACACACATCATACATCACTTGAACTAAGTCGGAAGCAAGTGGTGCAAAATTGTACTTAGATTTGGCATAGTTCTCGACGCTCAAATTTGGACAAATCATGTGAATGACTATTACTGCCCCTTCCTTTTCATTCAGATGGAACTGTTTTAGAAAATCCGAATAGCTCTCAGCCTTTCCAGTTGGACCCTTCTTTGGTTTCCATTCCCAAGTGATTCCACCGAAAAGATCATCGGCCTTTACAGGGAGCCATGGAGCTGAAAGTAAGAATGGTGAATTATTCATGCCGTAGAACTGGTAAAGGTAAGGACTGTCCACCCTTACTACAGCTGCTTCGACGACATACGGGATCTGATGATCGCCTTCTTCAGCTATCTTACGACAGCATTGGTAAGAAATCGATTCGGAGATGTTCGGAAAAATCTGTTTAAGCGCAGCGTATATCACCTCTTTACCCAAATGTCCAAGCGTTTCCGGTTCAGGAGGTGTAGATTTTGATTTCATCACTTTGTAGAGATTTTCAATTCTCTCATTATCATTAGCCAGAGACTGGAGCGAGTCATTTTCAATACCCAACGAATGTAGGACGCTTTGCTGTGAATCCGACGCGCTGAAGCCCTTAAATTTCGAAACAAAATCACGTAGGCTAACTTTCCCGTCCCGTGGAATGGTTTCTGCGAGTTCTCTGATCCATCGCGTGAAATCATCCAATCTATACCAATGAATTGAAGGTCTCGTTACTTCGTACCGTTTGGCAATTCCAAGTGGAGTATATTCTGCAAGAGGAGATTCATGGCCTTTCGTTAGTTCGAACTTCACCCAAGGATTGAAGACAAAGTATCCGGGAATGAGGTAGTTTTGCGTGTACGATAACGGGGGATAGTGAATCAACTTCTCACTTGTAACGTAAGGAAGCTTGATGGCAATCTCTGTCTTTGGTGACGTTCTTGGTGACATGGATTCTTCAGAAAATTCGAGAACTGGATCCGTATCTCCGATGTTCTTCGGAGATAGAATTTTGTGCAAGCCTTCGGGGGTTCTTATGGTGAGAAGAATCTCAGGACTATTTTGGTTGTATTTGTAAGCTAGAGCGTAGGGAGCTCCGCAGATTACTTTGAGAGCGTTCCCCAGGGTACCACGCGTAGGCAACTTTCTGAACTTGGTGCTTGTGAAGCTATCGAACGACGCGAACGTCGTACTAATTGCGTTCCGAGTGAACATTGTATCGCTTAATATCGTGAGGAGGAGAGAATCAGTTTCCTCTTTGAGAGAGATATTGATTCTTTGAGCCTTCGCGTCGAGCGCGTTGTCGATTAACTCTTTGATCACAGTGATGTAGAGTAACCACTCAGAAACTACGTTTCTGGTTAGACCTTCATAGGAATAAAACTCTGACGCTCTGCTTCGCTTTAGTTGTCTCTCTTCGATAGGAATTGAGTCCATCTTACCACTAGATGAAAAATGGTCTGTTTCCTGGCTGCCGGTAACCATGGTTACGAGAATCACCAGGAACCTGCTTTTACGATGAGCATGCCCTAAGAGTATGGAGAGCTAAATAAGCTCGAATTCACCACCCGTAGGTGTGAAGTTCAGATGAATCGGTGTTTGCTGGTCTCCTAGGGGGCTGGTCAAGAACTGTTTCAACTCGATTCTGCCTCCTTTTGCTCCAAGAACGATCTCAAATCGTATGTGTTGCGAATCTGATTCCGGCGTAGTTCTTGAAGGATTCTCATCTTCTGGTTCACGGCACGTTCCATATCGCGATCGCACTGGGCGATCTGACAATTCAGTTTATGAAGCGTTTGAAGAAGTGAATCAACACTCTTATCCAACCCAGATTACCGAAGAAAAAATAGGAGGATATGTCTTCACGCGGGAAAATGTGGCTCCCTCTAGATTTTGGCTGGGTTAGCCATATCTCTTTCAACTCGCCTCTCAGACATTGATTTCAACCCTATTTTTACTGCATGAAAGCAGTTGAAGCGTCTGAAGGGCGAAGGATTTCTCCTTCGCAGTTAGCACGTAAAATTCTGTGTAAAGCATACCTGCCTGAAAAGTTCCCCAGTGGATTAACCGGATTGCGCCTCCGATGGAGACACAGCGATGAAATGATTGGCGTGCTGAGACTTCTGTTCGCTGAGGGATCCTGTGTGCTTGGAGTCGAAGTGCCAACCAACGGGGGGAGAGTCGACATCGTAGCAAGAGCATCCGACCAACGGAAGATTGCAGTTGAAGTCAAATCCCATAGGGGCGACTTCAGGGAGCTTGACAAGATACAGGCCGCACTCTACTGGAGCCCTCAGTTCGATTGCGTGGCCGTAGCGAACCGGCATGGGATAAGCATCATGAGCCCTCAATTCGTGCAGGAAGTCAGGACCCTCGCTAACATCACTCGGGAATGCTTGGGTAAGCAACCGCAGCTGGCTGCTGTCAGCTTCACCCCGCACCCTGACGTTTGCGCAACATGCCAAAATCTTCGTTGCCCCTATTTGTCGGCCAATATTGCCCACACGCTGAGAGTGAATATGTCCTACCGCTCGTTAAAGCAAACCCCACAACTTGGCCATTATCTACCGCCGTAATATTCAATCCGTCCTTTCGGGACGATAATACAAAATGGTTTTTCAGCATAACCGACACAGTGAAATGTCGAGTCTGAACTGAATGAATTTCCTTACGATCCTCTCAGCGATGTACGGTCTCTTCGGTGCATTCTTCGTGGTTGCTGCCAAGTTGCGGTTGCATTTGAAAGTTCGTTCGGGAAAGGATAAAGTTCGGCTCGGACAATTCATTACACAAATAGATCGTCAAAGCACTGCGGTCTTTATCGACATCCTAGGGTTTCTGTTGATCGGGCTCTCCTTCTCAGTATCTATAATCATTAGTACGACACACACACTTTTACGACGTGCTCGCTTCGCTCGTAGACAATCGAGATTAAGTGCTCTCGTGACTGGGATGTTATGTACTTAGACGGCTTGCCCATTAGCCGTCAGTAAGAATCAAATGAGACTGCTAACCATGACACAGTTTTCCGAAGAGTCTGTAATCTTATTCACATCTTGGATATGGGCTCTCAGCGAAATCATCGGATCTTACATTATTCCACGTCTAAGGCAGAAGGGGAAAGTGAAAGCCAGAAGCGATAGAGGTTCCAGACTTGTCATCTGGCTGGGCATCTTCGTTTCAATTTTCCTTTCAGACTACTTTGCGACAAATAACATAACGCCTATTCCAGAACCTTTCTTCTACGTAGGAATCGTTTTGATGCTGGCTGGAATAGTGTTTCGTCAATGGGCCATCTGGGTTTTAGGCAGGTTCTTCTCAACCAGAGTCAGAATAGTCAGCGACCACAGAATTGTCATGGAGGGACCGTATAGATTTCTCAGGCATCCTTCCTATACCGGAATGTTGATGATACTGCTGGGACTTGGGCTTGCATCCAGAACTTGGCTCGGCACTATCATTATCGTAGCGTTGTTCAGTCTGGTTATAGGTTATAGGATAAACGTTGAGGAGAATGCTTTGAAGGCAGAGTTTGGAGAAGAGTATCTTGAGTATGCGAAGAAAACCAAGAGATTGTTTCCGTTCTTGTTCTGAAATTTACCCATTACGCGACGAATCAATATCCATTTGTGTGGGCATCAGTAGTACCACAGGAAAACTTTTGAGAAGGAGCCTGACTTCGTATCAATTGCTAACAAGTCCCGAGCCCCGGCCAGGGCGATGACGGAACCAAATCTGAGACAGAATCTACCAAGAGGAACGACTGTTCAAATTGCTTTGCTCGCACCAGCCATACCACACACACAAATCACGACTATGACTGACGGTCCGATTTGGTTCGGCCGCACCAGTAGATACACACACAAAGAGGCGGTTCAAATTCGGTCGCCCGCACCACTAGTACCACACACACACTTTTTGACGACGAACGACGACGGTTCAAATTGCAACTCTATTAGTACGCTACCGAACCTGTTGCCCAAGGAACTGTAGAAACACAGGTAGAAGCTGCAAGCGGATGGGCTTAGACCGTAGCGGTTACAATTCCAACCTTTCGCGGTGCGTGAAGACCATCGTGACGACTTCTGAAATATCGTGTATCCGCCTCCGAAGCTGAAAGAAACGATACTGTCGAAAAACCTAGTCCATGCAACTTGCGAGCCATGTCATTTGGCTCGAAACGTGTACGCCATGGCTCTTCGTGTGCCGCCGCAAATGCAGCAATCGAGGGTTCAGGACACTTTTCCTTCGCTGTGGAAGCAGGAGATGCAAACGTGAAGACAATATCGCTCGATCTTGGGAGCGAATTTACAAACCGGAATACTGCATCGATCGCGTCCGTGCTCAGATACATCGTAACACCAAGCCACGAAAGAAAAGCAGGTTTCCCAAAATCGAAGCTGCTTTTGCGCAAACAATCACTGAGAGAGGTCGTTTCGAAATCACAAGCGATTAGCTCGACGTTCGACGGAACTTCAATCCCAGCCAAAGCCAACCGTTCACGCTTCGAACGCTGACTCGCTGAGTGATCTACTTCGAAAATGCGCAACATTCTCGCCCAATGAGGTTGACGATAAGGGAACGTATCAAGGCCAGCGCCCAACATCAGATACTGTCGAACGCCATTATCGACCGCCTCAGCCAAGCGATCCTCCGTGTACCGGCTGCGTAGTACAATATGTGAACGCATCGCTATCATCTCCGGTGTCCGGAACTTATTTGAGTTCAAGTGAATGTGGTCGAGGGTGGATGCGTCGAGAAGTCGAAGCACAATAGGGTCATTGAGAATCTTTGGTTCTTCATCGATGAGTTGGTGGACAGCACGAAGTGTTGCAGCACGAAACGCGGTGCTGCTGGAGTGACGTTCCGTCACACAATTCCACCTAAGAACGCCTTAGAACTATTTGCAGGTAATAGCATCTGCGACGCTGAATCGCTCATCCGTTTAGATCATCAAGGGTTTCTGCGAGCGACTAGGCATGCTGGCACATGCGCATGCTGGCACACACGCAGCGGCCTAACGGAGCCTAGGAAGCACTGAAACCATTCGGGAAGCACCCTCCTGAAATTCGAAAATTGCAAAACGAGTGGCATAAAACTGCCGAGAGGCTTTTCAGCCGGAAGAATTAGAGCGGGCCTTAATTCTGATTCTTGCTGACGCGAAAATAGGCCGCAGATATCAAGCCTCTCACGACGGCCCTAATTCCTATTCACTCCGATATGTCGGCGACGATTGCATTGTTCAGTCTTATCACGTCTTGGGTATTCAGTTCAAGAAGCCTGTCCCTTGACCCTCCTCCGCAA
>Ga0187881_10005350_pt1 | contig 9906 bp, 7 predicted proteins | sample June2016WEW_19_1_2_FD_133017 | JGI IMG/M metagenome (GOLD analysis project Ga0187881, IMG submission 133017) | Peatland microbial communities from SPRUCE experiment site at the Marcell Experimental Forest, Minnesota, USA - June2016WEW_19_100 | ecosystem: Environmental > Terrestrial > Soil >...
CAAGCAAGCAGGCCGACGGCGAGAGGATTGGCCTCCTTTCCGACCTCGGGCTCAAGGATTGGATGAAAAAAAGCCCTATAGGTCTGACGATTTTTTATAACCCCGAAAGCAAGGTGGGCCATTTTACGCATAGCGCCTCCCAATGCTGACATCTTGGTTTTGCCGGCCTCTAACAAGCGTTCATAAAGGACGTTAACGTCAGGATTAACTCGGCAAGCCACAATGCTTGGCATATAGGGTGCCTTTCGCAACGTGCGTGGCCCCATTTTAGACAGGCTACTCCTTTGATTGTCCCTGACTGATTTTGTTTGGGGGTAAGACCAAGATAGGCGGCAAATTGTCTTGCACTGTCGAACCGGCTTCCCCCTTCAAGGACACTGGCCATTCTCAGGGCAGTAAGTTCTCCGATACCTGGGATTGAAGTCAAAAATTTTATGTCATCTTTGAGATCGGGATGCGTTCCAACTTGGATTATGCGTTAGCATGACTGAGGATTATATGACTTAGAATTGTGCTGAATTCATTTTAACCGTATGATATTATCGCTTAAATACGTAAACGGGATTAGTTGTTCCGCGCAGTTGGTCGCAAAAAGACGGGGACCATAAGGCCGGATTTCGACAGATCCAGCAGTGTTGATTTTCAGTGAGCGAGGGTCGCCACCGATAGCGGCCTTCTTCTTACGAGGGAGGCCGATCAGCGATTCATCGTCCTCAGTGGTGCTGAGTCCCAAATTGATGACCCGAGATCGCCTCGGCATAAGGATTATCCCTTGCCCTAACTGCTGCGACAGAGAATCTACCGAGCAGCGGCAGGCTTTGAGGACTGTAATGACCGCCTCGCGGAGCGTGGAGTTTTCGCCTGGCCCCTCAAAATACTATGTTGCGGGGGAACGAGCTCATCAACTCCGGGCAAGGAGGTGCGTCCTAAAATTGCAAAAATCAGCATCATTGACATATCCTCGCATCTTAGATTGGTAAATCGTATGATCTTGAAGGCCTTGGGATTATTTCAGAAGGAAAACCTATGATTATCACCAAACTTATAGGTGGACTTGGTAATCAGATGTTCCAATACTCAGTGGCGAGGCATCTCGCTGTAATACACAATACTGAACTAAAAATGGATATTTCGCCTTTTAGCGACTATCGAGTACGGAAATACTCTCTAGATGTGTTCGACATTCCCCAATCCTTCGCTTCGAGTAGTGAGATCGCCTCTCTCGCAGTAACGAGAAACGATATTTTAGACCGCTTGGTGAGGTACTTAGACGTGATAGGCATTCACCTATATCCGGATACCTACATCAAGGAAAGGGCGCATTGCTTTGACCCTAAGATTCTGCGTTTACCGAATGATGTTTACCTGGATGGTTATTGGCAAAGCGAGAAGTATTTTGTGAGAATCAGTGATATCATCAGAAGAGAATTTACCGTTAAATTTCCTTTGTCCAAACTGGACAGGGCGGTTGCGCATGACATTCAATCCTCCGAGTCAGTTAGTGTCCACATTCGGCGTGGAGATTATGTTACGGAGCCATTTATCAATCTAGTACTTGGTACGTGTGATTTGCGCTACTATTATGATTGTGTAGAATGCCTCACTCTCAAAGTCAGGAGACCTCACTTTTTTATTTTTAGCGACGATCCTGAATGGGCACGCACGAACCTTTTACTACCCGCTCCTGCGACATACGTGGATCACAATGGAGCAGATAGGGATTATAACGACCTTCGATTGATGAGTTTATCTAAGCATCATATTATCGCTAATAGCACTTTTAGTTGGTGGGGTGCATGGCTCTGTACAAACAAGGGAAAGATCGTTTTCGCGCCAAAAAAATGGTTCAATAAGAGCAACCTCGATACAAAGGATATAATTCCAGGCACATGGTTCTCACGTTAGGGTCAATGGCGTGCCCATCGCATCTGACATATGTGTGTGTGCAGCAGAATGGGACGAATATGACATTCCCCCAATTGGTGCTCAGGCTGCTGAGCTTCACTGAACGAATTCACAAAGGCAGAGCAGGCCGGGAGAAGCCCCCTCGTGCTCTACTGCAGTTTTTCGGGGAAAGATCGCTGTGCTTCACTCCTGCTATCGCCGATCCTATCGATATTGGACCGGCGTCCAGCCGCTTTAAGGGCCGTACGGAACGTAGGTTGTAAGACTATTGGAGCTGTTGAGGGTCCAGACGGATGCATATCCTCCCGGTTCACCCCAGAGCAGGGTGCTTGTTGTTCCACCGGAGTTATAGCTGTAGCTCACCGGATTCCAGCCGCTGCCAACCTGGTAATTTACATAGGTTTCTAAATTATTATTGGAGGTGTTGACGGTCCAGATGGACGCGTATCCTCCCGATCCAGCCCAGAGCAGGGTACTTGTCGATCCAGCGGGGTTATAGGTGTAGCTCACCGGCGTCCAGCCGCCGTAAGGGCCGTAATTTAGATAGGTTTCTAAATTATTATTGGAGGTGTTGACGGTCCAGATCGATGCATATCCTCCCGATCCCGCCCAGAGCAGGGTGCTTGTCGATCCGCCGGGATTATAGCTGTAGCTCACCGGCGTCCAGCCGCCGTAAGGGCCGTAATTTACATAGGTTTCTAAACTGTTATTGGAGCTGTTGACGGTCCAGATGGATGCATATCCTCCCGATCCCGCCCAGAGCAGGGTGCTTGTAGATCCACCGGGGTTATAGCTGTAGCTCACCGGAGTCCAGCCGCTGCCGTAAGGGCCGTAAGTTACGAGGCTTTTAAAATTATTGGTGGTGCCGAGGGTCCAGAGGTATGCATATCCTCCCGTTCCCGACCAGAGCAGGGTGCTGCCGGCGGAGTTATAGCTGTAGCTCACCGGCGTCCAGCCGCCCCCGGAAATGCCCGTGGTAAGGGAGGTGATCAGGCCGGTCCCCTTCGGACTGCCCCACCCGGTCACCAGGTCGTAGCCTGGTTCACATGAGTAAGTGCCGTTACTGCCGCTGGTGATGTCGTGGAAGTCGGTGCTATAGCTAGACCCCAACCCGATCGTGTAGATGGCCGGGTTGATGAAGCCAACCGTGCTCAACCCATTTGCCACCGCTTGTTGATTCACCAGCGCTATGTAGCCGGCCCATCGGGGCGCCGCGAAACTCGTTCCGTACCAGTTGGAGTCGAAGTGTTGTCCTGAGCCTTCGTCGCCCTCATTGCCGCTGTAGCAAATGTAATTGCCGGCGTCCGCTTCTGCGGCAACGTCGGGGACATTGCGAAGGGTTTTCGATCCTTTGTTGGTAGTGGTGATAACCCCCTGCGTCTGCTGGTAGCTTGGGATCGGAATATTGTTCGGAGAAATCCCGCCGCCACTGCCTGGCCATGCTGTTTCCGATTGCCAGGGGCCTCCCGCGCCGTTGGTGGTCAAGTGCGTGCCGCCCACCGCCGTGACATACGCATCGTCCGCCGGATAAACATACTGGCTGGGCAGGCCGTTATACGAGCCGCTGTCGCCTGAGGCCACAAACAGGCTCTGACCCTGCGCCAGGAACGTCTTGAAATACGGGTCGTCAGTGCTCGGGTCAGCCGGATACCATCCCCACGAACAGCTCACTGACTTGCCTGTATTGCCGTCGTTAGCCATCGCGGCAAAGATGTCGGCGTCGCTGTTCTGGGCCACGTACACGCGGACCTGGCTCATACCCGGCGCCATCGAGATCGCCTGTATGATGTCCAACACAACTTCCGCCTCAGCGTTGCCGCCGCCGCAGCTTCCCGTGCAGCTAGTGCCGGACCCATCCGTTGACACGGGAGTGACGGTGACATTGTTCGTTTGGTGCACTTGGGTGAAATATTTGTTGACGTCATTTATGTTGTAAGGTGAAAATTCCAGCAGCCCGACCGACTGGCCGCTGCCGGTAAGGGCTGACCCACCGTAGTAGGCCGCCCGCATGTCGCTGCCGGCAAAAGCCCCACCGGGCGCCGAGCCCCCCACGGCGTTAGGCTGCGCTTCCGGAGCCCTGCTGAGGCCGGCCGGACGCGGGATCGAGAAGTTGTCGAAGCCCGAGATATGCCACAAGGCAACCGGCAGATCCGCCGTCGGCTCCCGGTCCGGGGCGTAAAACGTGCGATTTTCCGTCGGGTGCTGATAAACGCCCATGTTTACATGGAACGCTGCCTCGATACTTACCACCGGCGCCTGGACGTCCACTATCATTCGATTTGGGACGGTGCCCGTCACGGTGAAGCCGTTCGCCTGCGCGAAACCAATCACCGCGCCGTAATCCTCCTGCGACGGTCCGAACCGCTCGGTGAACTCTTCCACGCTGAGGAACTTGCGGTAAGAGGGGCTTCGTGGATCGTAAAGTTGCTGCAACACTCCATCGAGCTCCGACTCGTTGCGGAGCGGCAAGGCGATGGTCAGCTTCAAGGACTGCGTTGCGGGAAGCCGGCCCATCCACGGCACCTGCCCGCTTGAAACCGCCTCACGCATGTGGTGCGTCAGTACCGGCTGTCCCTGCCCGTGGGCCGGCGCCGGCACGAAGAAGGAAAGGACCATGGCCGCCGACAGTCCTAGCAAAACGGCAACTAGACTGCTTGTTCCTAATCGTTTCATTATTGGGTTCCTTTAGCGTTCCTTAAACTGAAATCTTTCTTTTGGGACCTTCGGCGCAAAAATTATACTCGTTTCGATTGGAAACGATACTCTGAGACGTCTTTGCGTAATTATTTAAGTCGTTGCGCAAAGCTTGATACTTGTTGGTGCTGCGCGTGTGGCCATCAGCACCTGTGATTCCAAACCGGCCTTCGCCGCAAAGGCCCGGCAGCTCCCACAGTCACCCTGATCTTTTAAAATTGTAAGACACAATTGCACTCCCGCAAGGCGCTGCTTTACTATATAGGTATTGACGAGAAGCTTGATAGTTTAGTTTACATCCGCGACCGAATTTTCCCGCTTTGAGCGATCCCCATTCCGCGTCCCCCGCGTGGCGGTCAATCTTTTAATCTGGCTCAGGCAAATACGCCGCCCACTTCTCGCGCCGTTCGGAAAGTAAGGCCGCCGCTTTGAAGGCCCTATAATCTTTCCACATTTCGGCACTTATGCAGTTCAACTATACTGTCTTAAGGATGCTTTCGGCTGTAGGCTTGCCATCTTCTCTTGATTTTCTAAACTGTTACAATTAACAAGGTGTCATATCCTGATCCAAAGTTAGTTCATCACCAGATAGATAGACTCGACTGGGAGAGTGAAGTTTTTAGCAATAACGCTATAGTTCTTAAAATAAACGAAATGTACTTTTCTGACGACTTTGATTCTTTAAGCAGCGGTTTTGCAAGGGGTGCAGTTATAAAGTTTGAAAAACTGGAACTGGCTACCAAACATTAGGCTTAAATCAGCAGGAGTTATAAATTAAGGGTATTTTGCCGAAACACCTCTCCTTGTTACGGGGATATGCGGCAGCTTCATCCGGCGCCTTACTCCTCGGTCTATTGTGGTACGACTGTTTCAATCCTTTCAATGATGCATTAACATATCTAATACATCGCCAATGGTTTCAAAGTTTGCTACTTGATAACAAAATGGGCTCGGACACCCACGCCGAGCATGTGTCCGGGATAACTTTTGCCGAAAAGTGCAGAATCACGTGATCTCCATGAACCAGAGACAGGGAGCTAGTCCATCCGGAAACACCGGATTCGAATTCGACTTCCCGCGAGGCTTCCGGTTCGGATTTTTTGACCTGACATTCATGAACAGGGGGTATCAGTTCACCCCCGCTGATGAAAATGCGTTCGATTTTCTATAACTTATCAGCGTCGCCGCAAAAAACCCATTTTTGCATTTTCACGGCAAAAGAAAGGGATTTTTAGTCCTGGCAAGGAAATCGAGGGATTGCGCGGTGGCGTACTCTAAAGTACGAAGGGTGAAGTTAGAAGGGTGAAAGTTTCACTCTTCACACTTCTTTGTGCCGCCAAGTTTTAACTACGGGGAAAGGGGTGTGTCCTTGTATCTGAAATTGCAAAAACCAGTCTCGTTGACCTATCACTTGCATGTTCGATTGCGAAATTGTATGGTTTGTCGGGCTTTCGGGTTGTTCAAGAAGTATTTTCGGGCAGAATCCGGCCCGAAAATGCGGTTTGGGTGCATAGCGCTCAACTTGATGCATTATTCCGGTTCTTATCACCTTATCACTTCACCATCACTTCATACGCAGGATGAAAATGATCACTACGCTTGAAATGGCTGAGAAAATCGATCATCAGGTACTGCGGAAGGCAGTCTGCCCCATTTGCCTGTCCACGTTACGATATGTTCCCGTCAATGAAAGGAGCGACTTGGTGTGCGATTCGTGCCTCAGCACTTTCTATGTGATCGATGGACTCCCCGTTTTTCTGCTTTGCGATGAGAACTGGCAGAAGAAGTCGGACGAGATAGACGGTGAGGTTCAATACAACGTTAAGAAAATTCCTATGGAGGTGCATGTTGAACGGAATTCCTTTGTTGACAGGAACACAGAACTGTTTCTGGACGAAGCCGGAGTCGATCTCACCGGGCGTGAGATACTGGCTGTAGGTTGCTCCATGGCGGAGCTGAATTTCTATTCCGCCAGGAGTGACCGAGTTGTATGTCTGGACATTGTGCCGCAACTGACCAAAGCTTGCCGTCAGGCGACCCTCGACAGAAAGATCAAAGCCTCATGGATTTGCGGCGATGGTGAGTGTCTTCCACTGGAAACCGGCAGCTTCGACATTGTGATCGTTCGACAAACCCTCCACCACATGCTCAAGTACTATTCGGCCATTAGCGAATTTTTTAGAACCTGCAGGATCGGAGGTACCGTTGCCATTGTGGATGAACCGTTCACCGGCTTCGATCCTAAGGACATGATCCCAAATTATCAAGATGCATTTCGGGTATACAAAGATGTTTCGCTCGGACATATAAAAGAGAGTCTCGGAATGGCCTCACAAACGCTTAAAGGTGATGTTGCCGTAATGGGCAAATCCTTAGGACAAAAGGACCTGGACACCGATATCGACATCAGTACATTGGAAAAAGAGCGACAGTATATCCACGCTGATTCTTCCGATTCACAGACCTTGCCGGCTGACAAATACCATGCCTTTTCGCTGTTGAACTGCATCAATGCAATCAAAATGCATACAGACGACCTAACCCTAACTTGGCCCATGGAAGTCGCTTGGACGGTCAGCAGTGGCGATACGGTCAAGTTTTGCCACGGCCCGAACCCTCATTATGGCAAATCGTTGCTCGAAAAGCTGGTCGCACCGGGCAATGTGTCCATTGCCGCCAAGAAGTTGGGTCCCACAAAGCGCCTCCGTAAAACAGAAGGGCTGCGGGCGATTTCTTTATAGGCGCTGAGTGCACTCTTGTGAGACGGGATCTTGCCGTCGCGGATTACAGATGCCGGAGATTGACCTCGTTGGTCACTTCAGAAGCAGAAAACTGCTGATTGGAGGTAACTGCCTTCCGCTTTTCACGCAATGGGTTGGTCTTCTCAGGCTTATTTCATCTTCCGGCATAAAGTTAAAGAAACTGGAACTGGCTACCAAACATTAGACGTAAATCAGCAGGAGTCATAAATGTGGTATTTTGGCAGTATTTTTATCCTGATAATACTACTGTCCATCATAACAATTCTTGGCAGGCCGGTTTGCGAACTGCTTCCCTTTAGAGTCCGGCCATCTGCAAAGCTGTTGTTGAGCCCCGTGATCGGCCTGTCAATTCTCACGCTGGCCGCCACATTTTCAAGCTGGATTTTCAGGGCCACTCCCTACCTATGTATTCCGGTAACTCTTTTGCTGACTGGGGTTGCGTTCCGTTTTGACCGAAATAGGGGCATTTTTCTGAAACATCTGTCCGTCTTATGGGTATATGCGGCAGCTTCATCCGGCGCCTTACTCTTCGGTCTGTTGCGGTACGACTGCTTCAATCCTTTCAATGATATATTTACATACCTCGTTCATAGCCAATGGCTTCAACAGCATGCGTATCGCGAACCTGCATTGTTGTCCGGATATTTTCCTGCTCTGTCTGATGTCGCCTCCTATCAGCAATTAGGGGCGCGAATGGGCGCCTCTTTTGTCATGGCATGGATACAAGGAATGTTTGGAGCACCCTGGTCGTACCTGGTCTACCCTGTGGCAGTAACCCTGCCCCTGATTGCAGGATGTTTGGTTATCGGATATTGCGCGAGCATCAATAGCTTTGGAAGATATAAACCATTCCTCATTGCTTTTTTCGCAGCAGTAGGCCTTAATGGATTCGCGTTCGGAATGTCATATGGATTCTTGCCGCAGACTTATGGCATTGCATTTGCTATAGGCTCTCTTCTCATGCTGGGAATTGCAAATTCCCGTTTGAGTAAAGTTAGAGCATGGAAAGAAGCTTTTCTCCTGGCCGTTCCATGCGCTCTTTTATTCTCAAGCATGGTGTACTGCTATTCCGAAATAGTCCCATTTACAACATTTGCCTTTCTGTTGGCCTCAGTGTATTTCCTTGTAAAACGGGATTGCCGTCACGGGCTGGTGAAGTTTTATTCGGCTTTTTTCGTTGAAGTGGCTGTTCTTGTCAACCTGGAGATGCCTAGAGCTTTTTTTGCTATTTTGAGGCAGTCGAAAGCCCTTGTTGGAGGCCCGCTTGATTGGCGCATAATTGACTTTGCCGGCCTGTCTTTCGGATTCAGAGGCGGGTATTGCGACGAGGTGTGGCTGCTGGGCTCACCGGTTATCAGCGTACTGTTACTGGCTGTGTTGTTGATTCCATTATTCCTTAACAGGAAAGCGCTGATTTGCAATCGATTTTCTGCACTCCTTCCGTGCATTGCCTTCATTTTGATATCCGGCGTCTTTTTTCTCTACTATCGATATGGATACCCCTCACCCTGGCCCACTGGCAAGGGTCAATCGTGGAATCAATTCAAAATAGCGAACTGGGTCAGCGCCTTTTGTATGGTCCTGGTAGGGCTGTCGGTACTGCAAGCAGCAAAGAGGCCCAATCTTTACAGGGTGTTGCTGTTTATTCTGATATCCTGTTCTCTTGCCGGTGCATATTGGAATTATTCCCTTGCCGATCTGCGCACAAAGAGTTTCCGCAAGGAAGTCGGCTCTGAGTCGCCTTTCTCTGAGCTCGCAGCTTTAAGAAATTATACGAAAAGCTTTCTCAAGCCAGGCCGGAAGATCTATTTGGAATTACCAAATATTCATCATAAGCTGCGCCAGATGGTCTCATACTTCCTGTACGATTCGGAACTTGCCGGTGATTGGAGTGACGACTGCTATTTCGGCTGGATTCCCAAGGACCAGCAATCCATTCCATTATCGTCTTCGGCCTATATGGTAAAGTTCCTGGATCCGGATGAATCGAGAGATCTCCTCCCCAGATTCGGCAACCTGGTACTTATAAAAACTCCCGACTATATTGTGAGACTTAAATCGGTTGAAGGCGGTTATGAAAGGGAGACAGGTGATACGGGCTGGTGGTACTGGACTTCGAACGTCCTAAAGTTTCACTACGGGATTGAAGGTGTGAAAAGGCCCAAATCGATGTCCATCAGGTTCAAGTATCAGTGCATAGCCGGTCGCTCTATCAACGTCGTGGCTCAGAGTTCAGACTGGTCAAAGGAAATGGTGATTCACTCTCAGGGGGGCTTGGACTCCTGCGTTGTTGAGATACCATCTTTCGAAGATCATTTGGATGTTACCTTTACATCTGCATCACCTGATCCGGCTGTGCGGCTGTCGGATTCGGATCCGCGAATGGTGAAATTTGCGATCAAGAATCTGGAGGTGGTTTCGAACTAGTACCATGTAACACTCAAAGTTGCGGATAAAGGCGCTTCAGCTTTATGCGCGCCTTGGCATTCGAGAACTGCCATTGAATCTTTGCTTGCCGGTTGTTACGGTCGTTTTCCCATGCGGC